>Ga0187883_10000820_pt1 | contig 19273 bp, 14 predicted proteins | sample June2016WEW_20_1_2_FD_132966 | JGI IMG/M metagenome (GOLD analysis project Ga0187883, IMG submission 132966) | Peatland microbial communities from SPRUCE experiment site at the Marcell Experimental Forest, Minnesota, USA - June2016WEW_20_10 | ecosystem: Environmental > Terrestrial > Soil >...
CTTCGAGTTGGAGATCGAAGGCGGCGTCGTTCTTGCCAAGCGCTCGCGCCCGGCCGGCAACGGATTGACCGAGTACATCATCAGGACGGGGGAACCGCTGCTGATCGAGTCCGATCTTGAACAAGCCCTGTCGAAACTGGGCGTCGATCTCGTGCCTCCGGGTTCGGCCCGGTCCTTCTGCGCCGTGCCTATTTTGCTCGGCGGCAAACCGGCGGGAGTGATGGCGGCGCTGAGCACGGTGCGGGAATCGCAATTCCAGACGAGGGATCTCCAGGTCATGCAGACCGCAGCCGGTCAACTGGGGGTAGCGATCGAAAATGCGCGCCTGTTTACCCAGGAACAGCTTCGTGCCAGGCATCTCGCGTTTCTCAACACCATTTCGAAAATGGCGATCTCGAGCGAAGACGCCGAGCAGATGATGGCCGGCATCGTGCACGAGATCCAAAAGAACTTCCGCTACGATCACATCGGCATCGGCATCATGGACTACGCCACCAAGGCAATCGAGATCAAAGCCGAGGCGGGAACCACATCGCAAACGCTGGGCCGCCGGATCGAGCTGGGCACTGGAGTTCTGGGAAAGGTCGCGCGCACCGGGGTGAGCGCACTGGTGCAAAACGCCGGCCCGGGACAGCTCGCCGGTGTGCTGCCGGAATCGCGCGCGGTGCTCTGCCTGCCAATCAGTTACGGCGAAAAGCTGCTGGGCGTGCTCAATGTGGAAAGCCGGAATGAAAATGCGTTCGCGCCCCAGGATGTTTTGATCCTGAACACGCTGGCCGATCTGGTGGCGACGGCGTTGCACAACTCCTTCGTCTTCCAGAAGCTGCAACAGCAATCGATCACCGATGGCTTGACCGGCATCAAGACGAGACGCTTTTTCTGGGAGGCGCTCAGTTCGGAGTGGAAGCGCGCATCCCGTTCGGGCCGGCCCTTCTCGGTGGTAATGATCGATTTGGATAAATTCAAAGAGGTCAACGATTCCCTCGGCCATATGGTAGGGGATCTGGTGCTGACACGCGTTGGCCGGTTGCTCGAACAGAAGTGCCGTCAGTCCAATGTGGTTGCCCGCTACGGCGGAGACGAATTCGTCATCCTCATGCCCGAGACCGGGATCGAGCAGGCGCAGGTGCTGGCGGAGAGATTGCGGCTGTGGCTGGCCACCGATCCCATGCTTGAAGAGCACCATATCACCGGCAGCTTCGGCGTCGCCAGTTTCCCCGTACATGGTTTTTCCATGGAGGAACTGATTCGCGTGGCCGATGCGGGCATGTACGTGGCCAAACATGCGGGCGGCAACCAGGTATCCACCTCCAATGCGCTCGGCGAAGGTTCGGCAGTGCAGCGCCAGCTTGTCTCCGGTTATATCGAAGGATTTCTGCACCCCGAGCATAACCGGCCGCAGCAGCTCGAAGAACTCGCCACCACGTTGCGCAAGCTGTGCGGACGCGACGATGATGCGGGCCATAAGGCCATGAAGGAAGCCGTCGAAGCCTTGTCCCACGCCGCCGAACTCCGGGCGCCCGACGCTACGGGACATGGCGAACAATGCGGCCACTATGCCGGGATTATCGCGCGCGGACTCAACCTCTCTGCGCAGCAAGTGGAAGACGTCGTCTTCGCGGGGCGGGTGCACGACGTGGGCAAGCTGTTCATCCACGATCGAATCCTGAACAAGCCGGGCGCACTCACGGAAGATGAATTCGCGCAGATGAAGACCCACTCGCAAGTGGGGGCGGAAGTGTTACGGTCGATTCCTGATATCGAGCATGTGGCGCAGGCCATCGAATCCCATCACGAAGCCTTCGACGGCAGTGGCTATCCTTTGGGACTGAAGGGCGAGGACATACCGCTGTATGGCCGCATCCTCGCCGTCGTGGACGCCTATGCGAACATGACAAGTGGTCGCTCGTTCACTCTTCCCAAAACCGACGAGCAAGCATTGGCGGAGCTGGAAATGCTGAGCGGCACCCGCTTCGATGGCATGATCGTCCGCTTATTTGCCCGCCTGCTCAAGATGGAGAAAGCCTCAACCTAGGTCAGGGTCAGCACCAGCGTCGCGTCTTTGGGCAGAAAGCTCTTGCGGCGAAACCAGTCCTCCATCGCATCCCGCAGTTGATCGAGCGGGACATTCGTTCCAATTTCGAGGCACCCATCAGCCACCGGCAGCGTGTCGTCAAAGACGGACGCGTTGGTGAAGTTGCGCATACTGAAATTGTCGAGCCATTTCAGCGGGCATGGTTGAAGCTGCCCTTCCTGTCGGTATTCCACGCGGAGTTTCCGGGCGAACATGCCTTGATTTAAGCACAGAGTTCGACTTAATCAGAGAATGAACTAACCCGGAGAATGACCTAGCTAGGGGGTGGCAGCGACCTGGGGCTCGGCCTGTGCCACCACAGCTTCCAGGTGCTTGAGAGTCTCATCGATGGTAAGAGAATACATTTCGCGGCCCAAACCTTCGCCCGATTCCAGCGCCGTTTTCAGAAAGTGGCCAGCGATTTCCTTCGCCAGGGAGTCTGTGATCAGCTTCCCGGTGCGGTTCTTGTACTCGACCCAGGCCGGGTGCGGCAGCGCGACCCAGACCGGGCGCCCGTCGACCAGGAACTTGATGTCAACCGCATCAGCATGGCGAGTGGCGATGGCCACGATCAGGGCCTGGTAGAGGCAGTGCACTTCTTTTTTTGTCCAGCGGTCGGTGGCAGTGAAGTCAGTGAACATAGGAAACTCAAAAGAGGACTCGCTGGTAACTATATCGCTCGACGGGGGTGGGGAGCAAACCGCTTGGATCCTGAGCAATCGGACTGACCTCTTGCCAGGAGCGGGTGGACATGCTATGTTAAACATGTTAAACAACATTCTAAACAACCATGCTTGGGATCAGGCTTGAACCCGAACTCGAAGAAAAGCTGGAGTCGCTCGCGAGAGAAACAGGCCGCAGCAAGAGCTATTATGCGCGCGAGGCCATTCGGCAATACCTGGAAGACCGCGAAGACTACCTGAAGGGCATTGCGGCGCTGGAGCGGCTCGAACCCACCATCACGCTCGAGGAACTGGAGCGGCGGCTTGGCTTCTCCAAGTAGAACATGGCGGATTGAAATCACTCGCACCGCGGAGAAACAAATCCAGAAACTCAGCCGCACCGCCCAGGAGTCGATAGTCCGGTTTCTGCGGGAGCGGGTACAGCCCGCCGGTGACCCTCGCCAATTTGGCAAGCCGCTGCACGGCGACAAAGGCGGATTGTGGCGGTACCGAGTGGGGGATTATCGTCTGATTTGTGACATTCAGGACGAACGAATCACGGTGTTAGTGATCAGGGTCGGGCATCGCAAGGATGTGTATCGCTGAGCGTGTCGGCAGTCTGCCCGTTGTAAAATCAAGGATTATTCATTACCGCACTATCCTTATCTATGCCACAACAAGAAAAACCTGTCACCACCGCCCGCGACGAGCGTTATGACGCGCAGCGCATTGAGCAAAAATGGACTGAGCGCTGGCAGAGCGATCCCTCGCTGTATGCCGCCGAGGCCCATCCAACGAAACCTAAGTATTACGTTCTGGAGATGCTTCCCTACCCTTCGGGCGCGCTCCATATGGGGCACGTGCGCAATTATTCGATCGGCGACGCGCTGGCTCGCTACATGTGGATGAACGGCTACAACGTGCTTCATCCCATGGGCTGGGATTCGTTTGGGCTGCCGGCGGAGAATGCTGCCATCAAGAACGACACTCCCCCGAAGGAGTGGACACTGGGCAATATCGCGGCCATGAAGGTGCAGATGAAGCGCCTGGGGTTCACCTACGACTGGTCGCGCGAAGTCACGACGTGCCTGCCGGAATACTACCGCTGGAACCAGTGGTTTTTTCTTAAGCTCTACGAGGCGGGATTGGCCTATCGTAAAAAGAGCAAGGTGAACTGGTGTCCGGAGTGCGCCACCGTGCTCGCGAACGAGCAGGTGGTGGGCGGAATGTGCTGGCGGCATGAAGACACTCCGGTTGAGCAGCGCGAACTGGAACAGTGGTTTTTGCGGATCACGAAGTACGCGGACGAGTTGCTGCGCGATCTCGACAAGTTGCAGGGCTGGCCGGAAAAAGTCCGCATCATGCAGCAGAACTGGATCGGGCGCAGCGAAGGCACGCTGGTGGACTTCGATCTGGGCGGAACGGTGGGGCCGGCGGGGTCGACGATCACGGTGTTCACCACGCGCGTGGATACGATCTATGGCGCGACCTCGCTGCAGTTGGCGCCCGAGCATCCGATCATCGCGGACATGATTGCCCGCGATAAGGCGCTGCACGCCAAGGTGGAAGAGTTGATTGCCGAGCAGCGCCGCGCGAAAGAAGCGGGCGACATTGGCAACATCGAGAAGCATGGCGTGTTCACCGGACGCTACGCCAAGAATCCTTATAACGGCGAAACGTTGCCGGTGTGGGTGGCGAACTACATCCTGATGGACTACGGTACCGGCGCGATCATGAGTGTGCCGGCGCACGATGAGCGCGACTACGAATTCGCCAGGAAGTACCAGTTGCCAATCCGGGTGGTGATTCTGCCGGCGAGCACGGACCCGGAAGAAACGATGACCGAGCCGCCGCTTCCGTTTACCACGATGAACGGGATCCTGGTGAACTCGGGCGAGTTCACCGGGCTGAGTTGCGAGGAAGCGATTAGTGAGATGTCGGCGCGCGCCGAGGAAAAGAAATTCGGCAAGGCGACGGTTACATTCCGTATAAAGGATTGGGGCATTTCGCGGCAGCGCTATTGGGGAACGCCAATTCCCATGGTGTATTGCGACAAAGACGGCGTGGTGCCGGTCGCGGAGAAAGACTTGCCGGTGATTCTTCCGGACAGAGTGCAGGTCACGCTTTCGGGCGGATCGCCATTAATGAATGTGCCGGAGTTCCTGAACACGACCTGTCCGAAATGTGGCGGTCCGGCGCGGCGCGAGACCGACACCATGGATACGTTCGTCGATTCGTCGTGGTACTTCTACCGCTACGCCGACGCACGGAATGACAAGGCTCCGTTTGACAGCGCAACCATTGCCTACTGGTTTCCGATCGATCAATACATTGGCGGCGTGGAGCACGCCATTCTCCACCTTATTTATTCGCGTTTCTGGACGAAGTTCATGCGCGACATGGGGCTGGTGACAAACGACGAACCTATCGCGCGCTTGTTCACGCAGGGAATGGTGATCAAAGACGGCGCGAAGATGTCGAAGAACCTGGGGAACGTGGTGTCGCCGGATGAGATGGTGGCGCGTTACGGGGCGGATGCGACGCGGCTGTATAGCTTGTTCGCCGCGCCTCCGGATCGCGATCTGGACTGGCAGGAAACGGGGATCGAAGGCATTCAGCGTTTCCTGGGGCGCGTGTATCGGTTCTTCACGCGCAATTCTCCCGCGGCGGAGACGGGGCAAGCTCCGTCGCTGAGGGGCGAGTCGTTATCACCCGAAGCACGGGCCATCCAGCGCAAGCTGCATCAGACCATTAAGCGCGTCAGCGATGACTTCCAGGGGCGCTGGCACTTTAACACCTGCATCTCGGCCATCATGGAACTGGTAAACGAGGTTTATGGAGCGGAGGAGGCGATTGCTGGCGGGCGAATTCCCTCTTCTCTGATCTTAAGCGTGCAGCGCAACATTGCTTTGCTGCTGGCGCCGATGGCTCCTTATCTGGCGCACGAATTGTGGGAGATGGCCGGCGAGACGAGCAACCTGCTGAAAGCTCCGTGGCCGCAGTATGATCCGGCGCTGGCGGCGGAAGACGAAATCGAGATTCCCGTGCAGGTTAATGGGAAGCTGCGCAATGTGGTGGTGGTGCCGGCGGGCGCGACCGACGATCAAACCAAGCAAGCAGCGCTCGCTGATGAAAAGGTGCGCGCGGCGATTGCGGGCAAGCAGATGGTGAAGGTGATCGTCGTGCCAAAGAAGCTCGTAAACATCGTGGTGCGATAAAGTGCGATAACCACAGGGGACACAGGGAAACACAGAGGACTTCGCCTTCCTCTGTGTCCCCTGTGGTTGCGCTTTTCGCCTGGTTGCAACCGGGCTGTCAATCTGAGAAACTCATCCGTGGAAACCCAATCCATCGTTGTCCTCGACTTTGGAGCGCAGTATTCGCAGTTGATTGCGCGCCGCATCCGCGAACAGAAAATTTTCTCGGTCGTCCTGCCGTTCAACGCCAGCCTGGAAGAAATTCGCAGCTATTCTCCGGTGGGAATCATTCTTTCGGGCGGTCCGTCGTCGGTGTACGACAAAGATGCGCCGCTGGCCGACAAGAGCGTCTTCGATCTCGGCGTCCCCGTGCTCGGCATCTGCTACGGATTGCAGTTCATGGTGTACGCTCTCGGCGGGAAGGTACGCCCAGCCGCTAAGCGCGAGTACGGCCACGCCAAGGTTGAGATCCAGGAATCTGACTCGCAACTTTTTCAAGGATTGCCCAAGCTGCTCGCGGTCTGGATGTCGCATGGCGACTCGGCCGAGGAGTTGCCTCCAGGGTTCCGGCTGACGGCGAAAACTCCCAATGCGGTTGCCGCCATCGAAAACCCCGAGCGCAAGATGTGGGCGGTGCAATTTCATCCCGAAGTGCACCACACACCGCTCGGCACTGACATCCTGCGCAACTTCGCGCTCGGCATCTGTGGTGCGACGCCTTCGTGGACGCCACAGCATTTTATTGACGCGACGGTAGCGCAGGTGAAACAGCAGGTCGGCAACGGGCGCGCGATCTGCGGGCTTTCAGGCGGCGTGGATTCTTCCGTCGCGGCGGTGCTGGTGGATCGTGCTATGCGCGATGCCTCCGGGCATTCGCGCCTGACTTGCGTTTTCGTGAACAACGGGGTGCTGCGCAAAAACGAGTTCGAGAAAGTTCAGCAGAATCTGCGCGACAATCTTGGATTGCACCTGGTTGCAGTCGATGCCACGGAGCGTTTCATGCGGAAGCTGGCCGGAGTGAGCGATCCGGAGACTAAAAGAAAGATCATCGGCAACGAGTTCATCGAGGTCTTCGACAGCGAAGCGCATCGCATTGAAAAAGAAGAAGGCGAAGTCGAGTGGCTGGTGCAGGGGACGCTCTACCCCGACGTCATCGAATCGCGCTCGGTGCGCGGGCCGTCGCAGGTCATCAAGTCGCATCACAATGTGGGCGGACTGCCCGAGACGATGAAGCTCAAGTTGATCGAGCCGCTGAAAGATTTGTTTAAAGATGAGGTGCGGCGGATTGGGCGCGATCTGGGCATGCCGGAGGACATTCTGCAGCGCCAGCCGTTCCCCGGCCCCGGCCTGGCAGTACGCATTTTGGGTGAAGTAACAAAAGAACGCGTCGACCTGCTGCGCGAGTGCGACGAGATTGTGGTGGGCGAGATTAAGAAGGCCGGGCTGTACCAGAAAATCTGGCAGTCGTTTGCGGTGCTCTTGCCGGTGATGTCGGTCGGCGTGATGGGCGATCAGCGGACTTACGCTTACACCTGCGCCGTCCGCGCCGTGCATTCCGAAGATGGCATGACGGCAGATTGGGTTCCGCTGCCTTATGAAGTGCTCAAGACGATTTCGAATCGCATTGTGAATGAAGTGCGCGGGGTGAACCGGGTGGTTTACGACATTACTTCGAAGCCGCCGGGGACGATTGAGTGGGAGTAAAGTTCACTCGAAAATAAATTTTCCCTGGCGCGGTGCGCTCCGGAAATGCCTAGATATTCCATGGTCAGTGCCTGGTACCCCACCCCCCTACCCTCCCCCACCCCCTGTTAACATTATTAGAATCAGCGTGTTGGCGGGGTAGCTTTGCAAAGTATTCAAGAATAACGACTTACATGGAAAGTATTCCGGAATAAGGACTTACTGGTTTTCGATCTGTTTCCTGTTGTTTTGACCCCGTTTCGTCCCGATCAGTTTGTCAAGCCCTGCTCGGGGAATCGAAAATGTCAAAGAGCGTTTGCTTCCGGCACAGATCTGGCCGCCTCTGGAGGCGGGCACACGCTTCGCTGCCACGATCTGGGAATGATTCTTACATGGCGTAGCGATGGAGTCTGTGATGGTGGACACAGCGCGGATGTGATGAATGAAATGGACGGTCGGGCGGGGGTGGCGAAATTCCCCACTCGCCTTCGTTGGTAGAATCTACTTTTAATCGTCGAATATGACCGATCAAGAAAAACTCGATAGGGATGCACTGTGCGACCAGTTGATGAAAGAGGGTATCGCTGGTCGATCAGATGCGGACGCAGTTAGAATCGCTGGCACGCTGACTAGCACTGCAATGACATTGGAACGCAAAGATGCCCTTGCGTGCGCGTGTGCTTGGTACGAGACTCTTGAGAAAAAGGTAGGTTCCGGTAAACTAGCGATTTTGATTGATTACAACAGGGCGAACGCTATCTCGGGCGAGCGACGCGGAACGCAGTGGCAGTGGGAACAGCGAACGCTAGCGCGCGAGATTTTTTACCTCCGTCGTGCCGTAGGCCACGAGAAGTTCGGGCAGGTTTCAGAGACATTTAGATGCATGTGTCTCAATAACCTAGGTAGCCGGCTCCGTACTGCGGGGCGAATCATAGAAGCTCTCGACTATTTTCGTCGCACGCTCGAAGTGGAACCTAGGTTTGGGATGTCAATGTGCAACAGAGCGAGGATGTTGTATTCCTACGCGGGTGCTCTTGAAGACGACGGCCATAGGACTCTTTTCTTGTGGATGGCACACAAGGAAGCGTCGGCTGCCCTTGCGCCCACGGCCATCTACACAAATGCTCATGATGAACTCACGAAGCTAAAGGTAAGAGAGACCAAAGAGTGGATCGAATCCGTGCTGGACGTAGAAGGGATGAGCAAAGCTAATCCCCTCGTGTCAGAGGATGTTGCAGCTTCGGAGGAAGAGCGCGAGTACCGTCGCTGGTGTTTGCACAACTGCCTCTATCTAAACCCTCTAAACGACCTAGGACGATACAGTGTGGCCGACAATGATGCGTTAGTACTGGCGACTCACATTGTGCCTGTCGGAGCGCCCCATGTTTTTGAGAGTTTCTTTGACGAGATGAAGCAGGAATACGTGTCAGCACGCTGGTTGCTGTACGAGGGCTTGAGCGCAAGGACACCCCACTTTTCGGACAGAGAGGTATTTCTGCTGGCCACTGATCCGCGTCCGTCACTCTGCTTGGCAATCGAGAAAGTCAAAAGCGCGTACAGAGTTTCCTATTCCATCTTCGACAAGGTTGCGTTCTTTATAAACGAATACATGACGTTGGGCATTAAAGAAAAAGATGTCTCATTCCGAAGACTCTGGCGCGAAAGTGAGAATAAGCCAATACGAAGGGAATTCGACTCAACGGAAAACTGGGGGTCTTGTGCTCTGTACTGGCTAGCAAAGGACCTCTTCGAGCAGGAGAATGACGAGGTGGCCGAACCGCAGGCCCGTGGTCTGTGCACAATAAGGAACCATCTTGAGCACAAATATCTGCGGGTTACGGAAGCGGAGGGGCCACTTGCGCCACCCGAGGACTTAGCATTCATGGTCTCGCGCAAGGAATTCGAGAAGAAGACCGTCCACCTCTTGAGACTCGCCCGATCAGCACTCATCTACTTGGTGATCGGCGTTCGGTTTGAAGAAGAACGCCGCAAACCTAGCTACGCCGATGAGTCTATCGAAGATATACAACCTGCCCCTTGGCTTGCTGATGCCGAAAAAATCTAATTCGGCGGGTGGCTCATTCAAGCATTCAGGTCGTGTTTTGGATCCCTCACTTCGTTCGGGATGACAAGATGGGAGGGTGATTGATGATTCCGCACGCGAAGAACTACCATATTCTTATGCCCGTTGACACCGAAGCTCCAACGTCCGCATACACTCGCATTCGCGCCCCGCGCGGCAACACGATCTCCTGCAAGGGTTGGCAGCAGGAAGCTGCGATGCGCATGTTGATGAACAATCTGGACGAGGAAGTTGCCGAGCGGCCTCAGGATCTGGTTGTTTATGGCGGCACGGGCAAGGCGGCTCGCAATTGGGATTGCTATCACGCGATCGTCCGGGCGTTAAAAGCCTTGGAAAACGACGAGACTTTGCTGGTGCAGTCGGGCAAGCCAGTGGGCGTGTTCAAGACTCACGAGTACGCGCCGCGCGTGCTGATTGCGAACTCGAATCTGGTCGGGCATTTTTCCAACTGGGAAAAGTTCAACGAACTCGAGCGGGCCGGCCTGATGATGTATGGGCAGATGACGGCCGGGTCGTGGATCTACATCGGCTCGCAGGGGATTGTGCAGGGAACTTACGAAACGTTCAATGCGGCGGGCGAAAAACATTTCGGCACTGCTCTGAGCGGAAACGATCTGCACGGGAAGCTGATCGTCTCCGGCGGCATGGGCGGCATGGGAGGGGCGCAGCCGCTGGCGGCTACCATGACGGGCGCGGCGTTTCTTGGGATTGAGGTCGATCCCGAGCGCATCAAGAAGCGGCTCAAGACCGGCTACTGCGATTTTCTTGTTACTACGCTGGACGAGGCGCTGCGCATTCTTAAGAATGCCATCCGCAAGAAAGAAAACGTTTCGGTTGGCCTCGTGGGCAATTGCGCGGACATTATTCCGGAGCTTGCCGAACGCGGCGTGGTGCCGGACATTCTCACCGATCAGACTTCGGCGCACGATCCGCTGAACGGATATGTGCCGAACGGCATGACGTTCGAAGCGTCGCTGGAATTGCGCAAGCGCGACCCGCAAACTTATCAGGAGCGCTCGCTCGACGCCATGGCGAAGCACGTTGAGGGAATGTTGCGTCTGCAGAAAATGGGCGCGGTCACTTTCGACTACGGCAACAACATTCGTACGTTCGCATTCCAGCGCGGCGTGAAGAATGCTTACGACTTTCCGGGATTCGTTCCAGCCTATATCCGCCCGCTGTTTTGCGAAGGTCGCGGGCCGTTCCGGTGGGCAGCGCTTTCGGGCGAAGCTTCGGACATAGCTGTCACCGACGATCTTGTGCTCAAACTTTTTCCTGAAAATCGCAGCCTGCGCCGCTGGATTGAACTGGCCCGCAAGCGCATCAAGTTTCAAGGGCTGCCGGCTCGAATCTGCTGGCTCGGGTACGGCGAGCGCGCGCAGTTCGGGCTGGCGATTAACGATCTTGTAAAAAAAGGTACTATCAAAGCTCCCGTCGTGATTGGACGCGATCACCTGGATTGCGGGTCCGTGGCTTCTCCGTTTCGCGAAACCGAGAGCATGAAAGATGGCTCGGACGCGGTGGCCGACTGGCCGCTGCTGAATGCGCTGGTGAATACGGCGGCGGGCGCGTCGTGGGTTTCAATCCACAACGGCGGCGGCGTGGGCATTGGCTACTCGCTCCATGCCGGGCAGGTCACGGTCGCCGACGGCACCGACATGATGGCTAAACGCATCGAGCGCGTGCTGACGACCGATCCCGGCATGGGCGTGATCCGGCACGTGGACGCGGGGTATGACGCGGCTAAGGAGTTTGCGGCGAAGACGGGCGTTCGGATTCCGATGGTGCGACCGTGAACACCCACCACGGAGAGACGGAGGCACGGAAGATAACATTCCCATTTCTCCGAGTCTCCTTATCTCCGTGGTGGGTGTTTTTGGTCCGGAGCGCAAATGCGTAGGACAGCAGCGCTCTTGCTGGTCAACATCCGCCAACTTCTGACCCTGCGCTCAGCGGCAGACGGGCCGCGACGCGGCGCTTCGCTTTCCGAACTCGGAATTACTCAAGACGCTGCCGTGCTCTGCCTCGGCGGCAAGATCGTTTCGGTCGGCACCACGAAAGACGCTCTGCGCGATCCGTGGCTGAAGAAGAATCGCAAGAAGGTCAACGAGATCGACTGTCGCGGACGCGTGGTCCTGCCCGGCTTTGTCGATTCCCATACTCATCCGGTATTCACGCATCCGCGGCTGGTGGATTTTGAGCAGCGGAGTTCGGGCGCCAGCTACGAAGAGATCGCCGAAGCGGGCGGAGGAATTCGCTCCAGCATCGACGGCGTGCGGAAAGCCAGCAAGACCGCGCTGGCAGAGAAGGTTTCCGCGGTATTGGCAGATTTGGCGCGTCACGGAACCACGACCGTCGAGGCCAAGTCCGGCTACGGCCTCAACCTCGAATCGGAAATGAAGTCGCTCGAAGCCATCCGCGCGGCCGCGCGCAAATGGCCCGGGACGGTGGTTCCCACTTTTCTGGGAGCGCACGCGGTCCCGCCGGAATATTGCGGACGTTCGCAGGAATATGTCGATCTGGTCTCGAACGAAATGATGCCGGCAGTCGCGAAGCGCAAACTGGCTCAGTTCGTGGACGTCTTTTGCGATCGCGGTGCCTTCAGCGCCGAAGAAACCGAGCAGATTTTCACGGCTGCGGCAGAACACGGTCTCGCCGTCCGCGCACACGTGGGGCAGCTCAGCGAAACGCGGCTCGGGCCACTGCTGCTCTATCGGCCCTCGTCTCTCGATCACATGGACCACGTGAATGATGCCGACCTGCCCGTCCTCGCGGAAAGTGACACGGTCGCAACTTTTGTCCCGGGGGCTAATTACTTTCTCGGCTTATCGACATATCCGAACGCGCGGCGGTTGATTGAATCGGGAGTGGCGGTGGCGCTGGCTACGGACTACAATCCCGGCTCTTCGCCAACGCTCAGCATGCCGATGGCGATGTCGCTGGCCTGCACGCATATGAAGATGTCGCCGGCGGAGGCGATCGCCGCGGCGACCATCAACGGCGCCTGGGCGCTGAGATTAGCCGGCCGCAAAGGCAGCGTGGAAGCGGGTAAAGACGCCGATTTGGCCGTGTTTGACGTGAATGACTATCGCGAGATCCCGTACTGGTTTGGCGCAAACCGCTGCGCGCTGACAATTGTGAGTGGCATACTGAGCGGCCATATCTCCTGACGCAAGAGAGCGTGAACAACAAAATGCGCTACAAAATTGTCGGCAACGATTTTGAGCGAACGGCACGGGGTTGTTATAATGCGAGAGTTCCGCACGGTCCCAGCGCATCGGCTGTTTTGCTTCGCGGCATCCCGCCCAGTAAGAGCGCCCAGTGCACGGCCAAGTTAGCCGCGAGTAGATGTGCGGACAGGAAGTGGCCAGGTAGCTCAGGTGGTAGAGCGCAGCCCTGAAAAGGCTGGCGTCGGCGGTTCAACTCCGTCCCTGGCCACCATATCTTTCAAGGGTTTAGCTCCCTTTTGGCAAAACTGCTCAGTCCGCTCTCAGTCCGCTTTCGTCCGCCGCGCTGCCTAAAATGGCTTGCAGCATGGCTCCCTGAGCCGCCATCCGGTCTTCGCTCACGCTGTGCGAGTAGAGCTGCAGCGTGGTCTTGACATCGGAGTGTCGAAGCAAGGCTTGCACGGTCTTAGGGTCAGTTTTCGACCGCACAAGGTAGGACGCGAGTGAATGTCGGAAGTTGTGAAAGCCAAAACGGCCGTCCCAATCCGCCGCAATCACTCCTGCCTTTACAGCAGCCGGCCTGAGGTGATCGGACACAAGCATGTTGGCAACGCGAGGCTGCTTCCCTTTCAGCTTGATCGACGGGAAAACCCAATCGATCGGCCGGGAGTAGGGCGTCTGTCGCATCCATGACTCCACGAATCTTGCGAGCAATGGATGCATCGGAACGGGAGCCTGCGAAGACTTGCTCTTCGGAAGTCCCACTTTGCCCCAGGTCCACGTTCGACGAACACAGATCAGCGATTCTGCAAAGTTGACATCCTGCCATTGCAAGCCCAAGACCTCAGAAATGCGCAATCCTGTGCCAGCAGCCAACAGCGCCAAGGTGCGCTCAGGCTCTGGTAAATGCAGCAGGACTGCGAAGGCTTGTTCCGGTGTCAGGATGATGGCCTCGTAGTCGCTCTGAGTCTTGCAGCGCACGAACAGCAGCGGATTCGATTCCTGGTTGCGGGGAATCAGTCCGTAGCGTTGCCCGTGCTTGTAAACAAGGCTCATCACTCTCCGTGCTTTGTCGAGTGTGGGATTCTCTAAGCCGTCTTCGCGCTTCACGGCTCGCAGCCAGGTTTCGATCTCCAACGGTTCGATACGAAGGGCGACGCGATCTCCCCAACGTGGAAGCAGGCGATTGCGAAGCACTCTGCGGTACGCGCCGATGGTCGTATGGGCCTTCGGGCTTACGGATTCGGTCTGCTCACCTAGCTCGTGCTTCATGTAGTGATCAGCTAGGTCTGCAAACGTCACCCGTCCCCGAAAGTCCGTTTCGTTGATGTGAAGATGCTGCCGTTCCACCTCCCGCCATGCGGACGCCTTGCTTGGAAGCGCTTTGACAAGCCCGATCGGAGTTTTGTTCTCCACCCGCTTGCCATCGGATTCCCGCAAGGTGCGGAAGTACAGCATCCAAGTCTCGCCTTCTTTGCGACGCTCTTTTTTGAGCCAACCGCGTTGATGTCTCTGTGCCATTAAATTTCCTCCGGCACGTGAGACCGCTGCCGGGAGTGTAGCATCGCGCTTGCCAACTCCGAGAGCCGGAAACGCCAGACCTTACGCATTCCGTCGCCGAGCGGATATGCAGGAATTTTGCCTTGCCGCGCCAGCTGCAAGACACGACGAGGTTGCAGTTGCAGAAAGTTTCCTGCCTGTTCTGCATCGACGAAAGGCTCGGGCTGAGACATATCATTTCCTTCCGGGTGCCTCCCTCACCCAAGATTCCCTCAACTTGCTTCAGACTGCGCTACAGGTGCATTGCCTTACCCCACGCCCATTTTCTCAATTTGAGAAATTAGCCATCTATAGAACTCGGACATCGGCGGAGGGCTATCAACGGACATTGCTCAAGATTCTTAGCCTCCCCCCCGCTCTGTAACGGTGTAACGCCGTAACGCCTTTTTTCGGTTAAGCATTCAACTTCTATTTCTCCGTAAGGCAGATCAAAATCAAAACTTTTTTCTTCAATTGGAGTGCCGTTACAGCGTTACATCCGTTACATTCTCCTTCACGGTGATGCCGCTCCAGACCCGCTGCACCGTTCCATTGATTCGCTTCGGAATTGACGCAACACCCGGGAAGGTCTTCAGGCGCCGATAGAGCGGATTCATCTCAACGAAGGTGTCCGGCTGTCCAATGTCGTGCACAAAGCGGCTGTACGCATGCTGTAGATCCTCGCTGACAGCGAATCCTGACGGGCTGAAGTCGAGGCTCTCCCTAATGAAACGCCCGACGATGTCCGCATCAGCGAACAAATCCTTGGTTGCGTCCAGCACGCATTTGGGGGCTTGCAGCCCACGCTCAACAAAGTCCCGCGCGGCGATCATCCAACGGTAGAGAATTCCCGGCGTTTCTTTCCGCATTTCCGGCTCGACCGTAGGATCCTCACGTCCAAGAAAGCTGGCGCGGAACGGGACGACATGTACGCGGCCAAGCATCGCCGGATCCGGCGAAATGATCGGCAAGTGATTAGTGATCGTGACAAGTTTGTGGGACGGCTTACGATGAACTTCGTTCTGCCGCATGGCAGCGCCCACGAGCACGTCGCCACCAGTAAAGTATTTGACACTGCTGGTCTCGATCTTCCTGCGTCCGGTTTCTTCGCCCGACTCTTCCACGAAGGCGATGCGAGCGCCCATCAGCTTGAACGCGGTCCGCTTGAGAGTGTTCTCGGCCCCCATCTTCTGTTCGGCGATCTCAGACCATCGAAGATGAACGGCAAACTCGCCGAGGACCGACTCAATGACTCTCTCCAACGCGCCTTTGCCATTTCTGCCGGAGCCGACCCAGATCGGCCACACGTGTTCCTGGTATTCGCCGATAAGGCAGTAGCCGCAGAAGCGGAGCATGTATGCGATCCAGTCCTGATCCGGTGGCTTACCGTTCTCATTGCTGATTTCCCGCATGAACTTGCCGAAGACGGGAGTTTCCATCTTCGGGTTCGGCATCACGTTTATCCGCTTCGTGATGTAGTCGCGGTGCTCCATGCTTCGGATCTCCGCTGTGCGAATATCCATAACCCTTCCATCGGGCAACCCGAGCAAGTAGCCGTTCTGGTCGAATATCCGCCCATAGTTAATAGGGGGTAGCAGTGTCTCGATCTGCTTCAATGCGGCGGACCTAAACTGGTGGGATTTCAGCTTGGCTCGATAATCGCGTGCCGGGTTGCCTGGTTCTGGCAGATCCCAGCGAAGATGGTCACAGCATTCGCCAACATCGCGAAGGAGCAAGCGGTCGCCGGCATCGCCGACGGTCCAACGGGTGCCTACAAAGACGGCACGCTGGCCGAGGTCATAGAGCTGGATATGATTCTTCGCTGCGGGTTCGTGTTCGATGAAATATCGGGCTACGTCGGCATGGCTGCACTCAGACGGCAAATGAGGAAGAGCATTCCCATATGCGCGTACGTCGGGATTCTGCGCAATGACCCGCAGTTTAAACTCACTCCAGCCCCGCTCCTGCTTCACGCATTCAGAATGGAAGCACTTGTACGAGTACCCCCACCCACGCTCGTAGCCGGCACTACTGGTTGTATCGCCGGACGGGCTGCCGTGTTCTTCGGACCATGGACATTCAACGTCGACGAAATACCGCTGGCCACTTTGCCGTTCGGCAATCACGGGGACCTTGTAGTGCTCCAGAAATCCCCGGAGCCATTCCATCTTCAACTCATCGTTTGCTGGAACCTTGAGCGTCCGGCGCTCGGGAATGTGCCCGGTCGCTAGGGCCTCAAGTAGAGAATGGGATACCGGCCGCAGCGCCGGCGGGCATTCGATCACGCAAGACTGGCGGTGGGGGCGCTCGGGCGTTGCCGGCGCTTTTCTCGCCCAGGTGCCGGGCAGCTTGCAGATCCTGTTGGATTCGAAAACGCTGGTATCGATGTGCGTCTCCAGCGTGTCAAACTTCGCAGCAAGGGCGAGCAGCACTCCGCGTATCACGTCCTCGCTCTCCTGGTCATTGGGCAGTTCAAGGGCAAACAACAAGTGGTAGCCGTTGCCACTGTCGCAGAACATCGGCTGCGGCCACCCGAGCGAGGAAAGGTGATCACGGACCGCAATCGCCTGCTTGTGTGCCGTTGCCTTCTCGGTATCACTCGCATTGCCGTACTCTCTTAGGGGGTCAAAGTCGATGAGCAAGCGTTCCCGGCCGGAGATCCAATCCTTCCGGCTGCGATTGGAGCGCTTGAGAGCGCCGTTGAGAGTGGCGCCCTCGGGAAGGTCCTTCAGCGGATTCAGGCTGTACCAGACGGCCTGATATGTGGAGTCCTCGGATACCGATGCGACGGCCTTTTCCCCATCATCGGAGTAGCCGATGTAGAGTTTTCCGTCTGCTTGTTTGCAGACAACCTCGTGGATACCATTGAACAGGTTCATAGTTTGCCCTCGGCCGCCTGCACGAAGCGTTTTTTTTTGCCCTTCACAAAATTATGATTCGTGCAAAACTCGTACTCAATAAAATATTCTTTGCTCATGACCGCATTGCAGGCACCAAAAGCGAAACAACGGAAGGGGTTAACGGCATCTCAGTGGCTTTACAGGGAGTATGTCGTTGCCAAACGGGGGCGCAATTGGCGGCGAATGAAGTCCGCCGAGGAGGGTTTGGTAAGCATTTGCATACATGCGTGCGGAAGCCTTCGCCCCTTTTGGTCGCCACCTACACCTCCCGAGGGCGTCGAACTGAGTCGGAGATACGCCAACTTCCATTTCCACTTTGACGGGATAGGGGACCGTAGACAGTTTGCTGAAACGTTCGTGCGCTGGGAATTGAGACGGGGGATGTCGGACACCGAAGGGCGGCACATCGGTCGCCGGTGCAGGTTGAGACTCATTGATGAAATTCGTAGCGAAAGTCGGCGCGAGTGGGGCTTCGGGCGCAAGTCGAGCGATGAATATCAGGCTGCACTCCAGAGGGTGAGACACCTTCACTGTGTAGATGACCTTTGGCGGCACATCAAGCACTGTTGCCCGGAATGGCGGGACGCGACGAATGTGTCAATCGCGCGAGACTGGTATCGTTCCGAAGCTTGGATTCGGAAATTGCGTAAAAGACTGGCCACTCAGCTCTGGCCCCTTGCGGAGAATGATGAGCAACGGAAGGCGCTTGCGCTGCTCCGCCTAAAGCCAGATGGGGTACGTCTTCAAAGCAAATAGTCCGCGAGAACTCGGTCGTCCGTCTGGGACTTCCGACCCTTGGTTGCTGAAAAATAGATGTCCCTCGTGAACGTCCGCGATCCCAATGGGCCGAGCGGCTCTCATGGCCGAAATTGATCAGCGCTAGACGACTCAGCCGCGGTAATTGCAAGCAGCGGACTTCCGTGTGCCTGACGGCCGATCAGTCGACCGTCCTCTCTGAAGAGCCCAAAATCAGCTCACTTTTGAGGTCGGTATGCGCCAACAGTGTGCTTTTTAATAGGTGCTTCGCGGCATCAGGTGTGGCAACACGCGAGTTCCGACTCGTCGACACGGCGAAGGGTGGCAGGGTGTGAGCGAAAGCGCGGTGAGTGACAAACCAGGTCTTGCTTTATGGTTTGGCGCGAAACCGGTGCAGTCCGAAACGCCCGTCCGAGCCCCGGCAGAGGGGCGTACACCCGGACGAGGGGGAGTGGGGAGAAGATGCGGAGCTTACCTCTTAGGATGGCGTGCAGATAGGCTGCGTGGGTTAAGCTTGCCGTTGAGGACGGCCGAATATGATCGAAGGAATTGGCGTCGATATCGTCGAGGTGGCTGGGGTGGAAAGTGCCATTTCGAATTATGGGCAGCCTTACCTGCAGCGGCTACTTACGGCTCGGGAGATCGAGTATTGCCGAACAGGTGCAAACTCGGCACAGCGATATGCTGCGCGAATAGCCGCGAAGGAAGCGGCCATGAAAGCGTTGGGTACAGGATGGGATTCCGGCGTAGAGTGGCTCAACTTTGAGGTGGTAAACGATCAGTCTGGACGCCCATTTCTCATGCTGAGCGGGGTAGCAGCCGACTTAGCTGCGGAGCGGCATATTACTAAGAGCTGGGTTTCACTGGCCCACATACCAGCTTACGCGATCGCTGAGGTCATTTTGGAGCGCGATTGATAAACAGGAGTTAGGAGGCACGAACTGAAATGGACCGGTTGATAAGGTTCGCGGTTACGATGCCGCGACGATGCTTTTGCAGAAAGCGAAAGACTTCGTAACCTCGTAGGATCGCCTCTTCCCATAACCATAAAGGGCAGCGTTCAACCTCATAGCCTTGGGCGAGCTCCTTTACGTCCTTGAGAATTGCATAATCGAGGGTCTCGATGGCGGCGAAATAGTTGAGCCGCACGGCGTGGTTGAAAATCCAAGTGGCAATGCCTTCCTCGATCAACACGGCGCGAGCGCCGTCCTC
>Ga0187883_10000827_pt1 | contig 19204 bp, 18 predicted proteins | sample June2016WEW_20_1_2_FD_132966 | JGI IMG/M metagenome (GOLD analysis project Ga0187883, IMG submission 132966) | Peatland microbial communities from SPRUCE experiment site at the Marcell Experimental Forest, Minnesota, USA - June2016WEW_20_10 | ecosystem: Environmental > Terrestrial > Soil >...
CCGCCCGGCCTGAATCCGCCCAGCCTGAGTCCCGCCCGGCCTGAGTCCCGCAGGCCTGAGTCCCCCGGCTCTCCGGCAGCTCCGGCGGCAGATCCGCGGGTCCTCGGGGCGAGCCAGGCCCGTCAGGCTGGCGCCTGACGTCACGGTCCAACTGGCGCCTGACCTCACGGTCCAGAACGTCCCCGCAGCGCCACTTCTGACGTCGAGGCCCGCTCCGGGACGACCGCGCCCTATCGCACTTCGTGGTCGAAGGACTACAATTAGTGAATTATCCAAGGTCACAGAGGCGGCTGATGCCCGCAACTGTGTGGTGATAGCGACTCGGGGGGAGATGTCACCATGACCACGCAAGGAACAGAACTGACGGGTGCTCGGGTAACAGATGCCGATGGCCAAGTGGTCGGCACGGTCGAGCAGGTGTTCAACGACGACGCGGACGGCACTCCGGTATGGGCACGGGTACGCGCCGGGAAGGTGAGCCGTTTCGTCCCGCTTGCCGGACGCCGCACGGCTGGAGACGGCTTCAGCGTTCCGTTCGAGACAAAGAAGATCATGAGCGGGCCAGACATGGGCGTGGAGCGACATATGTCCGCTGAGCAAGCGGACGAGCTGCGCCACTACTACGGCCTCATGATCCCCGCTCAGACGGGGCAGCCCGGACAGCCGGGCCAGGCAGGACAGCCGGGCCAGGCAGGACAGCCGGGCCAGGCAGGACAGCCGGGCCAGGCAGGACAAGTTGAAGGGCAGACCAGGCAGGCCGAAGCCGGCGCCCCCTCCAGCGACGAATGGCTCGTCCGCACCGAGGAGCGGATGGCCGTGGGCACCGAGGTACTTGAGTCGGGGCGGGTCCGGCTACGCAAGTACGTGGACGTCGAGCCAGTCGAGCAGGCGATTCACGTGTTCCACGAGGAGTATGAACTCGAGCGTGTTCCGATCACGGCGGAGGAGCGGGTCCGGGGCCCGATCGCGGAAGGCAACCAGGAGATCGTCCTGCACGAGGAGCGTGCAGTCATCAAGAAGGAAGCAGTACCGGTCGAACGGGTCCGTCTGGTGGCGAAGAAGGTGGCGGAGGACCGGACGATCCGCGACGAACTTCGCAAGGAGCGGATCGAAGTCGAGGCGGATGGCGGTCCGCCTGCGCCCGGGCCGGGCGAACTGCCCGAGCAGAACCAGCGTCGTCCGCTGCTGGGGCGCAATCGCAACCCTGCCTAGCAAAGGGCTTGGCCGCCAGCGCTCCCTGGCCGCCCACGGTTCCTGGGCCGTAGGCGGTCCGGACCCGTAGGCGGTCCCGGGCCGTAGGCGGTCCGGACCCTTTGGCGGTCCCGGACCGTAGGCGGTCGGTGGCCGCCTACGGTCCCTGCCGCCAGCGGTCCTGGGCGGCCAGAAACGAAACGGCGGTCCGCAGCGCCGCCCGTAGGTCCAGCACAGCGAACGACCGGGGTGGAAGCGAGACTGCCGCTTCCAGCATCGCTAACCGGCGAAGGAACGCACCGGCCAACCAGGTGAGGATCGCATCCCAGGCTGCGCCACTGGCCCTGCCAGCGGCCGAGGATGGCGTTCGCTAGCTCGCTAGGCCAAGCGCGTCCATCCGCTCGGCGTGCGCGTCCGTCAGCCGCGCGAACATCCGGCCTATCTCGCCAAGCTGAGTAACCGTCCCGCCCGCAAGCAGGCGGGCAAGGGCCTCACGCTCGGCCGCCACCCGCTGGGCCTGCCCGAGAGCCTCACCGACCAGGCGGCGGGCCCAGAGCGCCAGCCTGCCTGCGACCTTCGGGTCGGCTTCAATCGCCGCTCGAACCCGGGCGACGGCGAACTCCGCCTGCCCGGCATCGCCTAGCACCTCGAGGACGAGGGCACGCGTCTCCTCGTCGAGCAGTTCCGCAAGGGCCCGGTAGAAATCGGCCGCGATCCCGTCGCCCACGTATGCCTTGACCAGCCCCTCCAGCCAGTCAGCCGGAACCGTCCTAGCGTGGAATGCGTCGATGGCCGCTACAAACGGTGACATCGCCGCCTCAGGATCGGCATGCATGCCCTCGAGCCGCCTGCGCAGCATCTGGAAATGGCCGAATTGCGCAACCGCCATCCCGGCCATGGCTTCCTTGTCCGCCAGCGAAACCGCGATCGCGGCATCATCGGCAAGCCGGAAGAAGGCGACAAGCGACGCGTACGCGAGCACGCCGAGGAGATCGATCACGCCGTCCGGATCAGGACTGCCGACCGCCGCGCTCTCTGGCTCACCGCTACCCGCGCTACCCGCCGATTGTTCCGTGCTTTCCGCGCCCATGTCGGTCATCCACGCAGCGTAACAACTTGCCAGCGGCTGAGACTGGCCCGCGCCGCCGTGGCTAACTAGTGATGTTGCTAGACTAGGGTCAATCCGCACGTGGAATGCGGTAACCCCGAAGCGTGTTGTACCCCACAAAGTAAGGCACGGGATCGCCGGGAGCCTTGATCGCTCCCGACCGCCGCGCCGAAACTTCCCCGCGAGTGCGTGGCCAATGCCGCGCTGCGACAGCGTGAGCCGTCCCGCGGGAGAGTTCGAAATGTGAGCCCGCGATGCGGACGCACGGCGCATATGCGCCTGGTGGACCCGCAGGCTCCTGATGGAGGCGGAAGCCCTGACAACGCATAACTGGACCATGCCGAGCGTGCCGGAGGACGAGCACGCGGCGCCCGACACACTTATAACCGAGACGCTGGCGCCTGAGGCACCGCCATCGGGACCGTTCCGGTCCGAGGCGCTCCCCTCCGAGGCCCTCCCCTCCGAGGCCCTGCCGTCCGACGTGACCCGGAGCGAGAAGACATTCCGTGACTTCGGCGTTGCCGAGCCGTTCTGCGCGGCCCTTGAGGCCGCCGGGATCACCCACGCCTTCCCGATCCAGGCACTGACCCTGCCGATAGCCCTCGACGGCCACGATCTCATCGGGCAGGCCAGGACCGGCACCGGTAAGACCCTGGCCTTCGGCATCCCGATACTGCAGCGCCTCGAGCTGGCACCTGACGGCAAGCCATCGGCGCCTCGTGCTCTCGTGGTCGTACCGACCAGGGAACTGGCCATCCAGGTCGCAGAGGATCTCCGGACTGCTGCGTCGCACAGCGGCATCTCCGTCGTCACCCTGTACGGCGGCCGGGCTTACGAGCCCCAGATCGAGGCTCTGCAGAGCGTCGATGTCGTCGTCGGCACGCCTGGCCGGCTGCTCGACCTGGTCCGGCAGGGCCACCTGGATCTCTCCCAGACCCGGTCGCTGGTGCTGGACGAAGCAGACAAGATGCTCGACCTGGGCTTCCTGCCAGACGTCGAGAAGATCCTCAGGCTCACGCCACAGCACCGGCAGACCATGCTGTTCTCAGCCACGATGCCTGGCGAGATTGTCACCCTCGCGCGGCGCCACTTGAGCCGGCCAGTGCATGTGCGGGCCGAGCAGCACGACGAGCCGGTCCTGGTGCCGAGCACCGAACAGCATGTGTTCCGCGCCCACCAGATGGACAAGGTCGAGGTCCTCGCCCGGGTGCTGCAGTCCGCGGGCCGGGGCCTGACCATCGTGTTCTGCCGGACGAAGCGAGCCTGTGACCAGATCGCCGGCGCCTTGACCACGCGGGGCTTCGCAGCGGCCGCCGTGCACGGCGACCTGGGCCAGGGCCAGCGGGAACGCGCCATGCGGGCCTTCAGGACCGGCAAGGTCGACGTCCTGGTGGCCACCGACGTCGCAGCCCGCGGGCTTGATGTTGACGACGTCACCCACGTGGTGAACTACGAGTGCCCAGAAGACGACAAGGCCTACCTTCACCGGACCGGCAGGACCGGCCGGGCCGGCCGCATCGGGGTGGCCGTGACCTTCGTGGACTGGGCCGACATGCACCGCTGGAAGATGATCAACGAGGCGCTCGTTCTTGGCCGCCCCGAGCCCGTTGAGACGTATTCGACCTCTGCGCACCTCTACGAGGCGCTGAATATTCCCAGGGACGCGACGGGCACGCTGCCCAGGGCGCGGCGGGCAAGGCTTGGCCTTGAGGCCGAGACCCTTGAGGACATCGGCGAGACCGGCCGGAACCGGTCGCATGCCGCCCGCCCGGCGAGCGGCCCGGGTTCGAGGGATCGGGGCCGAGAGCGCGGCGCAGGCTCGGGCTCCAGGCAGCGCGGCGGCCGTTCCGACAGCGAGCGCACCGAGCCCTCCAGATCTCGTGACACGGCGCAGTCTCGACAGCGCGCCCGGCGCCGGACTAGGGCGGGTGCCCCCGTCGGCGCCGGCCAAGAGCCTGGTCGCGGGGCAGGCCAGGAACCCGGCGGCGGAGGTCCGGACGCCGGCCGCGGAGGCCGGGAGTCCAGCCGCGGAAGCCGGGGGTCCAGCCGCGGAAGCCGGGGGTCCAGCCGCGGAAGCCGGGGCGAGCAGGCGCGGGCAGCCGAGCCGACAGCCGCTGTCGCTGCCGACGCGTCGGCGCTGCGTGGCCAGCCGACCGGCCGAAGGCGCCCTCGGTCGGAGGCGAAGCCAGCCCACGACATTGGCCCGGCTAGTGGCACTGCAGCGGAATCAGCGTAAAACTAGTAGAAATACCCTAAGCATGTCTGGGTAGGCTGCAGCTCCGTGAGTACACCAAGGTCCCTCGACCTGCCCGATTTTGTCCGCTCTGTGATCTTGACGACGCCGCGCGGCGTGTTTGCAGCACTGCAAGCACAGCCGGCCAGCGGCGTGTGCGAGCGTGAGCCGGCAATTCTGGTGCCCGGCTACACCGGCAGCAAGGAAGACTTCATCCCAGTTCTGCGGCCGCTAGCAGCGGCGGGCCGGTGCGTCACCGCGATCGACATGCGCGGTCAGTACCAGAGCGCCGCAGCGGCGCGCAGGGATCACTACACGCCAGACGAACTGGCGGCCGATATCGGCGCGGTGGCCGACGCCATCGCGCCCGACGAGGACGAGGTACACCTGCTCGGTCACTCCCTCGGCGGCCTGATCGCACGGCACGCCGTGCTGACCCGGGCCGCAGGCATCGGGTCGCTGACCCTGCTGGGATCGGGACCGGGGAGCATCACTGGCAGCAAGCGCGACCTGCTGCGCTCCATGCTCGCCCGGGCCCGCAACGCCGGCAGCCCCGGCCACGGCACCGACCACGGCCCGGACCACGGCACCGATTCGGCCCGGCTGCGCGGCTGGGCCGAGCAGCTCTGGGCGGAGCATCTGGAGCCACAGGCCCGGGCCGAGGGCGTGGCCGAGCACATCGTCGCGTTCTTGCGCAACCGGCATCTGGCTAACTGTCCGACCGCGCTGGTCGTCATGGGCAACTACCTTCTCAGCTGCCCGGACCGCACCGCCGAGCTCGCCAGGGTGGCCGGACCGCCCATCCTGGTCATGTACGGCGAGAACGACGACGCCTGGCCACCTGAGGTCCAGGACCGGATGGGCAGGCGGCTTCGCGCGCAGCGGGTCTGCATCCCCGGCGCCGCCCACTCGCCCGCTATCGAGGCGCCGGAGACCACGGCGAGCACCCTGACCTCGTTCTGGAACACCGCGGAAGAAGTCAGCCGACGGCGCCGCCGCGAAACTCACCGGGCCCGCGCTGCGCCGTCCGCCGGGTTAGCCATCCCGCCGGGTTAGCCATCCCGCCGGGTTAGCCATCCCGCCGGGTTAGCCATCCCGCCCGGTTAGCCATCCCGCCCGGTTAGCCATCCCGCGGCTTAAGCGTCCGAGTCCGCCAGCCCGTCCCACGGACGGCGTGTCGCGGTGGCGGCGGCACCTTGCGGGCAGTGCGCCCGGTAGTCACACCAGCCACACCCTTGACCTGGCCGCGGCGGGAACACTTCGTCACTATCAGCTGCCTGCCCGCCTCGGTACCGCTCGTCGGCTGCCGCACATTCAGCCGCGATGTCCTCCGCCCGGCCCAGCTGCCGCCGCAGCGACTCGGCGGAGTGCTCCCAGGCAAGCACCCGGCCAGTTGGCAGGTGATGCAGCTCCACCCGCGAGCACGGCCGCCGCATGACCCGCTCCGCCGCGAGCGCGTACAGCGCGAGCGGCAGCGAGGTCCGGGCGTCGTCGGTGGTCAGCAGGTGCCTACCGGTCTTGTAGTCCACGACAACAAGCTCGCCGCTGCCGTCCGGCCCGCGCCGGTCATCCAGCCGGTCGATCCGCCCAGACACAGCGATCAGATCGGTTCGGGTCGCGACGGTCCGTTCTACCCCGGCCGGCTCAGCCGCCGGATCAAGACCGCGGACGTAGCGCTGCACCATGGCCCTGGCCCGCTCGCGATGGCGGGCGGACTGCGCCGCATCGGCGAAGCCCTCGGTGATCCAGCCGCGCTCAAGCAGGTCTCCCGCGGCCTCGACGCTGCGCTCCCGCCGGGGCAGCCGCCACCATCCGGCCAGCGCATTGTGCACGCTCGCGCCGAGGCTGTTGTGCGCCCACGGCGGCCCCTTAGGCAGCGGCGGCCGGTCCAGATAGATCATCCGGTACCGGCGCGGGCAATCAAGCCAGGAGCCCAGCCTGGTCGGCGTGCACCCGTACAGCCGGCGTGGCATGCCTTCGAAACCGAGTTGCTCCACAGTCCCATCCTGGCCCGCTGGTCTGACAGCCGCATTGGCCATATGTACCAGCGGCGCGGCGCGTCAGTCGATGCGTGCCACCCTCTGCACTAGACAGGGCGTAGCGGCCGGCACAGCATCCGGGTGGAGTATCGAGGCGATGGCTTCGACGCCATCGACGAGGCGCGGTCCTGGGCGTACCACTATGCCGTCGGCATCTATCGCCCACACCTGCAGGCCGGGCAGTGCCCGCGCTACCGACTGTGCCTGATCGATAGCGCCCGGCAGATGAAAGCCGCACGGTGCGACCACGACATGATCTGGCGACGCTTCGGCGATGACGGACCAGCCGGTCTGGACTGATGGAGTACCCGGCGTAGCCGCGACTGCCTCACCGCCGGCCGCGCTGACGAGGTCCGGTACCCAATGCCCTGCGGTGAAGGGTGGGTCCACCCATTCGACCACCGCGACCCTGGGACGTCGTCGCCCCGCAACTGCCGTCGCAGTGCGGGCCAGCCGGGCGCGAAGTTCGCCGACCAAGCGCTCGGCACGCTTTGATACGCCGGCGCGCTGGCCAACTGCCACGATCGAGTCAAGCACCTCATCGAGCGAATGCGGGTCAAGCGACAGCACGTCAGCATGGCATCCCAGGTAGTCCAGGGCATCCTCGACGTGACCGGACGGCAGGGCGCAGACCCGGCACAGGTTCTGGGTCAGGATCAGGTCGGGTTCCAGCGCTGCCAGAGCCTCCGCTCGCAGCGTATAGAGGTCCGCGCCGGAAGCAAGCTGCGTCCGGACGTACCTGTCGATCTCGCCGGGCGTCATCCCGCGAGTGTCCCGGCCACCCACGACAACTACCTTCTCGCTGCGGGCGGTCGCCGGCTCGTCACATTCGAATGTGACACCGACTAGTTCGTCGCCCAGACCGAGCGCGTAAACGATCTCGGTCGCAGAAGGGAGCAGAGAGACGAGGCGCACTACGTCAGAGTAATTGCCGAGCACGAGACCGGACGGCCTGGTGGCGGTGGTGGGAACCGCCGCGATGCTTACCGAGGGCTGGATCTGTAGGCCAGAGAGGACGGCGACCTCACGCCCCTGGTCCAGACGGTACGGCACTGGTGGTCTGAGGCAGATGCCTGGCGCGACCCCGGAGCCCGGCGGCAGTTGCGGGCCCGCGTTGACCGCTGCCTGAGCGAGGGACCGCCTCCTCCGGCCCGTCTGCCATGCAGTCCCACGGGCCGGAGCTGCAGGTCAGCGGCCCGGACCGGCATCATCCCCGCAGGCAGCCCGGCCGCCTCCGCCGGGCTTGCGTGATCGATGACAGGCAGCTGAGACAGCACGAGGGCTCCTGGAAGGGCTGTGGATTCGGCACCCGAGCCGGCTGGCTACGGGGCGGCGGCAGGAGCAGCGGACAGTGCCGCGATGGTGTGCCGGGCCCACTGGAGGCTGGCGCAGTGGACTGCCAGCCCGTGGTCGAGGGCAAGGCGCGGGTGGTGGTCGCGGAGATCGGCGGCCGCTGTGTAGTGCTCCAGCTCGGCGGTAAACGCCGCGAGCGCGCCGGTGAGGTGCTGCAGGAACCTGAGCACCTCGTCGGGCGGGAGCAGGTGCTCCATCAGCACGAAGCGCATCAGGTGCAGGCCGAGGTCCCGCGAGACCGTGGCCGGGTCTACCGGGGTGCGCAGCCAGCTCTCGTGGGCCGCCCGGCCGGCCTGGGTGGGCTCATACACCCGGCGGTGCCGGGCTGACTGGTCAGCCCGGCCCGCTGCAGCCTGCGCCCGGACCAGGCCTTTTTGCTCCAGGCGGCGCAATGCCGGGTACAGCGCACCGGAGCTGGGCTGGTAGATGCCCATCGGCGTGACCACCAGGGACACTGGTATTCGTTCAATTCGATGAAGGAATATGGACGACAGAGATACATGCTGATATTCCGGGATTCGAGGTCGAGCCCAATGACCCGCTGTCGGTCCTGTCACGCCTGACGGCAGAACTCGGCCATGTGCAGTGGGTCAGCCATATTGATACGCCCCGGTGACCCGGAATCCGCTCGCGACGGGCAGCTGCAGTGGCCCCCGAGTTATTGGTTGATGGTCGGCCGGCCGGAGACGCTTGTGCACCCGTCGGTTCACGCGATGTTGCTCCGGGCGCGCCTAAGACTCCAGCGGTAGATCGTCATGTTCATGGATCTTGGGTGAGTTGCTGCTGGTAGTGGCAGATCCGCACAGCGCTGATCGCTGACTTGGCTTCCTTCAGCGAGGTCTCCGACCCGATCCACCGCCAATGGCAGGCGGCTGCCACTGATCGTGATCAAAGCACCAAGCCGGCACTAGAGGTCGACAGGCCGCCGTTGCGCGGCCGGCATCTCAGGCGGCCGTGCCGGGTGTTCGAGGCTGGCGAGGAAGCTCTCGGCCGCGTCCTGGACCCGGTCTCGGTCACCGGTGGCGAGCAGGTCGAGCAGCAGCCCGCGGATCGTCGCGATCACCAGTGTGGCCGTGCGCGTCGCGGTCGCCGGGTCGGCGTCAGGTCCTTGCGCGTCAACCAGGGCGCTCATCCAGCCGGCGACGACCCGTTCCAGGAAACCAGCGAACTGCTGCGGCGCCTGCAGAGCGCGTCCGTAGACCGCGAAGAACAGCCTGAACTCCGGCCACTGCTGCGGTTCTGAGGTCCGCGTCCAGGCCACACGCGCCGCCGTCGCCAGGTCGGGCTGCTCGCCGGCCCGGTCGCTGGTGGCCGCGAAGATGCGCTCCCGCAGCCGCCCGAGGATGGCCTCGAGCATCTGCTCCTTGGTGCCGAAGCGATGCACCAGCGTCGTGGGCGAGACTCCGAGGGCGGCGGCGACGGGCCGCCACGACACCTCGGAGAACCCGTGCTCGACCGTGTAGTCGACCACCGCGTCGAGTAGCTCGGCCCGCCGCTGATGATCGACGGGCCGCCCCGCCATCGCTGCCTCCAGGTGCCAGTCTCGGCTTGACTTGGCCTGACATTTCAGGTACGACTGTACCAAGAATATTTCTAGTACGGATGTACAAAGAATAAACTGCTGACCTCAAGGGCCGCCCGCCGCGGATCCGCCCGGCGGGCGCCCACGTCCTGGAGGTTCCTCATGCGCGTTTTCGTTACCGGAGCGTCGGGCTGGGTCGGCCGCGGGCTTGTCCCCGAGCTGACCGCCGCCGGCCACGAGGTCACCGGGCTCGCCCGATCCGACGCCTCAGCCAAGGCCCTGCGGGCCGCGGGGGCCGGGGTCCGCCTGGGGTCGCTGGACGACCTCTGCACCCTGCGCGATGCGGCCGCCGCCTCCGACGGCGTCGTCCACCTCGCGTTCAAGCACGACATCGCCTTCGCCGGCGACTTCGCCGGTGCCACCGCCGCCGACCGCGCGGCGATCGAGACCTTCGGCGAGGCCCTGGCCGGCACCGGGAAGCCGTTCGTCATCGCCTCCGGCATCCTCGGCGTGCTCGGGCTCCCGCCCGGGGCCGTCGCCACCGAGCGCGACGGGCTGGCTGCGGACGCCGGGGATTGCGAGGTCCCGATCACCGGCGCCCAGGGGCGGATGGCCAACGCCCATTACACTCTCGCGCTCGCCGGCCGCGGGGTCCGCTCCTCGATCGTGCGGCTGCCGCCGGCCACGCACGGCAACGGCGACAACGGCTTCATCCCGACCGCGATCGGCTTCGCGCGTGACAAAGGCGCCGCGGCCTACGTCGGCGATGGCGCCAACCGCTGGCCGTCGGTCCACCGCGACGACGCCGCGCGCCTGTTCGTCCTCGCGCTCGAGTCCGCGCCGGCCGGGTCGGTGCTGCACGCGGTCGGCGACCAGGGCGTGCCGATCCGCGAGGTCGCCGAGATCATCGCCGCGCTTCTCGGCATTCCCGCGGTCACCGTCACCCCCGGGCAGGCCGGAGAATACGTCGGCTTCCTCGGCGGCTTCTGGGGATTCGACGGCCCCGCCTCGGCGCAGATCACCCGCGACCTGCTCGGATGGGAGCCGACCCGACCGGGGCTGATCGCCGACCTCAAGGAGGGCCACTACTTCCCCTGAGCGCCCCGGATGCCCGCTCTCTGCCTTGCCGCCACCCTCCACTGTCTGGGAACGGGATGAGCAACACGCCGTAGCCGGAAGCAGCAGCCACCGCCAACGTCCGGCTACAGTTCGTAACCCTCGCAGCCCGCCCACCAGCCGCTGGCCAGAGCAAGGCCGGTGAGCTGATCACGCTCTTCTACATGGCATCGGGCTCGCCCTAGCTGGCGCTGTTTCCGCGGAACGCGTCGGGCCCCGCGGAGACCCAGGAGTCGAATCGCTTTTCCGCCGCCGCGACGGTGAGCTCGTCGCCGTGCCCAGGCAGCACCCTGGTCTCACTAGGAAGCGTCAGCACGGCCGCACCGATGGAGCTCAGCTGGCGGCTGAAATCCGGGAAGGCATCCTCGTGCGGAACCGGGCCGCTGGCGGTGAGCACGTCGCCGGTGAAGACTACTCCGAGATCCTCGCAGTAGAGGCAGACCGAGCCCGGGCTGTGGCCGGGGGCATGCATCACCTCAACCGCCACGTCGGCCACCTCGAAGATGCCGCCATCCTCCATCTCGATCTCAGGATCATCGGAATGAACCTCGCGCCAGGACACCCGGTCCGCGGGATGCAGCGCGACCGGCGCCTCGTCATCGGCGGCCACCTCGAACGCTGCCGCCGTGTGGGCAGCATGGCCGTGCGTGCAGATGACGGCGAGCACGGCCCGGTCCCCTACCTTGTCGCGTACCGGCTGAGCGTCACCGCCCGGGTCGATGATGATCACCTCATCATCATCGCCGATTATCCAGGTATTGACGGCCTCGGCCACCTGCTCTATTCGCGCTTCCATGCCGACCTGCCTCCTTGCCTGAGGAGCGCTCTCGCCTGACCAGGGCCTTGCCTGCCCTGCCTGACCAGGCCCTCGCCTGCCCTGCCTAACCAGCACCTTGCCTGACCAGCGTCCGGACCGCGCCAATGATCAGCTGCACCGCGATGGCCGACAAGAGCAGACCGGCGATCCGGGTAAGCAGCTCGACCCCGCTGTCGCGCAGCACCCGGTGAATGGCGCCGGAAAACCGCATCGCCAGCCACAGCAGAACGATGACCGCGCCAATCGCCACCGCGAACGCGACGATATCCCCGCTGCCGCTGGTCCGCTGCACGAACAGCATCGTGGCCACGATCGCGCCAGGGCCCGCAAGCAGTGGGGTGCCGAGCGGCACGAACGCGACGTTGGCCTTGTTCCGCTCAAGCTCGACCGGGTCGGCGGCCTCCCCGGTGAGCAACTGCAGGGCCACGAGCAGCAGCAGCAGGCCGCCGGCCGCCTGGAGCGCGGCCAGCTCGACACCCAGGTACGCCAGGACGGACCTGCCGAACAGGGCGAACGCCACGATCACGCCGAGGGCGACCAGGGCAGCCTGCCAGGCCAGCCGGTGCCGCTCCGCCGCCGGGCGGCCCACCGTCATGCCGACGAAGACCGGCACGATGCCTGGCGGGTCGGTGATCACCAGCAGGGTGACGAAGACCTCCCAGAAATACTTCACGTTGAAGAACGGGTTCATCGCCCGCTCATTGGTGCGGTGCCCGTAGCCTGCGCGATCAGCCGATGGTAGTTCTCGGGCAAGATCGTATCGCAGCCGATCCGGTAACCCGTGAGCTCCCCGTGATCGTCGCTTCCGCCGGACGCGACGAGTGCGAGGTCAGCGGCGAGAGCTCGCAAGTGATCCCGTTTCTCATGGTCATGATCTGGATGATCGACTTCGATCCCGGCCAGCCCGGCACGGGCGAGCCGGGCGATCGCCTCGTCACCGACCACCCAGCCGCGCGCTGCCGCCCTGGGATGAGCCAGCACCGTCACCCCGCCCGCACCCCGGACCAGCGCGATCGCGCGGACCGGATCCAGCGCGTAACGCGGCACGTGGGCGCGGCCGCCTGAGCCTATCCACTCCGGGCTGAAGGCCGCTGCGGCGCTGGCCACTGCCCCGGACTCGGCCAGCGCCCTGGCGATATGCGGCCTGCCGACCACGCCGTCCCCGGCGATCCTGGTGACCTGCTCCCAGCTGACCGGCGCCCCGAGGTCGCTCAGGCGCGCCACCATCGCGCGGGCGCGGTCGATCCGGCTGCTGCGGATCGCCGCGCACTCGGCGGCCAGCTCGGGCTCGGCCGGGTCGAACAGGTAGCCAAGGAGGTGCAGACTGTGGCCGTCCAGGCGGCAGGAGAGCTCCATTCCCGGCACCAGGGTCAGGCCGGGCGGCAGCGCGGCACGCGCCTGGTCATGTCCCGCGACGGTGTCATGGTCCGTCAGGGCGATCACGTCGAGCCCGGCCTCGCGGGCCCGCCTCATCACCTCAGCGGGCGGGCAGGTGCCATCTGAGGCCGTGCTGTGGCTGTGCAAGTCGGCACGCACACCGGCTGACCCTAGCCGGGCAACAGCGGGGACCGCGCGCCGTAGGGCAAGTTAAGGTCCTGGCCCCCGTCGCGCAGATCCCTGAGGGCCAGCGGCTCGGCGAGCAGCAGGCCGGCCGTGTCGGGCCACAGGACGAGCCACAGCCAGTGGCCGTGCACCTCGCCTGCGAAGGCGGCCCGGCGCGGCGCCTCCACGTGCCACAGCGGGAATTCGTGCTTGCTGACCTGCACAAACGCGTGCGGCTTGCTGACCGCGAAGTCGCTGCCTGGATCCGGGCCGGGCAGGCCAGCGAATCCGGCACCCAGGCCGAGCCCGAGTTCCTCCGAGATGATCAGCATCTCGCCGCTGCCGCCGAACGGGTTCGGCCCGGACAGGGCAACCGCGCTGCCCCGCGCCCCGCTGCGCTCATCGCCAGCGCCAGCGAAGCCACTGACCAGCCAGCCCGTCGGCAGCGGCCACGGCAGCCAGACCGGCACCGCCGCGCTGCGCAGCAGCTCAGCTAGCCCTTCACCGGTGAACGCGGCTGTCATGATTACTGACAGTAGTCCGCTGATTGCCTCACGTCTGCTACCGTGCTCCGCCACGGGCGGTACTAAACGAGCAATTTCGCACCATGCGACCGTGCGGGATACTGAAGCGTGACCACTCAGCTGATCCAGTGCGTGGGCGCGGTCATCAGGGACGCGTCCGGGCGGCTGCTCCTGATCAAGCGAGGTCACGAGCCAGGTGCCGGGCTGTGGTCGCTGCCTGGCGGCCGGGTCGAGCCGGGTGAGACCGACCAGCAGGCCGTCATCAGGGAGATCGCGGAGGAGACCGGGCTGACCGTGTCGTGTGGCGGCCTGCTGGGCACCGCGAGGCTGCCGGGCACCGGGGGCGCCACGATCGAGGTAAGGGACTACCGCGCGGTTGTCACCGGCGGTGACCTCGCCGCCGGCGACGATGCCGCCGATGCCCGCTGGGTGGACACGGCGGAAATGGCTGCCCTGCGGCTGACTGCGGGCCTTGCGGAGTTTCTGCGTGCCTGGGAACGGCCGGCTGGATAGTGGCGTTAGTCCGATCGCTACACTTTGTGATTCAGGCTGTCGGCCTGGTGAGCGTTGCTGGGCTCGCCCACCCTGCTGTGCCAACGGGAGTGAACACGACGATGAGCTACTCGATGAGTCGCGGCGTCGGATGATCAGACTGCTCACCGGGCGGCGACTGCTGCTCGGGCTCACGGTCATCCTCGCCGTGGCCCTGGTGGCCGGCACCGACGGTTTTGTGATCAAGCATTTCGGCGCTCATGCCGCCGCCGACAAGGGCACAGACAGTTACCTCAACGCGATCGCCTGCCCGACTGCCGCAGAGTGCTGGGCCGTCGGCCAGACTGCCGTCGCGCGCGGCGGTAACACCTTTTCGGAGATCCGGTCGCAGCTGATCGAGCAGGAAACCGCTGGTGTATGGCGCAAAGTGACGGCGCCGGACGGGCATGTGCCGGACCTGGCACTGACCGGAATTGCCTGCCCGGGCACCCGTGATTGCTGGGCGGTGGGGGGCAGCAGCACGGACGGGCCAGCCGTTATCGAGCACTGGACCGGCGAGGCGTGGCAGCTGGTCCGCTCACCCCGGCTGACCGGCGGCCAGCTGGTCGGCGTGAGCTGCGCGTCAGCGAGCCTATGCTGGGCTTACGGAGGGCAGCAGACCGGCAAGAACAGGACGTCGGACGTCCTCGAGCAATGGGACGGGACCAGCTGGCGAGTCGTTCCCGGGCTGCCCGGCGGCCTGCGGCCGACGCTGTTGGCGTGCCCGGCGGCCGGCCATTGCCTCGCTCTGGGTCTGCACGACAATGCTCCTGCGGCGGCCAGCTACGATCTCGGCCAGTGGGCCCAGGCGGCGCTGCCCGGCGGGCATGGCAGCCGCCTTCCTAGCGCCCTGGCCTGCGCCGCCGCGACTAGCTGCCTGGCCCTTCTTGCTGGCCATGGGGCGGTCACCGAGCAATGGAATGGCCGCTTCTGGGCCGGCGCGGGTGCCAGCCTGCCGTCCTCCTACGCAGCTGGCCTGGCCTGTTCGGGCGGTCACGGCTGCTGGCTGCTCGGGGCGTCCCGCAGCATGCGGCCGCTCGCGCTGCGCTGGCAGGGGGGCAGCTGGGTCCGAGTGCCAGCTGGTGGCGCCGAGCTTGGCTACCTCGGCGCCGTTGCCTGCGGGAGCAGCTGCTGGGCGGTCGGCGGCAGCACAACCACCCTTGGTGACGGCAGCTCCTATTCACGCCCCCTCATCGCGGCGGTGGCTGGAACCTGACCGTCCTTTCCAGGCCAGCGGCCCGGCCCCGGGCCGCCGCCACCACCGCCAGCTTGCGCGAGGCCTCGTCGATCATCTCGCCGTCCAGCATCGCCGCACCGCGGTTCTCCACGGTCGTGTAGTACTCGTAGGCCTCGATGATCAGCTCAGCGTGGTCATAGTCGGCCTGGTCTGGCGCGAAAGCCTCGTTCACGACCTCGATCTGGCCCGGGTGCAGCACCCATTTCCCGTCGTAGCCGAGCGCCGCGGCGGCGCCCGCTGACCGGCGCAGGCCCTCGATGTCGCTGATGGCCGCGTGCGGCCCGTCGATCGCCTGCAGACCGTAACTGCGAGCGGCGACCAGCATCCGCATCTTCGGGTACCCGAACGCGTCGCCCGCGTAGCCGGCCGGCTGGGCGCCGATCCGAAGTGACCGCATGCCGACGCTGGCCATGAAGTCAGCCGGGCCGAAGACCAGCGCCTCAAGCCTCGGCGACGCGCCCGCGATGGCGTTCACCTCGGCCAGGCCGCGCGCGTCCTCGATCTGGGCCTCGATCCCGATCCGGCCGGCCGGCAGGCCTGCCTGCTGCTCGACCTGGCCGAGCAGCAGGTCAAGCCAGCTGACCTGGGCAGCGCTCGACACTTTCGGCAGCACGATGACGTCTAGCTGCCGCCCGGCCTGCTCCACGACGTCGATCACGTCTCGGTAAGCCCACTGGGTCGCGGCCCCGTTCACCCGTACCGCCCGGATCTTGGCACCCCAGTCGCCGGTGACCAGCGCGGCGATCACGCCGCGCCGCGCAGCCGGCCTGGCGTCCGGGGCGACCGCATCCTCCAGGTCAAGGAAGATCTCGTCGGCGGGCAGGCCCTGGGCCTTCGCCAGGAACCGCTGGCTGCTGCCAGGTACGGCGAGAACCGAGCGCCTGGGCCGACTGTCACGCGTCATCGCCCAGAGCATATGCATCCTGGTGCAGCCGGATCCAGGCAGCCCTGGTGCGGGCGCGAGCCAGCGGCGGCGGTCCGGCACCCGGCCACGGGTTCGACGGGGAATCGCCGCCTTCGTAGCATGGAGCCATGACCTCGCCTCCCGCAGTGTCCGCGCCCCCCACCATCGACCAGGTGACCCAGGCGCTGTCCCGCGTCAATGATCCAGAGATCCACCGCCCCATTACCGAGCTGGGGATGGTCAAGAACATCGATGTCGCGGCGGACGGCAGGGTACGCGTCGACGTCTGGCTGACGGTCTCGGGCTGCCCGCTGCGCGACACGATCACCCGCGAGGTCACCGCCGCGGTCAGCGCGCTGGACGGGGTTACCGCGGTGGCCGTCGAGCTCGACGTGATGAGCGAGGAACAACGCCGTGGCCTGCAGAGCAAGCTCCGCGGCGGCAAGCCGGAGCGCGAGATCCCGTTCGCCAACCCGGCCTCGCTGACGAAGGTCTACGCGGTGGCGAGCGGCAAGGGCGGGGTCGGCAAGTCATCGGTCACGGTCAACCTGGCCGTGGCGCTGGCCGCCGCCGGGCAGAAGGTCGGCCTGCTGGACGCCGACATCTACGGGCACTCCATTCCCAGGATGCTTGGCGTCACCGGGCGGCCGACCCAGGTCGAGCAGATGATCATGCCCCCGTCCGCGCACGGCGTGAAGGCCATCTCCAGCGGGATGCTGAAGAAGGGAAACGAGCCGCTGCCGCTACGCGGGCCGATCCTGCACCGGCTGCTGCAGCAGTTCCTCGCCGACGTCTACTGGGGTGACCTGGACGTCCTGCTGCTTGACCTCCCCCCGGGCACCGGTGACGTGGCGATCTCCGCGGCCCATCTGGTGCCAGGCTCCGAGCTCATCGTCGTGACCACCCCGCAGCTGGCCTCCGCTGAGGTGGCCGAGCGGGCCGGGTCACTCGCGGCCCAGTTGCACCAGCGCGTGGTCGGGGTGATCGAGAACATGGCGTACCTCCCCTGCCCGCACTGCGGCGAGCGGGTGGAGGTGTTCGGCTCCGGTGGCGGCGCTGCGGTAGCGGAGGCGCTGACCCGGGTGACCGGCGCGTTGGTGCCGGTGCTCGGCGAGGTGCCTATCGATGTGCGGCTCCGCGAGTCCGGGGACAGCGGCATCCCGCTGGTGCTGGCCCATCCAGACGCTCCGGCGGCGCTGCAGCTTAGGAAGATCGCCGACATGCTGACCAGCCGGTCCCGTAGCCTGGCCGGCCGGCCGCTCGGCCTGACTCCTGCCTGACCTGCTCGTCGGGTGGCCTCAGCGTCTCAGGTGACCTGATCTCAGGCTTCAGGTGACCATCAGAGTTTCACGTGGCCTCAGCGTCTTGGCTGATCTCAGGCTCCAGGTGGCCTGCGGAGTTTCAGGTGGCCTCGGTGTCGTAGGGCGGGCTCTCGCCGGGCGCCAGCGTCCAGCCCGCCGCCGCGCCGCCTGCCGCCGCGCCGCCTGCCGCCATGGCGCCCGCCTCCCCGGTCCCGTCAAGATCGTCCAAGAGATGCTTCCGCACGAAGTTCCGCGGATGCAGGTCGTTAATGTCGAAGTCACGGAACTCAGGGCCGAGTCCGTCCTGCAGGTCAGTCTTGGCATTCTCGGCGATCCTGCGCAAATCGCGCAACGCCCGCCCGGCCTGGGCCGCGATCTTCGGGAGCTGGTCAGGACCGAATATCACCAGCGCGAGGACAGCGAGGACCAGGATCTTCGGGAGTGACAGGTCGAGCACGCGGCGCTCCAGCACTCGGTCGGGACACGGCAGGATCTACTGTTCCAATGTAGACCGTCCGGCCAGCAGCCACGAACGCCCGCAGCGGCTATGATTCGGCGGATCCGAGCGTCAGCGTGACCATGTGCGGTATCCCGTTCCTAGTGAAGCTGACCGTGACCCGCGCACCTGGCTGCACGGAACGGATGGCATCGAGCAGTCCGGTGGCGCTGTCAATCCGCTGCCCGGCGAACCCGATGATCACGTCGCCTGGCCTCAGCCCGGCCCTGGCGGCCGGGCCGCCCGGGCTGACCGGCGCGGAACCACTCGCGCTCCGCTGCATGATCTGCGCGCCGACCCCGCCGTAGCCAGAATTGATCAGCGCGCCGATGACGGCATGCGCGGCTCGCCCGGTCCTGACGAGCTGCGTCGCGATCAGCCGTGCCTGATTGATCGGGATAGCGAATCCGAGGCCGATGCTGCCCCCCTGGCCGCCGGTGATCGGATCGCTGCCCAGCGTGTCGATCGCTGCGTCAACCCCGATGACTTGCGCCTGGCCATTCACCAGTGGGCCGCCCGAGTTGCCGGGGTTGATCGGGGCATCGGTCTGGATGGCGTCGAAGAACACCTGCGGCGCGTTGCTGACGCCTGCGCCGCCGGTTGGCTGTACTGGCCTGCCCACAGCGCTGACGATGCCGCTGGTGACGGTGCCTGCCAGGCCAAGCGGCGAGCCGAAGGCAAGGACCGGATCGCCGACCCGGACGCTGCCCGAGTTGCCCAGCGGGAGCGCGGGCAGCTTGACTACCACCGTCGGCTTGATGACCGCAATGTCGGAATATGGATCCGTCCCGATGACCTTGGCCTGGACCGTCTTGCCACTGTTGAGGACAATTTGCAGGGCGGCGTGGCGCACCTGGCCGTCCAGGGTGATCACATGGTTGTCGGTGACGATGTAGCCGCCGTTGATAACGAATCCAGAGCCGGTGCCCTGCGCGCCGTTGACCTTGATCATCACCACGCTCGGCAGCACCCTGGCCGCGATTCCGGCGATGGAGTCCGGCGGACGATCGGTCAGCGCGGGCGGCACCGCCCCCAGGCTGAAGCCGGGGTCTATTCCAGCTGACGCAGCCCTGGACTCGATATATCCGCCAATCAGGCCGCCGGCCAGCGCCGCGGTGACCGCAGTGGCCACCACGAGCGTGACGAGCCGCCATCCGGCCACCCGACGGACCTGCCTGCGCTGTCCCGCCGGTCCGTCCGCAGGCGGCCGATCCTCCCCCAGCGGCCCATCTTCCCCCAGCGGCCATTCCTGGCTCTGCTGCCGCCCCTGGCTCTGCTGCCACCCCTGGC
>Ga0187883_10000828_pt1 | contig 19185 bp, 17 predicted proteins | sample June2016WEW_20_1_2_FD_132966 | JGI IMG/M metagenome (GOLD analysis project Ga0187883, IMG submission 132966) | Peatland microbial communities from SPRUCE experiment site at the Marcell Experimental Forest, Minnesota, USA - June2016WEW_20_10 | ecosystem: Environmental > Terrestrial > Soil >...
CCAGGGCGGGGGCCGTTTGGCGATGCCGGTGTTGGCGAAGCGGGCCGGCGGATGGTGTGCTACTGGTAAAGGGCAGGTAGGGCGCTCAGTCCCGTATGGCATCCTGACGGCGTGGCATCACCTCAGCTCGGCCGGACCGGGGTCAGCGTCTCCGCTCAGCACGCGGCCAGCAAGGTCCCGCAGATCACCGTGTACTTCTGGATCATCAAGATCCTGACCACCGCGATGGGTGAGGCCCTCTCCGACTTCCTGGCCTTCCGGTACGGCCCGGTGGTGGCCGGGACGGTGGGCACGGTGGCGATCGTGGCCGCGCTGGCGCTCCAGTTCCGCGTCCGCCGCTATATAGCCTGGGTGTACTGGTTCGCGGTGGCCATGGTCGCGGTGTTCGGCACGATGGCCGCCGACGGCATGCATATCGAGCTCGGCGTGCCCTACACCGTGTCCACCGCGTTCTTCGCCGTCTGCCTGGCCGTGGTCTTCGCGGCCTGGTACGCGGTGGAGGGGACGCTGTCCATCCACAGCATCTACACCCCGCGCCGGGAACTCTTCTACTGGGCCACGGTCATAGCCACGTTCGCGCTCGGCACGGCGCTCGGCGACCTGACCGCGACGACCCTGGGGCTGGGCTACCTGGCCTCGGGGATCATGTTCACCGTGTTCATCCTCATCCCGGCGGTCGCGTACTGGAAGCTCCGGATGAACTCGATCTTCGCCTTCTGGTTCGCCTACGTGCTGACCCGCCCGCTCGGCGCGTCGTACGCCGACTGGCTGGGGGTCGGGCCCGCGCACGGCGGAGTGGGGCTGGGCCGCGGAGTGGTCGCCCTGATCCTGAGCGTCGTGATCGTCGGGTTCGTCGCCTTCCTGGCCGTGACCAGGAAGGACGTGGACACCGACGAGGTCGGCCAGGCTCCGCAGGCCGTCCACGCCCGGCACCGCCGGTAGGTGCCCTAGGCTGCGAAGATGAGCGACGGGCTGGCCCGGGCGGTGCTGGACGCGCTGCCGGACGCGACGGCCGTCCTGGATCCCGCCGGGACCATCGTGGACGTCAACCGGACCTGGCTGATGTTCGCGGTGGACAATGGCGGCCAGCCGGACATGACCGGGGTGGGCGTGAACTACCTCGACCTGTGTGACCGTTCCGCCGCGGCGGGTTGCGAGGACGCGCGCCGGGCGGCGGACGGCCTGCGGGCCGTCCTGGCCGGGCGCACGGTGCACAGCGAGCTCGAGTACCCGTGCCCGTCTCCTGCCGTCAACCGCTGGTTCCTGCTGCGGATCACGCCCATCGGCGGCGAGTTGCGCGGCGCGGTAACCTCCCACGTCAACATCACCCGCCGGAAGATGGCCGAGCAGGAGCTGGCGCATCGGGCCGCCCATGACTCGCTCACCGGCCTGGCCAACCGGAGCCTGTTCGCGGACCGGCTGAAGGCCGCCCTGACCAGCCGGCGGGGCCCGGCCACCGACACCCAGGTGGGCCTGATGTACCTCGACGCGGACAGGTTCAAGCAGATCAACGACACCTACGGCCACGACGCGGGCGACGAGGTCCTGCTCACCATCGGGCACCGGCTCCGCTCGCACGTCCGGCCGCAGGATACGGTCGCGCGGCTGAGCGGGGACGAGTTCGCGGTCACCGCCCCCCGGATCAGCCGCGCCGGGCTGGACGGCCTGTCCGCCCGGGTCGCCGCCGCGCTGAGCCAGCCGCACCTGATCCACGGGAACCTGGTTGCGGTGCCGGTCAGCATCGGCATCTACCTCGCCGCGCCCGGTGAGCCCGCGGACACCGCACTGCGCCAGGCCGACCAGGCCATGTACGTGGCCAAGCGGCGCACCCGGTAGCTTGCTAGGCGTGCGTGAACCGTTGCTGAGCACCGCCGACTGGTTCGCCAGCCTGCCCACCGTCTACCTGTCGGCCAGCATGCTGATCACCGATTCCGACGACCGGATCCTGCTGGTCAAGCCCAACTACCGGCCGGACTGGGGGATCCCCGGCGGCATCGTCGAGGCCGGCGAGGCGCCGGATCAGTGCGTCACCCGGGAGATCGCCGAGGAACTCGCGCTGGACATCCCGGCCGGCGATCTGCTCGTCGTGGACTGGATGGCCGCCGCGGGGGAACGGCCGCAGGCGATCATGAACTTCATCTTCGACGGTGGGGTGCTCACCGACCCCGGTGCCATCCGGCTGCAGGAGGAGGAGCTGGATGACGCCCAGTTCCTCGGCTGGGCCGAGGCCGAGGCCCGGATGCCCGCCAACAGTGCGGCCCGGGTGCCCGCGGCCCGCCAGGCCAGACGGAGCCGCCGCACGGTGTACCTGCCCGGCTGGCCTGGGTCCCGTTAGTCGCCGTAGCGCCGGGAACGCAAGTCACAACCAAGCGGCGGCGATCAGGCCGGAGCCGACCTGCCGGGGCCGGGCGCCCTTCTCCGAGACGTACAGCCCCGTCCCGGCCAGGTACAGCAGCCAGTTCCCGGTGCGGTTCACCGCCAGGCTGGTGTGATCCAGCCCCGGGAACCCGATCGCCACCCGGTGCGTGAACAGCCCCGCCGGGGTGACCTCCCACATCAGCTTGGAGACGTTGCGGACGGGTTCCCCGGCACAGCACGCGCGGCTGACGAACAGGTTCCCATCAGGCAGGTACACGCCCTCGCGCCAGTAGCTGCGCCCGCGCTCCGGGCCGGTCACCGGCACCGGCGTGTCCCCGGTCCCGCCCAGGTAGTTCTGGGCGGTCGCGGTGTCCATCAGCATGATCTGCCAGCCCTCGTTGTCCTGGATCGCGGCGATGGACACGGCCAGCTCCGTGCCGTCGGGGGCCCAGGACAGGTGCGAGATGGGGGCGGGCAGCCCGCCGGACTGGCCGGGCGGCAGCATCGGGTAGACCCGCTCCACCCCGGTGCTCAGCGTCCGGGTGACCAGGCTGTACTGCGCGGAGAGGTCGCCCTGGCCCGCCGTGCAGTGCCGGGTCAGCGTCGGCTGCCGGGCGAACGCGAGGGTGTTCCCGTCCGGGCTGATCGCGGGCAGGCTCCCGGTGCTGAGCAGCGTCGGGGCGCCCCCGGATGCCGCGACCGATTCCACGTCATCCACACACCCGTGCCGCCGGCTGAAGTAGATGGTCTGGCCGCCCGCGGACACCGAGATCTCGTCGCCGATGACGCCGTTGGGTACCAGGGTCCGGACCGGCGCCCCGGTCGCCGAGCTCAGCAGGACCAGGGCGCCCCCGGCGGTCACCCCGGCCATCGCGGGCGGCCGGGCGGTGGTCTGGCTGACGGGGTGGGCGCCCTTGGTGGCCGGTGGCGCCGGACTCGCGGCCGTGCTGTGCGGGGCACCCGAAGTTCCGCCGCCCCCGCAGGCCGCCACCAGGGTCAGCGCGGCTGGCACGGCCAGCACCCGGAGCAGCTTCACGTCGCCTCCATCCAGGTCACCCCTCGGCTGGATGAAACTACCGGGATGTGCGGTGCGGCCGTGGCGGAATACCGCAGTGTGAGCCTCGGCAGGTACCCTGGGTGACGATGCCGACATATCGGGGGAGTCCGGCATGACGTCCCCCAGGCGTTGCCCGGGGGGGCAGGTTGAGTTCAGGTCCGGTTTCGCCGAGGCGCAGCTCCAGTCACCGTCAGGCGGTGCTGCACGAGCTGTTCGCGGATCTTCCGGTCCCGGTGGCCTACCTGGCCGGGCGGGACCTCGTGTTCGAGTTCGCCAACGACGCCTACCGGCGGCTCGTCGGCCGTCAGGACCTCCCCGGCCGGACGGCCCGGGAGGCACTGCCGGAACTCGCTGCCCAGGGCCGCGCGGAGCTCATCACCGGCGTACTGGAATCCGGGAAGCCGTTCCAGGGGTATGAAACGGAGCTGCTCATCCGCCGGGGTGGGGAGGCTGCGCCGGAACAGGTCTTCGTTGAGTGCCTTTACCAGCCGGTGCGCGGCGCGGACGGGACGGTAGAAGGGGTGCTGCTGCTGGTGAACGACGTGACCGCGCAGGCCCGCGACCGGCGGCGGCAGGAGGCACTGGCCACGCAGCTGGCCGTGACCCAGGAGCGTTACCAGACCCTGTTCGAGACCCTGCCGCAGGGCGTCATCTACTACGACACGAACGGCCTGATCCTGGGGGCCAACCCGGCCGCCTGCGAGATTCTCGGCCTCGACGAGGACGAAATGATCACCTGGCCGCTGTCCGGGATAGGCCAGGCGGTGCACGACGACGGCTCCCCGCTGAAGCCCGCCGACTTCCCCGTCACGGTCGCGCTGCGCACCGGCGAGGTGGTCACGGACGTGGTGGTGGGGGTCCCGCACGGCCGCACCGGGGAGACGTGCTGGCTGCGGATCACCGCGGTGCCCGATGCGCGCGATGAGGACGGCCGCCCGCAGCGGGCCTACGCCATGTTCCGGGACCTGACCAAGGAGCGCCGGGCCGCGGCGGCGCTGCGCGAAGGCACCGAGCTGCTGGGCCGGCTGCGCGAGGCCAACGTGATCGGCGTGGTGGTCAACGGCGAGGACCACGTGCACGACGCCAACGACGCCTTCCTGGGCATCATCGGTTACACGCGGGAGGACGTGGAGGCCGGCCGCATTTCCCGCGAGCTGATCACGGCCCCCGAGTGGTTCGATGCCGACGCCGACGCCCACAGGCAGCTGAAGCGCAGCGGGGCCTTCCGGCCCTACGAGAAGGAGTACCTGCACCGGGACGGGCACCGGGTGCCCGTCCTGGTCGGCGCCGCGGTGATCAGTCACCAGCCGCTGCGCTGGGTGACCTACATCGTGGACCTGACCGCACGGCAGCGCGCGGAGCAGGAACGCGCCGTGCTGCTGGCCCGGGAGCGGACCGCCCGGGCCGAGGCGGCCGGCGCCCAGGAGCGGGTCGCCTTCCTGCTGCAGGCCGGCGAAATGGTCGCCGCGGCGCAGGACCGCCACGAACTGCTCCAGCACGCCGCCCAGTTGGTCGTGCACAGCCTGGCCGATTTCTGCCTGGTCTTCCTGCCCGGTCCAGACGATGTGCTGCAGGCCGTCTCGATCGCCCACCGCGAGCCGGGCGGGGCCGTCGGCTTCACCGACCTTCGCGACGAGCCGGTTCCCGCCCTCGGGGAGGGGATGATCAAGAACGCTTACGTCACCGGGACGAGCCGGCTGGTCCGGGGCGCCGCGCCCCAGGTGGCCCGGCGGATCGCGCGCACCCCCCGGCTGCGTCAAATCGTGGCCCGAATGCAACCCGAGAACGTGCTGATCACACCGCTCACGGCCGGCTCGGGTCCGCTCGGCGTCCTCTCCGTCGGCCGTACCGCTGCCCACCCTTGCTTCACGGACACAGACATCGCGGTGGTTGAGGCACTGGCCCGGCAGACCGCCGTGGGGATGGCCAACGCGGCCACTTCGGCCCGGGACCACACCGTGGCGGAGACTCTGCAGCGCTCCGTGCTGCCTGACACGCTGCCCGACATCCCCGGGCTGGATCTCGCGGTGCGCTACCTGCCCGGGACGGCCGGGGTGGACGTCGGCGGTGACTGGTATGACGCGTTCCCGCTGGACGGCGACCGGGTCGGGCTGGTCATCGGTGACGTGGTCGGGCACAACATCGCCTCCGCGTCGATCATGGGCCAGATGCGGCACCTGCTCCGGGCGTACGCGGTGGACACCGTGCACCCGGGCGAGGTGCTGTGGCGCACCGCACGGGCCCAGGCCAGGCTGCTGCCGGACACGCTGGCCACGGTGGTCTACGCCCTCCTCGACCCGGCCACCCGCGAGCTCAGCTACGCCAACGCCGGACATCCGCCCCCGATATTGGCCACCGCCTCCGGCCAGGTCGGCTACCTGGACGACGCGCCCGGGGTGATGCTCGGCGTCCCGGTCGAGCCGGCCTTCACCGTGGGCCACCGGACGCTGGAGCCCGGCACCAGCCTGATGTTCTACACCGACGGGCTGATCGAGGACCGGCGCCGGGACATCTCCGACGGGCTGAGCGTCCTGGCCAGCGTGATGGCCGGGGTGATGGATGGCCCCGCGCCGCTGAGCGCCGAGCGGACCTGCGCGACTGTGCAGGCCGCGTTGCTGGGCGATACCCCGCGGGCCGACGACGTGTGCCTGCTGGCGGTGCGGCTCACCGGCTGACCCGGCTAGCTCGAAGGCTACATCCAGGCTAACGAAGCGTAAGAAACAGCGCGAGACGAGGACGGGACGGTCCGGTCACAGATAAGACGGTTACGGGATAGCGACGCAACGTAACCGGCAGTCAGGATCTCAGTCATGACCTCACCCGCCCCGGCCCGTCCCTTGCTGAGTCGCCTCTACGAATGGGGCGTCGCCGCGGACGTCAGGGGCCGGCCCCGGTTGCTGCCGGCCGGCGTGACCAACTACGCGCTCCAGGCCCGGGCCCTGATGCTGGAAGCCCTGGGCGCCGTGCCCGGCGGTGTGCCCGCGACCGGCTGGGTCACCGAGCTGGATGTCGTCCGGGACGGCTTCGACCGTCAGCAGACCTCGGTCCTGGTCATGCGGGACGCGTCAGGGGCAGTGCTGTGGCTGACGGGCTGCGCCGATTAGTGACCGCCGGTCCGCGCCCGGCCGCCCAGTGCTCCCCGGATTACCCGGCCCACCCTCCCCAGACCTTGTCCTTCGGAGGCCGGCTGAGTCCCCGCGCTGGTGCGGCAGCACGTCCGAGCTCCCGATCTCGCGTGCTGCCGCGCCTTCCAACGGTCGCGGACGCGGCCCGGGCTAGCGGCGGGCTAGTGATGGCCGCCGCCTCCGGCCCCCGCGTCGTGGCCGCCGAAGCCGCCGCTGTGCCCGCCGAACCCGTCACTCATAGGCGGGCCGCGGCCTGGGGGAATGGCTACCTCAGGATGATGCGCTCGCCGCCGATGTCGGCGACGATCTCCAGCCGGCCGCCGAGGGCCCGCACGTAGGCCGTGAGCGTCCGCACCTCGGTGGCCCCCGGCTCGGCGCGCTCGATGGCGGACACTCGTTCCTGGCGGACGTTCATCCGGTCGGCCACCTGGGCCTGGGTCAGCCTCATCCGCTGCCGGGCCTCCGCGAGGGTGTGGGCACGATTGCGCGCCACCAGCGTGCCGGCCCCGATTTCGACCTCGGTTTCCCCACCGGGGAAGAACTCGTCCAGGAACGTTTCCGCATCAAAGGAGACGAAGGCGGCATGAGAAGCCGTATCCCCTGACGGCCCGCCAGACTGAGCCACCTCCAGGCGGCTGGTCGCGATCTGCAGCACTTCCCGGTAGTCCTCGGGTGATCCGCCCGGATCCCCGATCAGTCCCACCAGGACCGCTGTGTCCGGGGGCGCGACGACGAACAGCAAGCCGGCCCTCACCTCGTCGGGAGAACCTGGCCGCAGCTCCATCATGCCGGCCGGTGGCTGGATGTCGTCCTCATCGGAGAGCCCGGGGCGGCCTGCGGAGGATGGTGTGAACTGCCGGATCTCGTGCAGAAGATCCTCTGCTGCGGCCGTGGCGCTGGTGGTGCCGGCCGCCGCGTTCGGCACCTCCAGCTCGCTCGCGTCCGCGCCCATGCTGATGAATGCCTCTCGGACTCTCTGGGTTCCTTCGGTGGCCGTGTAGCTGGCCTTGATCGTCTCCTTCTGGACCCGGAACGCTTCGACCTTGGCCTGCAGGTGCTGGCTCGCCCTGGTCAGCCTCTCCTCGTCGCCCGTCACGGTGTCAAGCTGGCGGCGCAGCTGGGAGAGCTGCGCCTGGATTCCCGCTTCGCCGGTCCCCGCCTCGCGGGCCAGGTCCTCGTTTCCGGCGTCGAGCGCGTGCCCGCGCTGGCTGGCCAGCTTGGCCGCCTGCTGCTCCAGCGCGCTGACCTGCAACTCGATGCGCTTGCGCGAAGTCGCCACGTCGGCCACGCCCCGGCGTACCTGCGTCAGCATCTCCAGCTGGCGCTGGTAGGCCAGATCGAGGGTCTCCCGGGGATCCTCTGGGAGGAGCACGGATCCCAGCGGGACGACCAGCGGCGGGCCGAGGGTCTCGCCGGCCTCGATCAGCGCCAGCACGGCCTCGCCGACGAGGCGGGCCAGTTCAGGCTCGGAGCCCCGGAGGCCGGTAAGCCAGTCACGGATCTCGTGGTGCATCCGGAGCCGGTAGCCCATGACCACACCTCCTCAGGTGTAGTACATGAGTGTACTGCGCAGTGCCTGTCCGTGGTGGTCAGCGTGTGCGACGTCATTCCGGCGGCTGTCGGTAGGTGTGCCTACCGTGGGAGGACACAGCAGTCCTGTGTGAGTAAGTGAGTAAGGGGAGACGATGACCACACTCGAGAACCGGCCGTACACCGCGCTCCTCGTCGTCGACGTGCAGAACGGCGTCGTCGACGGGGCTCACGAGCGCGACGCGGTCGTCGCGAAGGTCGGCAGCCTCGTCGAGAGGGCGCGGCGGGAACAGGTCCCCGTCGTCTGGGTCCAGCACTGCGATGACGGGCTCGCGAGGGGGAGTGACGACTGGCAGATCGTCCCGGAACTGACTCCGGCCGACGTCGAGCCGCTGGTGGAGAAGAGCTACGGCGACTCCTTCGACGACACCACCCTGGAGACCGTGCTGGCGGGCCTCGGTGTCGGGCGGCTCGTCGTGGTCGGCGCAGAGACCGATGCCTGCGTCCGGTCGACCCTCCATGGCGCGCTCGTCAGGGGGTACGACGCGACTCTGGTCAGCGACGCCCACACGACCGGCGACCGGACAGCCTGGGGGGCGCCGCCCGCGGACCAGGTCATCGCGCACACGAACCTGTACTGGGCCTTTCAGACGGCGCCCGGCCGGACAGCCGGGACGGTCGAGACCAAGGCCGTCGACTTCGGGGCACCGCCGGAAGCCGTTTAGCTGGCGTCCTGCGAACGAAGGTCACCGCCCGGCTGGCGGCATCGGTCAAACCCAGTAGCTCCACTGGGCCGAGGCACCGTCGGTGACGGCGCCACATTCTTCTTCACCCCTCAGGCAGCGGAACCTGCCGGGCCACTGGATGAGTGACGGCCAATCTCCGCCTGCCGGGTGACCTACACGTTACGAGCCCTAGCGTTCCTGGCCCTGCGGTCGGCCCAGTGCGGCGCTCGGGATCCTCCGGTCGACCACGTCGCTAGCGACCTCGGAGAGCTTGCGGTTGTTGTAGTGAGCGTAGTTCCTCAGCAGCTGGAATGCGTCGTCCACGGTGATGGTCAGGTACTCGGCGAGCATCCCCTTGGCCTGCTCGATGATCACCCGGCTGTTCAGCGCCGCCTGGAGTTGTGCGGCCAGCAGGTTGCGTTCCCTGAGCGCCCGTTCCTGGATCAGCCCGATCGCCGCCATCTCCGCCATGGCCTGCGCTATCTCCATCTCGATACCGCTGAACAGCTCGTCGCTGCGACGGAACAGGTTCAGGGCGCCGATCACGTCCGTACGTACTCGCAGCGGGACGGCGCACATGACCTGGAAGCCCGCGCCGGAGGCACGCGGCGCGAAGACCGGCCAGCGGACGTGGCTGTCGGCCGCGGAGGCCTGCACGGCCCGGCCGGAGGAGAACGCGTCCGGGCACGGGCCCTGCGCACCCTGGATCTCGAAGAGCTCGAGCAGCCGCAGCCGCTCGTCCGAAGAGGCGATCAGCCGCAGCCCGCCGCGCGCGTCGACCAGCATCACCCCAGCTGCCGAAGCGCGGAGAATCTCGACCGAGTCCTCGGCCAGGCCGTGCAGGAAATCAACGATGTCAAAGTCGCTGGCCAGTGTGTCCGCCAAGCGCACAAAGGCCCGGGCCAGCACGGCCTCGCGGGCAACGTCATCCCCCCGGCCACCCTGACCGGGATCCCCGGGCCAGACGGGATGCCCGGCGCCGGTCTCACTCATCGGAACCGCACCTGCCGTCCAGCCACGTCCTGGGCAACGTCGTACATCGAGCGCCGGCTAACGCCGCGGCGCGCGCATGCCGCAGCCTTGGGGGTGTCTTTCCTTAATGTCCCCCCTCTAAACTCGAATCCGGCGCACGGTGGAAGGCCCACGTGGCGCGGTTCGGTGATCGTCCTCGTCATCCGGTCGCATCTGAGCTGTTCGCCGGGCCCCGGTGAGGAAGGGCTCGTGTTCACCAGTCCGGAGTCAGCCCTGAAGATCAACTGCTCGGGGTCTGAGCATGCGCTGCGCTGCGACCTGGGCGGGAAGTCTGTATTTGGCTGAGCGAGTGCGCCTGGCAGGATTCGAACCCGCGACCCGCTGCTTAGAAGGCAGCCGCTCTATCCAACTGAGCTACAGGCGCCGAACACATCATTGTGCATGGTCAAGGTCACGCCTCGGACACAGAGCGGAGCCGGGTTGGTGGCTCCGGGAGGTCGGTGGACAGCCAAAGACCAGCTTAGGGCCGCGGAGGGCCTGGCACCGCGCAGCTTGGTGGGCTGGGGCCAGGTTGCCTAAGGTCGTAGGGTGACCGCCGCTAGAAGCACCCCCGCCCCGATGACTGTGTCCCGGAGAACTGGCGTCCGGAGAACTGGCGTCCGGAGAACTGCCGCCCGGGGTGCGGCTGGCCTGGCGACGGCCGGACGGACCCGCCCGTGAAGGGCGGGCTGCTCGTCGCCGGGACCACGTCCGACGCCGGGAAGAGCGTGCTCACCGCTGGGTTGTGCCGCTGGCTGGCCCGGCAGGGGGTCCGGGTCGCGCCGTTCAAGGCCCAGAACATGTCGCTCAACTCCTTCGTCACCCCGGATGGCGCCGAGATCGGGCGGGCCCAGGCCATGCAGGCCGCGGCGGCGGGCATCGAGCCGGACGCACGGATGAACCCTGTGCTGCTCAAGCCGGGCAGCGACACGCGCACCCACGTCATCGTGCTCGGCCAGCCCCGCGACGAGGTCAGCGCCGCCGAGTACCGCAGGCACTCCCAGGACCTGCTCAAGATCGCCCTGGAAAGCCTGGACAACCTGCGCGCCGACTACGACGTGGTCATCTGCGAGGGGGCGGGCAGCCCAGCGGAGATCAACCTCCGGGACACCGACATCGCCAACATGGGGCTGGCCCGGGCTGCCGGGCTGCCGGTCGTCGTGGTCGGCGACATCGACCGGGGCGGCGTGTTTGCGGCCCTGTACGGGACCCTCGCGTTGCTGGAACCAGCGGACCAGGCCCTGGTCAGCGGCTTCATCATCAACAAGTTCCGCGGCGACCCCGGATTGCTAGCCCCCGGGCTGGGGATGCTCACGGGCCTGACCGGGCGGCCCGTGCTCGGCGTGCTGCCCTGGCGCGGGGGACTGGGCCTCGACATGGAGGACTCGCTGGCCCTTGACTCCGCCGCCTGGGGCGCCGCCGGGCCGGCCCTTCCGCTGGGGAAGGAAATCCTCCGGGTCAGCGTCATCCGCACCCCGCGGATCAGCAACTTCACGGACGTGGACGCGCTGGCCGCAGAGCCGGGCGTGCTGGTGCGCTTCGCAACGAGCCCAGCCGAGCTGGCCGACGCCGACCTCGTGGTGCTGCCCGGAACCCGGGCCACCGTGGCCGACCTGGGGTGGCTGCGGGAGCGGGGGCTCGCCGCGGCGGTCACCGAGCGGGCTCGGCGCGGGCACCCGGTACTGGGCATCTGCGGCGGCTACCAGATGCTCGCCGCGGAGATCGACGACCCGGTCGAGTCTGGCGAGGGCGTGGTGGCCGGCCTGGGGCTGCTGCCGGTGCGGGTGACGTTCGGCGCGGACAAGGTGCTGGCCCGGCCGAGCGGCATCGGTTACGGCGCCGAGGTGCGCGGATACGAGATCCACCACGGCGTGGCCGAGGTCGCCGAGGGGCGCGCCGACCCATTCCCAGGCGGCTGCCGGACGGTGGCCGTGTGGGGCACGACCTGGCACGGGACGCTGGAGTGCGACCAGTTCCGGCGGGCCTTCCTGACCGAAGTTGCGGCGCTGGCCGGGCGGGACTTCACGGTCGCGCCCGACACCAGCTTCGTGGCGGCCCGGCAGGCGCGGCTGGACACCCTGGCCGACCTGGTCGCTGAGCACCTCGACACGGCGGCGGTGAGTCGGCTCATTGAGGACGGGACGCCGGCCGGGCTGCCCGTGGTTCCCCCCGCGGGGATCGTGTGAATCCCGGTCCCGCCAGCGCCAGCGGGCTGCCGCCTGTCCAGGGATTCGCGGCCCCGGGATACGAGGCGGTGCGCGACGCGTTCGCGGAGAATTTCACCGCCCGCGGCGAACTCGGCGCTGGTGTCGCGGTCGTCGCCCACGGGAAGCCGGTCGTCAGCCTGTGGGCGGGCTGGGCCGACGAGGCCCGCACCCGGCCCTGGCAGCCGGACACCCTGGTCCACGTGTGGTCCACCACCAAGGCGATGACCGCGCTGTGCGTGCACATCCTGATGGACCGCGGGGAACTCGATCCGGACGCCCCGGTGGCCCGGTACTGGCCGGAGTTCGCGGCCGCCGGGAAGGCGGGCATCCCGCTGCGATGGGTGCTGGGCCACCGGGCGGGCCTGGCCGGGCTCGATGTCCCGGTCAGCGTCTCGGACCTGCTGGACTGGGAGAAGATGACCAGCCTGCTGGCCGCCCAGAAGCCGCTGTGGGAACCGGGCACGGCCAGCGGGTATCACGCGATCACGTTCGGGTACCTGGTCGGCGAGGTGGTGCGCCGGGTCACCGGGCAGAGCCTGGGCCAGTTCTTCGCCGCGGAGGTGGCCGGCCCGCTCAGCGCCGACTTCCATATCGGGCTCGGCCGCCGCGACCTGCCCCGATGCGCCGATCTGGCCGGCCCCTCGCCGTCCGAGCGGCAGCTCGCCCGGTTCGCCGAGGCCTTCGGCGACGGCAACCTGGCTGCTCGGGCCCAACTCATCGGCCGGCCGCTGGGCGTCCGGGACGTCAACGACCCGGACTGGCGGAGGGCCGAGATCCCGGCCGCGAACGGGCACGGCACCGCGCTCGCGCTGGCCACCATCGCCGGGGCGCTGGCCACCGTGCCGGAGAACACCGTGCGGGCGAACACTGGGCCGGCGAACACTGGACCGCCGCGGCTGATCAGCCCGGCCACCCTGGCCGCCGCCCGCGCCGGGCAGGGCCGCGGTCAGGACCTGGTCCTCCAGGTACCGATGGAGTTCGGTCTCGGGGTCGCGCTGTCCGGGCCGGAAGGATGGTTCGGTCCCAACCCGGCCGCGTTCGGGCACAACGGCGCGGGCGGGTCGGCGGTGAGCGTGGACCCCGAGGCGGGCATCGGGTTCGCGTACGTGATGAACCGTATGGGCACCGGCCTGGTCGACGATCCGCGCAAGACGGCGGTGCTGGGCGCGGTCTACGCGAGCCTGGACGGCGTACGCTGACTGTCGACCGGTCTTCCTGACCGGATCTGCCGCGGGAGGCATCAGCCGTGGTCCCGGTCCTGACCAGCGCCCTGCAGGGGTTGCATGTGCCTGGGCTGGTGCTGCCTGGGCTGGTGCTGCCTGGGGTGGCACCGTCCGGGCTGCTGGTGCTGGCCGCGATCACCCTGACCGGCATGCTGATCGTGCTGCTCGCCCACAGCGCGCGGGTGGCCGCGGCGGTCGCCGCGATCCCGCAGGGACGGCGCGCGGCCGCCCTGCGCGAGAAGTCCTGGCGCGCCGGGTTCCTCCCGCAGCGTGACCCCGATGCTGCGGGCCGGGCCCGGCCCCGGGCACCCACGGCCGCCCCGGCGGCCGCCTGAGCATCGGCTCCTCCCGAGCCTGGTCTGACCCTTCCTGAGCCAGCGCCCCCGGCGCTGGCCGGTGGTCTGACGACCCTGGCGGCCGTCTCCAGCTGTCATCCGGTTCCGCGACCCGCTGGAGGGTGCTCCGTCATGTCCCTGGTTTTTGGCAACACTATCTTTGGCATTCCTGTCGATCTCGCGTATCACCTCGTGGGCTGGATCGCCGCGATCCTGGCCCCGCTGCCGGGCGGCCTGGCTACCGCGGCGGCGATCATCGCCTTCACCATGCTGATCCGGCTGCTCCTGCTGCCGCTGAGCTACTTCGCGGTCCGCGGCTCGGTCCGGGGTGAGGGAGCCCGGGCCCGACTCCAGCCGAAGATCGCCGAACTGCAGCGGCGCCACACCAGCGACCCGCGGCGTCTCCAGGATGAACTGAGCGCGCTGTACCGGGCCGAGGGTTCCGGGATGTTCGGTGGCTGCCTGCCGCTACTGATCCAGCTGCCGTTCCTCAGCGTGATGTACCGCCTGTTCACCGGCCACTCGGTTGGCGGCGCGCCGAACACGCTGCTCACGCACCACCTGCTCGCCGCGCCGCTGGGCAGTCACTGGCTGGGCGGGGCGGGCCCGCTCAGCGCGCAGGGGGCGGTGTTCGCGGGCCTGTTCGTGCTGCTGGCGGCCGTCGCGGCGCTGGCGGTCCGGGCCGCGCGCCGCGCCACCCCCGCCGTCCTGCCTGCCCTGGCGCCGGGGAAGGCAGGCGGGGAGACGGCCCCCGCCGGGAACGCGCCGCCCGGCCGCGCGGTCGGCGTGATGGCCTGGATCGTCCCGTTCGCGTCCCTGGTGACGGCCGCGATCGTGCCGCTGGCCGCCGGTCTCTACCTGCTGACCACGACGGCCTGGACGCTCGTCGAGCGGATCCTGCTGCGCCGCCGTCTCCTGCCCGCCGCGCCACCGGCGGCCGCGCCACCGGCGGCCACCGCGCCATCGCCGGCCGCCACGCAACCTCCGGCCGCCGGCCCCTCGTCCCGGTGATCCCTGGCCGCCCCAGGCCGGCCGGAAAAACCGTTAGGGCTGGGCTGGGGGCTGGCCGGTATGATGGTGCGCATGCAGGTCATCACGCAGCGCACCATGACACGCTGCCTAAGCGCGGCCGCGCGAGCTATCAGCTCGCCGGTTGCCGCTGCCTGACCTTCCTCACTGTCCCTGGCGACCGGAAACGAGTCGCCGGGCTCCAGTTCCCCCGCGTTCTCTGCGACGCGGATCCTGACAGGCCACACCGCATGGCCGTGCCCGCGGCGGTTTCCGGTCCCGATATCCGGAAAGGCGCCACCATGAATTCCCAGCAGGCCGTCGAGACGTTCCTCGAGTTCTTCCGCGAACGCGGGCACCACCCGATCCCGGGCAGCTCACTGGTGCCCCGGCCCGGTGACCCGGTCCTGTTCACCACCTCCGGCATGCACCCGCTGACTCCGTACCTGGAAGGCCAGCCGCACCCGGACGGGCCGCGGCTCGCCGGCGTGCAGCGCTGCCTGCGCACCACCGACCTGGACGAGGTCGGCGACCGTACCCACCTGACCGTGTTCGAGATGCTCGGCTCCTGGTCGCTCGGGGACTACCCGGGCCCGCAGAGCGTGCGGTGGGGGTACGAGCTGGTCACCGGCGGGTTCGGGATCGATCCCGGCCGGCTGCACGCCACGGTATTTGGCGGCTCGGCGTTCAGCGGTTCCGGCGGCGACGGCCAGGTCGGGCCGGACACCGACCTGCAGGAGGTCTGGGGGGAGCTGGGCGTCCCGGTCGAGCTGACCGGGACCGACAACTGGTGGTCGAACGGCCCGACTGGGCTGTGCGGCACGGACAGCGAACTGTTCGTGTGGACCGGCGACAGCAGCCTGCCGCAGGGGACGCCGGGTACCGACGGGCGCTGGGTCGAGCTGTGGAACCATGTGATGCTGCGCTACCGGCGGCTGGAGGACGGCACCCTGGTCCCGCTGCCCCGGCCGTGCGTGGACACCGGCATGGGCCTGGAACGGCTGGTCACGATCCTCCAAGGGCAGGACTCGGTGTTCGGCTGCGACCTGCTCCAGCCCTGGACCCACACCGTCGGCCGGCTGTGGCCGGTGGAGGAGACATCGCTCCGGCTGGTCACCGACCACCTGCGGTCCAGCGTGGTGGTGATCGGGGACGGGATGACGCCGTCCAGCACCGGCCGCGGTTACGTGCTGCGTCGGCTGGTTCGCCGGACGCTGACCTCGTTGTGGCGCGACGACCCGTCCCGCACGCTGGGCGATCTCCCGCCAGAACTGCTGACCGGGACGCTGGATCACTTCGGGCAGCTCAGCGAGTCCGGGCTGGTCATGGACGTACTGCTCGACGAGGAACGCCGGTTCCGTGACCTGCTCAGCCGCGGCCGCAAGGTCCTGGCCCGGCGGGGCGGCGGACCGCTCACCGAGGATCAGCTGCGGTACCTGCACGAGACGCACGGCCTGCCACGCGAGTTCGTCCCCGCGATGCTGTCCGGAGAGAGCTAACGAATGGCGGCTGCCGTAACTGGCCGGGTAGCGCCGCGCAATATGCGGACAAACTGCGACAATCGCCGATGCCGTGAACTAAACGGCAGCCCCGGCGTGGACGCGGGGCATCCGCTGAGCCACGCAGTCGCGGACCGCGCCGGGGCGCTCGGCCCAAAGTCCGTCTCCGCGAAGCAGCGCACGGAAAATGATCACCTGAATTCCTATCTGATCAAGTTTTAGCATAATGAACCCGCAAGTAGGATTCAGGAACCCATTCCAGTATCGGCAGCCTCAGGATAAAATCTGGGCGCGGGCGAGCCCGCCCTGGAGCTGGGCGCCGGCGGGCGCCGCCCTGGAGGGGGAATGATGCGGTGCGACAATTGCGGTACTTTACTGGGGCCAGCCGACGCGTTCTGTGACAACTGCGGGACCCCTTCGGGGACGGCTGGGAACGGGAACGAAACCCGGGATGCCCGCACGGCGGGCATCCCGCCGGCGGCGTACCAAACGGTGCCGCCGCAGCGGGACATGGGCTGGCCGAGAACCTTCTTCGCGCACGGGGAGGCCCGCCGGCCCGGCAGGACGAGTAGTGCGACGCGGTACCTGTCCGCGGCCGCCTATCTCAATCCCGGTTACGCGGGCCTGGTCATCAGAGAGCTGATCAATTCCCATCGGGCGGTTGCCCCGTCGGTCGGGATGGACCTCGGCCCTATCGTGCGGCATTGCCTGCGCGCCCGCCGAATCCAGCTGACCCGCGACATTGTGCTCTCCGTCCTGCTTCTCGCCGAGCTGATCCTGAGCCCGGTACTGACGGTGTGCATCATCATCGCCGGGTTCTTCCTCGGCTACCTGCCCAGCGCCAACTGGGCCCGCCGGTCACGGGGCACCAAGATACTGGCGGGCATCGGGGCGGGGCTCCTGCTGCTCGGCCTCCTGGCCGTCGTGATTTTCATCGCGATCATCGGCGCGGTCGTGTCCTACCTGCATGGGCTCGGCTCAGCTTCCAGCCCGGGGCTGGGCACTATCGGCCAGTCGGCGCCGTCCGGGGGAATAACCCCGAGGGGCGTCGTCGAGCTACTTCTGCTGGCGGCCATGTTCGCGACCCAGGTGGCCTACCTGCACGTCCGGAGCCGGACGCTGATCGAAGAGCTGGCCCCCGATGCGCATCCGCGGCGTTCCGGGCCGGGCATGTCCCTGGTGGAGTCGCGGATCGCGGACGTTGAGGCGGCTCAGCACGGCAACCTGGTCCTGTACTCAGGCCCGGACCCCTTCGTCGGGACTGGGACGCGCACCAGAGCCTGGTCTATCGCCATCGAGTTGCAGCGGGCGTCCGATTCCGGTCATCCGGCCCGGCAGTCGGCCAGGTCCGGGAGCTATGTTCCGGTGGACCCGGTGGAATTGCACGACGTCGTCCGCGAACGCCTCCTCAGGCTCAAGGACGAGGAGTTGCCGCCTAACGAGCGGCTAAACGCGATGACCGTTCATGATCATATAGTCGGCCCGGGCCAGCAGCGGTGGGATTCTCCCCTCATAGACCCAGAACGCAGCACGCCGTTCTCCCAGGCGAGCCCGGAGGCTGTCGCCGCGATCATCCGTCATCCGCAGGCCCAGGTGCGCTACTACCAGCGGGTATCGGTGTGCGATGAAGGCCAGAGCGTCTCGTCCGGCCCGGACAGGATCCTGGACGGCGCCGACCAGGACATCGCCGCATCCGCCTTCGTGTATGTCGCGGTCGAGGGCCGCATGCTCTACCTGGAGTTCGTCTCCACCGTCCTGCCCCCGGTACATCCGAGTTACCGGGTGGTGGATCTGCTGCCCAAGCTCTCGCGGGGGAGTTTCTGGGCCAAAGTGCTACTGGACACGGTCAAATCCGTGCTCCGTGATCTGGCTTTCGCGCCCTTCCGGATGCTGCGCTCACTGCGCAGCATGCTGCAGGAAAGCCACCTGTACCAGGCGGAGGCCGATGCGTCGAAGGAGTACTTGTACGGCGATATCGGTGCCCGGATCAGCGTGCGGGAGCTTGGCGCGGAAAAGAGGCTCGCTACCTACATCCAGAAGCTGGACGCGGAGAAGTACACGAAATTCACAGAGCGCCTGGTCATCGATACGGTCCTGGATTTTCTGCGGGCCAAGGGCGTGGACGTGTCGGCATATGTCAGCAGTGCCGGGACCGTGATCAACAGTAACACTGTCATCGAGGGCGGATCATTCAGCGGGAACATCGCGCTGGGCGTGGTCGGCCCGGTCCAGCAACAAACTCGTGCGCCGTCCGTGCCGGGGTAGCGCACCGTGTCACCACGCCGGTGAGACTTCGGGAGGATGCATGGCCGAGGAAGACAGCGGGCCCAGGTCGCAGACCAGCGGTCCGGGGGATCACGACAAGAGCGGTTCCAGCATGCGCATAAGCGGCGGCTCGTTCAGCGGGAATATCGCGCTGGGCAACATCGGGCCGGTCACCCAGCTCAGCCAGGCGGCCGAGCCTGGCCGCCTGGCGCAGATCGAGGATCTGCTCAGCCAGCTGGAAACGGGCTTGCGCGGGATGGGCAGCGGCGGCGCCGAGGATGCGCTGGGCGACGTGGACGAGGTCCGGAACCAGCTGGCCCGCAGGAGGCCCGAGCGGGCCCGGCTCAGCCAACTGCTCGCGCGCATCGGTGAGGTCGTCGCGCCGGTCAGCAGTCTCCTGGAACTGGCGGACCGCGCCAAGGACCTGATCATGGCGGTCGTGCACTGAAGCTGTCCCCGGGGAAATGACCATTGATGTCTGGAGACGCTGTGGAGGCATCCGGCCAGTCCTGTGCTCACTGTGGTCGTGATCTGAGACAGGAAGCACGCTTCTGCCCAGGCTGCGGCCATTCCACCGCTGACGCCCGACAGCAGCGCCGGCCAGCCGGCCGAGACGGTGCGGGTACCGGCCCGCCCCCCGCGACAGTGCCCATAGAAAGGCCCGCTCCGCATGGCCCTGGCCGCGCGGGTTCGGCCACCGGCCGGCCGGCCTGGCCGGACGGGGGCGGGTACGGGGTGGCCGGGGGCGGGTACGGGGTGGCCGGGGGCGGGTACGGGGTGGCCGGAGACAGCGGCGCCAGCGGGTACGGGGTGGCCGGGGACAGCGGCGCCAGCGGGTACGG
>Ga0187883_10000833_pt1 | contig 19130 bp, 13 predicted proteins | sample June2016WEW_20_1_2_FD_132966 | JGI IMG/M metagenome (GOLD analysis project Ga0187883, IMG submission 132966) | Peatland microbial communities from SPRUCE experiment site at the Marcell Experimental Forest, Minnesota, USA - June2016WEW_20_10 | ecosystem: Environmental > Terrestrial > Soil >...
CCTGTTCCCGGAGGTGAGCAGATCGGCGCTGGCGCTGGCGCCCGAACTCGCCGTCCCGGGCAACCAGGGGTGCTGCGGCGCGCTGCACGCACATAACGGTGAGCGCGTGCGGGGCAGACAGCTGGCCGGCCAGCTCGGCGCCCAGCTGCCGGGGCAGATCGTGACCACGTCCGGCGGGTGCGCCGCGCACCTGTCCTCGGTGATCGGCAGGGACCGGGTCATGGAGCTGTCGGAATACCTGCAGAACAGAGTGACCGGCCAGGTGCGGATCGGGGACCGGCCGGCCCGGGTCGCTCTGCAGGATTCCTGCCATCTGCGTAACGGCCTTGACGTATGGCGCGAACCGCGGGCGCTACTCAGCACAGTGGCCGAGTACGTCGAGCTGGCCGGCGCTGCCCGGTGCTGCGGAGCGGCCGGCACTTACGCGCTGGTACGGCCCCGCGACTCCCGGCGGGTACTCGATCCCAAGATCGATGAGATCGAAGCAGCCGGGATTGATTACGTGGTGGCAGTCAATCCCGGCTGCCTGCGCCAGCTCCGCCAGGGACTACGCCGCCGGAAATCAGCCGTCCGAGCGTTGCACATCGCCGATATCCTGCGGCTGGCAGCCGACTCCGCCGCCCGCATCGTCGATCGGGTGCCGTAGCGTACCGGGGCGTGGCTGCTAGCTGGGCATCCCGAGGTGGCCCGGGCATCAGCCGGCTCGATTCGCGGCGTGCTGCAGGGCGGATAGCTGTTTCTGGGTGCCGATCGCGATCATCACGTATCCCGCGTCGAGCGGGGTCTGCATTGGCGGATTGGCCAGGAATGTTCCGTCATGGCCGCGGACTGCAAGCACGAGCGCCCCGGTTGTCTCGCCTATATTCGCCTCCCGCAAGGTGCGCCCCGCCAGCCGCGAGCCGGCCCGCACCGATACCTCCTCCAGCCGGAACTCCAGGCTGCCGTCATGCATCACGACGTCGAGGAACTCCACGACATTGGGCTGCAGCGCTGCTGCCGCGATTCGCTGGCCCCCGATCCGCTGCGGGTTCACGACCCGGGTCGCGCCCGCTCGTAGCAGCTTCGGCTCCGACGCCTCGGTGCGGGCGCGGGCGATGATGACAAGATCGGGCCGCAGCGCCCGGGCGGACAATGTGACGTAGACGTTCTCCGCGTCGGTGTTGATCGCGGCGACAAGGGCACTGGCCCGCAGGATGCCCGCCTTGCGCAGCACGTCATCGTCGGTGACATCCCCGAGGAGGGTGGGATAGCCGCTCGCCGCGGCGCGCTCTGGGTCGAGGTCAATCACGACCACCGGAGCGGACTGGCCGGCCAGGTAGCCGCCAACCGCGCGGCCCACCCGGCCCCATCCGCAGACGATCGTGTGCCCGCTCATCCGGGCGATCTCGCGTTCCATCCGCCGCCTTTCCAAATGCTGCCGTAGATGACCTTCCACCAGGGCTTCGAGCACGACGCTAAACGCGTATAGCGCCGTGCCGACCCCAGCGAGAATCAGCACGATCGTGAATATCTTCCCCGCCGTGCCCAGCGGGCGGACCTCGCGGAACCCGACCGTCGTAATCGTGGTGACCGTCTGGTACACCGCGTCGAGCAGGCCGAATCCGAGCACGACGTAGCCGATGCTGCCGGCGACCATGACTCCCAGCACTGCCAGCAGCGCGACCTGGATCCGCCGGTAGTCGCTCACCAGGCAAGTGTGGCTTACCTGTGCGTGCCGAAGACGGGGAGTGGACAGTACAGCAGGCCCGCTTCCTGGCCCTCAGCCAGCCCGGCCGGAAAACCTACGGCGGGCAAGCACCCGGTCTATGGTGCCCGCCCGCCGAAGGTCCCCGCAGTGGGATCAGCCGGTCAGGTGCAGCGTCACGTCGCTGCCGGTGCTGGTGGGCTGCAGGGTGCCGTAGCCGCGCACGTTCGCGTAGGCGCCGTTGCCGCCCTCAACCACCAGCGCGTCCACGGCGCCGCCGCCGGGAAGTGCCCGGAATCCGAGCCCGCTGTCCGTCACGCTGTCGGCAGCCCTGACGGCTGAGCAGCTCGGCGGCGCGGAGATGCCTGAGGTGCCGCTGGAGCCCGGCGCCGCGATCAGGCAGCGATTCGCCGGGCGCCTGGACCGGCTGAGCCAGCCGGCGAGGGCGACGCTGCTGGTCGCGGCCGCGGCGGGACGGTGCCTCGCGGCGGAGGTGGCCACCGCGGCGGGATACCTGGACGGCGGTGACAGCCAGGCCCTCGGCGAGGCGGAAACGGCCGGCCTGGTCCGCATCACCGCCGAGGGCGTGCAATTCTGCCATCCGCTGCTGCGGTCGGTCGCGTACCACGCCGCAGCCCCAGCGCTGCGGCGGGCGGCGCACCATGCGCTGGCCGACGTGCTGGCCGGCCGGGACGCGGAGCGCGCCGCCTGGCACCGGGCAGCGGCTGCGACGGGCCCGGACGAGGCGGCCGCTGCCGCGCTCGATGCCGCCGCCGGCCTGGCGGCCCGGAAGGGGGCGCCGTTAGCGGCGGCCGCGGCGTGGGAGCGCGCGGCGGAACTGTCCGGGCCGGACGAACGCAGGTCTGCTCGGCTGGCCGAGGCTGCGGAAGCCGCCCTCGACGGCGGTGACATGGACCGGGTGAGGCGGCTGACCGAGACGATGCCCGCCGCTCCGCAGCCCAGCCGGGCGAGGATGCTCGCGGTCAGGGGCCACCTTGAGCTGCAGATGGGCCAGACGACGGCGGCGCAGCGGTCCCTGCGGGAGGCGGCGGACCTCCTCGGCGGCGCCAATCCACGGCTGGCGGTCGAGCTGCTCGCCGAGTCCGTCTACTGGACCCTTGAGGCCGGGCTCTTCGACGTGGCGAGCCAGGTCGCCGAGCGGATGGCCGAGCTGGCCGAGCGATCCGATGAGACCGCCCGGTTCCTTGCCGACTACACAAATGGCTATCTGGCATGGCGGCGGGGTGATGCCCCCCATAGCGGACGGGTTCTCCGCCAGGCCGTCGCCAGGCTGGACGCGGACCCGGCGCTCGCCGCAAACCCGAAGCTTCAGGTTTACATTTGCTGGACCTGGTCTAATCTCGGGTATCCCGATCGTGCCCGGCGGCACTGCGACCAGGCAGTGGAGCTGGCGCGCAGCCAAGGCGCCGTTGGCCGCCTCCCTGATCTGCTCACCTTGGCCGCCTCGGCCGACGTAGCGGCGGGCCGGTGGTCCCAGGGGCTGGCGCACGGCAGCCAGGCCCTCGAGCTGGCGCTAGCGACAGGGCAGGCGGGCCTGGCTTGCGAGGCGCTCAACGTCATCGCTGAGATCGAGGCCGTACAGGGTCGTGATGAGGACTGCCGCCGACATGCACGCGACGCCGACCGGCTGGCCGGCGAACTCGGCCTCCGGCTGACGCAGCTTGGCGCCCGTCTCGCCCTGGCAATGATCGAGCTCAGCCGGGGCAGGCTGGAGGACGCGGTTACCCGCTACGAGCAGGTGCGGCGGCTGGCGGCGCAGTGGGGATTCGCCGACGCGCACTCCTCGCCAGTTCCTGACCTGATCGAGGCCTACGCCCGGGCCGGTGCGGTCGACGCGGCGCGAGCGCTGCTTCCTGAGTACCTTGCCCTTGTCACCCGCGACGCCAACCCGCACTTTGCCGCCCTAGCGGCACGGTGCCAGGGCATCGTTGCCCCCGGTGACTTCGACGTCCACTTCCTGGAGGCGATCAGCCTGCACGAGCAGTGTTCCGTCGCCTTCCAGCACGCCCGCACGCACCTGTGCTACGGAGAACGGCTGCGGCGGGCCCGCCGCCGCAAAGACGCGCGCGTCCAGTTCCGTGCCGCTGCGGAGACCTTCGACCGGCTTGGCGCCCGCCCGTGGGCTCAGCGCGCGCGGGCTGAGCTGCGCGCAACCGGCGAGACCGTGACGAACGTCGGTGATAGCGGCGAGCAGCTAACCCCCCAGGAACTGCAGATCGCCCTGCTCGTATCGCAGGGTCGGACCAATGCCGAGGTCGGCCGGGCGGTATTCCTCAGTACCCGCACCGTCGAGTTTCATCTGTCCCGTGCCTACCGCAAGCTCGGGGTCGCCTCCCGGACCGAGCTGACCCGTCGGCTCGCCTCGGCGGGCGTGGGTTGACAGTCAAGCTAACGGACACGGCGGGGGGGCACGCGCAATCGCCGGCTGCCCGGCGCAATCCCGGATCAATGCTGGCACAAGCGCTCGTTAATAACGGTCGCAGAGGATTACCTCACACCCGGGGGTGGCAGCGTCGCCCCGCAATCCGGACAGCGGACGCAGCGGGTTCGACCAGCAAGGCCCGACCGGGCCCTGCTGCGGGCCGCTGACGCGCGGATCGGGAACACGCCAGTAATTTTCCGGCCGACGACGACTCAGAAGGGGGCAATATGCGGATCTTGCTTATTGCGAGCGCCTACAACAGCATGACCCAGCGGGTACACGCTGAGCTTGCCGACCGCGGGCACGAGGTGTCAATCGAGCTGGCGCTCGGAGCGGAGTTAATGCGCGAAGGGGTCCGCCGCCATGACCCGGATCTTGTCATCGCGCCGATGCTGACCACGGCGATTCCGGCGGACATCTGGTCGGCCCGCCCCTGTTTCATCGTCCACCCTGGACCCAAGGGCGACCGGGGCCCGTCGTCACTCGACTGGGCGATCATGGGCGGTGCCGGGCACTGGGGCGTCACGGTGCTGCAGGCGAACGCGGAGATGGACGCCGGCGACGTCTGGGCGAGCGTGGAGTTCACGATGCCCAGCGACTGCTCAAAGGGCTCCCTCTATCGCACCGAAGTGGCGGACGCCGCGCTGCAGGCCGTGCTGCTGGCGGTAGCGCGGTTCACCGAAGGCGGCTACCGGCCTGAGCCGTTGGACTACAGCCGTCCCGACGTGCTCGGCGAATCTCGTCCGCCCTGCCGGCAGGAGCACCGCAGGGTCGACTGGCTGGCCGAGCCTACATCCTCAGTTGCGGCGAAACTGCTGGCGGCCGACTCCAGCCCTGGCGTCCTCGACGTGCTCGGCGACGCTGAGTACTTCCTGTTCGGCGGGTACGAAGACGACCGCCTGCGCGGTGATCCAGGGGCGATCATCGCGCGGCGCGGCGGTGCGGTCTGCCGGGCGACCATGGACGGAGCGGTCTGGATCTCGCAGCTGCGCCCGCGCCGGATTCCCGGCGGCCCGGAGACCTTCAAGGTGCCGGCGACACTGGCGCTGCGCGGATTGCTCGGCGGCGTGCCGGAGGTCCCGGCAGCGCTGACGGCGCCGCCTGGCAGGCGCACGTACCAGGAGATCAGCTACCGCGAGTCTGGCGGCGTCGGCTACCTGGAGTTCTCCTTCCCCGGCGGAGCCATGAGCACGGATCAGTGCCGCCGCCTGCTCGCCGCCTACCGGCACGCTCAGGCCCGGCCGGTGCGGGTAATCGTCCTCGGCGGACCCAGGGACTTCTTCAGCAACGGCATCCACCTGAACGTGATCGAAGCCGCCGATGATCCTGCGGAAGAGTCCTGGCGGAACATCAACGCCATCGATGACCTGGTCGAGGCGATCCTCACCACCACCGACCGGCTCACGGTAGCGGCGGTCGCGGGCAACGCTGCGGCCGGCGGCCTGATGCTCGCGCTCGCCGCCGACGAGGTCTGGTGCCGGGCGGGCGCCGTCCTCAACCCGCATTACCGGCTGATGGGCCTACACGGTTCGGAGTACTGGACCTACACCCTGCCCCGCCGCGTCGGCGTGCCGGAGGCAGCCCGGCTCACCCAAGCGTGCCTGCCGGTCAGCCCCGCCTCCGCGGCGCGATGCGGCCTGGTCGACCGGGTAATCAACGGCGGCGTCGCCGAGTACCGTGCGCAGGTGGCCGCCCTCGCCGGGCAGCTGGCCCGCAGCCCTGATTACCCAGCCCGGCTGGCCGCCAAGGCACAGCAGCTGACGGCGGCGCAGAAGCAGCAGCCGCTGGCCGACTACCGCGCCGCCGAACTAGCCATCATGAGCCGCAACTTCTCCGGCCCGCGCGAGCCGTACGCCCAGCTGCGCCGGGCGTTCGTCCGCAAGGAAAAGCCGACCCGAACGCCGCCCCACCTCGCCCGGCACCGGATCGACACCGATCTCTCCGGTGCTGCGCGCTGCCGCGCGCTGGAAGCGGCCGGTGGCTGACGGTCAGTCACCATCCGCGATCATGATTCGAGCCCACCAGCCCGGACGGTCACGGTTGTCTTCGGCAGCGGCTCGTGAGTGGCTTGGGAGGATGCCGTGAGCGCTCACGGCGGGTTCAGCGGGTGTTCGCGCAGTCGGGCGTGAGCGGGCGGGCGCATACAGGCAGGTGACCGGCGAGCGTCGCCGGCGTCGCGCCTGGCGCGGCATTCGCGAACGGAGAAGATCATGCCAACCGACGTAGGAACCACGCCGTGCACGCTCGAACCCCGGCCCCACGTCTGGGACTTGGGTGGGACAATGACCGCCACCTTCGCCGACAAGTCCGACCCGACCTCGCCGGTCGGGTTCATCAATTCCGACCAGGTCCTGCAGGTCACGGTCACCGTCACGCTGACCGGCAAGATCCGTTACTACCTGTGTAACACGAGCCTGTGCGTGTGTCTGGGGTTCGATGCCTGCGGGTGCGGCTCGTGCGGAGACTTCTGTGAGTGGATCGAGCTCGAGGGTGACCACAGCCCCTGCTGCACGGACACCTGGGTGTTCGTGATCGACGTGCCCGCTGGCACGTTCAGCCCGGGCCAGTGCGGGCGGGAGTACAACCTCTGCATAACCCTGGGCTCGAAGGACTGCTGCGGCAAGGTCGGGTATGTCTTCGGCAGCTGCAAGGACTACGTCATCACCGTGTCGCCACCGCAGACGGACTGATCGACGCCGCGTAGCCCGGGCACCACCTCGGTACCTGATGGCCGGTCCCTGATGCGCGGAAGGAGTGGAGTTGCGGCTGCGGGTCACCGGGATGGCTGAGCTGCATCGGGCACGGGGGGCGAGGGTGGTCGGGGTGGTGTTCGGCGCCGAGCGGCGGTGAGCCCACCGCGAGGCTCCGGCGGCCCTGCGGACCGGATCTGATCGTAGGCGCGGATTGTCTGCGCGGCGGGTGTAATCCCGAACTCGCAGGTCAGCGCTTCGGCGCAGGACCGGTACGCGGCGGCGGCCATCGAGCGGGCACCGGTCTGGGCATGGCAGCGCATCTTGACCACCGTGGCGTCCTCGTTCCACGGTTCCATGCTCAGCACCGGGTCGACGACGGCGAGCGCCGGTCCATAGTCGCCGCGCCGGGCGAATAGCTCGCCCAGTTGGATGCTGAGCAGCACGAAGCGGGCACGAAGTCGGTTGCGCTCGGCCGTGGTCCAGTCCGCGTCGGTGGCCTGGCACAGGAAGTCGCCGCGATAGAGCTCCAGGGCCTCCTGGGATAACTCGATCGCCTCGTCAGCCCGCTGTGCGGTAAAGCTGCGCACCGCGGTCGACACGAGATCATCGAATTCCTCGACGTCGACCCAGATGGGCACCTTGTCATCGATTCCGTACCCGCCGTCGACGCACACGATGGGCGAGCGGTCGGGGTCGATGGCGCGCAGGGTGCTGCGCAGTTCATAGACTCCCTGGTGCAGCCGGTGCCGCCCGTTGTCCTCGTCGGCGTCTGGCCATACCGCGGCGATCAGCTCGTCTCGCGACACGCCGTGATGGCGGTTGGCTGTGAGGAACTGCATGACCGATCGCGTCCGCTGCCCGTGCCAGTGCGTGACCCGCCGCCCGTCGATCGTCAGTTCGAAGGTCCCCAGCATGCGCACGGCCAGAACACTGACCGCGTCGCGGCCCAGCCCGGGTCGTGGCGACAGTGTCAGCCCACCCGCACGGGTCGGCGCTGAACCCGGTCCAGGCTGCTCGACGAACTTGTCCAGCAGATCCAGCACATTCCGCAGCCGGACCAGTGCCCTCGACTCGCTTAAGGCCAGCCGCTCGGACTCCCCCTCCAGCTCCCGCAGCCGACGGGCCAGTTCCTGCCACTCGGCCAGGGCCAGGCGGCCCATCGTCACCGCGCTGATCAAGGTCTCGTCACCGGCCTGCGCCGCGCGGGCCTCGATGTGCCCGAGCATGCGAACAACGGCCTGCTGGGTGAACCGGTGACGTCCCGGACCGCGCGATTCCCGTTCGCGGTCCTCGGCTGCGGCGGACATGACCGGCCCCGCTCAGCCGGCCGGCCACACGGCGACGAGAAAGCCCACCCGGCCAGCGCGGTCACCCGGGTGCTCGGACCGCACGGTTCGGCACCGCGGGCGCAGTTGCGGCGCGGCGGGTCCGGTCCGGTCCGGCCTGCTGCTGCTCCACATGTCTGCGTCCCTGCATTCGTCCTGACCCGGCTACCTCACGCAATTCTCCGCCGATCGAGCACGGCGCGGCCATCCTCGAAAACCGACCGTCCTCTGCAGCCGCGCATTACCTCTCTATGCAGCTGCCCGGCCGGCTTCGGGGCCTGCTGCGGTCCTTGCGGCTAAAGTATTCCCGGCCGGCTCAGCCGGCAAGAGGTCCGCCCGGCCGCATTGCCGGATCTGCCGTCATTTCCGACTGACATCAACGGACCCGGACGGCAGCGATCCAGCGAGGACCAACGTCGACGTCTGGCCAGCGGAAGAGAAGCATGGGACCACCTGTCCGCCAGTTATCGGGCCACCTGGTATCAGCCAGCAGTAGTGTGCGCTGCCGGTTGCCTCGCTGCCAGGACTGGCCAGCGGATCCGGGAAAGCAGCGATAGCATTCCGGGAGGTTCAGGTGCACGGGATTCGGGAGGTACTGCGGCTGGGATCCGTGAGCAGGCGGTGCGGGGTCCGGATAGAACGCAGGGCTGCGCGTTTCGCTCCTTTCGGATCATAGGCGGGCGGGATAAGCTCGCAATGATCGCAGAAAGGACGTTCAAGTCCCATGAGTGACTTTTCCGGCATGCGCCAGTTCCGTGCGGCGGCTTACAACAGCACGCTCCAAGTGACTGCGGTCGTCAGCGTAATAACCGGAGTTGCGCTGCTTGCCGTGGGTGCCTTCCTGTTGTCCTATGCCCGGATCCACGAGATCGCTGTGGCCGCGGGGGTTTCTCCAGTCCTTGCCGGACTTTATCCGCTGATCTTCGATACCACGCTGGTGATCGCGTGCGTGGCCGCCCTGGCACTGCGCGGCGCCGGGTGGTGGATGCGGGGCTATGCGGCACTTTCTATCGTGATCTTGCTCGCTGCCGTCGCCGTCGTAGAGGCACTGCAAGCGGCGGGCATTCACCTCCCGCAGCGGCCCATGGCCGCCACTCTGGCAGCGATGCCGTGGGCACTCTTCCTGCTCGGATTAGGCCTGGGGCTATCGATGCTGAGGCACCAACGCACGGTACGTGCCGTGGCCCTGCCAGGCGATCCGGGCAATGGGAAAGAAGGAGTAGGCGGGCCGGGCCGCTGGGAACCGGTGGTAAATCAGCGATCCGCTGGGTCAGGCCTTCGGAACGCCGGCCCAGACACCCCTGACCTCAGCCGCGCCCCCGCAGGGCCGAAGCCAGCCAGCCCCAGCCCGGGCACCGGCACCCCAGACGTCGGGCTCACCCCCGGCCCTGGCAACGAGCACCGCCACGAGCACCGCCACGGCCACGGGCACGGCAATGGTCACAGTGCCGACGACTGATCCCGTACCAGCGGGAGCCGCGCCTGGTGCAGCGGCGGTCACCTGCCTCCTTTGAGGCCGCCGCCGCACGTACGTGTGCCGCAAATCGCTTGCCAGGTACCGTCCGCGCGCGATGAGGTGGCGCTGTGAGCGACATGTGGACCGCCCCCGAGGATGACCCCAGGACCTACGGCCACCCCGTTGGCGAGAAGGCGACCTACCGGGAGTACCTCGGCAACTACCGCCTGACGATAGAGCTGAAAAGCGACGGACTCGACGCCGTCCAGCTCGCCCGGCGCTCGGTACCGCCTAGCACCCTGAGCTTGCTCGGCCTGGTCCGTCACCTGGCTCAGGTGGAGAACCACTGGTTCCAGCGGGTTCTGCAGGGGAGGACCGGCGCACCCCGCCTTTACAAGCGCGAGGACGACCCGGACTGGGACTTCAGGGGCGCCGCGCCCGACCCTGCGGTGGTCAAGGACGCCTTCGCCACCTGGAAGGCCGAAATCGCCAAGGCCGACGAATGGCTCGACGCCCTCGAGGAAGCCGACCTCGGCCGCGAGGTGCCGGTCGACGGTGGCACCGTCACCCCGCGCGACGTGCTCGTCCACGTCATCGAGGAGTACGCGCGGCACGCCGGCCACGCCGACCTCCTGCGCGAGTGCATCGACGGGCGTACCGGCCAGTGAACTACCGTCGGGCCACAACCACACCGTGCGGAACGGCCACTCACGCACAACTGCCAGATCGTCGCCGGACAGACCACGCGGCGCCACGAGAAGACGCAGCTCATCGCTGGTGGGCGGCGCGTTCGACGCACCGCAAGGTCGGCCGGCCACCGCCCGAGCCGGCCGACCTCCGCCAGTACCGCGTCCGAAGACACGCTCGCGCCGGTCGCCTGATCAATGAATATCGCCTGGTCGCATGACGTGGACGAGGTGATCTGCCATGCGACGGTCCTGGTCAGGGCCGTTTTACGCAACGGCTGGCGACCGGCCAGCGAGCTCAGCGGATCCGGTAGTAGGCGGTCGGGTGCCACCACGGGCCGAACTGGATCCAGCCGACCGGCTGCCCGGCCGCGTGCGCGCCGTAGGTCCAGTCACCGTGCGCGTATAGCTCCACGTGCCCAGAGCCGTAGAACGCCAGATCGCCCTTCTTGGGGTGGCGGACCCACACCAGGTCCCGGCTGCTCAGCATCTCGTAGGTGGTGCGCGGCAGTCTGATGCCGACGTGCAGGTAGGCCTCCATGACCAACCCGGAGCAGTCATAGCTGGACGGCCCGGTGCCGCCGTATTCGTACGGCTTGCCACGCTGGGATTCGGCCCAGCGGAACGCGCGGATCCGGAGTGGCACCGACCGCGCCCGCGCACCAGCGCTTAGAACAGAATGAGCCGGCGCGGCGAGGGCCGGGCCGGCGGTGAAGGTCAGGGCTGCCAGGACGGCAGCAGCGGACAGGGACAGCAGCTTGAGACGGTTGCCGGACACCGGCACCACTCCCTATGCAGGGGGTGCGCTCACCGTGCGGTGCAAGGTGTCAGCCGGGGACAGGGGCGGAACGAGACCGCGGAACGCCTGACGTCTGCGACGTTAGCGGTTAATGGCTGCTCTGTCCGGCGAATCGATGATAAGTATCGTAACGGGCTGGATGTGCAGCCTTGCCCCTTTCCGCCAACGGCCCGGCGGATGCCAGCCGGATGATGGCCGCTGCTGGAGATGGTGACCTGCAGGTGGCGATGGTGCGCGATCGTCCGCACCGGCGGCCAGCAGGGAACTGATCACGCGCGTGCCGCCCTCGGCGAGGACCGAGCGGATGCCCTCCGCGTGCAGCTAGTGCAGCACGGCGGGCCGCGCCCGCGTCCAGCGGTAATGGTTACCGCCTCGAGATGGTGGCGAGGTAGGTATGGGGGGCAGCGGAGACGATGGGGACGTAGAGCCCCATGACGTGGTTCCTGTACACGGCATTCCCGGTCACAAGGCTGCAGCCACCCGAACATAGCGGGCTGGCCGTGACATTGACGGGATACCACCTGGCCGTGCCAAAGGACCCAGCACGGGTCCTGACGGGAACGAAGGCCATCGACGCAGCCTGAGCGGAGCTGCCGGCCACGAGATCGAAACCGCCCGGCACGGCGGTGATGCCCTCGAAGTGCGTGACCAGCGTGGGGGCGTTGGCGTAGCGGAAGTACCTCGGCGTCCCGAAGCGCCCCGTCCGTACGTTGTAGTTCATGAGGAAGGCCAGATGGGCTCCGCGGGGCGACGAGCCGCCGGCCAGGGTGTAATCCGGGCTCCCGCCCCCGCCGTTCTGCCAGATTCCATACAGCGTGGTCTCATTCGACAGGCTTCCGCCGAGGCGGAGCAGCGTCCACTGATGCCTGGCCATGTTGTAGATAAACGCATTGCCCGAGACCAGGCCGCCGCGCACGCTGGGGTTAAGGTCGTAGTTGCCCACCACCAGATCGCCCATGGTGCTGTGCGCGATGGTGTCCATCACGAAGCAGTGGACCCGCGCCCGGGGGCACGCGCGCACCTGCCCGACCGTATGCGCGCCGTCCGCAGGCACATCGATGGATGTCCACTTTCCACCCCGCCCGTTCACCGGCCCGAGGTAGATCATGCCCTGGTTGAGGACACCGGCGGGCGCCGACGACGACAGGTAGCTCCCGACGGCGCGAACCTGGCCGGGGGGGATGGCCGCCGGGTTGAAGGAGTGGGTATCAGGACCGTAGAAGGTCGCCGACGTCACGCCACGGAACGATGGCCGCAGCACCGATACTGCTGCTCCCGCAGCGCTGCCAAGAACGCCTCGGTAGAGGAACGGAGCGGTCTGCGTGCCATTTCCGGTCGCCGCCGAACCCGTCAGCACGACCTTCCCATCCGTCGTGCCCCGGACACCGGTGACGATGTCCCCGGTTCTCAGAATCGAGGTGATCGAGCCGGTACTGCCGATGTTGGCGCAGATGAGCGGGCGGAAGAAGATGGTCGGCTGGCCGTTGCTGAGGATGTTGCCGCTGTTCCCCTGGTGAATGTTGAGGTACCAGCCATGGCCTGGTACCGGCGTGGTCACGTTGGTGAACACCCGGACCGCGTGCCCGATCCTGCCGCGGCGGTCGGCGACCAGGTCCCGCAGCATGTACGTGACCGGTCCCTGGCTCCGGCAGCTGCCCAGGTGGATGTGGGCGGCGTGCGGCCCGGGGGTGAGCCCGGCGGCGCGGACGGTGACAGTCAGCGTGTGCCTGCGGGAGTTGTACGAGATGGTGGCGCGTCCCCGGGGCGTGCCGTAGCTGACCCCGCGCGGGCTGACCTCCACCGCGATGAGCCGGTGCGGGCCGCCTGGATGCCTCAGCCGCCTGGTCACCGCGATCGGCTCCCCAAAGACGCCGCCGCCGTGCCCGCCCATGCGGACCAGCAGGCGGCTCCCGGGCGGCAGCAGGCCCGTGAAGCTGCTCTGCAGAGTGCTGTCGGCCTGGCCGACGCTATTGGCAGTGAGCAGGCTGAACCGGATGGTCCCGAGGCGGCCGGGGAGCACGAGATCCACTTTGTGTGACGAGCCGGGCGTGAGCCCGAACATGTCCGCGCGGACCGTGAGGCGGCCATGGCGGTTCCTGCCGAGAGTGACCGTCCCAGCCGGCATGGCCCGCAGATGCAGGACCTGAACGGCGGAGCTGGGAATGGTCGCGGTGCCGACGTTCCTCGTACTAGCGCCAGCCGGCCCAGCCACGGCCAGAACGGCAGCCGCGGCCAGCGTGCCCGAGGTGGCTGCGACTAGGCCCAGCCTGGCCCGCCGCGACACCCTGCCCCCGGTGCGGCGCCCGGGCCCGGCGGCCCCGGCGCCGAGATTGACGAAAGCAGTAAAGCTCACTTATCAGGTCCTTTCCGTTTTGCTGGCTTCAGCCGGTGGAAACAATTAGTGTTATCCCCGGGGTCATCAGCAAAGATATCTGCGAGGACTTCAGCAGGTCCTTAATCCGACTATAGCGCGTGCGAGTTCAACCATCTCGTCTGCCGCGGCCTGAAGATAGGCACCTCACCGGGATGATTCCGGTTCCTTTCGGAGATTACCCCCGCGGCAGCGAAAGTCCCGCAATCATCGCTTTGCCAGACACGAGCGGGGCCGGAGGGTATAACGCATAACCGGCGCTCGGGGCACCGCACCCGACGAAGGGGCACATTAGCTGATGCACGCATACTCAGCATGGACATCGCTGGGGAGCGAGCCTTGCGCTATGTCCGTTCGGGGGCGCCGTGCAGCATGGCAGCGGACTGCCGCCGGCCCGCCCGCAGACCAGTGCAGCCTTCCTGGCGAAGCCCGCAGGGCCGCCACCTCACCGCGCTCTGGCCGCCGCGCGTGCCTCTCGGGCGGGCTGCGCAGCATTGCTCGATGTCCATTGGAGCGCAGTTGGAATGAGGATGATGGGAACCAGCAGCGGCAAGAGCAGCAGCCCCAGCCAGTCCCAGAGCGTGTTTCCCTGGTAGCCCGTCCAGTACCAACTCAAGGCGTAGCCGCCGATGATGGTGACCGTCCAGCCAAGGACGATCAAGGCAATGACCCCGTTGTGATAAGGACGTAGGGAGTGAAGGGCCGAAGGCAAGAATCGCGCGCTGGTCACCGCAACCGGCAGCAAGATCAATTCAAGCCAGTCCCAGAGCGTGTTGCCGGAGAAGCCTGTCCAGTTAAGGGGAATCAGGTAGCCGGCCACCACGAGCCCGGTGAAGGCCACGAGGCCGGCGACATATGTCACGCGCCTGCCCCGGCTGATGTAATCCGAATGCTCAATCCATAAGGGAATAGTGCCGATGACGACGGGCAGCAGAAGGAGATGAAGCCAGTCCCATAGCTGCTCGTTCGCCCGGAAGCCGGTCCACTCCCAGCCCTGGATGTAGCCGCCCCAGAGCACGACCAATGCGGCGACCAATAAGGCGCTAGTCGCGTATCTTCTGACGCGGTCGTTTTCCATCAGCCCGAGCAGGCCACCAGCTGGCTCGGCGGCTTCAGCCGCATGCTTCTTTACTATTTCCGGGGAAGGAGCCCACGGCAGGCCGAGTTCATCCAGCTTCGCCGCCAGCGCGCCGTGCATCAGCGTCTTTGCTGTGCTGGCGACATCATCCATGCCCCCATTCGCCGCCTCATCCAGCCCTGCCAGAGCGCTTAGCCCGAGGAACTCGTCCGGCTCGATGGGGATGGTCAGGACGGCCATGTGGCAGCTCCTTCGGGATTAGCGGGTGCTACGACATGGTATGTCGCCCTGACAGGAGGTCCCCTGTACCGCTGCACACCTCCTCCGTCTGGGACACGACCCGATCAGGAGCCCCCGGGCCGGGGCTGCTCGATGAGGAGACCGCCGTATTGCTCGCGTAGCGCGGTTTTCAGGAACTTGCCCGCGGCCGTTCGCGGGATCTCCTCGGCGAAGACGAACTCGTCGGGTAGCCAGAACTTGGCGAACCTGGGCTCAAGGAAAGCGCGCAGCTCCTCGGCCGTGACCGAGGCACCCTCCTTGCGGACCACCACGGCGACCGGGCGCTCATCCCATTTGGGGTGCTTGGCCGCGATCACGGCTGCCTCCGCGACGGCGGGATGCCCCATCAGCGCATTCTCCAGGTCCACGGTTGAGATCCACTCGCCGCCGGACTTGACCAGGTCCTTGGTCCGGTCGGTGATCTTCATATATCCCTCGGGGTCGATGGTGGCCACATCGCCGGTGCGGAACCACCCATCGTCGGACCATTTGCCGGTGAACTCGGGCGCCTGGTAGTAGCCCGAGGCCACCCACGGGCCGCGTACCTCCAGCTCGCCCATGGCCTCGCCGTCCCAGGGTGCCTCGCCCGTCAGTCCCATGATCCGCGTCTCGACGAACGGGAGCGGCAGCCCCTGCTTCGCGCGGTAGGCATACTGCTGGTCCTCCGGCAGCTCGTCGAGCGAGCTCTTAAGCCAGCAGAGGGTGCCGATCGGGGACATCTCCGTCATCCCCCAGCCATGGACAACCCGCAGCCCATGTCGGTCAAGTCCGCGGATCAGGCTTTCCGGTGCCGCCGACCCCCCGACCATCATCCGGATCCCGCCGAGCTTCCAGCGATCCGGCTCCTTCTCCAGCTCCTGCAAGATGCCGAGCCAGATCGTCGGCACACCGGCGGTGAGCGTGACGCCCTCTTGGGCGTACAGGTCGAGCAGGCTCTCCGGCTCCAGGTGCGGCCCGGGAAGCACTTGCTTACACCCGGCCATGGTGGCGGTGAACGGCAGGCCCCAGGCGTTGACATGGAACATCGGCACGACCGGGCACACGACCTCCCGGTGGCCGATCGCCAGGGCGTCGGTTGTGGCTGAGGCCAGGGAGTGCAGCACGATCGCGCGGTGCGAGTACACCACCCCCTTGGGACGGCCCGTCGTGCCCGACGTATAGCACATGAAGGCCGCCTCAAGCTCATCCAGCCGTGGCCGGGCGAACTCCTCCGGCTCCGCGGCGATAAGCTCTGCTCCGTCGATCATGCCCTCTGGCGCCCGCGTGCCGTTCGTCCATACCACGACATGCTTGAGGCTCACCTGCCCGCGCAACTGGTCCAGCACGGGCAGCAGCACATCATCGGCGAGCAGCACCGAGTCGCCGGCGTGGTTCACGATGTAGACGAGATCGGCAGGCGACAGGCGAGGGTTCAGTGTGTGAACCACTCCGCCCATCAGCGGCACGCCGAAATATGCCTCCAGGTGACGGGTGTTGTTCCAGCTCAGGGTCGCGACTCGGTCACCGCGGCCGACGCCGAGCCGGGTCAGCGCGCCAGCGAGCTGGTGGGCACGGCGCCGCACCTCGCCGTAGCTGGAACGGGCGAGCGAGCGATCCGGCCTGCGGCTCACCACTTCCACCTCGGGGAAGTAACGGTACGCACGGTCCAGCAGCTGCGGCACCGTGAGCGGGTAATCCATCATCAAGCCATCCACCGGACCTCCTCCGCCCGACGTCAGCAGACGCCGCCTTCACTCCGTCCGCCGGCTGCGCCCCCGGCGCTGCTCGCGGACGGCACCAGACCTCACAGCCCGCGGCGTCCCTCAACACCGCCATCATCGGCAAGTCCGTGAAGGCGGCGCAGAGGCGAACGTCCCAACAGACGGCGCCGGGCAACGCCCCGGCACTGGCCACCGACGATTTGCGACCACGATGAGGCCACCTGATCACTAGCCGCTCAGCTCACCGAACTTCATGACCGGCGATAATCTCGTGGCGATCACCGAACGGAACAAACGAGGGACGCTCCCGTATTGACGCTCGCGCCGAACGGCTCCTACCTGTCAGCGGAGCCGTTGGACGGGCGCTCAGCCGATGGGTCCGGCCCGGGCCAGAACCGGACCCAGACGCTTATCGCATCGAGCCGGAAGGCGATGACGAGCCGGATTTCCTTCCGTATCTATCCGCTGCCGCTCGCCGACGGGGAGTGACCTTTCCGTTTGCGATGTATGTGCCCCCCGCAGAGCGCCTACCGCCTTTGTGGGTAAACTCACGTCGGGCTGTCCGGATTGGATGGCCGATGTGCACGACCTTGCGAGTGGACCGGGTTCACGGGCCAGGACGTCACCGGAGGATCCAGTCTTACCGCCGTCGGCCTGCTCTTCGCACCGCACGCAGTGCCCCACCCCGCAGAGAGGATGCTGATGAGCGCATCGGCCGCTCGACTGGTCGAGCAGGTGGTGGACAACGCCCGCTATCCCCTGTCAGATCCGACCGGTGCCGGCTGGCGGGACATCATCTCTCGCGTCCGGCAGGACCTGCAGACAGTCGGCTGCAGCGTGCTGCCCGACTTCGTCCGGCCCGCCCTGCGCGAGGTGCTGCAGCGGGAGTGCGAGGAGATCGCACCTCGGGCGTATTACGACGTCGAGACGGTCAACGCGTACAACACCGAGCCAGACCCGTCGCTGCCTGACGGTCATCCGGCCGGTATCACGACAGAGCGCGGCAACGCGTTCGTTGCGCGTGACCGCATCCCCGACGAGTTCATCATCCACCGGCTCTACACCAGCCCGCTGTTCCAGGACTTCATCGCCAGCTGCTTCGCGCTGCCCCGGGTCCACGAGCTGGCGGACCCCCTGTCCGGGCTGTGCCTCAACGTCATCGCTCCGGGACGGGCGCATCCGTGGCACTTCGACACGAACGAGTTCACGGTCAGCATGGTCACCCGGGAGCCGCAATCCGGTGGCGTATTCGAATACTGCCCGAACATCAGGTCGGCGCGAGCGGAGAACTTCGACGACGTCCGCGCTGTGCTGGCCGGGCGTGGTGACCACCTGATCCGCCGCCTCGCGTTGCGCCCTGGCTACCTCCAGCTGTTCACGGGCCGCTACTCCCTCCACCGCGTGACCCCCGTGGACGGGACAGCGCGTCACTCGGCGATCTTCGCCTATAGCGAGTGTCCTGGCGTGATCGGCACCGTCGCGCGGACGCGGCAGCTCTTCGGCCGCGTCGCGGCCGCGCACCTGGCCGCCGACGGCCGCGCGGTGCGGGTCGACCAGCTAATGGACTAGGGCGCCGCCCAACCCGTTCCCCGTTCCGAACACCGAGGTCAAGGATGATCGTGCACAGCAGCCCGGAACTGTCTTCCCTCACCTTCGGCAACGAGGATCGTCTGCCGCGCGTGCCGTTGCCCACCCTGGAGGAGAGCTGCGGCAGGTTCCTCGAGTGGTGCGGGCCGCTGTTGACCGCTGACGAACGGGAGGCGACCGAGACCGCCGTGGCGTCGTTCTTGCGCCCCGACGGTCCCGCCCGGCAGCTCCACGCCGCGCTCGAGCGGTACGACGCTGCCGACGGGGTGCACAGCTGGCTCGACACGTTCTGGCCATACCGGTACCTGGGGCGCCGCGACCGGATCGCGCTCAACGCGAACTTCTTCTTCCTCTTCGAGGACTCCGGCCGGGGACAGGTGGAGCGGGCGGCGGAGCTCGTCGCCGCGGCCCTCGACTATAAGCTCCTGATCGACGAGCAGCTCATCCCGCCGGCCGTCCAGCGAGGACGGCCGCTGTCCATGGAGCAGAACAAGTACCTGTTCTCGGCCACCCGGATCCCGGGACCGGTGCAGGACCGCGCCCGCACGCCCTACAGCGAGGACTGGCCGGGCCCGTCCCGGGAGCGCCACATCGTGGTCTTCGTCCGCGGCAACATGTTCCGCCTGGACGTGATCGGCCCGGAGGGCCGTCCGCACACCCTGGACGAGATCGCGGCCGGGCTGGACGCGGTCCTGGCGGCCGGTGCGGCCCCGGCCGCGCCGGGCACGGCGGTCGGGCACCTCACCACGAAGGCGCGGGCGGAGTGGGCGGCGAGCCGGCAGGCGCTGCTCGACTGCGATCCCGGCAACGCGGAGAAGCTCGACGTGGTGGAGACCGCGCTGTTCTGCCTGTGCCTCGAGGACACCATTCCTGGGAGCCCCCGGGAGGCGTCCGATCTGCTGCTGCACGGCGACAGCGGCAACCGGTGGTTCGACAAAGCCCTGTCGCTGATCGTCTTCGGGGACGGGACGGCGGGCCTCAACGGCGAGCACTGCAAACTGGACGGCACTACCACCGTGAGCTTCATCG
>Ga0187883_10000835_pt1 | contig 19109 bp, 13 predicted proteins | sample June2016WEW_20_1_2_FD_132966 | JGI IMG/M metagenome (GOLD analysis project Ga0187883, IMG submission 132966) | Peatland microbial communities from SPRUCE experiment site at the Marcell Experimental Forest, Minnesota, USA - June2016WEW_20_10 | ecosystem: Environmental > Terrestrial > Soil >...
AATCGGAACCCGCTAGATGATCTGCTTTACTGGGACGAAGACAAACTCGATTCCGAAGGACGAAGGGTCGAGCCGTTTTTCAAACCCGATTGGAGCCCTGATCTGCTCCTTTCGATGAATTACCTGGGTGAATGCTTCGTCATCAGAAGCACTCTCGTCGAGAAGCTCGGCGGTCTGCGTCGAGGCTTCGCCCCCAGCCAAAACTATGACCTCGCGCTACGCGCAGTCGAACAGACCGACAGGATTGCTCACCTTCCGGAGGTTCTTTACCACCGGCGCAATGAGTCCGTTTGGTTGCCGCATCTGGCCGACGAGGTTGCTGAACGTGATCTACAGAGCACACGCGCCATCGGCGAAGCCGTGCGCCGACGCGGAGAGGACGGAGCGGTCGACATCATAAGTCCAGGTCTGTATGCGGTGCGGTACGATATTCGCGACGAGCCGCTCGTATCGATTCTGATCCCTACCCGAGACAACTGCCAACTGTTGCGACAATGTCTGGAGAGCGTTCATCGAAACACTGATTACAAGAACTACGAAATCATCATACTGGACAACGATAGTGCTGAGCCTGAGACGTTGGAGTACTTCAAGGAGATTGCGGCCGAGATACAGATTCATCGCTGCCCGGGACCATTCAATTTCTCGGCCATCAACAACCTCGGTGCAGCCAAGGCTGGAGGCAAATTTCTTCTGTTTCTGAACAACGACACGCGGGTAATTCGCAGAGACTGGATGAGGGCGATGATCGAGCAAGCTCAACGGCCTGAAGTCGGTGCGGTTGGCGCGAAGTTGCTCTTCGCCGATGGGCGAATCCAGCATGCCGGCATGGTGCTAGGCATATGCGGGATGATCGGTCATGCTTTCAGGTTCAAGTCTTGCAACGCGCAGCACTACTTTGGCCTCGCCGATATCATCCGCGACTGCAGTGCCGTGACTGCAGCCTGCATGATGATGCGGCACTCTGTGTTCGATGAAGTCAAGGGTCTTGACGAGAAGCTACCGATTGAGTTCAACGACGTTGATCTCTGCCTCCGACTGAGGCAACGACGATATCTTGTCGTCTACACCCCGCTCGCGCTTCTCAATCACTACGAAAGCGCGACGAGGCACCGAATCCATGTTCCCGGCGACCTGGAAGTATTCATGAAGCGATGGGGCAGTTGCCTGAAGAGTGGCGACCCCTACTACAATCGTAATCTCACCTTAGCTCGGGAGGATTGGACGATCGCGCTCTGATTCGCACTCGCAGTAAGGCTGCGCTGCGCCTCATCCGAACGTTCTATTGCGAGCCTCCAAGCAGCATCTCGTCGAACGCGAGGGCCAGTTGCTCGCGCCATGAGGGCAGCGTAACGCCGAAGGTCTGGGCCATCTTCTCGGAAGATAGCACCGAGTAGTGTGGGCGTGCCGCGGGAGTGAGAAAATCCGCACTGCTGACCGGAATGAGTCGTTTCACGCGAAGCGGGGCTAGGCCACGCGCGGCGGCGCGGCGACCGTACAGTGCAATGATCTCCTCTGCAAAGCCGAATCGACTAGTATGATCCTCGCCGCAAACGTGATAGCTGCCACTCGCTTCGGCGATTCCCTCGACAATGCTTCGACTGCTGCGCGATGACACCCGTGCGAGGATTTCGGCGGTCGCTTCGGCCACTGCCTTGCTGCAGTTCGGCTTGCCGATCTGATCGTCGACCACCTTCAACTCCTCGCGCTCGCGCGCCAACTCGACGATGGTGCTGAAGAAATTCTTTCCCCGAGCGCCGAACACCCAACTGGTGCGCAGGATCAGATGAGGCGCGTCGACCGCGGCGATAGCCTTCTCGCCCGCCAGCTTGGTTTTGCCGTACGTGTTGAGCGGATTGGGCTCGTCATCCTCGCGATAGGGGCGCCGGATGGAGCCCGAAAAGACGTAGTCGGTTGAATAGTGGACGAGCGCGGCATGTGCGCGACGGGCCTCTTGCGCCATGACTCCAGGCGCGTGACCATTCACCTTCATCGCGAGATCGGGCTCAGCCTCGGCGGGATCGACCTGCGTGTAAGCTGCCGCGTTGACGATGAGGTCGGGATGCGCACTTCGAACAGTTCGACGAATCGCGTCTTCATCGATAAGGTCAAGTATGGACCGGTTGGTCGCAACGATATCGCCCAATGGTGCCAAGGTGTTCCGCAATTCCCAGCCAATCTGGCCGGCTGCGCCTATGAGCAGGATCTTGATGCTAACCTCCGACGAATTCGTAGTTCGCATAGATTTAAGCATGATGCATCGCAGGGTTCGAGTGTCCTCCGCAAAAATTGTCGGCGTGACTCGAAACGGGACCCAGCTCCGAAACGCGGATTGTCGGTGGACGGTGAAGGCGGGCGCAACCATATATTCCTCTTTAAGAGGCTCTATGGTACGCTCCGGGCTCTGATGGAAATCCTTGGGCTGCTGGTCAGCCCGCGTCGGCAGAGACTGCGGAACGATAGTAATCACCGCGAGAGCAGTGATCAGATGATGCGCGCGTTCTTGTTTGCCAGCGCCATCGCCGCCACGTTGAGGGTGCTCGAGCTTGATCATGGACAACCCGCTCCACAACATTTGACAATGACTCTCACGAGCGTTGATAGTGAGTGAGTTTGAATTGTCGTCAAGAAGCTGGGCCGGTTTTTTCAAGCGCGTCCGGATGTGATTAGAGACGAATCATGGGTCAGAGTGAAACAAACAGGTCTCCGAAGGTTTCCTTTGAGAGCGCGGCTCTCGGACCTGTATATGAGGCCACTGTTCATAAACTACCTACTGCCGAAATGCGGGCTACCGGACAAAGAGTCATTGTACTTTTAGGGATGCACCGAAGCGGAACCAGTCCCATTACCAGAGGGCTGAAGGCCCTCGGTGTGGAACTGGGCGAAGACTTGCTACCATCGGCACCAGAAAATCCCACTGGTTTTTGGGAGGATGCGGCGGTTTATGAGCTAAATGAACGCCTCTTAGCATCTATAGGGCGGGTTTGGCATAGTGTCGCTCCAATCCGGAGCGAAATGTGGAATGTGCCCGAGATGCAGGCAATGAAGCGAGCGGCCGTTGAAACTGTCAGAACCCGCTTCGGAAAATTTCCACTCTGGGGTTTCAAAGATCCAAGAACCGCGCGACTGCTGCCCTTCTGGCAGGACATTTTTAAGCATTTAGGTATTGCCGAGAGCTACGTGCTGATCATCCGGAACCCGATAAGCGTCGCCCGTTCATTGAAGGTGCGCAACCAATTTGCCTTCGAAAAATCTTATCTCCTTTGGCTCGAGCACTCTGTAGAAGCCTATACCCATACGTGCGGCATGCCCCGCGTCGTGGTGGACTACGACGCGCTGATGGCTCATCCAGGGGAGCAACTCCGTCGCATCGCTGAAAAGCTGGCGTTACCATTAGACCCCGCGGTTGAGGACTCCATTAGAGACTACGCCCACGGGTTTCTCGACAACCGGTTGCGTCACAGCGCTTTTGAGCCGACCGATGTTTACCGGGACACTCACGCGCCCGATTTGGTCGCAAATACCTACGACATGCTTAGGCAGGTCGCGTTGGATCAGCTTGATGCGGATAGCAAAGAAGTTCAATCGGCTTTGTCATCCGCGCGGTCCGGCTTGGGAGGGTTTGCCCCATTTTTCTCATATTCGGATCTCCTGGAAGCAGAGCGGGACTCGATTCGCCGCGAGCTTGAGGAAGTTCGAGACAAATCAATCCAGCTGACAGGCCAGGTTGCGCACCTCAGGGAAGCAATGGTTGGCATCGAAGCTGAGCGCAAGTCCGCGCTGAGCGAGAGAGTTAGGCAGAATACCGAGTTCGCCGAGGCATTGCGGCTGGCGCAAAGTGCGCGTGACGACGCTCACAGCGCTTTAGGGACTGCGGAGTCTCAGTTGAGCGAGAGAGATCGGCAGAATGCGGAGCTCGCCGACAAGATCCGCCGAGCCGACGACGAACTCGAGCGGACAAGAGAAGAATTGCGATGGACTTTGGAGAAGCTCGAGGCCGTGAAGGCTGAAAATCAAGTCCTTGGGGCCGCCACAGAATCGTTGAGGGCCAGCGAGGAGTCTCTAAGGTCAGAAAATGAAGCCTTCAAGCCGCGACGTCAATTGCAGGTCGAGGCAAATGCAATACTGCGTTCTGAGCTCGACAATCTGTGGAATTCCTGGTCGTGGCGGCTCTTTAGACCGTTGCGCAACCTTGTCTGTAAGCTACAAGGTCTCGGCAAGGAAACTGAACCCATTCTTCATTCTGAGCTCGAGGCGATTCAGACTGTTATCACGATTCGTCAATCGTTGTCCTGGGAGCTGACCGCGCCGTTGCGGCTGATTTATCGAATGCTTCCCCGGCGCAGGCGCATCAGGGCTGCGAACTTGGCCGCCAATATTCTCGGACCTGACCTAGTTGAATCAGGATCAACGCTGGATTCGCAATCCGCTGCGGCGGCGAGGTCGGCGCAGGATCATAGCGACGCTAAGGAAAAAGCCAGGCAAGTCTTCGCTGCGCGGCTTTCCGATTTCCTTGGGGGCGACAATGTGATCAGCCTACCTCGCTCGGAGCGTCCGGACGTCTCGATTATTCTCGTGCTTTACAATCAAGCGGCGCTCACGTTCGGCTGCCTCTCTTCGATTATCGAATGTCTCGGTAACTCGTCCGTTGGCGTCGACATAATTATCGCAGACAATGGCTCCACGGATCGGACCGAGGAGCTGTTGCGCAAAGTCGTGGGCGCAACCGTGCTGTGGAACGAAACAAATCTGGGATTCCTGAAGGCGGTGAACCAAGCCGCAGCGCAAGCAGGGGGCAGATATATTCTCCTGCTGAACAACGATGCGCAATTGCTTCCAGGTAGTCTCGAGGCGGCGACTCGTGTGCTTGATGCTAGCCCGGACGTAGGCGCTGTTGGTGGAAGACTCATCTTGCCCGACGGCACCCTTCAGGAAGGAGGCTCGATCGTCTGGCGCGATGGCTCGACGAGCGGTTACGGGCGAGGCGACCAACCAACTTCACCTGCCTACATGTTTCGTCGCGACGTCGACTATTGTTCGGGAGCTTTTCTGCTAACCCGCCGCGAGCTTTTCGGGCAGCTCGGGGGATTCGACGAAGCGTTCGTGCCGGCGTACTACGAAGAAGCCGACTACTGCATGCGTCTGTGGGAGTCCGGCTATCGCGTGGTCTATGAACCCGAAGCAGTCGTTCTCCACTACGAGTTCGGCAGTAGCGAGAAGGTAGGCTCGGCGCTGGAGTTGCAGCGGGCGCATCGCGAAGTGTTTGCGCGAAAGCACGCCGAAAAATTGCAATCTCATCTGGTATTGTCGCAATCCAACCTTCTCGCCGCGCGGTCCGCGGGCACTAAGCGCAAGCGCATCCTGATGATCGAAGATGAGGTCCCACATACCCAGCTGGGAAGAGGTCTTCCGCGCAGCAGGCGAATCCTAACGGAGCTCGTAGCAGGCGATGCGTTCGTGACCTTCTTTCCCGTGGTTTCGTAGGCCGACGAGTGGAGCGCCGTATGGGCCACAGTGCCACCCGAGGTCGAGGTGATGGTGGGATACGGGATCGGTAAGTTAGAAAGATTGCTGGAAGAGCGTCGTGGCTTCTATGGCGCTATCTTGATATGCCGTCCGCATAACATGAGGGCGTTTTTGGACGTCGCCCGACGCCGACCCGAGCTGATCGAAGGTGCAACCGTCATTTACGATGCCGAAGCATTTTTCGCGCTGCGGGACATCCTCAAACGACGGCTCCGGGATGAGTCGCACGACCAAATGAGCGACGAGGCGATGATCGTCGAAGAGGCCTCGCTTGCTCGCGCAGCGAAGCTTGTGCTCTCGGTCTCGGCGCGCGAAGCCGCAGAATTTCGCCGCCGTGGGGTCGACAATGTGGAGCTGCTAGGAAACATTCTCGAGCCGACTCCGGGCAAGACCTCTTTTGCGGATCGGCGCGGCCTCTTGTTCGTGGGTCGCCTAGAGGAGGAGGATTCGCCCAACGTCGACGGGCTCGCATGGTTTGCCCGGGACGTCTTGCCACTTGTCCAGAAGGCGCTCAACCAGAAGGTCCGCTTGATGGTAGCTGGGGCGAACGGCGCACCTAGCGTGTCGGGGTTGAACGATTCGTCTTTAACCATGTTGGGCCAAGTCAAAGACTTGTCGCCCGTCTACAACACATCGCGCGTCTTCATCGCGCCCATACGCTTTGCGGCGGGTATTCCGCTCAAGATCCACGAGGCGGCCGCGCACGGTGTCCCCGTTGTGGTTACTCCCTTGCTAGCCGAGCAACTCGGCTGGCGCGACGAGGAGGATCTTCTTGTGGCTGTTGACACCGGCGGGTTTGCGGCTCAGTGCGCGCGGCTGTACCAGGACGAGGCACTATGGACCCGCCTGCGTATGAATGCGCTCGATCGAGTACGCGATGATTGCGCCCCTGACCGTTTCCGCAAGACAATCGTACGCATCATTGATGCCACGCGAACGCGCGATTCTGAAGTGATCGTTCCCCCAGCGTCCAGTATTGTTCTCGTAAAATCGGACTTTGAGAAGCATGATTTCCATTTGATAAAGCAGGACCCAGACTTCGATTTAGAGTTCTTCCTACGACCATCCGCGCCCCGCTTATCCAGGGACGAAGCTATAGAGAACTTCATGAATGATTGGACCGCCGATAGCGGCAGAAAGCCGTATAGCGGGTTCAACCCCCAAACATACGCAGAACAGGGTATGTCGCGACAAGAGCTCGAAAAGAGAAATCCGCTCGCTCATTTCATCGAAAAGGGTAAGCCACCGGGGCCATGGCTGATTCCGCTTATAACAGCGCCTGCACGCACTCCAGGTGCAACGAAGCTTAGAACCGCGATGCACGTGCACGCATACTACCCGGAATTCATGGAGGAATTGCTTCGCTGCGTTGCGGGAAACGCCTCGAGCTGCGACCTATTCGTTACTACCAGTCGCATGGAGGACCTCGAAAGGCTGAAGCGGTCGCTCTCATCGTACAATCGAGGCAAGGTCCGCATCTCGATCGTACCTAATCGCGGCCGAGACATCGGACCATTTCTTACCGAGTACGACTGGTTCGACGGCAAGTATGATTTACTTGGCCATCTTCATTGTAAGAAGACTCCTCAAGTTGACGCCGAATTTGGTCACACTTGGAGAAGATTCCTATGGCGGAACCTCATCGGTGAAGGCTGCCCCATGATGGATGTGATCGCGAAGTGCTTTGAAGGTGATCCTGACATGGGGCTGGTATTTCCGGACGACCCCAATATTTTCGGATGGATGACAAACAAAGAGTACGCTGCCAAGTTGGCAAAGAAGATGGGACTTACCGTCGATCTGCCGCGGGCATTTGATTTTCCAGTGGGCACAATGTTCTGGTGCCGGCCCGTGGCATTGCGACCGCTATTTGAACTCGGTCTAACGTGGGACCAGTATCCTTTGGAACCGCTACCGGGCGACGGAACAATTCTGCATGCAGTAGAGCGGCTATTACCGTTCATCGCCAGAAACGAGCGCTACCGCGTTGCTGCTACTAACGTCGGCGGTCTAGCCAGATAGCCCCGACCGGTTGGTTTCATGCCGCATAAGCGTAATATGGAAGAAGCTGATAAGCGGCTAGTTAATTACATGTGGTGATCAGCTTGACTGAGTTTTTCAATAGTATTGAGCTAATCGAGTTATTTAATAGCCGATATTCCACTGGCACATACTAATGAATATACCTCCAGCCAGTCTCAGAAAAAGAGTACATGGGTCTGAAGACCAAGCATCATTTGAGTTAGTAGGCAAAACTGTCGCTCAGGATCTGCTTGAAGTTATCAAGCCGCGTCTACAGCTTAATTCTCAGAGTAATATACTCGATTTCGGTTGTGGGTGTGCGCGTGTAATGTCGTATTTTGATAAGCGTTCAGCATCAATCTATGGAACAGATATTGATGCACAAGCAATTGCCTGGTGTAAAGAGAACTTAGCCGGACTAGCCAGTTTTATGGTGAATAATGAATGGCCGCCGCTGGCATTTGAAAACAACGTTTTTGACCTTATCCTATCAGTTTCTGTCTTTACTCACCTGCCGGAGGATATGCAGCTTGCTTGGCTTGGAGAGCTTAAACGTGTAGCTAAACCCGGTGCTCTAGTTCTTTTGTCTATACATGGCGAGCATCTTATATCAAACGATGTGAGAGGGCATAAAGAACAAATATTACGAGACGGGCATATATATACTAAAGGACCTGGAACTGAGGGCTTACCTGATTTCTATCAAACCACTCACCATTCCGAGCAGTATATTAATAAGCACTGGACTGAGTTCTTTAAGATTGAAGCCATATTAACACGACGGATAAATAACCATCAAGATCTCGTTGTGTGCTGGGCTACTGGATAATAGCAGCTGCGAGTAACCTGCCGCTATATCCGGTATCCGTGCGTGGTGGGGCGGTGGCCTTACCCCTTTAGGTGGCCTTACCCCTGCAGGTATTTCACCGATGAGTTAGTGTCTGCCGGAAAGGAAGGCAGGCATGAAGCGAACACGGCTTAACGAGGAGGAGATCATAAGTGTCCTGAAGGAAGCTGAGGCCGGGGCTAAAGTCAGCGAGCTGTGCCGGCGGCACGGGATCTCGGACGCGACCTTTTGCACCTGGCGGAACAGGTACGGCGGGCTGGAGGTCTCCGAGATGCGCCGACTGCGGCGACTGGAAGAGGAGAACCGGCGGCTGAAGTCGATCGTAGCCGACCAGACGCTGGACATTCGGGCGCTCCAGGACGTGCTGGCGAAAAACGGCTACGGCCCGCGGTGATTGGCGGGAAATTGGGGCGCAGGCCAGAACCACCGGACGTATGGACTGGCAGGAGCACTAAGCTGGAACAGAGAAACGAGAGCTCAACCAAGAGAAGATGTGGCGTGTTACGCGCTGAAGCTGGAATTGCGCTTTTCGCTCCGAGACCGTCAAGTCCTGGAACGTGATCGTTCCCTTGCGCCCACACCAGTGGCCGAAGTAGATCGGCTCTACGAGCGTCAGCCCGCTCTGTTCCAGGACGCGCCGCACCATCGCCTCCGGATAACTTACTGCTCCCTCGGGATTTGACAACTTCTCTACCCGTATCTGACCGTCCGCATACGGGTGCTGGAACGAAAGCTCGCGAAGTTGCGTCTTTGTTAGCCGCTCGGATTCTTCATTTAAAATGAAGAACGTGATCACAGCTCTCCCCTTTGGTTTCAGTGTTCGTGCAATCTCCCACATGTAGTGGTCCAGATCCTGCGGCAACATGTGGGTGAACACCGACGTTAGGAAAGTGAAGTCAAAGCTCCGGTCCGGATAGGGGAATCTATAGTCTTTTGCTTTGCGCTTGCCCCGCGGATTGTATTCAGAGTTGTACACGTCGGCCAACTGGAATTTGAAGTTGGGCAACCGCGCGGTGATATTTTTCTGACACCACTCAATCGCATCGTGCGAAATGTCAAATCCTTCATAACTTCCAGTCGTCAGATAGCGCGTTAACGGTAACGCCATCCGCCCGCAGCCGCACCCGACGTCGAGTACTCGGTCCGTGGGCTTAATTCCACCGTACTTGACGAAGATGTCAAAAAAATGCTGGCCAACGGCCTTGTAGTCAGCAGCCGTTTTACTCCCTGACCTCTGAATAAGGGTTTCCGGGGGCGCGAGATCGGTGGCCACAGCCGCTCGTTCGAACATTGCCAGAAACCGCTTAGTGCCATTAACCGGACTGGTTGAGCAATGCTGTCCTCCACTGAAGGTGCGACTACAGTAGCCCAGAGTAGTTAAAAATGCAACGCGATGACCCTATCCGGCACGCGACACGTGCGCGACGCAATCCACTAATTAGTCTGGCGCCGCAACCACTCGGCCAAGGTAGTCGAGAGATTTCACGAAAGGCGACGCTATTGAAAGCGAAGCGATTTTTGACTAATGAACAAGGCGGGCGCCCGTTCCGGCTGGCCGCGCGGGTGAGGCACGGACGCAGCGGTCGCTCAGGAACGTCTCTCATGTCCCAACCGTCGGAAGTCTGTGTTGTAGTTCCGGCCTTCAACGAAGGCCGGATGATCGGTCGCGTGCTCTTGGATGTGACCGCGTTGCCTTATCAGGTAGTGGTTGTAGATGACGGATCGTCAGACGACACGACAGCGCAAGCGCTCGCCTTTCCTGTGACAGTGTTGCGACACGTATGCAACCTTGGACAGGGCGCTGCCCTCCAGACCGGGATCAATTTTGCCTGTCGGCAACTACAAGCCAAGTTTCTCGTGACGTTCGACGCCGACGGCCAACATCGAGCTGTGGATATTGAACGATTGCTTCAGCCCTTACATCGCGGAGAGTACGACATAGTGCTCGGATCTCGTTTTCTACCTGAGGGTAGTGCAACGGGAATCAGCTGGGGTCGCCGGGTGATTCTTAGACTTGGCGCGATTCTAACCCGTATCGTCACCGGATTGGCGTTGACCGACACTCACAATGGCCTACGCGCGCTGACGGCGGAAACGGCGAGCAAGCTCCAACTCACAGAGAATGGAATGGCGCATGCCTCAGAGATTCTGTCGGCAATCGCTCGGCTGCGGCTTCGATATTGCGAGGTCCCAGTGGCAGTTACTTATACCGGATATTCACTTGCAAAGGGACAATCGGGTCTTAACAGCCTCAACATCGTGTGGGACATGATAAGGATGAAGCTGCGGTGACAATCCAAATTAGCCAAATAGTTCTTATCGCTGCAACGCTAGGGTTTATTATTTATGCCTTTCAATTGCGCACGATTCTGTTAGATCGGTTTCTTTATGCCCTCATCGCCCTCGCTGCAATCATCTTCGTCATCGATCCGGCTCTTTCCACTCGAATCGCCAATGCGATCGGAGTCGGTCGCGGAACCGACCTCATACTATACGCTTTTATCATGTTTAGCTTGTTCCAAGTAGTTACTGTATCGGCCTCGTTACGTGAGATTGAGCGGAAACTCACGCTGATCGTGCGCGAGACAGCGATTAGTCGGCCTGCGGCAGGTAGACCGCGCCGAACCCTTATCTGAACGTGACGCTCCGGATGTGAGGTCCTAGGTTATTGCTCAGGGTACCTGTGAACCGATCAGCGTAGAGGAATCCGTCATCTGATGCGCGACGAAGCTCCATCATTTGCGGTACTCGGGTATACGGCATGCGCTCTTACGTGCGCATTGTTTATCAAATCGATCTACCTTCAATACCCCATAATTCCCGATGAAGCGCTCTATGCGCTACAAGCCAAGTTCTTGCAGGATACGCACTTTGATACCGGTTTACCAAATGTTCTTTTCTTTTACGTATACCATCTGGCTTCGTGGTTCGGCCGGGATCACCTGGTGTTTTCGAAACTTCTTAACTCTTCATTTTTCGGCCTGTCCCTATTCCCTTTGTACGCGACAACACGTCGCTTCTTATCAGCTAAGGGCGCATACCTGTTCGGCGTCGCAATACTTTTATCTCCAGTCAGTTCCTACTCAGTTTATATGATGCCGGAGGCGATGTACTTCTTCGTTTTCTGGGTGGTGGTTTATGTCACGGTTACTCAAGTCACCACCGACATTGTTTATGGCGCGGTATATCTGGGTTTTGCACTGGCCGCCTTGTCGACTGTAAAACCTCACGGGTTAGTGATCATTGGCACGGTTCCTTTTGTCCTTGCGGGTATTTACCTTCAGCGGCGAGACGAGATTCCCTTGCAACGGCTGGCCGCCGCGGTTGTTGGATGTCTGCTGGCCTTTGTGACCGGCCGGCTTGTCATCAGTTACCTGGCCCACGGGGATTTCACCATTTCGCTGGTCGGCAAGTTCTACAGAGGCTTGCTGAAACCGGGGGAGCTCGGCATTTCCTCGCAGCAGTTACTTCCCGTGATCACAGGGCATCTGGCGTACTTGGGCGTTTTATTTTGGCCCGCGATAGTTATGGGCGTCTGGCCGGCTAACCCTGCTCAGAGTCGAACAAGCGCTAGTTCTTCTGCTCTTGTCGGATTGCGGATTTTCTCTTTCGCAGCTTTGGGACTTCTCGTCCTGATGGTAACGAAATTCACTGCTGATGTGACAGGCCGGGATCCCACCCAGCTGCCGTGTCGATTGCATGGGCGTTACTATGATTTTGCGCTCCCGACTCTAATGCTTCTGTTCCTTGCGCAAACCACTCCTAATAGCCAGCTACCGAGATCTGCGCCGTTCAAAATTATCGTGATTGTTGGCGCGCTCGCTTCTAGTGCATTAGCATATTCCTCTGCGCTGAATTACTGTCCGACCTTTGTTGATTTTCCGGACCTCAGTGGGATTGTGCCGGATAGGCTGCACATAGTGTTTCTGATTTTGGGGTGCCTCGGATCAGGAGCATGCTTGGCGTTTTCTACCCGGAGAGTGGCCAGGGTATTTTATTGCGCTTTCATTGTGGTCGTAGCGTTGGCGGGATCAATCGAAGTATTCCGGATACAGTGCTCGTCGATGGTGACTCCATCTAAAACGGACGCGGCGGCGATCGGGGTAGGCAATCTGGTTCCGAGCAGTCAAATCGACAACGGTTTAGTTCTCGCTAAAACTCAAGATGGCCGCACTTATATAGCGCTGTTTCAATTATATTCGCGTTCGGAGCAAAAAATCCTCGATAGATCAGTCCTGACTGCCGGCGATATTCCACCGGGAAGAAAATGGGCGCTCCTTCTCGATCACTACGCTCTAGATTTGCCTTTCTATTCGGAAGTTCGAGTAATGGATTGCGAATTCATCCAACTTGCTCCAGGCGGCATAGTCGGCATTGAAGGCGTGAAATTACAATCATTTCCCAGGCGCTACGATCTTTCAGATAAGGGTTATGGGATGATGGCGCTATCGGGATTTTACGGTCCGGAAGACTGGGGCGTTTGGACGCGCGACCCAACGGTACGAATATATCTCGACGCTCCGGTGTCTGGTAGCCTTCGAATCAAAATCAGAGGACACGCGTACGGCCCCAACAACGGAAAGCCGATCAAAGTCAAAGTCGGAGCAGTCGAGCAGCAGGTTGCGTTCACTTCTACCGACAGCGCGGTGGAGTTCATCGCGGATTTGGCTGCGCCGGCATTCTTTCTCGAGTTTAGTGGTATGACGCCCGTGTCTGCGTTATCGTTGGGTCTTTCAGACGACCCGAGACCTCTAGGAATCGGTCTGTCGGACATCGAGATTGATCGAAATTGACTACTCAATCGGTTGATACGTGTCATCTCCATCGTTGCTTATCGTCTAGTTGTATCAACGACGTGCTTCGAGTATGGATGCGGGCGAGGCAGTCGGTTGAGAGGGGAAGCTACTTCGCGCGCACAACTCCTCGGATACCTAACGGACAAAGTTGTCGCTACCTAAAACCTCGTTCGGGGTGACGGGCGGGTCGAGCTGTGATAGTAGAACGCCGATGGTCGAGTTTCTGACCAAACTCCTGCTCGTCACGCGATCCCTGTCGATACGAAAAATTCCATGTGAACCGGAATTCGAGCGGCTGCTAGAATTGCTATCGAATTGATGAGCTCAAGCGAGACGGGCGGCCATCAGAGCGTCAAAACGGTCGGCCCCCACTAGGGACTGGTGAACTGCTTATATGGACCGAGCCCCGGGCGAAAGGCGATTGCCCGGTTGAGTGCCGGTTCGTGACAGAGCCGGAGGCCGCGTCAGCGCGCGCGTTCGAGATCTTCACCGATTCGCGATCCTTGTTCTGGACCGCCGACCGCTTCTGACCGAAAAATCATCCCGCGCCTCATGGACGCTCGCCGCAGCGCGGCCGTTCCAAGCCCAAGCCGTGAGTTCGAGGGAATCTCCGGCGCTTGGCGCTTGGCGGGAAATACTCATTTAGGGCCGCCACGATGAAGCGTCGATTAGCCTCGGTTCGCCACACTACCACGTCGGGGTCGAATGGCTTCTCTCCAAGCGTTCGAGCGAGCAACGGCTCGAAGATTACGCCGGCAAGGTTCACTGCAGCAGCCAGCTCGCATACTCGACGGGCCTCGCCGATTCCCGCGACGATCGTCGGATCTGGCTGCGCGATGTCGAAGGCATCGGCACGGAGCCATTGAGCGAACGCGGCTGACTTGGTGATGCCCTCGCCTCCGGAGATGTGGACTTTGCCGCGAGTCCGCAACTCGGCGTGGGGCGCGGGATCGAATGGGGGCAAGAACTCTTCGGCCCACGCCAAGTGGTAAGGCGCCAACTGATCGAGCAGGTCGAGTGCCTGCTTCACGCTCCAGGCTGGGGGTTGAAGTTCTGCACGGCGTCGACCGCGAGCAAACGATCCGGGCCGAGCGCCACTCGCACGGCGGCAACCCGCTCGGTCTCGATGGCTGGTTGGTACGCAATCGGATTCGCCCGCATCTTGAAGCCGAGGTAACCATCGCGGACGACTTCTTTCGTGTGGCTCACGAGCTGGTCGAACGTGAAGGTTGGGACACCGCCGCTCGCGTACAACGCGATACGATCGTGGACGGCACCGCCGAGCAGGGTGTGCACCGGGATCCCGAGCCTTGGTGGAGTCTCGGCACGGTGGCGGCACGGATTATCATGGTCTGGCTGTACAACAACACGGGCAAGAGCGTGTTCGGTGTGGCTCTAGATGATGGAGCGCGTCGAAGAGACGAAGGTCTTCACAACCGGAGGAGCGCGCGAGATCGGTCTGGGTACCGGGCGCGCATTCGCTCGAGCTGGCCGCGCTCGATGAAACCTTCAATCCTCCGTCCTCTTCTCGCGATCATACTCTGCGCGGCATAGCTCGTCGTAGTCGCGGCCGGCTCGCTCCACCAGAACTACTCGATCTTTCTCCGGGATGCTGCTCAGCATCGCGACGGTCCGGTAATCGGCCGGAACGTAACTCAGATGCGTGACCAGGCCGTAGCCTGGATCCAAAGCGTGGAGTTGGATCGCGCGCGGTTCCACGATGAATTCGAAGCCATCACCGCCCGCGAGGTCAAGTGCCACCTGATGACAGGTGCTCGGCGCGGTCGACGCGATGGTGCCGCCCCATGCGAGATGGATCGGCCGATGAATGTGACCGGCTGCCACGCGAATCACGTTAGAGTGGCGTGCCACAATCTCTTCCATCCTGCGTCCACCGTGGAGACCGGAAGAGTCCATCCAATGCACTCCGGTGCGAAAGGGCGGATGATGCATGAAAATCAGGGTCGGCCGGTCCGGCTGCGCGCTCAGCGTTTCCTCCAGCCATCTCAGTAGCTCCTCGCACATCATGCCGTGATGATGCTCGGGGACCGACGTATCCAGCCCGATGAGCCTTATCGGGTAGTCTTCGACCGCATAGTTGATGAACGGCGTTCCGATCGCCGGCAGGTACTGCTCATCGCCAAATGCTTTGAGCAGCGCCTCGCGATTATCGTGGTTACCGGGAATCACGAACACCGGCGGAATCAGCTTCGAGAGGATCCGTCGCAGCATCTTGTACTCGTCTTCGCGCCCATGATCGACGAGATCGCCCGATGCGATAACAACGTCGGGAATCGGCGCTAGGCTGTTGATGTGAGCGACTGCTTCGGCGAGTTGCGCATTGGTGGGTATCTGGCGGTAGCAGAGCCGGTCCTCAGCAACGACGTGGAGATCTGTTATTTGCGCGATGATCATGGTCAGTCTCCCATATTCACTTTCGCGATCGCCGACGGGTTTTGCCTCGCTGGCAGACCTTGGCGCTGGCTGTCCAGTTCACCATTTTGCGTTAGGCGATGCCATGTGCAATTTGTGTGCGGCCCTTTACGCGAGATCGCCGCACTGCCGCCGCCCCGTGCCCTGTAAAGGGCGCCGGAGCACGTTGGCCCTTCCGCCTTACCCGACGGATCACGCCCGCGTGAAGGGGGCCAGAAACCTCGGTGCTGTCTTAATTCGGGGCCCTACTTGCCCCCCTTCTGGATGTACATCCCGACATCGTGCATCTGCCGCATGAACGCATCGAGCGCGAATTGCGTGCGCATCCCTTCCGTCGGTTCGAAGCCCATTATCGGTCCCGTGCTGCTCGACACGCGGGTGTAGTGGATATCGGTGCCTTTGCCATCCTTGGAAGGCTTTAGCTCGGTGTGATTCTGGAACTGGATCGGCGACTTGCCGGCATTCTTTGGCGGGACGCTGTTTGTGGTGGGATCGAAGCTGTACTGCACCCGGAAGGAGGGTGGCGCGTTGGGCATCGGCAGGGTCTGCCCTTTGTACTCCACTGTCTTGCCGTTGGCGTCATGCGAGACGACCTTTACGTCCGTGATGCGCGAGTCGTACTTGGCGACCTTCTCCGGATGGGTCAGCGCGTCATAGACCTTGTCCGCGGGCGCGTTTATCCGTGCGCTCGCGTCGAGATGGAGCTGCTTGTCCTTATCGACCGTGGCTTTCTCGTCTACGAGTGTGGTCTCGATATCCGCTTCGTCGGCTCGCGCCACCGAGCGGATAGAGAGGCTGAGCGGCAGACTGATTACCACAACGATAAGACCGATCAATCTCAGACGCATCTTGGTATCTCCCTCGTGGTTGATCCATGTATCCCGCGGGCCGCGCTCCTGCGCCAGCCGGCGGCGTCGATGTCAGTTTCGAAATCTGCCAAACGTGTTCGACCCAGGTTCGGCGTCATCCTGGAATTTCACGGTGTGCGGTCCCCGGTAGCAGGTTATCGTTTTCACGCATCGTGCTAAAGTGCCGCCCTCTCGATTCGACAGATGAGCGTTGCCAACCCGCTGTGGGGTGCGCCACGGATTCACGGCGACACCCGCGGCGGAAGATTCTGCATCTGAACGTCACCCAGCACCCCACCGCAGGTTGGCTCTCCCGCCAGATCACAGAGGCATGACCCGCCCGATCGGGAGATCAGCTCGTGCGTTTCATCCCACCCTACTCGCCGCAGCCCAGAATCTGACACCAGATGGAGTTTTGCGCAGGCACAGGGGATTCCGCCCGGTGTCACCCTTGAACATGGCAATCGTTCAAATTGACAGGCCCGCAGCCGGGCGTGCTATACGGGGTTTTCGCGCAAACCTGTCCTTCGGGAGGAGATTATCATGGCGGACAAGCTTACGTCTTCGGACGTGATTGAACTGTTCGAAAAGCTCAGCAACTGGGGACGCTGGGGCAAGGAAGATCAGCGCGGCGCGCTGAACTTCATCACCAATCAAAAACGGGCAGCGGCGGCGCGTCTCGTGCAGACCGGCGAGAGCGTCTCGATGGCTGTGCCGCTCGCGACTATCCCCGCGCCCGACAATCCTGCTCCCGTTACTCACTTGATGGTGCAGGCGGGCACCGACGCGCACGAGCAGGCGTTACCTTATTGCGGCGACTATTTCGCGATCGCACCGCATGGAATGGCGAATACTCATATCGACGCGCTGTGTCACGTGTTCTGGCAGGGCAAAATGTATAACGGCTTCGACGCTAGCGAAGTCGGATCGCAGGGTGCAAAAAAATGCGCGATCGACGTCACGCGCGCGGGTATCGTCAGCCGCGGCGTCCTGCTGGATTTTCCGCGGCTCAAGAAGATCGAATGGATGCAGCCAGGCGAACGAATCCTGCCTGAAGATCTCGAGGCCGCCGAGAAGGCGCAGCACATTCACGTCGAAGAAGGCGACGTGCTGATGATTCGCACCGGCCGCGCTGCGATGCGCAAGGTCAAAGGCGGATGGGATCCGATTACGGTAGGGTTGCCCGGCCTCGATGCGAGCTGCCTACCATGGCTCCACGAGCGGCGCATCGCAGTTCTCGGCTGCGACGCGGTCAGCGACGTCCTGCCCAGCGGTTACGACGGCGTCGCGTTGCCGATCCACGTCGGCACGCTCGTCGCGATGGGCATACATCTGATCGACAACGCCGACCTCGACGCGGTGTCGTCGGCTTGCGCTGGTCTCGGCCGCAACGAGTTCATGTTCTCAATGGCGCCCCTGATCCTCGAGCGCGGCACCGCATCTCCAGTCAATCCGCTCGCGATATTTTGAATGCGCCAATTGGTGGATGCTGATTAGTCAGTAGGTGTTTTTACTACTCAGTCTGGATTCGATGACTACTCAATGCGGGAGCCGTTACTATGAAGGCCGGAGAACTGGTTATTGATTGCGACGGGCATATCCTCGAACCACCCGATCTCTGGGAGAAATACATCGATCAAAAGTATCGGGACCGCGCGATGCGCATTCGTGTCGGCGACGACGGCTTCGAGTATCTCGAGATCGATCGCAAGCGCGCAAAGCTGACCCAGCCCGGCTTGCTCGGTTCGCTCGGCGGGATGGGCAAGAAAGTCGAGGACGCCAGGAAGTTGCGCGAGACCGCCACTCGCGGCGAAATCAAGCTCGACCAAGTGCGGATGCTGGCGCCGAAACCCGAGGACACTTACCTGAAGGGGGCAGCGTTCGGAACCATGGTGATGAAGGAACGGCTCGAGCTGCTCAACCGGGAAGGGATGGCAAAATCGATTCTCTATCCCACGATCGGACTGCTCTGGGAAGCCGAACTTTTCGACGCCGAGCTTTCGGCTGCATACTGCCGCGCCTACAACCGCTGGATCGCGGACTTCTGCCGCGACTCCGGCGGACGGTTGATCCCGATTGCGCATCTTTCGCTCGGCGATCCCGCCGAAGCGGCGCGAGAGCTCGAGCGCGCGGCGAAGGACGGACGCAAGGGCGCATTCGTGTGGCCTTTCACCATCACCCGCGTTCCGCACGGCGACCCGCGTCACGACGCCGTCTTCGCCGCGGCGCAGGATCTCGGTGTCCCACTCGCGATTCATCCGACCTTCGAGCCTGCCAGCTTCGGCATCCATCATCGCTACGACAACTTCGGATGGGCCGCGTGGTATTTCGATCTGTTCGCGGGCCAGGGTGTGCAGCACGCATTCGGCACGTTTTTCCAGTTGGGCGTATTCGACCGCTTTCCCAAGCTGCGCGTTGTAGTGCTCGAGTCGCAGGCGGGATGGATCGGTTATTTCCTCGATCGCGGCGACGCCATCTTCAACGGCACTACGCTCGGCGCGACGGTGCGCCTCAAGGAGAAGCCCTCATACTACTTCAAGCGCCAGTGTTACATCTCGGCGGATCCCGACGAACGTACTATTGCGGCCATGATGGAGATCGTCGGCGAGGACAAGTTTTTCTGGGCGACTGACTACC
>Ga0187883_10000836_pt1 | contig 19097 bp, 11 predicted proteins | sample June2016WEW_20_1_2_FD_132966 | JGI IMG/M metagenome (GOLD analysis project Ga0187883, IMG submission 132966) | Peatland microbial communities from SPRUCE experiment site at the Marcell Experimental Forest, Minnesota, USA - June2016WEW_20_10 | ecosystem: Environmental > Terrestrial > Soil >...
CAAGACATTGGCCATGCCCACGGAGCCTACAAGCCTCCGCGGGATTCAATGTCCCGGACGTTACTCTCGTTGGCCGGTTTTCAGGTGATAATCACTGGCCGGTTTTGGGTGATCGCTGAGGACTTTCGACGTTCTGACGCGTTCTGATCCCTTTTGACCCGTTTTGAGCATAGAACTATCACGTTTTTATCACCGCAAGGTCGGGCTAAGAATGCCATAGACGGCCAACTGCCCTCTGTTCGAGGGCGCAGTTGGACCAGAACATTTGTTATTGTCAACCGGTACATCCCCCCAGCTTGCGACATATACTTTTCCATTTGCAATCGTGGGATTTGTAAACTTCGCAAAATAGCCCACGTCATCGCGACTTTGGTTTTGCCTGCTGTCCCATAACTCAACGAGATCTCTCGTAGCCCCTGATCCCTGAAACTGTGATGCATCAAAAGCATAAAGTATCCCAGGCTCGACCGCTTGGTTTGCATTGCAACCATAAGGAGTTAAGGCCCAGACAATTCCGTCTTCATTCTTGTTAGATGAGGCTGAGAGAAAGCCGCCCGGCATGCCCGTAAAAAACTGCGGGGATCGAACCGCGCTGGCCGCGACCGCGGTGGTGCTGAATATGGGTCTTTGCCCTTCTCCGTAAAACTCGAAGGCGCGCAGAAAGTCGTTCTCTCCCCAGATATAGAGGTATCGATGAGCGCCAGTGTCAACATAAACCGGGGCTCCATGGTTGTGGTTTGTTGGACCCTGCGTACCAGAAGGGGGTATCGGGATCGCCTGGAATTCCTGCAAGATATTGTCGGGCCCATCCTCTGTCATGCCCCCAAGATGTTCTTGGCTCATTACAAACACCTTGCCTTGCTTATCTGCTCCGATGAGCAATTTCGTCCCAGGTATCAATACAGGCCCCGCGGATCCGAAGTCGATGTCGTGATTTAGGTTTTCAAGGTAGTTTGATGGAGTGAAAAAGTCCTTCACGAGCAGATTCTTGTTCTTGTTAACCCCCGGCGCGAGTTTAACAGTACTCATACCAAAGTTGTTCTGTCCATCCCAGTCGCCATTTCCCATAGATAGATAGAGGTTCCCCGATGAATCAGCGGCAACGCCTTGGCCAGACTGCCAAATGCCTCCGAGTGTGCCTCCAGCGAAAGCAGTGGGACTCCAAACTGCGACTTTGGAGAGGTCAGACGCGCTATATCCGATGATCCAACCATGGTAAGCACCAAAATCGCAATGAGACGACCATCCGATGTACACGACACCGTTAACCAAAGCAAGAGCTGGACGCTGATTGTTCAACACTGGATCAAAACTGGCTCCTTGGTAAGCGGCTGCAATTACCACAGGGGCGCCAAGTTTGTTTGAACCGGTCGAAAGGTCTAAAGCGTGCAATCTTTGTACCCAGCGCTTCCCTTCAATTGTTCGTGCCACCAGATAGATTGTGTTGCTCGCAATGTCGATTACAGGTGTACCGACTATACCCATGTTTCCGGCAAAATCGTGATATTGTCGGTGGCACGCCCCTAATCTGCTCATGTCTGCGGCATTGGGGGGCCGCGCTCCAGGCGGCGTGAGAGATCGTTTCCACAATGGCAGGCCGCCGTTTGCTTGGTTCGTATCCGCATCAAACGCATATACGCTGTTGTTGACTGTAGTCATGAACACGACATTGTGCTTCTTCCCGTCGCTAGCCATCGTCAAGCCGGGCATGTAAAGGGGTTGCGAGTACGTTTGATCGTCCATCACATAGGCGAAGAGTTTTCCGAATCGATTCAACTTAACCGTCGCAGGCGTTAACAGCACTTCTGTCGCGTTGACCCCAGTTCGAGCGTTATCATTACGTTGCGTCCAAATCGGAACAACGGAGTCTGACGGCGATTGACCCCAAAGGCTAAAACAACCGACAACGATCCCGACCACTCGTGACAATTTCGCCACGATTTTGAAAGCGCTACGAGTCAAGGCATGCATAGAATACGAAGAAACTCTAACAAGAGCGCTAGCCTGTGCGCCAGTATTTTGTAGGCCGGAGTTTTTCGGTGTTGTGAATCATAACACTCAGATAAAATAGTCGGCACCGTCGCTCCCATGATTGATCGCCTCAAAACGAGCTGGTTCGTTCTACTCACATTCGGAATGTTGCTTGCCTGCCGTCAGTTTCTGAGCGGGCAAACAGAGAACATGGCGAACACTGAGCATATGTCGGTGGTGACTTGGTCAGCAGAAATGAGCGGGCGGCGCGAGATCCCAACCGTGGTTACGGACGCACGCGGGAAGGCGGGGTTCGTCTTCGATTTCCCCAACCGGAGAGCTACGGTTACGATAACCACCCGCAATATTAAAGATGTAGAAAAGATTGAGTTGCGGATCAGGCGCTCAGCTCACGACGCCTCCGGACCGGCAGCGATCGTGATCTACGACGCGAAGGATGGTCCTTATAGCGGTCGTCTCACGCGCGTTCTACCTGCCAGTCGGTTCAAGGAATTAGCGACCCTCGTACTAAATGGTCGGGCTACTGTAACCGTCTGTACCAAATCACATCCTGACGGCGAAATTACTGGCCGTGTGCAAATGCACAAATCATACGAGTGACGGCAATCTGATCCTCGATTCGTGCCATATGGGGAATTGGGTAGCTGTATTAGGGCGAACTTGTGTTAAAGTGTCGTTCGAATTGGAGCCGGTAAATTGCCTCCGACCGAAGAAGTCAAAGAGCCTGCCGCATCGCCCAAGAGATCCATAAGCCAGAACGCTACTACGCTCCTTGTAGCGGTGATCGGCGTAATTGGAGGGTGGGGCACGGCCTATCTCAGCAACTACGACAAGATAGAGCACGGGCAAAAGTTATCTGAACAAGCCCACACATGGGCAAGTTTGCGAGAGGGTCACTATCAATGGCAATGGGGCAAGGAGGGGTGGCTCGGCGATATCAGTGTTAAGAAAGATGATGCTGGATTGCTTTGCGCCACAATAGATGTTTCCAAATACTGCGTACACGGCGGACTCCCGGTGGGAAAGGTCCTTCTATCCAGAGGCTGCGGGGTGGTGAGCCACACTAGCGATGGACGGCCGAAACTCACCGTGCCTGTTGTTCATACCTTGTACGATGACAAATGCAAGGCTACACATGATGTATCGGAGACGCTTGTCATTCTATTGAACCCCAAGGAAGCCTATACCGGTTCTGTGGATTACATTCGCGAGACGGGGAAAACGAGTGCAGGAGGGATCGCACTCGTGAATTGGGAGTACACACCGCAGACAACCCAAAACGACGCGAAGCACTAAATGCGGTTGCCGACACCCTCTCCCGCTGATGTGATACAAAACTCGGTCCCATCCTAGGTCAACGGGTTATCGAGTTCTGGAATCGCCAATTGCCTGTCGAAGGCACCGCATCCAAGACACCGAAATGGCGCATCTAGCACGGGTCATCGCCAGCCTGAGGAAAATTCCCGGTGTCCATGAAGTGCGACAGCGGGAAATGAATCTGAGTGGGGGGAGACCGGTAGGCCAGGTTGGAATCGGCGGCTTGGCGCAAGGAGCAAAGTGCTCTTAAAATAGCCTAGTTTTGGTAACGAATTGGTGACGAGTTTCGACAAAAGCTGGGCACTCGTCACGTCGCTTTTGCAAGGAGAGGGGATTTCTGCGTCTGGCTACTAATGGGACAAAACCTTTAATACAATAGGCGCTTGTAACGTAAGAACCAGCGAGGAGAAAATATCGTGCCGAGCTATCGCATCCTGGCTCTTGATGGCGGCGGAATCCGAGGGCTCTACACGGCGCTGCTTCTGGATCGTCTGTCAGACCAGGTTCCCGGCTTCACTGATCGCGCTGACCTGCTGGCTGGGACTTCGACAGGCGGGATTCTCGCACTAGGTCTCGCTAAAGGGATCGCGGTCGAGGATTTAATCGCCCTCTACCAGAACAATGGCAGCGCTATTTTCTCTCGGACCTTGTGGCATGAAATTCGGGATCTAGGAGATCTGACAGGATCAAAATACGACGACGATGACCTAATTCGAATCATTCAAGATACGTTCGGTGAAGGAACGCTCGACGACCTTTTGCCGCGTCATGTCCTTGTGCCTTCGTTTGACCTCGACAACCAAGCAGTTCCACCCGCACCGCGGATGTGGAAGCCGAAGTTCTTCCACAATTTTAAGGGAAGCGATTCCGACGGTCAGGAAAAGATCGCCGACGTAGCTCTGCGGACGAGCGCCGCACCTACGTATTTTCCTGCCTATCAGGGGTATGTGGATGGCGGTGTGGTCGCGAACAACCCCGCCATGACGGCGTTGGCACAGGCAATCGATCCGGATACGGGAGGACAGCAGTTACCGGATTTGAGGATATTTTCCGTTGGCACGGGGCTCACGCCGCAGTTTGTGTCCGGCGACATGCTGGATTGGGGACTGGCGCAATGGGCACCGGTGCTCGCGAACATGATGATAGAGGGGATGATGGGTGTTGCGGACTACGAGTGCGCCCGACTTCTTAAAGATAAGTATTTTCGGCTCGGTCCGGTGCTTCCCGCTCCGGTTCCTCTTGATTGCGCCGACAAGATTCCCAGCCTGATCGCCTACGCTCAAGGTGTGGACATCACGGAAGCCGTAAAGTGGCTAAAATCCAATTTCGTTTGATCCTTCAGGCGTATCGTCGACTATAAGGACGTCAGGATTCAGTCGCGCGCTGCATTGGCGGGGCTGAAAAATGGTAGGCCCGAATGGACTCAAACCACCGACCTCTTCCGTGTCAAGGTCCTGTTCAACGGTAACTGATTGACATTCAACGGCACTGGCAGCCACCTTTGGCGTTGTAAGGAACCCTCAGGAACGGTTATTGGACCCTAATTGGACCCAGATTTTGAGACGCGTTTTGGATTACTTCCGGAATGCCGGTAATCCGCCCAAAATCGCTGCCAAGTGAAGATCACTTCCGACAACCCAACTTGTCGTTACTAATCCAGCCAACTCTTTCGTTGATCTGGCGCAACTTAACCCCCGTTTTGGGCTGAAAACGCCCTTTTTGTTGGACCCAACTTTGGACCCAAGTCTGATCAAGCTGTGTGATCTGCGGTGAGCCGCCACAGTTCAGCGGCAGAGGGGATCACAGTAAAGTGAAAGAAAAGGAGACGTTGCAGTTTAACTTCGAGCGTGTACATGCGGGCCAACCTATTTGAGCGATACAAACTCTGGTTACGAAGGTTAACCTGCAGGGGATTCAGTCCGTCTGGAAAACCCAAGAAAACATGGTAGCTCGAATGACTTGTTCAAGTTCTTGATTAAATTGATAATCTAGGCTACGGCTTAAAACCGAAACCGGACGATGGATTATCCAGTCGGTGCGCGCCACATGAAAGATGCCCGATACCGATCCGCGTTAAGTCTCACCTTTCTGGCGGCCTGCTGTCTCACGTTCGTTGCGGCCTTAGGATGGGCGCAATTGCCGGCAGACTCTCGTGGGTTCAAAACAGCGCAGCAGGAGCCCGCTACGTCCGCTGGCCGTCGTCTGATGGTTGTCATCGGCATCGATGATTACCGAGAATGGCCAACCCTAAGAAATGCCGTTGGAGATGCTGCTGGCTTTGCCAAGGTGATGCGGGAGAAACTAGGGTTCTCTCTGATAGGCCAGCTCTTGAACGAGCAGGCGTCTAAGCACGATATTCTTCAACTGGTCGAAAATGACCTTCGCAAGCAACTGAAACAGGATGATGACCTTGTAGTCTTTTTCGCCGGTCATGGGACCACTCGTGTTGACAAGGTTGGAGGAAAAGAAGTCGAGACAGGATTTATTGTTCCATTTGATGCGCGTGTCGAACAGGAAGAGCAATGGAGTGACTACATTCAGGTAGATCAGTTCCTTGAAGCCATCGGAAAATTACCTGCCCGCCACGTGTTGGTCCTATTGGACTCTTGCTTCAGCGGCTTCGCTCTCGGGCCGGCGGTTGACTCCTACCGCGGCGGGGAAGTTCGATATCAGAGGGATCTTGGAGAGAATATCAGCCGTAAGGTCATCAGCTCCGCGCGCCGCAATCAGCTCGCCTCTGACAAGGGACCACTCCCAGGGCACTCACTCTTTACGGGCGCTCTCATCGATGGAATTGACTCCGGAAGCGCAGATCTGGACGGAGACGGTGTTATCACCTCGTCGGAACTTGGTCTTTATTTACAGCAGCAGGTCGGGCGGGCTACTGCGTCCAGCCAAACCCCTGACTACGGATCTTTCTATCTAGATCAGCGCGGCGAAATGTTGTTGTCCGTCTTGCAAAAGCCTGCTGCCACGCAAGTAGTGGAGCAGGACGTCAAGACACATAATTCACGTTCGGCTGCGGCATTCATCGGGTTCAAGAACATTCTTGGAAAGCCTGACCAGGATTGGATCTCGACCGCCCTCTCCGAAATGCTGAGGACTGAACTCGGCGCTGGAGACGCCATTCGCACGATTCCCGAGGAAACGGTCGCGCGCGTCAGGAAGGAGTTGCCCGCGCTGGATGGAGCCAACCTCTCACGAGAAACGCTGACCACGGCGTATCAGAGTCTAGCTAGCGATTTCATCATCTCGGGTTCTTATCTGGAGATGGGGGGACACATCAGGGTTGACATTCAAGTTCAGAATGCGCTGCTGGGGGACAATCTAGGTACTTTCTCAGACACAGATACCGAAGGTAATTTCTTCGAATTGGTTCAGCGTATTGGGCGCACTCTTCGCGGTAGGTGCGGAACGGGTGAAGCCACCCCGGAGCAGGCTGCGGCCGCAAGAACCGCTTTGCCACGCAGCCCACAAGCATTGCAACTCTACTCAGAGGCGCTCGACCGACTGCGCGTTTACGATTATCGAAATGCGCGCGACCTCCTCCAGAAAGCGATTGCAAACGATCCTCAGAACGCCACCATGCGTGCCACGCTCGCGAATACGTTAGAAGAGTTGGGATTCGACGATCAGGCCCGAGAGGAGGGTCAGCGGGCGTTTGAACTATCCGCGGGACTCGAACGAAAAGAGTCGCTCATGATCGAAGCTGAGTACCGGCAGGCCAGCCAGCAATGGGACAAGGCGATCGAACTCTACAAGTCGCTGTGGACCTTTTTCCCGGATGACCCCGAGTATGCTCTCAAACTCGCATCTGCCCAGGTTTCAGGGGGCAAGGCACAGGATGCGCTCGCAACTCTCCTGGCTTTAAGAAAACTTCCGCGCCCGAAGAGAGACGACCCCAGGATAGATCTTGCCGAGGCTGCTGCTGCCAGATCGTTGTCAGACTATAAGCGTCAGAAGCTTTTATCTAGTTCGGCCCTGCAAAAGGCCAACCGTCAGGGAGCTAATCTTTTGGGCGCACAGGCCATGTTGCAGCAATGTCAGGCGCAACGTCGACTCGGGGAGTTGGAGGGAGCAAAGAAGTCCGGACAACAAGCGCAGGGTATATTTCACGCTGCCCAAGACCTCAAGAGTGAGGCGAAAAGTTTGACCTGTATCGCCAACTCCGTGGCCGACCATGCTTCCTCTGCGGCCGACTACGCTTCCTCCCTAGCGCTGCACAATCAGGCGCTGGCACTGGCGCGCCAGACCGGGGCTCAGGCTGACATCGCCGGCGCCCTCATTAATATTGGCAATCTCCTCGCTTCCGAACAGAAAATTGCCGATTCCACACGGAACTACGAGGAAGCGCTGGCGGTTGCCGTCGAGATCGGAGATAAACGGGATTCTTTTGGCGCCGAAAATGATATCGCCTCCAATCTTATGCTCCTTGGGGATTTCATGGGGGCAAAGAAGATGTTAGAAAGCGCGGTGGACGCCGCTCGCGCAATTGGGGATCAAAACGGAATTGTCGAAGCGCAATTGAATGTGGCTGCAATTTCCTACCTGGAAGGCAACCTGCAAGAAGCTCAACAATTCGTCGAGAACAGTCTTGCCCTGGCGCGAGACGCAAACTCAAAGGACCACGTAGCGTCCGCTCTCAGAGCCCTCGGCGACGTGCTTCTGGTACGCGGTGCCATTGCAGAAGCAGAGAAGAAATATCGTGACTCTCTCGCCATACGCACTCAGCTAGGGGACAAGGCGGGTGTTGCTGACAGCCAGGCAGCTCTCGCACTTGCGGCGCTAGAGAGCAATAAGCGGTCCGATGCGGAAGCCCTGGCGCGTTCAGCGGCTAATGAATTCCAATTATTGGGAGATGCGGATCAAGAAGTTCTGGCTTTAGATGTCCTCATCCAGTGCCTCATCGCGCAGAGCAGGTTCAGCGAAGCAGGGGAACAGCTACAAAGAGCGCAGAAGCTGAACAGTCGCGACTTATCTGCAGATACGTCGCTTGCAATCACGGCCGCCCGATTACTGGCGAGACAAAATGATCGGTCAGCTGCCATAACCAAGCTGGATCAGCTGACCGAGGAGATGAAAAAAAAGAATCTACTTTACTACGAACTTCTAGCCCGTCTTGCCCGTGCTGAAGCTGCCGGCGGCGCAAGCTTAGAGGACCGGTCGAACGTGGATATGTTGTTTCGAGACGCTGACCGCACAGGCTTCCGGCTGATCGCCCAAAAAGCAGACAGGCTGCGCTAGTAAGAAGACACCCCTATGCTGGGATAGGTTACGGGCGCAATTTCGGTCTGGTTTATGAGGACATAGATTGTCAACCCTTGACCCTCCTCTGTCGGATTCGTCGCTCCTGGGGGAAAAGCGGGAAAATAAGGGATCTCAAATGTAACACTCGTCGGTGACTTTTCATGGTTTGGCGTCGCCGTCATAGCGGCGGCAAGGGTGGCAAGGGAGGGCGTCGTAGTATCTTCGGTGCAGAGTTCCTGGTTGTTGCCTTCTTCGCCTGCCGTGTCATTACACTGCATGACTCCGGCTTCCGAGAGTCCCGGCAGCAAATTGCCGATCTCCACTTTCACATTGGTTGAGGTTGACTTTAATTGGAAGATAAAGAGATATTCGTAGGGGCTGCTGCCCGATCCCGAGATGCACTCCCCGGCACCGACCGAACCATTGTTCGCTACGCAAACCACTTCTCTCGTGGCAGTTACTTTCACACCGCTTGCCGTGAGCACTTTTGGTTCGCTGTATTCCAATAGTTTCCAAAAGTTTTGATTGCCGTTTGACCCGTTGTCAGAAGTGGACCGGATCGGCACTCCTAATGATGCTAATGAATAGACAGACGCCAACTCGAGCACCGACACGAGCGCTACCGTTTTCAGAATCCGCATTTGTTCAAATCTCCGTCGAGTCAAGGTTAACGATCTGGCCGAAAATATGGGACGCATGATACAGCATTCGCTGACGCAATGCAAGGGTCACAACGGCTCTATAAGAGAGCGGCGGTCTGGCGCTAAAGGCCGCGAGAGATTCGATCTGTACTGTGCTTCCCTATTGTATGCAGAAGGCGCAATTTGCGTATCAGCGCATCGCAATGCGTGGTCCTGACAAGTAAAGAGGATCGTGCGACTGAATTCCCAAGCCGGATTCGCCGGTTCGGGCAGCAAAGTGGCGGACGGCGCGCTTCAGACTGATGAGTAACTAGCAATGAACTAGAAGGTGTATCATCTCGGCCGAAAAAGGAAAAGGAACGGGCGGCGGCGGCCCAAAACCAAGGGCAGATGCCCGAGCGGATCGCGGCCGACGTCGAACAGTGGGAGCAAAATGCCAGGGAACTCAAACATTGTCGAGGAAGATAAGTTCCAGCACCAACTGACTGCAAGTCGATGAAGAGTTCCCGATCTCCTGGAGCATCTTCTCGCACGATAGGCCAGCTTCGCAACCTGCTGAGCGCCACGTGTCAGTGCTTCACGGGTGTGTGACAGCTTCCACGCTGGAAGATGTACTGACTGGCGGGGTCGTGATTGTGGTGGCGCAAATCCTGCTGGAACGTCTTGGCTGGAATCGATCCGCCGTAATCGTACACATTGCCGGAGCACTCCAGTTCGCCATCCATGGTAAACATCGCGTAGGTGCCGACCGATCCACCACTGTAGCGAATCTTCGTCCTAAGGATGTTCGCGCTCTTCTGAATCGAGCCTCCCGATTCCAGTGCCTTGAGCAGAAGAAGGTGCTGCCACGCTGCATTCTCTGGCAGCAGGCCCGTCGCAGGATCGACTCCGAGTTTCTGCGCCAGGCCATCTGCCGACAGCACGGCCATCAGGTGCGACGGCGAAGAGGTCGGTGCCGTCCCGCCGGAGGCTTGCGTTACCGCGCTACCGTCGCCCTGCTTCGACTGAGCCAATTCCGCATTCTTTGCGGCTGCGGCCGTCCTTCCGCTGAGCATGGCCAGATAGGCGTCCATGTCGTCGATGAGTTTGCCTATGCTGCTCTTCGCGCTGGCCTTCTCATCGCTCTTGGCTTCCTCGTCTTGCAGGCACACGCGGGCCTGGAACAGCTTGTCTAGGCTGGACAGAAACGGCGATCGCGACGCGTCCATCACGGACAGTGAATAAGGGCCGTAGGCGGTGGGCATCAGCACCGGCACGCTGAGGCTTCGCAGTTCTCTGGCGACTCCATCCATGAACGCCTGGTCCTCGATCGTTCCGCCGACCGGTGAGGTCGACGCCTGCGACGACGCCATTCCGAGAACGCTCTGCGCCAGCGAAAGGGCCGATCCCGCAGGCGTTAAGGCCAGCGCCGAACCAGCAGCACCCGACCCTCGCTCGGTGACTTGCATCACCGTTGATACCGGGCAGTAAGTGGCCGCGCGAGTGCGAAGCTCGTTCATGGTTCCCATGTCGGCGCGCCAGAGATGAAAGTCGTCGAACGCGGTTCGGTCGAAAGGAAAGATGACGACACTGGCCTTGCCGTTCGCGCTGGCATTCACTGTGCATACCTCTCCGGCCGGAGGGTTCGTGAAATCGGCTGAACTGCCGTTGAGATAAGCCGCGATGTCACAGGCGACTGCCTCGCTGTTAGATTCCAGGGCGCGGTAGGTCAGCATCTCCGATTCAATCGAAAAGCTTAAGGCGCTTGGACCATCCTGGCTTCGGGTGGACGCGTTGTCAGATGAGGTGGTCTTGGCCGGTGCGCTCTGGGCCCACAAAGAACCTCGATAAGCTGTGCCGCAGATTAGCAGCAGAGCGAGTTGCCCCATCAAGAAACGCCGGCGCACATTCTTTGTTGCGAAGCTATTAACGATCACCATCGTGTCCCACCTCACTTTTTGCGATCTATGGTCTGCTGGGAAGCACAAGCTGTTGAACAAGCCAGTTGGTTGGCACATTTACCGGACCGCGCGTGCCGGCGTCGCTCAAGTCAGTGATGAGTTCGTCGAACCTGCTCTGGGTGCCGCGAGTGCCGCGCTCCAGCGAGCCGTCACTCAATAAAAGGGATGGGTCGGAGATTTTTTCCGCAGTGGCCATCAAGAAGAGCGTGTCCGCTCCGAGCGGCGTTCCGACCTGTACCTGCTTGAGCAACACGGAAAGAGGATAGACGCCATCGACGCCTGGCTGGGGTGTTTTCGCTCCGCCATTTAGGTCCCGTTCCGGGTAGAGAAGAAACGGATTGGCTGCGCAGTCGAAGCCGAATAGATAAACATACTTCGGAATGGGGGTTGTGGCGGCCCGCTGATCCGCCGTGGTGAGCAGCCGGATGTCATACGTCTGATCTGGATGAAGCAATCCGCTGATTGCCTTGTCGCTGCTAGATTCCGTGATCGCGAGATGGTACGGCCAGCCTGCGGCCCCGGGAGCGAGCGACGGCGATTGCAGCCATACGCGCAACTTGCCGAGCCGGACGATCCTGCGGTTCAGAGCGAGAACGAGGTCGTTGCCGCTCTCCGAACGATCCGCCAGCCATGCCGTCCTGACGGGGAGGGACACATCGTTGCGGCAGACAACCTCAGGCTGAACGCCGGCATTCAGCGCCGTGTCGCTGGGATCGTCCTCGGCGCTCCTCACGTAGGCATCGGGCTTGTGGGGCGCTAACACAATTGGATCGAAGAGCGCGTATTCCGGCGTGCCATCAGACCTTATCCGCGTCGCCAGGAGGTAATTGGCCTCAGTGAGCTTTGGGGTGAAGCTGAATGCGTTCCGCTGGAAGGGAACACTCTGTTCGATCGCCGTCTTCAGAGACGGGGGCGGTCCGAGCAAGAGAAACGCCCCGCCTTTCGATGTGCTTCCCGGTGCAACGGCGTGGCCGCGTTGATCATAGGCAACCCATCCCTGTTCACCATCCACAACCAGGAAGTCGATGGGTTGGGCGGTGGGGTCGTCCAACCAGGTAAGGCCTGGAAACAGCGCCTTCGTCGCGGACACGGCGGCGGACAGGACTGGCTCCGGCTTGGGAGCGAAGATGACCAGTCGTGCCGCCTGCGGATACGTCATCTTCGTGAGCTCGAATGTCTGCCCAACTTTCACGCTTGCAGGTCCGCCGACAACCTGCGCCGTGGATGCCAGCGGCTCGTCGATGCGCCGGACTTCGATCAGAGCCTTCTGCCCGCCGGGGACCGCGTCGATCGCCGTGAACTGCGTCCCGACATCGAAGCCGGCAGCGCTTCCCATATCCAGCGTCACCGTCGTGGCTGAAACTTTAGCGACGTGAACGTGTAAGGCGTGCGCAGCGACCGGATCGCCGAAGAGACTTTGTTGGGTACGACCTTCAACCGATGGCTGCTGGAAGGGCACGGGATCGGCGTGCAACATGTTGGAAACCTCTGCGACCACATCGTCCGCGCTCAACGTCTGCGTACTGGACTGGAGAACGCGCACCAGCGCCCGAGTAAATGCTCCGTGGTACTGGCGGTCATCCGAATACAAAGCTTCCACTGCGGACTCCGTGGAGGCGGCCGCTGCAATGATAATAGCGTCGCCCTTCTGGGGAATCTGCTTCAGATCGAGTTCCGTAACAGTCGTCGGATCCTTCTTTTTCTCCTCCGCCACATCGCGGTCGTCATAGGACAGATACCGCTGGACGCTGGTGGTGATTCCGCGGGCCATGGTGCCGCTATGGCAACTGTCATAGATGGCGGTCAGGTGGGCGTGCTTGTCATACACAATCTTGTCGAAACGCAACGCCAGTTCCTTGTCGCGGATGTCTTCGGCGCCCTTCAACGCGTCGACCGGGACGATGGTTTCATCAAGATGGTTCTTGGAAGAAAGCGTATCCAGCCGCTGCGACCCGTGCCCGGCGTAGTAGAAGACGACGAGATCGCCAGGGTGCGTATCCGCGACTAACTGGTCGATCGCCGCGAGAATTCCTTTGCGCGTCGCCTGCTGTTCGTCAAGTACACGGATGTCCTGAAAACCATAGGACTGTTTCAGAAGAACCTGCATGCTGGCGACGTCGACTGAGGGACCGTGCAGATTGATCCAGGTAGCCCCAGGTGCAAAGCGGCTATCCGGAGCATGACCTGCTGCCGGAACAGGCAGGGTGGCGCCCTCGGGAGGCGCATACTGGTCGATGCCTATCAGCAGGGCGCGGCGCGTCTGGCTATGAGCAACTGTAATCAGGCTAATTGCGAGGCAGAGACAAGTGACTATATAGCCAGGGAAACGCGTTGAAAAGGGGAGCAAGAGCCCTCCTCGATTGAAGTTGGATCAGTTGATCGAACTTAGCACATCTTGTTGAGAGATTCCTGCGGTGAAATCCACTCGTCGACAGCTGGAAGTTCAATAGCATCACACAAGATAATTGAAATGCCGCATTTATTCCAGTCGAAAACACCGGGAACAGAAGCGCGCAACTGGTTCCATCTCAAGGATCACTGTGTTGCGCGATCTCTTCCCTGTTTCCGCCCTGGCCAGTACCTTCGCACGGAGAAGAAAGAATGTGCGACGACGATATCCCAGCGTTGCTTAATGCGCTTAGGAATCGATCTCAAACTGTCGCCAGCTGTGGCGGGGAATCACAACAACCCAGTAGCGGTGTTGGCAAGCGCAATAGCCTCAATCTTCGTCCCACCCAAATCAATCCAGATTCTCACTCACGACTCCACGCGGTCAGACTGGTCTCCGCAGCCTAACCTGAAGTCCCACATGTGCCCCAAGAAAAAAGACAACACATTCGCACCGGGAGGCTGGTCGCGGTCGCCAGGTTCAGTATCGTCTTTTACGTTTTGTAATGCGGCGATGGCTTAAGCAATTTGTATTGCGGCCATATTCTGAGCGAATCGTCGGCAATTCAGAAGTGATGGCGCGGTCAGGATCTCCTGAAATCGTGGACCTGTTATTGGACCCGAAATGGCCCCAGATTGACCCTCGGAAAGTCTTCGAGAAATTGAAATATGCAGTATAACCAGGAGACGCGAACCCGAGATCTCTACCGTATCCAGGTACCGTTCTCGGTCACCTCCGGTTAGCTAGCCGACCACACTGGAGTGCTCGCATGGCGACCCGAATTGTGAGGAGTAGGTAGGGGTTCCAGGGGGCGTGTGGCGGGGGGTATCAGCGGCAGAGGGCTATTCTGGTGCCGGGTCGTCTTCCGCCCGGCGAAGTTGCACTGCAGGGGAGGGTGCTCCCCTCCCAATCACACACTTTCTCGCAAGTCCTTCCTTCTTGACTGCAAAGAGCAGTAAGCTTGTTGCCTGCGTCAGTTGGCACGTAGACCCGCCGGAACTCACCGCAGCGTGCGCGAAGTTCAGTTTCGCGATCTTGAACTCTAGTCTCGTTGGCGAAGCCCAACCACACTGCTTGCGCTTGGAGAGGGCTCGTCCTTATGGGACTGGGAGGTTCAGCGATAGGCGAGCCGACCGTAGGAGAGCTCGACTGGACGGGAGATGGTTGGGCGGGCGACGCTGGACGTACTGCTAACCAAGACCAAACACCCTCGTTGGCACCAACAGTGTGAGGCCAGCCCTCACTTTGACCGAGGACCACGTGGAAAGGGCCATGCCCTACATGCAAATGCCTTTCTGTTGCCAGGACCGTGCCACCGCCGTCGGTGATGGCGATATCGCCCTTACCGTCCGCATCCAAATCGACGACAAGACCATACCATCTGCGGACGTCCACTTCCGAGGCGGGCAGATTGAGGGAATGGCCCTTACTTCGTTCCAAATCAGGGGTGTCCGACGTAGATTTGATCGATACCCCGTGATAATTCCCGTTCCTCGGGTTTAAATTGCCACTGATGACCAAGTATTCACTCAGGTTCGCGCTCACCAGATAGAGTTCGATCGGACAGCCGTTCGCGACGGCACCCATCGCAGCGGCCCGCAGGGTAAGGGGCGGACTGACTGAAAGCTTCGACTGAACGCCGGCGAACTGGTACTTCCCCGTAACTCCGGAGATGGTCATTCCCGTTTTGTCAAAGCTTAATCGTGTTGGAACAAGGTGCAAACCTTGCGCCTTGGCAATGGAGGCGAGCAGCGGCGTCTCGGTAGTCCAAACGTCAGCCTTCAGAGCCTTGTCTACTCCGAACTCGTCGGTCAGATAGCTCGGGGAGGCGCCGTCAGGCGGGTGCGGAGGAGATGGCAGAACCGTACCATTTGCGCCAACGACCGACTGCTTGGCGTCGCCGGTCCCAATGATTGAATGAAAACCGTTCTGCGTAACGCTATTTCGTGCATTCGAGTATTCGGTAATAGCGGTCTCGGCATTTGGCCCTCGCGGCGCGGGCGAAGGAGAGTGAAAAACGAGCCAAGACCCGATAGCGATGATTAAGATGATTGCCCCCGCGCCGATTCGTGAAGGGCTGAATCTGAGAGCAGACAACATACCGTATGATTGTTGGAGAACTGACCTCCGACGCTCATCTTCGAGTTGCGCCTCCCCCACTGCGCGCCTGCCCTTTCGCTCCAACCGTGCCTGCTCGGCAGCCTGCTTCAGTTCCTCTCCCAGACGTGTCTGTTCTGCCGTCTTTCGACGCTCATCTTCATGCCGGGCTTGCTCAGTTGCACGTTGACGCTCCTCCGGGTCGGGAACATTGGACTGGCTCTGTCTTCCAACGTCAGAGGCTACTGACCCGCTTTGTCCCGCGCTTTGCCCAAGGGCCAATGCCTTGAGGAGTTCCTGACATCCGCGCGCATAATCCTGTCTGAAGTCCACGTGCTGCACACGCCGCAGGCGGAAGGGAACCGTGCAATCTCGATAGATGACTGGGATGACAGTCTTCCGTTCCTCTAGCGCGACGGAAACCTCGTCCATAACATTCACGGAACTGACAGAAGCGGGGGACAAGATCACCACCATGCGCCGGCAATCAGTCAAAGCATCTTCGACCGAACGGTCCCATCGTTCACCCGGAAGGATATCCAGTTGATCCAGCCACACGTTTGCTCCGGCCGCCTTCAAGTCTCCGGCTAGCCTAAGGACGAAACCGGAATCCTCACGGCAATAGCTGAAAAACGTTGCTGGGGCACCTTTTGCCACATCCATCTCCTGTGTCAGGGACGCTTACGAAACCGGGATCTTGGCAGACTAGCGCAACCGATCATTATAGAGGCCCGACTTGTAATCTATTTACTTTGAACGCGGGCTTGCGGAAAGCGAATGACGAACTGGTAGGCGAATTTCGTTAGCTCCACGGTGGCTCTGGTTTTGCGGGTGGTGATCACCTCGCCTTTGGCGTTTCGGGATATATCACTAGCCACCACTGGCGCAATTCGTCGGTCAGTAATCGTTCGACTTCTAAAACGACTCGCCTGAAACGAAACTGCACCGCATTCTCGGTTCGCAGATTCGTCAGACGCTGCTCGTAATGTGTCAATTCCATCGCCGTGTTCCGATAAGAGCGGCTTAGGCGACTGCTCCCTTGAATTGCAAGCCAGGCGACAATTGCTGCTCCAATCGCAGGACAGAGAATAGCAAGGACTGTCACGAGGTCATGCCAGAAATCACGCACAATACCTGAAGGGTGCCAAAGGGATCCAATGTGAAATGCTGAGGAGATGAGGGCAAATATGAGCACGCATATTACTCCGTTCTCAAGCATCTGCGCTCTCTTACCGTGTTCCTTACTTTTCGACCAGAACCAATCTCTTTGTTCGTGAACTCTGTGTTTCAAGTAGTTCTCAAGCTTGCTGTCAAAGGCAGTTTCTGGAAAAACACAGGTCTTGCCTGTGTGATGAGCGTCTTCTAATGCTTCACTCCAATCCATCTTGTCGTCCGCCATCCTCAATAACTCAAATGGATTTTTCGCTGGATCTTCTATCACGAGTAAACGTGCGGTGACCAGATCGCTTAATGAGCCGCGGACCGTCTCCAAATATGGACCGACTCGCGCCAGAAACAGTTGTTCTTCTCGTCTGAGTAGTTCGGTGCGAAGGCGTTCTTGAATCCAGCCTTTATGCCAATCTCTCAGGGGCGGGAGGTAGGTGAGCAACGCGGCGATAATGAAGACGCATTCAAGTAACACCAGCCCAACAACTGGCAAGAACAAAGCGATTGCCAAGCAGAGAACCGCGAGTGGGCTCAGTAGCGTGATTATCACGGCTCGTTTGTACCGAGCACTGCTTTGCCGTATTGACTGATCGTCGTGCTTCTTTAGAGCTTCAAGAATTGCCTGCCGAGCAGAAACGGGTTCATCAATAAGCAAAGCAGAGGCCGCGACCATTTAAGCACCTCCTGCGACTCCAAACACAGAAAATGGTTTGGCCCGCATATGTGGACGCTCTTGAATATCTCTCAATCCTCATGAAGGCGGGGGTTGAGAGTAGTCATTCTACTCCCATTCAGTACCCCGAACGGATGAAGGTCAATCCGGGTGTAATGTCTCCCGATTAGTCCCGAAACGGTAGGCCCCTATCGGACTGCCCAGCAGAAAAAGCAAGGAGCAACTTCCGCAGAACCTTAGGTTGCTGACGGCGTGGCGGATCATGCAGTGGCCTTGACCACACAACGTCCTTTTTTCAACCCCAGATGTGGATTAAAGACTTCAAGTTGTGTTCGTGTCCCCAGAGCCAAGGCGCAATCTTGCTCAGGAAACGCCCAAAAACGAAATATAACTACGGATTGTAAGCGAGAGACCCCGATGGCCCATGGCCAATTCCATCTCTGAAGGCGATGAAAAACTGATGGTGCGATAGAAAAAATCGTCTGCCGGCCTCCAGGGTTGCTCAGCTTCGGGAAATCCTTCGATGGGTATATAGTGTGGGGCTGTTGGCAGATAAAACACAAATTCCGGCTAACGTTTTCTTCAGCTATTCGCGCCACGATTCCGCATTCGTGCTGAAGCTCGCCAAGGATCTGAGAGCGGCAGGAGCAGCAGTCTGGCTGGATCAGCTCGATATCGACCCGGGCGAGCATTGGGACAGCGCTATTGAGAAGGCGCTTGCAAACTCCTCCAACATGCTGGTCGTTCTCTCACCGTCTTCGGTGGGATCTACGAATGTTATGGATGAAGTCTCGTTCGCGCTAGACGAGAACAAGCGTGTGATTCCTGTGCTTCACCGTGACTGCAAGGTTCCATTCCGGCTGCGGCGTTTGCAGTATATCGATGCGAGAGTTGAATACGAAAAGGCCATCAAGATTGCCATTGTTCGAACGATCGGCGTTCCTGCTCTGCTGGTCTTGGACACCGCCGTTACCGCCGATCAGACCGTGGTTGCCGTTGTTTCCACCGTTAGGCGTATTGCCCGGACCCGTGCCTTTGTCAGGATGAAAGCCGCCGTCAGGACCGTAATACCCATTCGGGTGATAACCGCCGTTCGGGCCATAGTGCGTGTCTTCGCCTGGCTTGTAGTTACCGCTGGGGTGAAAGGTGCCGTTGGCGCCATACCAGGCATGATTTTGCGATCCGGCCGCTCCACCTCCCCAGGGGTGATAGCCGTTGTAATTCGTGTTGTTCCAGGTGTTTCTGTTGATATAGGTGTTGTGGTTGTAGATGATGGTCGAACCGCCGCCACCACCCCAGCCGCCGCCCCAGTTGACATTCCAGGCGTGCCAGCCCCAGCCGAAGCCTCCACCCCAACCGCCGCCACCGAACGTGGCGCCGATCGTGATGCCAGTTCCAAAGTAGAGGCCGAAGGAAGCCACGGGAAGCGGCGGAGGCACGTAGAACGGCACCACCACGGACGCGCCGTAAACCACAGCCGGGTTGTATTGCGGAACATAGACGACCTGCGGGTTCGCCGGTTGAATCACGATCGTATTGGCCGCTGGCTGAGTGACCGTGATCTGCGAACTGGATTGCAGCGTCCCTGCGGCTTGCGCCCTGGCGCGCATCGTTTGCACTGCGGCCATCACATC
>Ga0187883_10000838_pt1 | contig 19082 bp, 17 predicted proteins | sample June2016WEW_20_1_2_FD_132966 | JGI IMG/M metagenome (GOLD analysis project Ga0187883, IMG submission 132966) | Peatland microbial communities from SPRUCE experiment site at the Marcell Experimental Forest, Minnesota, USA - June2016WEW_20_10 | ecosystem: Environmental > Terrestrial > Soil >...
ATGCAAAAGATCATCAGGAACACGTTCGGCCTCGCTCGGACACCCCACCCGCGAGGCACCCGCCACGGCGGGGCCGGTGTGCGGGCGCGCCGGGTGCTCCTCGTCGCCCTCATGGCGCCTGTTGTCGGCTTTGCCAGCACGGCTGCCGGGGCCGCAACGACGCCACGGCGGGTCACTTCGCCGGAGATGCTGACGTCGCCCGCGCCGGGCAAGTGGACAGAGATCGGCACGACCAACTCGGGAGGACCGGCGGCCATGTGGCGGGCGCCCGACAACCGCGACTGGGTGATGTGGGCGCCGAACTCCACGACTTACGACCTTGCCCTCCTCGCCCCTGACGGCGGCATCGCTGCCGGCCGGAAGGTGGCGATGAAATGGGCGGGCCTCGCCAACAACCCGACCTTGATCTCGAACGGCAGCACGCCGCTCGTCGTGTTCAGCGGAATGAACGGCGGTAAGTACGACTTCGGGTGCATTGTCGGAGCCGTGCCGGGCGCGCCCTACTGGACGCCAACAGGGTGGTCGCTCTCCAGCGCCTGCGACTCGTCCAACGTCGGCTGGGGCAGCGCGGCCGTCAACGCCAAAGGCGTGATCTCGGCCGCGTATGGGGCGATCGGAGGCGGCGTCTTCTACCAGATCGGCGTGTCCCCTTTCATTCCCTCTCCGGGAACGGACCCGTCCTTCCTCAACGGAATGGGTCCCGAGAACGAGTACCACGACGTCGTCGACAGCGACGGCAACGGCGACTTCTACTTGGCGTTCAATCGCTACTTTGCAACGCCGGCGAGCGGCGACGGAGTCTGGGTCAAGGACCTCAGCAGCAACGGCCCGCTTGTGCAGGCCCCCCGCTCGAGCACGTACAACACGAGCACAGCCCCGAACAGCCAGCCGGTCGCCTTCGCGAACCGGACCGGCAGCGGTGGCGGTGTCTTCGCCGCCTACTGTGTGGGGAACTCCTGCTCGCACCTCGTGCTCTGGCGCGACGGGGCGAAGCACGCTCGCGTCGTCCCCGACAGCGCCGGTGCGTTCTTCTACGAGATGGCCTCCGGCCCCGGCGGCCGTCTCTGGATCGCCTGGATGACCAGGAACGCCTCGACGCTCTACACGGTCCGTACCAACGAGGCGGACACGAAGTTCGGGCCTGTCGAGAAGTACGCGACCCCTTTGTTCACCGTGGACAGCTTTGCGATCAGCGGCGGTCCACTTGGGCGTCTCGATGTCACTGCCGCCGGCGACAACAACAGCCTGAAGCCCGTCTTCCTGGCGACGCAGTCGCTCACTGCCCTGACTCTCTCGGGAGGCGGGACGATCGCCGACACGACCAGCAACAAGGTGACCTTCGTCGTGACCGACGCCGGTGACCCGGTGGCCGGCGTCAAGGTGAGCGTCGACGGGCACACCGCCCTCACCAACCCCGCCGGAAAGGCCGTGGTTACCTTCGCCAAGGGAACGAGCCCGGGCAGCTACACGGTGAGGGCGTCGGAAGCCAACTACTTCCCTGCCCACGGGAGCGTCTTGGTCGAGAAGTGAGCCATCGTGTCGGGAGCACTCCTGCATCCCGCATGCGATGACGTGACGGTCACGCCCCAAGATCACTGGCTCGGCGCCTCGTCTGCCCTCTGGGCAGCGGGGCGCCGAAGTCGTGCGCTGTGGCGCCAGCGGCGACGGGTGAGGATGAGCATGCGGGCGGGGCGTATTTGTCGACGCGTCGTCCTCTGGTCCTAGACGGGAATCCCAGTGCCGTGCTCGGGACTCCAGTTCGGCAGCCTCGCCTGCACCCGGAGTCGTTCAGCCCCTTCACTGCCCTCTGACGGCGCCCGTACTTCTCGTTACCCTTTGGGACATCGAGGCGAGGAGGGCTGAGATGGATCCGGACACGATTGACGCCGAGTACACCAAACTGCAGCAAGAGGTCGAGCAGATCGGGCAGGCGATCAACGCCTTTGGCCAGAAGCTCCAGGCGGTGGCAGCCAACGGCGATGTCAACGCCCAGCAATGGCTGGGTGATTTGCGTGCCATCGCCATGCAAGTGCACGACGAGCAGACGCAGGTGGAGAATCTCTTGCAGGCGATGCACGGCTTCACGGTCAGCTCGCTACAGCAGCATGTCGACACCGTGTCGTCGATGCAGGGCGGCGGCGACTTCGAGACAGGGACGCTGCCGGGCGGCGCCATGGCAGGCAGCATCCCTGGCTCCATGATCGCCGGTGGACAGCAGGTCTACGGCGGGACGCAAGTCCCCGGCGTGCCTGGCGAGTATGGGTAGCAGGGTTACGGGCAGCAGGGCTACGACCAGGGATATGGGCAGCAGGGCTATGGGCAGCAGGGCTACGACCAGGGCTATATGGACCCGACCCAGGGCATGGCCGGCGGGATCGGCGGCCTCGAATCCGAACTGCTCGGCGGCGGCATGATGGGTGGCGGCGGCATGATGGGTGGCGGCGGCATGATGGGTGGCGGCGGCATAGGCCCCAGGGGGATGCTCGACCGCTTCATGGGCGGCTCGTTCTCGAAAGGCATGTCAGGGCCGAGAGAGGGATTCGCCGAACGTCACATCATGCGGGAGCTCCTCTGACCGCCAGCCCTCAGACTCCGTGATGTCGCCGCGTGACCGGACCACTGCGAAGTCAGTCGCATTGGCGCGGGACTGACCGAATCATCAATCCGCTTCAACGTGTCGTCGAACTCATCAGCGGCGTTGTCCGCAGAGGCAGATGAGGGCTCGCCGCCAAGGAGAACACATGTGACGCGGTTCCGATCGTCCAGCAGGTGATCGAGAGCTGCTGACGTATGGTGATCCTCTATCACGATGCGGTCATCAGGCTGGCGTGCGGGGGCATCCTTGATCGCTTCGAGGGCCGACCGCAGGAGCAGCTCTTTGATGAACGACGCGGTCACTCATTCGGTGCGGGCGGCGACCCAGTTGAGGTCATCGACTGGCAAACACGAGACCAGGTCACGCTCATCGCCACACGTTGAGCGGGAGCCCGGCGTTGTCGGCACGGTCGGCGCCTAGGTTCTTGCCGGACATACGCTTGCCGCGTGAGATCCTCGGCACCGTCGGGCACTCCCGTCGCCGATCCGGATGTGGCCGCCACCCTGCGACTGCTGCACCGTCGCCACAGCTGGAGTCGGATGGCCGCCACCAGTCTCTTCGCATTCATATTGGCCCTCGGGGCCTACTCGAACGCGCGGTCAGCGGGGACGCCTCCTCCGTTCTGGTTCCGGGTCGTCGTCATCGTGCTGGGCGCCCTGGCCGTCGTTGGCATTCTCGCGATCGCCTCGGATTCCGCCCGCCTGCGGCGCACGCCTCCCGCCGTGCGTGCGAAAGCCGTTCCGCTCGTCGCACACCACCCGAGCGGCCCGCACCACTACCCGCCATCGCACCGGGTCGTGTGGGCCCTCCGCTGGGTCGGGATGCTGCTGATACTCGCCGTGGCGGTCGTTAGCGTGCCGGGGGTAGTCGACGGGGTCGCATACCTGGCCGGCGCCGGAAACAGGGGCACATTCGACCCAGTCTCGTACCAGACAACCTGCTCGGTGCGCGGCGGCTGCGTGACGTTCACCGACGGCACCTTGGAGACCGGCGGCGCCCGCATCGAAGCCTCCTGGCCGGACGTGGTACCGCTCGGCCAGCCATTCCAGGTCCGGGCGCCGTTTTGGACCTGGGGCCTGGGCGCCTCGCTTGTCAACAGCGACGGGGACGCCGTCGTCGAGCTTCTCGCCAGCCTGTTGGTTGTGGCGGCCGGCGTCTTGGTGGTGTTCTACCTCGTCAGGCTGGTCCGCAACTTGCGACGGCACCGGCGACAGCGGACGGCGTCGCCGGGGGTCTCGGTGACCTGACCTCGGTCACCAACCTGTCGTATCGCTCACGCGGCGGGTGCGGGGTGTCACGAAGGGCGGAGGTAGCTGAGCAGTTACGAGCTGCGCAGTGATGTTGTTCGCGGGGTCCTCGCGCGCGGGCTCCACCTGGCGCTATGCGCATCAGGTGTGCTGCCCAATGCGCCCCTCGCGGACAACTGACCATCCCTCTCACCTGACCGTTCTCGGCACCGACGAGGCGAACCGTCCACCTCGCGCCTAATTCGCGCCTTAAACCGAGTCAAGCACTGAGCTGCGCGGAGCGGGAGCGCGGATCGCCGCGGCGAATAGAGTGACTAAAGCCTCTGCTTCGCCGGCGACTGCTCAACGATGATCCGAGAGTGACGATCAGTGCCACCACCCCCCGTACCGCATCCACGACCCTCGTGAGCGGCGAGCCCGCGGGAATCAGAGCCATCGGTTTGACCAAGTCCTACGACACGGTCCAGGCGGTTCGCGGCATCGATCTCGTGATCGCGCCCCGTGAGACCGTCGCACTGCTCGGCCCGAACGGCGCGGGCAAGACGACGACGATCGACATGGTGCTCGGCCTGACCCGCTCGGACGCCGGATCGGTGTCCGTCTTCGGGGTCCCTCCGGCGACCGCCGTGAGATCGGGTCTTGTAGGCGGGATGCTTCAGACCGGGTCGCTTCCGGACCACCTGCGTATTCGTGAATTGCTCACGCTTGTTGCTTCGTACTACCCCAAGCCTCTCGGTGTCGACGATGTGCTCCGCCGCACGGGGCTCAGCGACCTCGCGGAGCGTTGGACGACGAAGCTCTCCGGCGGGCAAGCCCAGCGGGTGCGCTTCGCCACGGCTCTCGTCACCAATGCCGATCTCTTGGTGCTCGACGAGCCGACCGCCGGCATCGACGTCGAGGGCCGACACGAGTTCTGGGAGGCGATGCGCGGAATCGCTGCAGAAGGAAAGACCGTCGTATTTGCTACTCACTACCTCGAAGAGGCCGATGCGTTCGCGGACCGGATCGTGCTCATCGCCCGTGGGTCCATTGTCGCCGACGGGCCGGCCACCGAGATCAAGGCGAAGGCAGGGTCTCGAACGATTCGGGCGACGCTGCCGGTGGGCGACCTCCAGTCGCTTCTCGCCCTGCCCGGCGTGATGAACGTCGAGCGCCACGGTGAGACGGTGGTGCTTTCGTGCGCGGACGCCGACGCTGCGCTCCCGGCGCTGTTCGCAAGGTTCCCTGAGGTGCGCGACGTCGAAGCGGCTGGCGGAAGCCTCGAAGAAGCATTCCTCGAGCTGACAGCCGAGCCGGTCGAGCCTCGTCCAAAGGAGGTGGCTGAATGAGTGCGGCCACACACGTGCGCTACGAGCTCCTCCGCTCCTTCCGCAACCGCCTGACGTGGGCGCTCTCTTTGGCGCTTCCACTCGTCGTTTACTACGCGGTCGCTTCGGGCCAGCGTCACGCATTCGTCTACGCCGCGGGCGTCTCCTTTCCTCTCTACTTCATGACCGGGATGGCGGCCTACGGCGCGATGTTCGCCGCCATCGGACCCGGTGGCCGTCTCGCGCGCGACCGCGCTCGGGGCTGGACCCGACAGTTGCGGATCACGCCCCTGCGGGCCCGCACCGACTACCTCGCGAAGACGCTCGCCGCCTACCTTGTGGCGCTGCCCGCGCTCGTCTTGGTCTTCCTGGCTGGCGTAACACTTGGGGTGCGCCTCGGCGCAGCACAGTGGCTAGAAATGAGCGGCCTGCTTCTTATTGGCTTGGTGCCGTTCGTCTTGATGGGCATCATCTTGGGCCACCTCGTCGCGACGGACGCGCTCGTGCCAGTCATGGGCTGGCTCGTCGTCTTCTTCGCCCTCTTCGGCGGCGCGTTTGGGAGCTTGTTCAACAGCGGAGCGATGCTGACCGTCGTCAAGGGGCTGCCTTCCTACTGGCTCGTGCATGCCGGCGCGGCCGCGCTCCTCCACGGGGACTGGCCAGCAGAGGGATGGATCGTCCTCGCCTGCTGGACCGCCGCGCTCGTCCCACTTGCCGTCCTCGCCTACCGGCACGACACCGGCGAGGCGTGATCGCGCGTCCTCACAGCCGACCTTCGTCGTCGTCAGCACAGTGGTCCGCGCAGAGTTCTAACCCAACTTGACGCCAAGCCCGGTGGTGCGGATCGCGTCGAGTTTCGCCGCTGCCATTGTGTCCGCCTCCGGGAAGAGATGCCCATAGCGGTCGTAGGTGAATGTCACGCTCGAATGACCAGCAGGCCGCGCGATCTCCATCGGATCAACCCCCGCAGCGGCGAGCAGTGCAACTCCGGTGTGTTTCAGATCATGTGGGCGGAGAGGCGCGAGTCCGCCGCCTCGACCGCGGGACGCTACGCATTGGTGCGCCAATCCTCTGGGTGCCAAAGCTGGTTCTCGGGCGTGGTGAACACATAGGGGCCTCCGCCGAAGCGTGACACGTGGAGGCGGAGCTCGGTGACGATCGACGGCGGTAGCGTCGTCGAGCGTCGCCCGGCCTTCGTCTTCGGCGGCCCCTCGTGCAGCTTGCTGGAGACCTCCACGAGGTCAAGCGATTAGCAGCCACACCAACTGTCACGGCGTGGTGGGTGGCTCCGAGGGGGCCCCACGGCCTAGTCCATCCCAGCTACCCGAGCCGGCAACATTGCACGGAGGCCTTCACTTGGCCAAGGTCGGGACCAGCTCGCGCAGCCGCACCCGTCTGCCGGTTCGGAGCACGGCCGTGCGTAGATGCGAGCCGCCACGAGCGCCACCAACACGGTGCACACCACGCTCACAACAACCGACAGTTCAAACTGCCACCAGGTGACTTCCCCGAACCCGACCAATGTCGGCATAGCGAAGGGGGCGGTGGGAGGCAGGTAGGCCAGCACCTTGACGAGCAGCGAGGCATGGCCTGAGCTGACCCCGATGAGCGAGACGATGTAGCCAAAAATGAGCGGCGCGCTCAGCGGCAACGCCAAGCTCTGCACCTGGTCCTGGCGCTCGCATTCACCGGCGCATCGCCTCCCTGAACACCTCGGACAGGCGACGACGTCCGAAGACGAACTCCGTGACGCGCCCAGCAGCCCGCGCCGCGTCCAGTACGACGTCGCTGTCGGTGGAGTCGTCGAGGACGAGGCGAACCTCGCCCCCGTCCACCTCCGACACGGTCACGCCCGGGATCCCCCGCGCCCAGGCCCCCTCGCGGTCTCCCTCCAACCGGACGCTGAGGCGCCGCGCGCCGCTCGTTGCGTCGACGGTCCCCCTCGCCACCAACCGACCACGGTCGATGATGGCCACCGACTCACAGAGGTCCTCGACCAGGTCGAGCTGGTGGCTCGAGAACAGCACACAGCGCCCGGCGCGAGCCTGCTCGACGAGCACCTCGCCGATGGCATCGATGCCCGTCGGGTCGAGCCCCGAAAGCGGTTCGTCCAGCACCAGCACCTCGGGGTCATGCACCAGGGCCGCCGCCAGCTGCACACGCTGCTGGTTGCCGTGTGACACGGTCTCGACCTTGCTCGTGGAGCGGTCGGCCACGTCTAGGCGCTCCAGCCACTGCTTGGTGGCAGCCGCGGCGCTGCGCGTGTCCATGCCGTGCAGGCGGCCAAGGTACTCGACCTCTTCTGCTACGAGCATGTTTGGGTAGAGGCCCCGCTCCTCGGGCATGTAGCCGAAGTGGCGGCGCTGGGTGCCGCCGACCGGCACGCCGTTCCACCGCACCGACCCGGCATCGAGGTCGGTGAGCCCGAAGATTGCCCGCATCGTGGTGGTCTTGCCGGCGCCGTTCGGACCGAGGAACCCGACCACCTGACCCGAGGGAACCGAGAAGCTCAGATCGTTGAGGGCGGTCACCGTGCCGAACCGGCGGCTCAGGCCGTCGAGTTCCAAGAGGCCGGCCACTAGCGCACCCTCCGATTACCTGTGATGGTTCCCGGGGTCATCAGACCCACCCGCCAGCGCGGACTTTGGTGGTCAGTTTGGTGGCCAAAGCGGTTGCTTAGGCTCCTCGGCGCAGCGCTGACCAACGAGGTGCGAGCTTCTGAGCAGGGGAGTTTGCAGCGGAGGAGGTGGGATTTGAACCCACGGACCCTTGCAGGTCACACGATTTCCAATCGTGCCGATTCGGCCGCTCTCGCACTCCTCCGAGCCGGCGCGGTTTCTCGCCAGCGGCGCCTCAGGGTATCTTGTTGCTTCGGCGCTGCCGCGCGCAGCGGCCGGGTTCTGCGCAATTGGCGACCGTGAACCGAGTCAGGGCCGGAAGGCAGCAGCTCTCAGCGGACTTGCCGGTGTGCCGCAGGCGACCTGGCTGCTGCGCTCGGCAGCGCCGTTGGCGTGAAGGGTTCCCGCCGACGGCCCGGTGGGTGCGCTCAGGTTCTCCTTCCCCGGCACGGCCGGGCGCCGGGCGCCCTAATGTCGGGCCGTGGCCGAACAGTTCCAGTCGCTCTATCGGCGGTACCGGCCGCAGCGCTTCTCCGAGGTCCGCGGGCAGGGGCACGTCGTGCTCGGGCTGCGTAATGCGGTGCGGGACGAGCGCGTCGCTCATGCCTTTCTCTTCTCGGGCCCTCGCGGGACGGGCAAGACATCGACGGCCCGCATCCTTGCCAAGGCTCTGAACTGCGCCAAACCCGAGGACGGTGAGCCCTGTGGCCAGTGCGACTCCTGCGTCGACATCGCTCGCGGAGCCTCCCTCGACGTCCACGAGCTCGACGCCGCCTCCAACAACGGCGTCGATGCCATGCGGGACCTCGTTGCTCGGGCGGCCCTGGCCACGCCAGGCAAGTGGAAGGTGTACATCGTCGACGAGGTTCACATGCTCTCGACGGCGGCATCGAACGCCCTCTTGAAGACGCTCGAGGAACCGCCTGCGCACGTGGTCTTCGTGCTTGCCACGACTGACCCGCAGAAAGTCCTGCCCACCATCCGTAGCCGCACGCAGCACTTCGAGTTCCACCTTCTCGAGGCGTCCACCCTCGAGAGTCTCCTCAGCGACATCGCCGACGACGCCCACCTCGAGCTCCCTCCGGACGGCATCGAAGCCGCCGTCCGCCGTGCACACGGCTCGGCTCGCGACGCTCTCTCCGCCCTCGACCTCGTGGCGGCGGCTGGGGTCGTCGAGGACGACGATCGCTTTGTCCGCGAGCTCATCTCCGCCATCGCCGACCGAGACACCCGCCTGGCATTGCACACCGTCGACGCCGCCATGGCGGCCGGCTTCGACGCCAGCCGCTTGGCTGGCGAGCTGGTGGACGGGCTGCGGGACGTGTTCCTGTCCGCCATGGCGCCCGAACTGCGTCGGCCCAACTCCGTCGCACGCGCCCCGAGCGACAAGGCGGAGCCGCTCGTCGGACCCGCCCGCTGCGTGAGGTCGCTCGAAGTGATCGGGACGGCCATCGTCGACATGCGGGAGGCGCTCGACGCCCGTACCACCTTCGAGGTGGCCCTCGTGCGCTTGACCCATCCCGAGGTGGACGACAGCCCCGGTGCCCTCCTCGAGCGCATCGAGCGGCTGGAGCGCCGTATCCAGGAATTCAATTCGAGCGCGGGACCGTCGCTGACGCCGTCCTCCCGTCCTGCCGCCGGCGCGCCCCTCGGTCCAACCGGGGCAGCAGCCCAGGGCGACCGAACCGCGCCGGGGCCGAAGGCGGCACCCCGAGCTCCGGGAACGCCCCTCCCGGGCGGCTCGCCAGCGCTCGGCGCCTTTCGCCAGTCACCTCCGGAGGCGGTAGCTCCCGCAACGTCGACGGCGGTCGCACCACCACCGCTTGCCGCAGGGGGGTCGGCTGGGCGCCTCCGACCCGACGGTCCCGCTTCCGGCACAGCCGCTGCCTCTGCGGCGTCCTCGACAGCGTCGCCCTCCGAGTCCCTGCCCACGCGGGACGATCTCGTGCTGGCCTGGGGCGATCACGTGCTCTCGAGCCTCAAACCGCGAGCGCGGGCGGTCTACACCGCCGGCCGGTTCGTGGCCGTGGAGGACGGTATCGCCGTCTTCGCCCTTCCCAATGCCACCCACGTCGAGCATGCCGCCCCGCTCGTGGACGAGGTGGCCGAGGCGATCACTCTCCACCTCGGGGCTCGCGTCGGCTTGCGACTCGTCACCGAGGCAACCGACTACCCGGCAGGACGCGAGGACGCCGACGCGGGTGCGGAGCGAGCCGGCGACGTCGGCGCCGCCAGCTCCACCGCCGGCGATTCAGACGATCGACCGCCCGTGTCGCCGGGCGTGTTCACCCAGGCGCCTGCGCCTGCGAACGTGGAATCCGGGGACGACATGTCGGACTTCGAGGACGTCGGCTCGGGCGAGATCGCCGGGCGCCACGACTCGGTGTCCTGGGCGGAGGGCCGCCTGCTGGAGGCGTTCCCGGGAGCCGAGGAGGTGCCCTGATGTCATCGGACGAGGACGAGAGCCGCCACGAGGCGGCCGAGGACGCGGGTGACGACGAGACTCACGAGCTGGCGGGCAGCCTGAGCGGTTTGCTCGCCCAGCTCGAGGCCGTGTCCGGCGAGCTCGACGAGGTCGCCGAGGAGGCATCGGACGTCATCGTGGAGGGTTCGTCCGCCGGTCGTTCCGTCGTCATTCAGCTGACCGGAGCGCTGGAGGCGGTCTCGGTCCGCATCGACCCCGCTCTCGTCGATCCGACCGATGTCGCGATGTTGGAGGACGCCGTCCTGGCGGCACTGCGCGACGGGCTTGCTCAGGTCGTCGAGTTCCGACAGGAGCTCGCCGATGAGATCGAGAGCACCGAGGTCGACCTCTCCGGTCTTCTCGGGAAGCTCGGCGGGCTTGCGAGCTTCGGCGGTCTCGGCCTGCCCGATCTCGGGAATCTCGGCAACCCCGAGGACCTCATCGCCGGCTTGACCGGAGCCCTCGGCAGCCTGCCCGGTGGTCTCGGAAGCAGCCTCCCCGGCGGCCTCAACGACATCATGGCCGGCCTTGGGATCAACACCGGGGCGCCCGCCGCCGGGAGTCGCACCGACGGCGGTGCCACCGGCGACGTCAGCTCAGAGACGTCCGGCGACAGCACCCCAGGCGCGGGCACCGAGGGCGAGGGCGCCGTGGGCGATGACGGCGATCGCGGCGGCGATCGCAGCGAGGGCGACGGCGCCGACCCGGCAGGGGAATCTCGGAGCGGCGCTGCGGATCACGCCGCCCCGGAGTCCTGAGTGACGGTCTTCGCCGGTCCCATCCAGGAGCTGGTCGACGAGCTCGGCAGGCTGCCCGGCATCGGTCCAAAGTCGGCCCAGCGCATCGCGTTTCACCTGCTCGAGGTGCCGAAGGAGGAGGCGCTCCGCCTGGCCTCCACCATCGCCGAGGTGAAGGACCGCATCCGGCTGTGCGAGCGCTGCTTCAACGTCGGCGAGGGTGCCTTGTGTGCGATCTGCACCGACTCGCGACGGGACTCCTCGATCGTCTGCGTCGTGGAGGATCCTCGCGACATCGTCGCCGTGGAGCGGACCCGGGAGTTCCACGGGACCTATCACGTTCTCGGCGGGGCGCTGAACCCCATCGACGGAGTCGGTCCCGATCAGCTCAGAGTGAGGGATCTCCTCGAGAGGCTCACGCCCGAGGGTGTCGTCGAGGTCATTCTGTGCACCAACCCGAACCTCGAGGGAGAGGCGACGGCCATGTACCTCGCCCGCTTGCTGGGACCGCTCGGTGTGAAAGTGACCCGGATCGCGAGCGGGCTCCCGGTTGGGGGCGACCTCGAGTACGCGGACGAGCTCACTCTCGGCCGAGCGCTCGTCGGCCGCAGGGAGATGGCGAAGTAGCCCCGAGCCCCCCGCTAGGCGAGCGTGCGAAGCAGGGCGGCGTCTCCCTGGCCGCCCCCACCGCACAAGGCGGCGGCGCCGAGACCTCCGCCGCGACGGCGCAGCTCGTGCAGGATCGTGAGGGCGAGGCGAGCCCCCGACATGCCGATCGGGTGGCCGAGGGCGATGGCGCCGCCGTTCACGTTCACCACATCGTCGGAGATCGACAGGTCGTCCATGGACGCCACCCCGACGGCTGCGAACGCCTCGTTGATCTCGAAGAGGTCGACGTCACCAAGGGTCAGGCCGGAATGGGCGACCGCCTGCAGGATCGCCCGCGAGGGCTGGGTCAACAGCGAGGTGTCCGGCCCGGCTACCTGGCCGTAGGCGATGAGCTCGCCTAGGGGGGTGACACCGAGCTCGTCCGCTTTGGCACGGGACGTCACGATGAGGGCGGCGGCACCGTCGGAGATCTGGCTGGCGTTGCCGGCCGTGATCGTGCCGTCCTTGTCGAAGGCGGGCTTCAGTTTGGCCAACGACTCGACCGTCGTCTCGGGCCGGACACCCTCGTCGGTGTCGACCACGATCGGGTCACCCTTGCGTTGCGGGACATTGACAGGGATGATCTCGTCGGCGAAGCGCCCGTCCTTGATGGCGGCGGCCGCCCGCTCGTGTGACGTGGCCGCGAAGGCGTCCTGCCGCTCGCGGCTGATATTGGCAGCCTGGCTGTAGCCCTCCGTGCCCGCCCCCATGGCGACGTGGTCGAAGGCGTCGAAGAGACCGTCGTACATCATGGAGTCGATCACCTTCTGGTCGCCGGCCCGATAGCCGGCTCTGGCGCCTGGCAGCAGGTAGGGCGCCACGGTCATCGACTCCATGCCGCCGGCGACGACGATCTCGGCCTCGCCAGCCTGGATGAGGAGATCGGCGAGGTAAAGGGCATTCAGGCCCGACAGGCACACCTTGTTGATCGTGGTCGCCGGCACCGTCAGCGGGATTCCCGCCTTCACCGCCGCCTGTCTGGCCGTGATCTGGCCTTGGCCCGCCTGGAGGACTTGGCCCATGAAGACGTAGTCCACATCGCCCGGCGCCACGCCGGCACGCTCGAGCGCCGCCGCGATGGCGAAGCCACCCAAATCCATGGCGGTGAACGCGGCCAAGGATCCGGCGAGCTTGCCGATCGGCGTGCGAGCCCCTGCGACGACGACAGCTCCGGGCATGTGACCCTCCTGAGTGCTGGGTGGAACAGGCCCGACCGGGGCCTCCGAATCGTCGTCGAGCCTACCCTCGGTCGACGCCGCCGGCACCTTGAGGGCCCCAAATGACCCCGTAGTAGCCTCCGCTCATGGAAGTCTTCCGCGACGCCATCGTTGCTGGCGCACCGGGCGAGGACCTCGCCGCCCTGCCCCTTCCGGAGTCGTACCGGGCAGCCTTTGTTCGCAAGGACGAAGCGAAGATGTTCGCCGGCCTCTCCTCCCACGAGAAAGACCCCCGGGCGTCGTTGCACGTCGAGGACGTGCCCGTGCCCGAACTCGCCCCCGACGAGTGCTACGTCGCCGTCATGGCCAGCTCGATCAACTTCAACACCGTCTGGACGTCGATCTTCGAGCCGCTGCCGACCTTCGCCTTCCTCGAGCGCTTGGGCCGCGAGAGCGAGTGGGGCAAGCGCCACGACCTCCCCTACCATGTGGTCGGCTCGGATGCTTCCGGGGTGATCCTGCGGGTGGGCTCCGCCGTGCGCGACTGGAAGCCGGGGGATCGTGTCGTCGTCCACTGCAACTACGTCGACGCCCAGGATCCGCGGGCGCACGACGACGCCATGCAGGCTTCGAATCAGAGGATTTGGGGTTTCGAGAGCAACTTCGGCGGTCTGGCCGATCTGACCGTCGTGCGGGCCAACCAGCTCATGCCGAAACCTGAGCACCTGAGCTGGGAGGAAGCTGCCGTCAACGCCCTCTGCAACTCGACCTCGTACCGCATGCTCGTCTCCCACAACGGTGCGGCCATGAAACAGGGCGATGTCGTGCTCGTCTGGGGGGCCACCGGCGGGCTCGGGGGCTACGCCATCCAGTACGTGCTGAACGGCGGCGGCATCCCAGTGGGCGTCGTCAGCTCGGCTTCAAAGGCAAAGCTGCTGGAGGGCCTCGGCTGCGAGGCGGTCATCGACCGGGCGGCGAAGAACTACCGGTTCTGGGCCGACGAGCACACGCAGGACGAATCGGAGTGGAGGCGTCTCGGCAAGGACATCCGCTCGCTCGTCGGTGAGGATCCCGACATCGTCTTCGAGCACCCGGGCCGGCAGACGATGGGAGCGTCCGTCTTCGTCGCCAAGCGAGGCGGCATGATCGTCACCTGTGCCGCCACGTCGGGCTACATGATCGAGTACGACAACCGTCACCTCTGGATGAAGCTCAAGACGATCAAGTCCTCCCATTTCGCCAACTACCGCGAGGCATGGGAGGCCAACCGGCTCATCCGGCTCGGGAAGATCCAGCCGATGCTGTCGGCCGTGTACCCGCTTGACGAAGTCGGCGAGGCTGCCTCCCAGGTGCACTTCAACCTGCACGAGGGCAAGATCGGCGTGCTCTGCCTGGCGCCCGCTGAAGGGCTCGGGGTGGCCGATCCCGAGCTGCGGGACAAGGTGGGGGAGGACAAGATCACGATGTTCCGGAGGCTCGGGGCGTGAGCGTCCCCGGTTTCGAGCTGACCGAGATCGATCACGTCGCCATCGCCGTGCGTGATCTCGATGCCGCCGTCGCCTGGTACGCGCAGACCCTTGGCGCCACCGTCGCCCACCGTGAACGGATAGAGACCGATGGAGTCGAGGAGGCGCTCCTTAAGGTGGCCGATTCCTACGTGCAGCTGTTGATGCCCACCCGCGCCGACTCGCCGGTGGCGAGGTACCTCGAGCGCCGGGGCGAAGGCATCCACCACGTCGGCTACCGCGTGTCCGACTGCGCCGCCGCCCTCGACTCCATGCGGGCAGCGGGGGCGACGACGATCGACGCCGAGCCCCGCCCGGGCTCGCGGGGCACGACGGTGGCCTTCGTCCACCCGAAGAGCGCCTTCGGGACGCTGATCGAGCTCGTGCAGGAGTAGCCGGGGAGTAGGCGAAGCCGCCGGCCTGGATCAGTGCATACGGCTCACCTCGCATGATCCTGGTAGTCGATTACGCGCACGGGTGCGCGAAACCCACTACCACGTTGTGCGTCCGCCCCGGTTGAAACACCAGGTGCGGAGCAATCGCCGTGAGAGTCGGCCGCCCCGCCGGTAGCCTTCCGACATGGCTGACGAAACGACTTCGGAGCCCGCCCTGCTCGTCGACGCCGACACCGTCGAGACGGAGCGAGTCGTGATCCACGACCACTCCATGACCGCCCGCCTGGAGGCCCTCGAGGAGCAGAAAGCCCAGGCACGCAACCCGGGCAGCGAGCGCTCGGTCCAGAACCATCGCTCCAAGGGCAAGATGCTGGCGAGGGAGCGCCTCGACTACCTGCTCGACGAGGGCTCGTTCCAGGAGCTCGACCTGCTTGTGCGCCACCGCTCCCATGGCATGGGGTTGGAGCGGAGCCGGCCCTATACCGACGGCGTCATCACGGGCTTCGGGACGATCGACGGTCGCCGAGTCTGCATCTACAGCCAGGACTTCACGGTCTTCGGGGGCGCCCTCGGCGAGGCGCACGCCGAGAAGATCCAGAAGCTCATGGAGCTTGCGCTCGACGTCGGCGTGCCGATCATCGGGCTCAACGACGGTGGTGGAGCCCGCATCCAGGAGGGCGTCGTTGCCCTCCACGGCTACGGCGGCATCTTTTATCGCAACGTGCTCGCTTCGGGCGTCGTGCCGCAGATCAGTGTCATCCTCGGGCCGTGCGCCGGCGGGGCGGTCTACTCGCCGGCGATGACGGACTTCATCTTCATGGTGCACGAGACGAGCCACATGTTCATCACGGGCCCCGATGTCGTAAAGACCGTGACAGGGGAGGAAGTGACCCTCGAGCAACTCGGGGGTGCCATGAGCCACGCGACTCGCTCGGGCGTGGCCACGTTCGTCTCGGCGGACGAGAAGGCGTGCCTCGACGACGTGCGCTATCTGTTGTCGTTCCTGCCCTCCAACAACCTCGAGATGCCTCCGACGACCGAGCGGCCGGACGACGCCGAAGCCCAGGTCGAAGAGTTGCGCGAGATCGTCCCTCCGAGCCCGAACCAGCCGTACGACATGCGCAAGGTCATCCAGGCGATCGTGGACGACGGCGAGTACATGGAGTACTTTCCGCATTGGGCGATGAGCTTGACGTGCGGTTTCGCCCGGATCGGGGGTCGGGCCGTCGGGATCGTCGGCAACCAGCCGGCGGTGCTGGCGGGCGTGCTCGACATCGACTCGTCCGAGAAGGGGGCGCGTTTCGTGCGCACCTGCGACGCCTTCAACCTGCCGATCGTCACCTTCGTCGACGTGCCCGGTTTCATGCCGGGAACGGACCAGGAGTACGGCGGCATCATCCGCCACGGCGCCAAGCTGCTGTACGCCTACTGCGAGTCGACCGTGCCTCGGATCCAGGTCATCACGCGGAAGGCATACGGGGGCGCCTACGTCGTCATGGACTCCAAGTCGATCGGGACCGACTTCGCCTTCGCGTGGCCCTCGGCCGAGCTCGCCGTCATGGGTCCGCAGGGCGCCGTCGAGATCGTCTACCGACGCGAGCTGGCCGACTCCGCCGATCCGGTCGCTCGCCGCGCCGAGCTCGTGGACGACTACATCGGGCGGTACGCCAACCCGTACGTGGCGGCCGAGCGCGGGTACGTGGACGACGTCATCGACCCAGCCGACACGCGTCGAGTGATCGTGCGCAGCCTCGACCTGCTGGCGTCCAAGCGCGAGGAGCTCCCCCACCGCAAGCACGGGAACATCCCGCTGTGAGCGGCCCGGCCAAGGGGGCCGAGCATGATCTCGGCGCGCCGCAGCCGGTACCTGCCGGAGCTCTGACGGCGCCCCCGGAGGTGGTGGCGGCCATCGCCGCCGCCGTAGAGGCGTGCTGGCCGCGGCCGCAAGTGCGGCCGGAACCCGGGCGCGAGCCGGGAGCGCCCGAGTACGTCTGGCGCATGTCGGGCCGTTGGTGGTCGAAGCCCGTCGCCAGGCGACGCGACCGCCCCTGGTCCGATCACCGCGAGCACGGAGCGCTCGAAGGCGGCCGGACCTGAACAACGGCTGTCAGGAGAGTGTGGACGGCCCTCAGGAGGTGGTGAACGTCACGCGGGTGCCCTCGGCCGTCACGTGGAAGGTCACGCCGTGGACGGCACCGATCTGGCTCAACCTCGTGATCCCGAACAACGGGGATGCTCCCAGTGCGGTCCACGGAACGACGGTGCTCGAGCCGGGCCGTGTCGTCGTGACAATCACCCAGTCGAAGCGCCCCGAGGCGTACCTCGTAGGTGACAACCCGCTGAGGACGATGGCCCACACGGGTGTATTGCCAGGAATCCCGGCGAAGCCGTCTTCAACCTGGGGCCTCGAGAACGACTCGAGGGCCGCCACGGTGGTCTCCGTCCACGTGCCGTCCACCCTCCTCGGCACGTTCAGGTACGAGGTCGTGCTGTATCGCTGTTCCAGATCGCTGGCGACGGCATCAGCCACGAGGGGCGACAACGCAGGCTGCAAGCTGGGTGCGATCCAGGCCTCGTACACCTGCCCGAACCGTTTGCGGTTGGGGAGACCGCTGAGCTGCGACAGGCCCGGCGGGTTCCCGAGCCAGCTGTGCTGGGCCGCCCCCGCCACCCCGAGGGCAAGGACCCAGAGGGGGCTGTCGACGGCTCGAGGGTTGCCCTGTCGAAAGCCCGCGGCATAGTCGACGATCCACACCGGCGTCCCGGCTGGAGCGGTCGCCGTGAGCGTGAAGTCCTTTGCAGCGTCGGCGCCAAGGACATGGCGGAACGTCCCGGCCGTCGTCTCCACCCACAACGCCGGCGCAGCCGGGTATGGCTCATGGTTGGCGCGGGCGTCGGCCTCGAGCGTGGCGGCGATCGAGGGCGGCAGCGACCGCAGGAGGGGTTGCGCCGGCGGCGCCACCAGCTGGAGGCTGTGCACCGCTCCGAGCCTGCTCAGGTCGCTCAAGGCGCCCCAGCCGTTGCCGAGAGGGCCGGTCACCCCGACGATGGGCGACGGTGATGCCGGGACGTAGAAGCCCCAGTACTCGTGAAAGATCGAGCTCTTCTCCGCCGGATCGCCGTAGAACGAACCACGCATCTCTGTCTCCCATACGAGTGCAGAGTCGGGCAGTGTGCGGTCCAATGGGTATTCACCGCCTGATACCGAGCGAACCCTGCCCAAGGTCGTCTTCACCCAGAGGAGGGGTTGTTGCGGGTACGGATCGGCGGAGTAATCCGCTTCGTCCTTCATCGCCGTCAGCATCGCCGCAGGCATCTGGGCTCCGCCCTGTGTCGGGCGGCTCGTGCCGGCCGGCCGATGCACTGCGGCCAAGGTCAAGCCAACCGTGAGAGCGAGCACGAGGAAGATGACCGCCGCTGCGCGCAGCGGCCAGGCGGCTCTGCGTGTCGTGACCTCGAGCGCGTCCTGAGGGCGCACTTCGACGTGTAGCTGCAGATCCGGGCGTGCGGGCGCGATTGCATCCCGCAGGCGCTGGCGTTCTCCAGCACCGTCGTGCGGACCCGACCCGTCGTCGCCGACCTCGGTCTCGACGTCGCTCGCGCCGGAGTGGGCAGCCACGAGCTCGAGCAACGAGACCAGGTCGTAGATCTCCGCGCGGGCGCTCGCATCGAGCGGTTCGCCCAACGCGAGATCGAGGGGCGGCACCTTCAACGTGGCGAGCCCGCGGGAGGCAAGCCAATCGTCGATGCCGCGGTCGAGAGCTTGCACGAACTCTTGTTCAGATACGTTCATGGCCTCTCCTCCTGCTTCCTCGCAGGTGACCCCGCGCGCGCCCAGCCCAGTGCGGTGAGCTCGTTGCGGAGCGTCACCAGAGCGCGGTGCTGAATTTGGCGAACTGCGGCGGGAGTCTTCCCGGTCAGCCGAGCCGTCTCCTCGGAGGATCGCCCTTCCACCACGCGCAGGTTCAGCACTTGGCGTTTTTCCTGGTCGAGGCGCCCGAGGGCGGCTCGCACCAGCTCGCCTTCGAGTCGTGTCTCCACGAGCGCATCCGCACTCGGGCTGGCGCCGACCTCGCCGGCCGCCAGCCGGACATTGCCGTGCACAGCGCGACGCTCGCGCTTCCAGCGGTCCCGCAACACATTGCCAGCGACCGTGTGCAGGAAGGCGCCGGCCCCGTTGCCCGATCCATCGAGCCGGTCCCGGTTGGCGAGGGTCTTGACGAAGGCATCGTGCGTGAGGTCCTGGGCGTCGTCCTGTCGCCCGAGGCGGACAAGCCGGCGCCGCAGCGAGGGCTCCTGCCGCCGGTACAGCTCGGCGATATCGACCGCCGGCCCCTGGCTGCTCTCGGTGACCGGCGAACCACCGCTATCCGCCGTGCGGCCTGCGCCGGATGTGGCGCTCGCCTCG
>Ga0187883_10000844_pt1 | contig 19025 bp, 17 predicted proteins | sample June2016WEW_20_1_2_FD_132966 | JGI IMG/M metagenome (GOLD analysis project Ga0187883, IMG submission 132966) | Peatland microbial communities from SPRUCE experiment site at the Marcell Experimental Forest, Minnesota, USA - June2016WEW_20_10 | ecosystem: Environmental > Terrestrial > Soil >...
TTAAAGGGGCGCTGGCGGGTTACGGGTGGGGTTGCGACCCGGTGCCGCGCCCACGTGGTTGCCCCAGCGACCTCTATGTCACCGACGTGTGTCGCGCGGGTGTGACTGGAGGGACTGAGGGGATTCACGGAGGGTGATGGTGCGGGTGTGGCTAGAAGGGCTGAGGAGGGTTCAGGGAGCGCTGGGGCCGGTGAGGCGGGCCAGGTCGTCGGTGGTGTCCACATCGTCCGGCCGGCCGGTGTCCGCGCACTCCACCAGCGTGACCAGATCCGGGTGCGCGCGCAGGAACGGGCGGGCGCCCACGTCACCCGCGGCCAGGTCGATGACCTCCGCCCAGTGCTCGCGAGCGATCAGCACGGGGTTGCGGGGCTGGCCGTCGTAGGCGGCCACCGCGACCTGGGCACCGCCGGCGTACGCGGAGATCAGCCGGGCCACCGCTCCTGGCCCGACCAGTGGCTGGTCCACCAGGGCGACCACCGCCGCGGCGCAGCCGTCCGGGACCGCCCGCAGGCCGGCGGCCAGCGAGGATCCCATGCCGCTGGCCCAGTCCGGGTTGAACACGCTGACCACGGCGGGGGGCAGGCTGACCGGCGCGGCGCCGGTCACCACCACCAGCGGGGCCGCGCCGCCTGCCTGGAGCAGCCAGATGCCCCGGTCCACCAGCCGCACCCCGGCCACCTCGACCAGGGCCTTCGGCTGGCCGAGCCGGGAGCCCGACCCCGCCGCCAGCAGCACCCCCGCGACGCTGCCAGCCGCGGACGAGCCACCTGCGGGCACGCCACTCGCGGACGGGCCACCCGCGGGCACGCCGCTCGCGGGCACGCCACTCGCGGGCACGCCACCCGCGGGCACGCCACTCGCGGACGGGCCACCCGCGGGCACGCCACCCGCGGACGAGCCACCCGCGGGCAGGGCACCCGCGGGCAGGCCACCCCCGGGCAGGCCAGCGGCGGACGAGCCAGCCGGAGGCTCAGTGATGGATCCGCCCGGAGGTTGAGGTCAGCGGCTGACCGGAGCCACCCCAGCGGAGCTGGATCAGTTCCGCGGCGACGGACACCGCGGTCTCCTCGGGCGTCCGGGCCCCGAGATCGAGGCCGATCGGCGAGCGCAGCCGGGCCAGCTCATGCTCGGCCAGGCCGGCCTCGCGGAGCCGGGCGAGCCGGTCCTGGTGCGTCCGGCGGCTGCCCATGGCGCCGATGTACCCGGCGGGTGTGCGCAGCGCCACTTCCAGCACCGGCACGTCGAACTTGGGATCGTGGGTGAGCACACAGATCACCGTGCGCGAGTCCACCGGGGTGCGGGCCAGGTAGCGGTGCGGCCACTCGACCACCACCTCGTCGGCGTCCGGGAAGCGGGCCGGGGTGGCGAAGATCCCCCGGGCGTCGCAGACGGTCACCTGGTAGCCCAGGAACTTCCCGGCGCGGGCCACGGCCGCGGCGAAGTCGATCGCCCCGAATACCAGCATCCGCGGCGGCGGCGCGAAGGAGTGCACGAACACGGCCAGTTCGTCACCGAGCCGCTCGCCGTCCGCGCCATAACGGCGGGTGCCAGTCAGGCCCTGAGCCAGCATCCCCCGGGCGTCGTCGTCCACCGCGGCATCCAGCCGGTCACCGTTACCCAGGGTGCCGCCGGCCTTGTCGTCGGCCCAGATCACCCGCCGGGCGCCGACCCGGCCCGGGCCCTCGATCACACTGGCTACCGCGACCGGCTCGCCCGCCGCGATCGACGCCGACACGTCCCCGAGTTCCGGGTAGAGCTCGCGGCTCACCGGCTCCACCAGCAGGTGCAGTATGCCGCCGCAGGTCAGCCCGACCGAGAACGCGTCGTCATCGCTGACCCCGTAGGTCGCCAGAACCGGCTGCCCGGTCTGGCAGACTTCCTGGGCGACCTCGTAGACGGCACCTTCCACGCAGCCGCCCGACACGCTCCCGGTGACCTCGCCTTCAGCGGACACGGCCATCGCGGCGCCGGGCTCCCGCGGGGCGCTGCGGAACGTCCGCACCACGGTGGCCAGGCCGAACACCTCGCCCGCGTCCCACCACTTCGTGATGGGGTCCAGGATGTCTCGCAACCGCTTTCACCTCGGTACTTGGGTCACTACAGCCCCGGGCGCTTCAATCACGCCAGGCGGGCGGCTACGGACCACCACGCCGGCATTGCCGGGACATGACCTCAGGGTACGTTCACGTAACCGGCCCGCGCTATGCCCGGGACCTGGCGGTGCCGCCGGGCGCGCCGGTCCTGGTGTCCTTCCGCGCCCGGCTCGGCGCCATCCCCGCACCCGGCAGGGCGTCATCCTGACGGCCTGCCGAGGCTCCGGGCCAGCCCGCGGGACCCCGGCTCTGGCAAGTTAGGTTAGCCTAAGCTATCGTCGGTTCCCGGTTCAGCGGCGATCCCTGCTCCGCGGAGCAGGCCTGCCGGAGGCGATGAGGAAAGGCGACTGGCTGATGGCAAGGCGATGGGGCCGTGTTCCCAGAATGACCGCGGCGACCCTGGCCGTGGCGGGCCTGCTGGCCGCAACGATGACGGGCTGCTCGGCGTTGTCGGGCTCGGCGTCGACGGGCGACGCGAACTCCATCACCCTGTACAGCGGCCAGCACCCGCAGACCACCCAGAAACTGGTCACCGCGTTCGAGAAGCAGACCGGGGTCAAGGTCAACGTGCGCAGCGACGATGAGGACGTGCTGGCCGACCAGATCGTGACTGAGGGCGGGCACTCCCCGGCCGACGTCTTCTACACCGAGAACTCCCCGCCGCTGGAGTTCCTGCAGGGCAAGGGCCTGCTGTCGGCGGTGCGCAGCAGCACGCTGGCGGCCACCCCGTCGAAGTACAACTCCCCCCAGGGCGACTGGGTGGCCGTGTCCGCCCGGGTCAGCGTGCTCATCTACAACCCCCGCCTGATCAGCAAGACCCAGCTGCCTGCCTCGGTGATGCAGCTCGCCGAGCCGAAGTACCAGGGCAAGCTCGCCCTGGCCGCCGGCGAGACCGACTTCCAGCCAATCGTCACCTCGGTGCTGCACGCGCACGGGAAGGCCGCCACGGTGAAGTGGCTCAACGCCGTCAAGGCGAACGCGGCCGGGCACATCTACCCCGACAACGAGACCATCACCAGCGATGTGAACCGCGGCAGCGCCGCGCTGGGCATCATCAACCAGTACTACTGGTACCGGCTGCGCGCCGAGATCGGCGCCGGCGCCATGCACTCGAAGATCGCCTATTTCGCGCCGCACGACCCCGGCTACGTCCTCGACGTCTCCGGCGCCGCGGTGCTCAAGTCCAGCAAGAACCAGGCCGACGCACAGCGTTTCCTGGCCTTCCTGGTCAGCAAGCCCGCCCAGGAGATCATCGGCGGCCATTCACTCAGCTACGAGTACCCGATAGCCTCAGGCGTGACCACCGTGGCCCCGGAAACCCCGTTCAGCCAGCTCCAGCCCAACTCCATCACGATCGGCGACCTCGGCACCGGGTCCGCGGCCATCGCCCTGCTCCGCCAGGCGGGCCTGCTGTGAGATCCGGGCCGGCCCGGCCGGGCCGTCAGTGGCGTGGAGGGTGCCGATGACGTCCTCCCCCGTGCTGGACCGCCGCGGCCCGGGACCGGGGCAACCCGGTGAGGACGGGCCGGGCTTCGTTGCGGCAAAAAAGGCGAGGCGGGCGCGGCGCCCGCGCGCGCTGACTGCCGCAGCCATGCTGATCGCGGCGGTCCTGGCGCTGCCCCTGGTCTTCCTGCTGGTCGAGGCCAGCGGCAGCGGCGGCGGGGCGGACGCGCGGCTGATCTTCCGGCCGCTCACCGGGGAACTGCTGTGGAACACGGTCCGGCTCACCGTGGTGGTCACTGCCCTGTGCGCGGTGATCGGCACCGCGGCTGCGTGGTGCCTCGAGCGCACCAACGTCCCCGGCCGTAAGATCTGGGCCGTGCTGGTGGTCGTGCCGCTGGCCATCCCCGACTTCGTGGTCAGCTTCGGCTGGGCCTCGCTGTGGTCCTGGATCCACGGCTTCCGCGGCGCGGTCATCGTCATGACCCTGGCCGTGTACCCGCTGGTGTACCTGCCGGTAACGGCGAGCCTGCGCGGCGCGGACCCCGGGCAGGAGGAGGTCGCGCGCAGCCTGGGCTCCGGCCGGGTGCGCACGTTCGTCCGGATCACCCTAGGCCAGGCCCGGGGGGCCATCCTGGGCGGCTGCCTGCTGGTGGCGATGGTGATGCTGGCCGAGTACGGCGCGTTCGAGATCGTGGGCTACCAGACGTTCACCACCGAGATCTTCACCGAGATCAACGTGGCCTTCAGCCTGCCCGCGGCCTGCGCGCTGGCCCTGGTGCTGGTGCTGCTCAGCCTCATCGTCCTCGGCGCCGAGGGGAAACTCCGTGGGCGGGGCCGGGTCAGCCGGTCCGGCGCGCTGGCCCAGCGGGTGACCGCGCGCCACCGGCTGCGCAGGTCCCGGATCCCCGTCCTGGCCGGCCTGACCGCGCTCACCGGGCTGTCGCTCGGCGTCCCGGTCGGGTCCGCCATCTACTGGATGGCCGCGGGCGGCCGGGACTCGCTCACCGGCGTGTCGATGCCGATGGCGGCGCTCACCACCGCCCTGTACGGGCTGCTGTCCGCCGGGCTGGCCACGCTGATGGCGCTGCCGGTGGCCCTGCTCGCGGTGCGGCACCCCGGGCGGGCCCGCCGTTTCCTGGAGCGCAGCACGTACCTGGTGCTGGCCATGCCGGGCGTGGTCATCGCGCTGGCCCTGTCCTACTTCACCGAGCGCTACCTGGGCGGGTTCGGCTACCAGACCGCGCCGCTGCTGATCCTGGCCTACGCGATCATGTTCTTCCCGCTCGCCCTGGTCGGGGTCAAGGCCTCGCTGGCCCGGGCCCCCGTCAGCCTGGACGAGGTGGCCCGGTCGCTCGGCCAGCCCCGGCTCAAGGTGCTCTTGCGGGTCACGTTGCGGCTGACCGGCCCGGGCCTGGTCGCCGCGTTCTGCCTGGTGTTCCTGTCGGTTATCACCGAGCTGACCGCCACGCTTATCCTGATCCCGACCGGAGTCCAGACCCTGGCCTCGCAGTTCTGGGTGTACGAGACGAACCTGTCCTACGGGCAGGCCGCCCCGTTCGCCCTGGTGATGATCGCCGTGGCGGCCATCCCGAGCTGGGTGCTGGGCCGGTTCTTCGATCGCGGCGCGGCGTACCCGAGGATGATGACATGACCCTGCTGGCGGTCACCGGGCTGGATAAGCGGTTCGGCGCTCACCAGGTGCTGGCCGGCCTCAACCTCGACGTGCCGGCCGGCTCGCTGACCGCGATCCTCGGCCCGTCCGGCAGCGGCAAGACCACCCTGCTGCGGATCCTGGCCGGGTTCGAGCACGCCGACTCCGGCACGGTGCGGATCGGCTCCGCCATCGCCGACGGGCCCGGCGTGTTCCTGCCCCCGGAACGGCGCCGGATCGGCTACGTGCCGCAGGAAGGAAGCCTGTTCCCGCACCTCACCGTGGCGGCCAACGTCGCGTTCGGGCTGAGCGGCCGCAAGTGGGGACGGGACCGGCGCAGCAAGCGCTGCGCGGACCTGCTGGAGGCGGTCGGGCTCGGCGGCCTGGCCCGCCGGTACCCGCACCAGATCTCCGGCGGGCAGCAGCAGCGGGTCGCGCTGGCCCGGGCGCTCGCCATCGCGCCGGAGGTCGTCCTGCTCGACGAGCCGTTCGCCTCCCTCGACGCCAACCTCCGGGCCAGTGTCCGGGCCGACGTGCAGCAGCTGCTGAAACAGTCGGGCACCACCACCGTCCTGGTCACCCACGACCAGGACGAGGCGCTGTCCACCGCGGACCGGGTGGCGGTGCTGCGCGATGGCCGCATCGCCCAGTGCGCCGCCCCGCAGGAGCTGTACTCACGCCCGGTCGACGCGGACATGGCCCGCTTCATCGGCGAGGCCAACCTCGTCCCCGGCATCCTCAACGGCTCGTCCGTGCAGACTCTCCTCGGCCTGCTCGCCGTGACCGGCACGGACCCGGCGCAGGACGGGGCCGGCGCCGGGGCCAGCCGGAACGGCAGCGACGGCCCGGGGCACCGGCCGGCCATGGTGCTGATCCGGCCGGAGCAGGTGGAGCTGGTCCCCGGCACGCCGGGCACCCCCGGCGCCGCAGGCGCCGCTGAGCCGGGCCTGGCCGGCGGCGGTGACAGCGGCGGCCTGACCGGCCGGATCACCGGCTACGGCTACCACGGGCACGACGCGGTGGTCACGGTGCAGCCGGAGCGGGACCCGCAGGGGCCGCCGCTGACCGTGCGGACCCTGGGCGGCCAGGCGCTGGCCCCCGGCTCCCTGGTCACCCTGCGCGCCCGCGGCCCGGTGATCGCCTGGCCCCAGCACGCCGACTGACGGACCATGGCGCTGACGGAGCACGGCGACTGACCCGGGCCGGCCCGGGGCTGCTTACTCCACGATCTTGGAGATCGGGATCTCCAGGATGTCCCGGGCCCCGGCCGCCTTCAGCGCCGGGATCAGCGTGTTCACCCCGCGCTTGGGCACGACCGTCTCCACGGCGTTCATCCCGCCGCGGGCCAGCGTGGTGATGGTCGGGGAGGACAGCGCGGGCAGCATCGCGGTCACCGCTTCCAGCTGGGCCGCGTCGACGTTGAGCTTGAGCAGGACGTGGCCGCGGGCCTGGATGGCGCCGCGGAGCAGCAGCGCGATGTCATCCATCGCGACCCGCTTCTCCAGGTCCGCGTACGCGTCGGTGTTCGCGATCAGCTCGGTGTAACTGGTCAGCAGGGTGTCGAGGATGCGCAGGCCGTTACGGCGCAGCGAGGACCCGGTCTCGGTCAAGTCGACGATCGCGTCCACGATGTCCGGCACCTTAGCCTCCGTGGCGCCGTGCGAGGGGATGACCATCGCCTTGACCCCGTTGGCCTCCAGGTACCGGGCGGTCGTCGCGGGCAGCTCCGTCGAGATCCGGACCCCCTCGGGCAGGTCGGTCACGGACTGCCACGGCGAGTTCTGCGGGACCGCGAGCACCACCCGGATCGGCTGCGACGTGGCCTTGGAGTAGTGCAGTTCCCCCAGGGACGCGACCTCCGCGCCGGTCTCGGTGATCCAGTCCCGGCCGGTGATGCCCAGGTCGAACAGGCCGCGCTCGATGTAGGACGGGATCTCCTGCGGGCGCAGGAAGCGCACCTTGTCGATCCGGGGGTCGTCGATCGACGCGTGGTAGTCACGGTCGGAGGACCGGCGTACGGTCAGGTCCGCGGCGTCGAACAGGTCGAGGGTGGCTCGCTCCAGCGAGCCTTTGGGCAGGACCAGGGAAAGCACAGTGAGAACCTTTCTTCCGCAACGAAACCGGCCGGGGCTGAGCATCACGCCCGGTCAATGTCGTTGCGGGTTCCCGCCACCAGCCCCATGCCGAGAGACACTGTCCCCGCGCAGGGAGCGCAGCACGAGTGCGGTCTCGAGAGCGGCCACGACCGCCTCCCATCCCTTGTCCTCGCGGCTGCCATCCTGCCCGCTGCGTTCGCGGGCCTGCTCCAGGGTGTCACAGGTCAGCACCCCGTTGCCAACTGGTTTGCCCGCGTCCAGCGCGACCCGCGCGATGCCGTAAGTGACCGCGTCGCAGACGTACTCGAAGTGCGGCGTGCCGCCCCGGATCACCGCGCCAAGGCAGGCCACCGCGTCGTGGTTGCGGGCCAGCTCGGCGGCGACCACGGGTAGCTCAACCGCGCCGGGCACCCGGACCACGAGCGGGTCGTCGACGCCACACGCCTTCGCGGCGGCCAGCGCGCGGTCGGTCAGCGCGTCGGTGATCTCGGCGTGCCAGCGGGTCACCGCGATGGCCAGGCTCAGCCCGGCGGCGTCGACGGTCTCGGCGGGCGGCCGGCCGGCGCCGCTCACTCTGTCTCCCCGGCGCTCGCGCCGCCCGGCAGAAACCCCCACCGGACCTCGTGGCCCAGGGGTTCAGCCCGGCCGGGGCCAGCGCCGCTCGCCCGGGCCTGGCGGCCCGGGCTCGCTAGCCGGTACCGGACGGCGCTCACCGTGTCTCCCTCAAGGCTCGCACCGTCCGGGACAAACCCCCACCGGCCACTCGCCCGGGCCTGACGGCCCGGGCTCGCTAGCCGGTACCGGACGGCGCTCACCGGCACGCCGCCAGGGCGGCGCCGCTGCCAGCGCCATTCGCGATCCCGGTGGTCCCGCTGGCCGGGCTGGCGTCGGCCGGGCTGGCGTCGGCCGGGCTGGCGTCGGCCGGGCTGGCGTTGGCCGGGCTGGCGTCGGCTGGGCTCCCGTTGAGCGTGGCGGGCAGGCCGTCGATCAGGTGGCCGAGCCGGTCCCGCTTGACGGTCAGGTAGCGGAGGTTCTCCGCGGTGGGCGTGACCGGCAGCGCGACCCGGCCAGCCACCTCGATGCCGAACCCGGACAGGCCACTGACCTTCGCCGGATTGTTGGTGAGCAGGCGCACCGAGCGCACGCCGAGGTCGGCGAGGATCTGGGCGCCGGTGGAGTACTCGCGCGCGTCTGCAGGCAGGCCGAGTTCCAGGTTGGCGTCCACCGTGTCGGCGCCGGCGTCCTGGAGCTGGTAGGCGCGTAGCTTGCTGAGCAGGCCGATGCCCCGGCCCTCGTGGCCGCGCAGGTACAGCACGACGCCGCGGCCCTCGGCGGCGATCGCGGCCATCGACGCCTCCAGCTGGTCCCCGCAGTCACACCGGCGGGAGCCGAACACGTCCCCGGTCAGGCACTCCGAGTGCGCCCGGACCAGGACGTCCTGGCCGTCGCCCAGGTCGCCGAGGACCAGGACGGGGTGCTCAGTCTGGTCCACCAGGTTCTGGTACCCGAAGGCGCGCCACTCGCCGTAGGAGTTGGGGAGCCGGGTTTCCACCACCCGGCGGACCATCCGCTCGCTGTGCCGCCGGTACTCGATGAGCTGGGCGATCGAGATCAGCGTGAGCCCGTGCTCGTCGGCGAAGGCGCGCAGCTGGGGGAGCCGGGCCATGGTGCCGTCGTCGTTGACCACCTCGGCCAGCACACCAGCTGCGGGCAGGCCGGCCAGCCGGGCCAGGTCGACCGCGGCCTCGGTGTGCCCGGGCCGGCGCAGCACGCCGCCCTCGGCGTAGCGGAGCGGGAAGATGTGCCCGGGCCGGACGATCTCGTAGGGCTCCGTGGCTGAATCGACCAGGGTGCGCACGGTCCGCGACCGGTCCTCGGCGGAGATGCCGGTCGTGACGCCGTCCCGGGCATCGACGCTGATGGTGAACGCGGTGCGCATCCGCTCGGAGTTATGCGGCGTCATCAGCGGGAGCTGGAGCCGGTCCAGGTGCGCCCCGGGTAGCGGCACGCAGATCACGCCGCTGGTGTACCGGATCATGAACGCCATCAGGTCGGGCGTCATCTTGCTGGCCGCGACGATGATGTCGCCTTCGTTCTCCCGGTCGGCGTCGTCCACGACCAGGACCGGACGGCCGTCCGCGATGTCGCGGACCGCCTGCTCAACCTCGTCAAGCATTGGCTCGCTGAGCATGGTTTCCTCGCCGTTCATGACCTGGCTCCTGCCTGCTCGTTGCCCGCCTGACTGCCGCCGGCCAGCAGGCTCTCCACGTACTTGGCGATCACGTCGACCTCCAGATTCACCTGGCTGCCGGGCTGAAGGCGGCCGAGCGTGGTCATCTCCAGCGTGGTGGGGATGAGGCTGACCTCGAACCAGGGAGCAGGGTCGCCGGTGCCGTCCGGGCGGCCGGTGGCGCCGAGGGCGGAGACGGTCAGGCTGACCCCGTCCACGGTGATCGAGCCCTTCAGCACGATGTACCGGGCCAGCTGCGGCGGGGTGGCGATGCGCACCACGTCCCAGTGCTCACCCGGGGTGCGGGACAGGATCTCCCCCGTGCCGTCCGCGTGGCCCTGCACCAGGTGCCCGCCGAGGCGGCCGCCCAGTCTGACTGGTCGCTCCAGGTTGACCGGGGACCCGGGGCTGAGCCCGCCGAGCCCGGTATGCTGCAGCGTCTCGGCCATTACGTCGGTGGTGAAGGTCTTGTCCGAGGAGTCGGTCACGGTCAGGCAGACGCCGTTGACGGCGATGGAATCACCGTGCGAAGCGTCCGCGGTCACCAGATGACCGCGGACCGTCAGCCGGGCCGCGTCGGGCAGTCGCTCCACGGCGACGACCTCGCCGAGTTCTTCCACTATGCCGGTGAACATCCGCGGTTCCTCTCCTCGGAGCCGTTACGCCACTCGGCTCCGGGGATGCGCGGACACGCAAACGCGGTCGGGCAGCCCATGCTGCCGCCGCGCGCGTGCTGCCTCCCATCCGGACTTTGACCGTCGGTCCCGGAATTTCACCGGATCAGCCGGCCGCTGGCGCTTGACGCCTTGGCCGGGTCGCGGACTGTCACCGCCGGCTCGGAATTTCACCGACCCCGGAGCACGCTTTACTGCAGCAACCAGTGTGCCACGGGAGGTATTCCTGGTCGCAACCCGCCCGTTCCGTGACCCTCCGCACAACCCCGGGCCGCGCGGGCGCTGACCGGCCCCATGTGAGGAATCAGTCACAGCTGGCTTTCGGGTGTGCCACGCACTGCGGGTGGTGCTGGCCCGGCCGGGGCGCGGCCCGGCCATGACGCGGTGGCCGGCCGGTCCCGGCCGCCGGGCCGGCCGGCCACCGCGGGACTGGCGTGAACCACCAGCACCATGGGTCACAAACGATCATGACCGGCGTCCACGTTTCACGCGGACGGTGCGCTTTTCCGCGGCGTTTTGCCCATTTCGGCGCACCATCGGCGTGAAACGTGGACGGGAGGGGCCAGTGTGACTCGCGGGAGCAGGCGCGGCGGGCGGCTGGGGGATGGGCGCACGGGCGGATGCGGTGGATGCGACTGCGGGCCGGGCCACGAACCCGGTCACCGAAACCCGGAAGACCTGAGCGCGGCGAGCTTTCAGCGACGGATCACCCGCTGGGCTCGACCTCGGCCAGGCGGTGGGTGAGGAAGTCACGTTCGGGCTGGTTGGCGGTGAGTTCGAGGGCGCAGCGGTAGGCCTGCGCCGCCTCGTCCGCCCGGCCGAGCCGGCGCAGCAGGTCCGCCTTGGCGGCGGGCAGGTACCGGTAGCCGGCCAGGCGGCCGTCATGTTCGAGGTCTGAGATCGCGGCCAGGCCTGCCTCCGGCCCGTCCGCCATAGCCAGCGCGACCGCCCGGTTGAGCGCGACCACGGGCGAGATCCACGCCCGCCCGAGCAGGTCGTACAGGCGCAGGATCTGCCGCCAGTCGGTGTCCTGGTACGCCGGGGCCCGCGCATGCAGGGCCGCGATCGCGGCCTGCAGTGCGAACCGGCCCGGGCGGCCGCCTCGCAGCGCCGCACGCACCATCGCGGTTCCCTCATCGATGGCGGGACGGTCCCACTGTGAGCGATCCTGTTCCTCAAGGAGCAGCAGCCGGCCGTCTGGTGCGCACCGGGTCGCCCGCCGGGCGTCGGTCAGCAGGAGCAGCGCCAGCAGGCCGCGGACCTCGGGCTCATCCGGCATCAGCAGGCGCAGCATCCGGGCCAGTCCGATCGCGCGATCCACCAGGTCGTCACGGACCAGGTGGCCGCCGCCCGGCGCGGTGTGGCCGGTGGTGTACAGCAGGTGCACGACGGTCAGCACAGCGTCCAGCCGGTCCGGCAGTTCCGGCGCGGCCGGCACCCGGTACGCGATGCGGGCACCGGAGATCTTCTTCTTGGCCCGGGTGACCCGGGCGGCCATGGTCGGCTCGGAGACCAGGAAGGCCTGCGCGATCTCCGCCGTGGACAGCCCGCAGACCAGCCGGAGTGTCAGCGCGACCTGCGCCTCACGGGCCAGCGCCGGATGGCAGCAGGTGAATATCAGCCGCAGCCGGTCGTCGGGGATCACGCCGCTGCCCTCCTCCCCGGCCGCCGCACCCGGCCCGGGCCCTGCGGGCTCTACCAGCAGCGGGAGTTTCCTGCGCAGGGTGGTGTCGCGGCGCAGCAAGTCGATGGCCCGGCGCCGGGCCGTGGTGGTCAGCCAGGCACCGGGATTGCGCGGCACACCTTGCTGGGACCAGGCCTCCAGCGCCGAGACGTAGGCGTCCTGCACGCACTCCTCGGCCAGGTCCAGGTCGCCGGCGACGCGCGCCGTCGCGGCGAGCACGAAGGCCCACTCACGACGGTGCGCGTCCGCCACGGCGTCAGCCGCTGCCGGGCGGTCCTTCCCGGCCCCCGATCCGGGGCTGGGCCCGGCGTCGGCGGGAAGGTCACCCGCGGTGGATCCGGTCACATGCCGTCGAAGACCATGATCGGCCGGACCTCGACGCCCCCGAAGCGCGCCGGGCAGAGCTTGCCGATCTCGAGCGCGTGGTCCAGGTCGCGGGCCTCGACCAGGTAGAAGCCGCCCAGCGCCTCCTTGGTCTCGGCGAACGGGCCGTCGGTCACCACGTCGCCGCGGACGGAGGTGGCGGTGGTGGTGGGCTGCAGGGCCCGCCCGCTGACGATCGACCCGCCGGTCTCCTCCACCTGCTTGGCGAAGCGGTTGTGCGCTTCCATCACCTCCTGCAGCACCTCAGGCGACGCGGTGGCGTAGCTGCTCTCGTCTTCGTTAATGAGGATCAGGTATTCAGCCATGACGGCATCTCCTTCAGGTTCTCGACTCGTCCGTCACCAGTCCGACGAACGTCCCCCGCGATATCGACAGCGTGCGCGCGAGTTCTTCGGTTGATTATGAGTGACTGCCGGCCAACCGTCAGCAGTCGTCGCCGGCCCCGGCCGGCGGGCGGCCCGGCCGGCACCCCAGGTGTCCTGCTGGCGCGTGATGTCCGGGGGTGCGTGCTCAGCAGTACCAGGACGCCCGCGCGGTGGCCCGCTCGGCCTGGGCACGGAGGGCCTGGACCGCGGTCGCCGGGTCGTCGGCGGCGTACACCGCCGAGCCGGCCACGAAGACGTCCGCTCCTGCCTCCGCGCAGCGCTCGATGGTCTTCTCGCTCACCCCGCCGTCCACCTGGAGCCACACCGCGCCGCCGTGCCGGGTCACCAGCTCACGGGCCCGGCGCAGTTTAGGCATCACCAGGTCCAGGAAGGGCTGGCCGCCGAATCCCGGTTCCACGGTCATCAGCAGCATCATGTCGATTTCCGGCAGCAGGTCGGCGTACGGCTCGACCGGGGTCGCCGGATTGATCGCGAGGCCGGCCCGGGATCCTGCGGACCTGATCATCCGGAGGGTCCGCACCGGCGACGAGGCCGCCTCTGCGTGGATCGTGACGTTCCGCGCGCCGGCCTCCGCGTAGGCCGGCGCCCAGCGATCGGGTTCCTCGATCATGAGGTGGCAGTCGAGCGGCAGGCCCGCGTGCTTGAGCAGGGACTCGACGACCGGCAGCCCGAGGGTGAGGTTGGGCACGAAGTGGTTGTCCATGACGTCCACGTGCAGCCAGTCGGCCACGCCGGTGACCGCGGCTGCCTCGTCCGCGAGCCGGGCGAAGTCAGCGGACAGGATGCTGGGTGCCATCTGGACGGCCATGACGCCGAGTGTAGGACCCTGGCCGCATCCCCGTGGGTGGCCTCCGGGGTGAGACCTCGGCCCCCTGTCCTGGTGCCCGGCGATCCGGGCCCGGGGCGGGGTAGGGTGCGGCGAGGAACAGCACCCCGGCCAGAATGTCGCAGCGTCCGGATATCGTTCGAACCTGTATTCGATATCGTGCTCCGGACAGGAGGCAACTTCCGTGAATCCCCAGGCACCCGAGGCCGCCGCCGCTCTGCTCGATCGCGTGCGCAAGCTCCTCACCAAGGCGGAAGCCGACGGCGTGACCGCAGCCGAGGCGGAGGCCCTTACGGCCAAGGCGGCCGAACTGATGGCCAAGTACGGCATCGACCGGGCCCTGCTCGCCGCCCGGCGGCCGGAGACCGACCACCCGGACGACCGGAAGGTCGACGTCGACAACCCGTGGGCCCGGGTGCAGGCCCACCTGCTCTGCGGACTGGCCACCGCCCTGCGGTGCCAGTGCGTACTGCTTCCCCGGCAGGGCCCGGGGACCCGCATCCACATCTTCGGGTTCGCCTCCGACATCGAGCGCACCGACGTGCTCTACACGTCGTTGCTACTGCAGATGTGGCAGGGCCTGGGGACGGCCCAGGTCCCCGACTGGAGCCGCAGCCCGCGGGCATGGCGGCGCAGCTGGCTGCTCGGCTTCATCTCCGCCGTTGTCTCCCGGGTCCGGGCCGCTGAGCAGGCGGCCACCTCCCAGGCCACCTCCCCGGCCGCCGCCGAGGGCCAGCGAATGACGCTGGTCCTGGCCGACCGGCGGCAGGTCATCATGCGGAACATCGAGCACGCCTATCCCGCCACCCGCAAGACCCAGATGACCTACTCCGGCAGCGGCTACGGGGCCGGGTACAGCGAGGGCCAGCGGGCCGACATCGGCTCGGCCCGGCTGCGCCGGACAAACGGGCGCTCGCTCACCAGCACCGGCCAATCCAGTGCCAGCTAACCCAGCGCGGCTAACCCAGCGCTGGGCGGTCAGCGCGCCGACTGCCCAGCGTCCTCACGGCGGCGCAGCAGGGCCAGGAAGATCGCATCGGTGCCGTGTCGGTGCGGCCAGAACTGGGCGTACCGGCCATCAGGCTCCGGGCAGCGCAAATCTGGCACCTCGGCCAGGACGGCGGGCGCGTCGAGCACCTCGATATCGTCACGGCCGCGGAGCACGTCCGCCAGCACGTCCCGGGTCTCGCCCCGATGCGGCGAGCAGGTGACGTAGCCGACCACGCCACCCGGCCGGACCGCGTCCAGCGCGCTGCGGAGCAGGCTGCGCTGCAGCCCGGCCAGGCCAAGGACGTCCTGCTCCGAGCGCCGCCACCGCGCCTCCGGGCGGCGGCGCAAGGCCCCGATCCCCGAGCACGGGACGTCCGCCAGCACCCGGTCGAAGGCCCCGGCCCGCCAGGCGGGTGCGGTCGCGTCGACGGCCGCGGCGGCGGCCGCTCCGGTGACCGACACCGCGTCGCGGGCCAGCCGGGCCCGGTGCGGGCGGGCGTCCGTGGCCAGCACGTGCGCCCCGCGCTGCGCGGCCAGGCCGGCCAGCAGCCGGGCTTTGCCGCCCGGGCCAGCGCACATGTCCAGCCACCGCTGGTCCGGGCCGGTCAGCCCGGCCCGGGCCACCGCGATCGCGGCCAGCTGGCTCGCCTCGTCCTGGACGGCGGCGCGCCGGGCGCTGACCGCCTCGATCGCGGCCGGATCCCCGCCCGCCAGGTAAGCCCCGAAGGGTGACCAGGCAGCGGGCTCAGCGCCGGCGGTCGTGAGCTCCCCCGGGTCAGCCAGGCCGGGCACCACGCACAGGGTGACCCGGGGCCGGGTCCCATTCGCCGCCAGGGCCGCCTCTGTCTCGGCCAGGGCACCTGCGGCGTCCTCTCCCAGCGCGCTGGCCACCACCTGAACCATCCACCGGGGGTGGCTGTAGCGGACGGCCAGATGACCGAGCGGATCGGCGTCGCGGCGCGGGGCCGCGACACCCATCCAGGTCTCCAGGTCCCGGGTGGCCACCTTGCGGAGCACCGCGTTAACGAAACCGGCCGAGCGCTGGCCGGCCAGGTCACGGGCGAGGTCCACGGATGTCGCGACGGCCGCGTGCTGCTGCACCCGGGTGGCCAGCAGCTGGTGGGTGCCGAGCCGGAGCACCTCGCGCAGCGGGAGGTCCACCCGGTCGAGCTTCCGGTCACTGCACAGGCCGAGGATCGCGTCGTAGCTGCCCCGGCCGCGTAGCGTCCCGTAGGTGAGCTCGGTGGCCAGCGCGGCGTCCCGGCCTGTCAGGCCGCGCTCAGTGAGCATCGACGGCAGCAGCAGGTTGGCGTAGGCGTCCCGCTGATCCACGGCGATGAGCACGTCGTAGGCGAGCCTGCGAACCGGGTCGGCGCGGCGGCGTCCCCGGCCATCGCGCAGCGCGGGGCCACCGCCGGCGCGGCCACTGCGGGAAGCACCACTGCCGGAAGCGCCCCCGCGGGAAGCACCACTGCCGGAAGCGCCCCCGCGGGAAGCACCGTCACGGGGAGCGCCTTCACGAGAGGCCCCGTCCTGAGCGGACCTGCCCTGAGGGATCGTCCGCGGCTTGCGGATCGGTGCGGTCATCTCAGCTCAGCACCACAACATCCTGGCGGAGCCCGCGAGCCCAGTCGGCGGCGCGCATCCGCCGCTTACCCGGCGGCTGGACGTCACCCAGCCCGACCGGCGTGGTCGCGGTGCCGACAAGTACCCCGGAGCGCAGAAAGCGCACCTCGCCCGGGGCGAGGGAACCGGCGGACGCCGCGCCGTCCGGAGCCGGGTCAACCGGCCACAGCTTCAGCCGGTCCTCCCCCAGCTTGGTCCAGGCGCCCGGACCGGGGGTGGTGGCGCGAACCTGCCGGTCCACGGCGGCGGCAGGCTGCTCCCAGCGCACCCGGGCATCCTCGGCGGTGATCTTGGGAGCGAGGGTCACTCCCTCGGCAGGCTGGGGCCGCGCCTCGAGCTGCCCGGACTCGATCCCGTCGAGGGTGGCCACGAGCAGCCCGGCGCCGGAGATCGCCAGCCTCCCGAGCAGATCCCCCGCAGTGTCACGGGGATGGATCGGCTCGGTTACGACCCCGAAGACCGGGCCTGCGTCCAGCGCCTTGACCAGCCGGAACGTGGTCGCGCCGGTGATGTCGTCGCCACGCAGGATGGCGTGCTGCACCGGGGCCGCGCCACGCCACGCGGGCAGCAGCGAGAAATGCAGGTTGATCCAGCCCTGGGCGGGGATGTCGAGCACGGCCTGCGGGATGAGCGCACCGTAGGCGGTCACCGGGACGATGTCCGGGGCGATCTGGCGCAGCCGGTCGACGAAGTCCGGGTCCCGGGGCCGGGTGGGCTTGAGCACCTCGATGCCGGCCCCGGCGGCGCGCTGCGCCACCGGGCTCGGCTCCAGGCGCAGCCCCCGGCCGGCCGGGGCGTCGGGCCGGGTCACCACCGCGGCTACCTCGTGCCGGGACTTCAGGAGGGCATCGAGCGCAGGCACGGCAGCCTGCGGGGTACCGGCGAACACCAATCGCATGAGGGAACCTAGCGGGCCTGTCCGCCGGTCGCGTGCGGCGAGGCCCGGATCTCCGGCACGGGCTCACCCCACCACTCCGCCTCGCGGATGGCCCGCATGGCCAGCTTGCGCTGCTGCGGGTCGAGCCGGTCGATGAACAGCACCCCGTCCAGATGATCCGTTTCGTGCTGCACGCACCGGGCCAGCTGGCCGGTGCCCTCGAGGGTGACCGGCTCGCCGTACATGTTGAAGCCCTTGGCGGCCGCACCGAAGGCACGCTGGGTCGGGAAGGCGAGGCCGGGGAACGACAGGCAGCCCTCGTCGTCGGTCTCCGTCTCGGCCGACAGGTCGAGCGAGGGATTGATCAGGTGCCCGAGCTCGTCATCCACGAAATAGGTGAAGACCCGCAGGCCCACGCCGATCTGCGGCGCGGCCAGGCCGAGGCCCGGCGCCTCCAGCATCGTGTCGGTGAGGTCCTTGACCAGCTTGCGCAGCTCGGCGTCGAAGTCGCGGACCGGCTCGGCCGGGGTGCGTAGTACCGGATCACCGAAGATGCGGATCGGCTTGACGCTGATGGCGCACCGTCCTTCCGTCTGGGCGCTCACCGGGCCCCTGTCACCGGGAGCGTTAACCACCCAAGTCTATGAACTGCCGGGGCCCTAACTGGCCGAGACCGAGCGGGCCTTGAACGCAGCCTTCCGCGCGGCCCGAGCCACCCCCGGATCCGGGTGGTGATCACTGAGCGCGGTCAGCAGGTCAGTCACCCCCGGATGGCGGACCCGCCACAGCCCGGCGACCAGCTCCGCCTGCGCGTCCGGGGGCACGTCGGGCAGCAGCTCGGCGACGACGTCCTTCGGGTCCGCCTCCTCCAGCAACCCCGCGCCCAGGTCCACCAGCAGCCAGGCCCGGTCCTCCCGGTCCAGCTCGGCGGCCTCGCCGTGCTCGTGCAGCCAGACCGCCGCGTGGGCACGCAGCACCGGATCGGCCAGGGCTTCACGGACGCCGGCCACGGCATCCTCGCCGATCCGGTCGAGCACCGCGAATCCCGCGCCGCGCAGGCCCGGGGAACCCTGGCTGGCCGCGCTGATCAGCTCCGCCGCGGCCTGCCGGGGAGTCCGCCCCGCGAGCCAGCTGGCGATCTCCGCTTCCCCGTCCTCCACGTCGCAGTTGGCCAGCGTGGCCAGCAGGGCGGTGGCGTCGCTGCGTGCGCGGCCGCCGGTGACCGGGACATGCCATCCCTGCGCCCGCAGCCGCCTGTGCACGCCCCAGACGCCGAGCGGCGCCAGGGTGACAGTCAGGGCGCCGCCGTCCTCGTCCACGCCGGGCTCGTCCGCGCCCAGCTCGACCACGCCGAGATCGGCCAGCATCTCCAGGGCGACGGACAGGGCCGCCCCCTCGTCCTGGAGCACGCCGCGGTCTGTGGCCTGCTCACCGCCGGGCCCGGGCACGCTGCCGTGCGCTCCCCGGCGCCGGGTGTCGGCCGCGGCCAGATAGGCGTCGAACAGGGCATCCATTCGTACCGGGCCGCCCACCGTGTACAGGGCGGTCGCCATCCCGTCCAGGTCCTCGGCCTCCAGCATGACCGTGAGCGCCGAGTCCCAGGCGGCCAGCACATCGTCTGCGGTCCCGGACGCGAGCACGTCGAGCCGGTCCCCGGCCTCCGCGCGGCCGTCGCTGAGAAGCAGCATCCGGGCAGCGACCGCGACCCGCCACGCCGCCTCGAACTCGGCCGGGATCAGCTCCAGGTGCGTGGCGGCCGCCAGGGCGTCCGCCTGGCGCAGCCGCCCGGCCTTGGTGAGCACCCGGCCGGGCCCGATCCACCTGGCCACGTCACGGCCCGCCCGCAGCAGCGGGGCGACCCGGGCTGCCGCGGCCAGCTCCTCACGGGGCGCCAGGCGCACCGTCGGGAGCCGGGGCGGACCGCCGGTATCAGTCGCCTGCGCGTTCCCGTTCGCATTGCCGCGCGGACCCGGCGTGGTCCGAGACGGCGGATTCCGTCGTGAGGTGGCCACCCCAGCACCCTATGGCCTCCCCGGGGGAACTCAGATCAGCTCGGCCGGGTCAA
>Ga0187883_10000845_pt1 | contig 18991 bp, 11 predicted proteins | sample June2016WEW_20_1_2_FD_132966 | JGI IMG/M metagenome (GOLD analysis project Ga0187883, IMG submission 132966) | Peatland microbial communities from SPRUCE experiment site at the Marcell Experimental Forest, Minnesota, USA - June2016WEW_20_10 | ecosystem: Environmental > Terrestrial > Soil >...
AGCCAGGCGTGTGCGCTGGGTGAGCTACGTGCTGCCGTGCCTCCTTGTGCTGCATGCGGCATCGTCATTGCACGCCTATCCCAACTATCTCTCCTATGCCAGCGACCTGTGGGGCGGACCGTCCAAGGCGTATAAGTACGAGCCTTGGCTCGATATGGGACAGGCGTATCCGGAAGCCAAAGCTTACCTTGAACAGCATCCCGCCGAAAACTGTTGGTTCATCACGGGATGGCAGTGGGACCCGGGGTTCTACGACGTGCCCTGCCGACCCTTCGGTCTCTACTTGTCTCGCGAGATACCGGCTCGCGTGCACGGCACCGTTATCGTCGGCAGCACTCTACTTACAGACGTGCGACTGGCGGAGGAAGAGATTGCGGCGGCGTTTAAGAACGCTACGCCCAAAGACCACATCGGCGGCAGCGCCTTGCTGGTTTACGAGGGCGATTTCGACACCAGCTTGGATGCCGCCACAGGCGAAAGGAATCTGGCGATGCACGCGACTGCCGCCGGACAGCTCTCCGCCGCCCTCGAGCATGGTAAGAGAGCGGTCGAACTGGCGCCAGCGAGCCCACTAGCGCACGCTAACTTATGCGTCTTGCTGGCGCCTACCCAAGTGGATTCAGCGCTGAAGGAATGTTACATCGCACAAAACTTGCTACTGCACGATCCACTTAGGGACGAGCCAGTTCGGAGGTATTACCTGGACTCACTTGCATTCACGATTACAGCGCTCAGAAGTGATTACAGGAATGTCTACGGACACGAGCCAGAAATTGTGCCAACCGCAGACCTCCACCGCCGGTAACGGTGGAACATCGTTATTATCTTACACACTGGTGCGAGACTAGTAGCGGGTGATTCCGTAGCGGCACCACGACAGCGCCGCTTCTATGTCAGCGAATTCCAAGCAGTACGGCGATGTATTGCCGCACTTCCGGAGCAGTGTTGCCTCGGCTTTGGAATGAAATTGTGCCTGGCGGCCCGCCCAGTCCAAGCTTTTGAGCTGGTGAATTAGGATAGCACCCTCCACCTTGATGAGCTTGCGCAACGGGGAGAAAATTGTTTCCTATGGTGCCCTCCGTACTCGCGCCTAACGAAAATAACTGACTGATCAATCCCACGCATACCGACTACAAGAGGATCGTCGTGCTAGAAGTGGAGCCGCTCAGCCATGATCCGCGTATGTTCCGGAAGCGACGCAGCCACCACCGACACTAATTGTCTGCTGGGTGTGGCCGCCAAATTTGGTAAAAGTCTCGATTGGATTGTTAGAGGCGAGAGCATCTATTGAGCCACTCCAAAGAGAGCGCAGATTTGCGGGCTGCCGCCAACCTAGGTCGTCCAGGCCTACAAGAAGGAAGGTCGTTGGATGGGCGTTTGTCATTCTTCTGGGATTCTTCGCCGTTGTCCTCTATCCGGCCCCTTTGTATGCAACGATGTTTTCAGGCGGTGCTGTTTTCATTGAGCAATTAACCGCCGAAGGTTGGCGGCGCTTCCGGCCCGCGGTGGTCATATTGATCGCCTTAGCAGCTGGGATTCTCGCACCATGCTTCGTCCCCATTCTTCCAATTGACCGCGTTGTTCCCTATCAGAAGGTACTCGGCCTGCCTTTTCCCCATTTGCATGGAGAAGTACATGCTCACCTACGAGTTACCTTCGTGGTTTGTAATGGAGACCGGCTGGGACAAACTCGTTGCGGCGACTGCGAGCGTGTATAACCGTCCTCCCCCGGAAGAGCGATCGAGAACAGGTATTCTCGAAAAAAGAAGAATCCTATGGCGGCCAGCCACACAACACCAGTTCGTATGCGTCTCCGCCCGCGTCTGAGAGACAACCGCAATCCTACCTGCCCCCGTGTTGCCCTCGTCATTTGTCCCAAGTCCGCATGCTAATGCATGATGATTACTCCGAGAGCTTTCCCAAAGCAGTAAGAATCTTCTCCGGTGTAATTGGAAGCTCCCGAATACGCACACCAATTGCATCGTAAATTGCGTTGGCGATAGCAGGAGCCGGGACGATGGCGCAAGGCTCGGAGAGCGACTTGGCGCCGAACGGTCCCGTAGGTTCGTTGGACTCGATGAACACACTCTTGATCTCGGGGGGCATCTCCAAAGCCGTAGGCATCTTGTAACTCAGGAAATCCGCGGTCAGACAAGCTCCGTTCTCTTGGTCAAATACAAGGTTTTCCATGAGCGCATAGCCCATGCCCTGCTGAAACCCACCTTCGACCTGCCCTTCTGCGCCCGCTGGATTGATCACTCTCCCGATGTCATGGGCATACACCACTCGCAACACCTTCACTTCACCCGTTTCAGTATCGACTTCTACTTCGACGAATTCGGCAGTAGCGGGTGAGGGGTTAGCAGTGGGCGCCAGGGACGCAACTCCTATCACGGTGCCTTTCTCTTGGAGGGAAGTGCGCTGCATGCCGTCTGGCACCATCCGGACGTAGGGGGATTCCGCCTGTTTAACGACGTCGGCGATCGGTAGGCTCCTGTCCGGGGCGCCTTTCACGTAGACCCGGCCGCCACCGGTTTCGAGATTGTCAGGAGTTGTCTTCAGCATCGGACCGGCAACCTCGAGAAGTCTTTTCTTGGCTGCACCCGCGGCGACCTTTGCCGCGTTTCCGGCGGAATAGGTCACGCGGCTGGCATGGCTTGGGGCGTCAAAGGGAACAGTCTCCGTATCGGCGTACGTCATGCGGACCGCTCCCGCGGGCACGCCCAATTCCGCAGCTGCAATCTGTGACAACGTTGTGATCTGTCCAGAGCCCATGTCAATGGTGGCCATAGACAAGTCGGCAGTACCGTCGGCGTTGAGTTTGATGACAGCACCGGAGTGCTCGTAGATGTCGGGGAAACCAACGCAGCCACTTACCCAGAGAGGCTGGCAAGCGAGTCCGATCCCGCGTCTCTTGGTTCCGGTGCCCCGTGCCCTGGATCGGCCGTTCGACCAACCTATCGCCTCCGCGCCCTGCTTTAGGCAATCGGCAAAGCGGTAAGTGTCGAGCTTAGAGCTCGGGTCGAAGGGGTGCGGCTGTCCCTCGCTGTGAGAATTCTTAAGCCGGAACTCGATCGGGTCGAGCTGCAACTTCTCGCAAATTTCATCAATCTGGGATTCGACGGCGAAAGCCGCCTGCGGGACCCCATATCCACGGAAGCCGCCACCGATCATATTATTGGTGTAGACGGTGAATCCTTCCCATTTCGAATTGGGGCACCGGTAAGGAAGGAGGAAGCCGTACATACCGTGGACCATCAGCACTACGGCTCCGTGGGTCGCGTGGGCGCCGGTGTCAAGGATGCTCTTGGCAGAACGTGCAACGAAGGTACCGTCTTTCTTGACACCCGTTTTCAACACGACCTTGAAAGGGTTACGGGCGGTGGTGATGAAGTCTTCGTAGCGGGTCTGCTCAATACGCACCGGGCGACGCGTCTTCATGCTCAGCAAGGCCGAGATCGGTTCGATGAAACCGATATCGAGCTTGCCCCCGAAGCCACCCCCGATGTATGGAGGCCTGACAACCCGCACTTTGCTGACCTGAATATCCAGTGCGGAAGCTAGTTTTTCGCGTAACCCGAACAGGTGCTGCGTAGACGACCAGACGGTAAGATTGCCGAACGTATCGCTGTCTACCACGCAGACGCGGGGCTCCATGTAGCAGGTATGGACCCGCTGGGTCTGGTAAGTGTTTTCAAATACGTAGTCCGCCTCTTCGAAGCCTTTCTCCAAATCACCGAATGCGAAGGACGGGTTCATCGCAATGTTGTTAGGAGCATGCTGGTGGATTTGGGGAGCCCCCTGCTTCATGGTCTCTTCCGGGTCCAATACAAAGGGAAGTTGCTCGTAGTCCACATGGATCAAGTCGAGTGCCTCTTCGGCAATTTCGGGACTGGTAGCGGCCACGGCGGCTACGGGTTCGCCTGCGAAGCGCACTGTGTCGCTCAAGATCAGCATGTCAGGAATCATGCTGGCAGCCATGCCGGGAGAAAAGAAAACCGGGTGGAACTTCTTTTTCGGGACTTCCGAGGGAACCAGCACAGCCCTGACGCCGGTTAGACATTCGGCTTTGGAAGTGTCGATGCGCAATATTCGCGCATGGGGATACGGACTCCGCAGGAGCTTGCCGTGCAGCATGCCGGGCAATCGGACGTTAACGGGAAAGCCTCGACCGCCTGTGACCTTGTCGTACGCGTCAGGTCTAAGAACACTTGTACCGATGATGCTGGTTTCCGACATGGTCGCTATCCTTTTTCCGAACCTGCCACGATCCGGCGGCTGGCAGCCAGCCGAATGGCATCCACAATCTTCTGGTAGCCGGTGCAACGGCACAGATTACCGGCGATTGCCCGCCGGGCTTCCAGATCGTCGGGTACATGCGAGCCAACACTGGAGAGATACGCCTTGGTTGTCATGATCATCCCGCAGGTGCAATAGCCGCATTGCACTGCGCCCGCCTCGATAAACGCTTGTTGGACAGGATCGAGCACGGCATTGTCCGCCAGCCCTTCCACCGTGGTGATCTTCCTGTCCTGCGTCGCCATGGCGAAGATCATGCAGGAATACATCGCTTTGCCGTCCACCAAGACGGTGCAGCAACCGCACCCTCCAGTGTCGCAACCTTTCTTGGTGCCAAGGAGGCCCAACTCGTCGCGGAGGACCTGCAACAGAGTATAGTGGGGTCCAACCGCGACTTCGTGTGCTTGACCGTTGATATCGAGATTGATGATTCTTTTCATGTGCTATTTCCGGCAACTTTCCTTAAGATGGCTCGTCCAGCTGCATACCCAATCGGTCTAAGGCACGCAGCAGGGCGCGGCGGACAAAGACCTTGGCAACGGTGCTACGGTATTTTGCCGAAGTCCGATAGTCGGATACGGGGTGAATATCGAAAGCGACCACGTTTCCCGATTCCTTGAGCAGAGCGGCTGTGGGGTACTGGCCCTTGAGCACATCCTCACAGGACACGGCACGCACAGGTACTTTGCCGATTCCGCCGCCCACCACGACCCTCGCGTCGCGACAAGTTCCCTTTTTGTCCACGGTGATGCGCACTGCGACGTTCAACAGGGCGAGGTCGTTGGCGTTGGTCTCGAGCTTCAGGAAGGCGCTGGCGGACCGGGAAGGCTGTCTCAGAACCAGGATCTCGGTTATGAGTTCGGTGCGCTCCAGCACATGCTCGAAATAGTCGAGATAGAACTTGTGCAGTCCGATCTCCCGAGATCCTTTCGGACCTGCGGCTCTCACTGCGCCGTCGAGGGCCATGAGTGCTACGGGCAAGTCGAACAAAGGCGTGGCACTGGCAACGCATCCGGCGACGGTCGCCATGTTGCGAATCTGAGCGGGGGGATAACAGAGTGCATCCAGCACAGCACCGAGTTCGGGGCTGTTCTGAACGCGTTCTGAGGCAGCCAACTCGGCGAAAGTCGTCGTCGCGCCGATGCAGAGCGTATCGTGCTCGTACTTCACATACGAAAGGCCCACTTTCTGCAGGTCAATGAGTACATCCATCTGGCCGAGCAGACCACGGGCGATAATGCCGTGGAGAAATGTCCCGCCCCCGACGACCAAGGCCCGCTCGCGATACTTCACTAGCAGTTCCACTACTTCTTGAGGGCTGCTGGGCTGGAGAAACTCTTTGACTGCGGCAGATGGCATGATGCCTCCGTTACCAACCGGACTTGGATCCGACCGACCGCGTGCTGCCCCGCACAGCAGTCCCCGCTTTCAGAAGCTGAGCCGCACTGAAACCTGCAGTTGCCGCATGTCGGCAACACTTCAGGGTGTACCAAAGCTCAAGAGCGGGGCGGCCCCCTTTACACCGTCGTCGTAGTGCGTCGGTTCGGGGCCAATCAGATCCCCAGCCCCGTAGATAATGTTCATGTCGAACACGTTCCTCCTGTTGAAGAGGTTAAAGAGTTCCAGACTGAGAGTAGCCGGGCCTCTTTTTGCGAGATTTTGAACGCGATTGCGCGTCTCACTCGCATGTCGACCTTCCGGAAGTTACCACCTTGTGGTTCCGTCGTCCAGGAGGAACTCGCGAAACTCCTGACGGTTACTAAGTTGTTAACCAGGAACTTCAAGAACCACCAACGACGGGAAGTTCCCGCTCGCGGGCGGCTTCAGCCGCGTAGCGCAGCGCTTCGCGAACATCCTCGACCTCAAGGTCGGGATAAGCACTTAGGGCATTCCGTTACGCAAAACGCGGAGTCGGCTCTTCGGTCGAAGCGCGGTTCTCGTCTTCGAGCCCCACACTGACATGACCAACATGGTCAGATTTGTTATAATGTGCGTATGCGTACCGTAAACATTAGCGACTTGAAAGCGCAGCTCAGTGCTCACATCCAGCTCGTAAAGGACGGTGAAGAAGTGCTGATTTGCGACCGCAACAAGCCTGTAGCGCGGATCGTTCCCTGCCGCATGAACGACCACTCCGAGCAAGAGCAGCGACTGGTTGCCCGAGGCGTTCTCGCGCCGCCGTTGAAGAGACGGCGCTCGCCCGTTTCATTGCCGGAACCACCGGGAGACATTTCTGATGACGTCATGGAGCAAGTATGGCGAGAAGAACGGCAAGGTCGGTAAAGCGCCCTTCGGCTTTTTGGGACACGAGCGCATTGGTTCCGCTGTGTGTTCGTCAGGGCACCACGCCGCGGGCGATTGCTCTCTACGAGAATTGTGAGGCGGTCGTCTGGTGGACGACCTCGGTGGAGATTGCGAGCGCGCTGGCGCGCCTCGTTCGGATGAAACAACTCAACTCCAGTGACTGGGCCAAGGCGCGTAAGCTCGCGAACACCCTTGCCGACGCCTGGTCTGTCATTCAGCCGTCGGATGCGGTGCGCGCGAAGGCGATGCAACTTGTGGATCGTTATGATTTGCGGGCAGCCGACGCGCTGCAGTTGGCAGCAGCGCTCGTATGGTGTGAAGACCTCCCGCAAGGCCGAATGTTTCTGACGGCGGACAAGAAACTGCAACAAGCGGCTATGCTGAGCGGTTTTGACGCAGCGGAGATATAGCTGCTGGTGGTTCCCGTTCGGCTTCGATACGGCTCATTGGTCCTGACCGACGTACCGGTCACGTGCATGCTGCTGTTCGCGGTATTGGGATTTTACCTGTGGGTCAAGCATCGTACGATCCTGTTCTTTCTGTTGACCGCTATCGGCGGTAGCGCCTTGCTGGTTTACGAAGGCGATTTCGACACCAGCCTGGATGCCGCCACAGGTGAAAGGAATCTAGCGACGCACGCGACTGCCGCCGGACAGCCCGCCGCCGCCCTTGAGCACGGTAGGAAAGCGGTCGAACTAGCGCACGCTAACTTATGCGTCTTGCTGGCGCCTACCCAAGTGGATTCAGCGCTAAAGGAATGTTACATCGCACAAAACTTGCTACTGCACGATCCACTTCGGGACGAGCCAGTTCGGAGGTATTACCTGGACTCACTTGCGTTCACCCTTACGGCGCTCAGAGATGATTACAGGAAGGCTCACGGACACGAGCCAGAGATTGTGCCAACCGCAGACGTTCCCCGCCGGTAACGCTGGGACACGACGACGCCCTGCAATTGCCTTTGAAGTCTGTTCCAAGCCCGACGAGAAGTTGATTAATATCGCGAACCGTCGGCCCTGCCGAAGGCTGCCATTGCGAGGTGACTGACATCACAGCCGCCGAACCCAAGTCCAATCAATAATGCCGTGCAAAGGGGGACGATGCTATGGCTAGCCCCGCTGCTCCTATCGCCTCGTCGTCTCGCGAGATCCGCGTGTTCATCTCCTCTACCTTCCGCGATATGCAGGAGGAGCGAGAGGAGTTGGTGAAGCAGATCTTTCCCCAACTGCGCCGCCTGTGCGAGAGCCGCGGCGTCACCTGGGGCGAGGTGGACCTGCGCTGGGGCGTGCCCGACGAAGCCAAGGCCGAAGGGAAGGTCCTGCCCCTGTGCCTGGCGGAGATCGAGCACTGCCGGCCTTATTTCATCGGCCTGCTGGGCGAGCGCTACGGCTGGGTACCAGAGGAGATTCCGCGAGAGCTAGTTGAGACGCAGCCGTGGCTCAACGAGCACCGCAAGCAGTCGGTGACAGCCCTGGAGATACTCCATGGCGTGCTGCGAAATCCGGAGATGGCGGAGCACGCGTTCTTCTACTTTCGCGATCCGCGCTATGCCGCCGCGCGCCCCGGCTTCACGGAAGAAAACCCTACCAAGCACGAGCGGTTGGCGAAGCTGAAGGACGATATTCGCAATAGCAAATTCAAGGTCTCAGAGTCCTTCGCCACACCGAAGCAGTTGGGCGACTGGGTGCTGCGCGATCTAACTGCCGTCGTCGAAGACCTGTATCCCGAGAAGAGCATCCCCGACCAGCTGAACCGGGCCGCCGCCGATCATGAAGCGTATGCAGCCAGTCGCCGCACGGTCTATATCGGCCGCAAAGAGCACATCGAACGACTTGACGCCCATGCTGCTGGGGATGGGCCGCCGCTGGTGGTGCTGGGCGAATCCGGCGGGGGCAAATCGGCGTTGCTGGCCAACTGGACCTACACCTGGAGCAAAGAACACCTTAAAACGCCGGTCTTCGTTCACTTCATCGGCGCCGCGCCCGACAGTGCGAACTGGATGGCCATGCTGCGGCGGCTGATGGGCGAGTTCCGCCGCCGTTTCGACATTCAAATCGAGATTCCGGACAAGCCCGACGCCCTGCGCATGGCCTTCGCCAACGCGCTGCACATGGTGGCGGCGCACGGGCGTGTCGTGCTGGTGCTCGACGCGCTGAACCAGATTGAAGACCGCGACGGCGCCCCGGATCTGATCTGGCTGCCGGTCATCCCGGCCAACGTGCGCCTGGTGGTCTCGACGCTCCCCGGCCGGCCGTTGGACGATCTGAAGACGCGCGGCTGGCCAGTGCTGACCGTAGAGGCACTTTTGCCGCCAGAGCGCGAGACGCTGATTGACGAGTATTTGAAGCGGTACGCCAAGGCGTTGAGTGCGGAGCCTGCTCGACGTATCGCCGCCGCGCCGCAAACGGGCAACGGCCTGTATCTCACCACGCTGCTGAACGAACTGCGTTTGTTCGGCCGCTACGAAGAGTTGGACCAACGCATCGGCTGGTATCTGGAAGCGGCTAACCCGTTCGAGCTCTATGGAAAAGTCATTCAACGCTGGGAGCAGGATTACGGCAAGCCTGACCCGGCCTGCGAGAACGTCGTCCGGGAGAGCTTGGTGCGCCTGTGGGCGGCGCGTCGCGGTCTTTCCGAGACTGAGTTGCTCGAATCGCTGGGCACGCGAGGCTCGCCGCTGCCGCGCGCGGTGTGGAGCCCGCTGTATCTGGCCGCTGGCGATGCTCTGGTGAACCGGGGCGGCCTGCTGACCTTCGCGCACGACTTCCTGCGCGAGGCTGTTCGAGATGCGTACCTGCCCACGGACAGTCATCAACAGGGCGCGCACCTCACCCTGGCCGCTTATTTTCATGGCCAGCCGCATGGTTCCCGGCAACTGGATGAACTGCCCTGGCAGTGGCAGGAAGCCGCCGCGTGGCAGAGCCTGGCGGATCTGCTGGCGCAACCCGGCTTTTTCAGCCCGCTCTGGGAGAAGGACCAGTTTGAGGTGAAGGCCTACTGGACGCGGATCGAGACCCACTCGCCGCTGCGCATGGAGCAGGTCTACGCCCCAGCGATCGATCAGCCTACCCTCGACCCCGATTACGCGTGGCGAATCGGGATGTTGCTCGCCGACACGGGCAAACCCGAAGCGGCGCTGCGCATCCGTGCGCGCCTCGTGGAGCACTACCGGGAGCAGGGTGATCGCGCGAAGCTTCAAGCCGCGCTGGGCAACCAGGCGGCGATCCTCTATGACCGCGGAGACCTGGACGGTGCCATGGCCCTGCACAAAGAGAAAGAGCGCCTCTGCCGCGAGTTGGGGAACAAGGTTGGGTTGCAAGTGTCGCTGGGCAACCAGGCGAATATCCTATACGACCGCGGAGACCTGGACGGCGCCATGATCCTGCACAAAGAAAAAGAGCGCCTTTGCCGCGAGCTGGGGAACAAGCAGGGGCTTCAAGTGACGCTGAACAACCAGGCGTTGATCCTCAACGCCCGCGGAGACCTGGACGGCGCCATGGCGTTCCATAAAGAACAGGAGCGCCTCTGCCGCGAACTGGGGAATAAGGTTGGGCTTCAGGCTTCGCTGGGCAACCAGGCGAATATCCTATACGACCGCGGAGACCTGGACGGTGCCATGGTGCTACACAAGGAAAAACAGCGCCTCTGCCGCGAGCTCGGGAACAAGGATGGGCTGCAAGTGTCGCTGGGCAACCAGGCGTTGATCCTCAAGACCCGCGGAGACCTGGACGGCGCCATGGCGCTTCACAAAGAAGAAGAGCGCCTCTGCCGCGAGCTCGGGAACAAGCAGGGTCTGGCAGGCGCGCTGGGCGAACAGGCGGTGATCCTTTATTCCCGCGGAGACCTGGACGGCGCGATGGCCCTGCACAAAGAAGAAGAGCGCCTCTGCCGCGAGCTGGGGAAAAAAGTAGCGTTGGCAGGCGCGCTGGGCAACCAAGCGTTGGTCCTCTACTCCCGCGGAGACCTGGACGGCGCCATGGTCCTGCACAAAGAAGCAGAGCGCCTCTGCCGCGAGCTGGGGAACAAGCAGGGTCTGCAAGCGTCGCTGGGCGGCCAGGCGTTGATCCTCTACTCCCGCGGAGACCTAGACGGCGCCATGGCACTGCTGAAAGCACAAGAGCGCCTCTGCCGCGAACTCGGCAATCCCGAAGGGCTCTCGATCTCGCTCTCGAATCAGGCCGAACTGTTGAGCGGCGCTCCAGATCGCAGGGGCGAAGCCCGCCGGCTCGCGGACGAAGCTCTGGCCATCGCCACCCGCCACGGCTACCGACAACTCTTGCCCGAGTTCCAGCGTATCCGCGACTCCATCTCATCGAGCGAACAATGAGGAATCACCCTGCCGCAGTCCGAATTGAACACCGACCAGCGGAACCGGATCTCCTATTCGACCTGCGCGAGATGACTTTGACAGCCGCTTCACGGGTCACCTAGACGTCAGCGGGGACCGAGCTATCTGGAGCTTGTCCAATGCCGACCGCAACACGCACATTCCGGGTTTTTGTCAGTTCCACCTTCGAAGACTTGCAGGCGGAGCGCGACGCGCTGCAGCGCGACGTGTTCCCGAAGCTGCGCAAGGTGTGTGTAGAGAACGGCGCACGCTTCCAGGCCATTGACCTGCGCTGGGGTGTGCGCGACGAGGCGGCGCTCGACCAGCAGACCATGGAGATCTGCCTGCGCGAGATTGAACGCTGCCAGCAGACCGGCATCAAGCCGAACTTCATCGTTCTGCTCGGAGACCGCTACGGTTGGCGACCTCTGCCAGCAGGGATAGAAGCGCAGGAATTCGAATCCATTCTTTCTGCTGCCTCGGAGGATGGCAGGCGGCGCCTTTTGTGGCGAGAGAATCAACCTGCCGCTGGCAACGGCTGGTATCGCCGCGATGACAACGCCGGGCCCCCCGAGTACATCCTTCGGCCGCGCGAGTTGAGCATCGCAACGGATGCGACGGAGAAAGAAAAGGAGGCGGCTCGCGAGTCGGAGGCCAAGGCCTGGACGACCGAGGAGGAGAGGCTCCGAAAGATCTTCAGTTTCGCGATCGAGCGGCTGGGCTGGCCGGCAGACGATCCGCGCCGCACGAAGTACGAAGTCTCGGCCACGCATCAGGAGACTCTCAAAGGACTGGGCGAGACTGAGGAAGACCGTAAGCATGTGTTTGCGTTCTTCCGCTCCGCGAATGCGACGGCAGAGGACCGCGATCTGCGAAAGCTGAAGGATCAACTCCGTGGCCAACTGGGGCGGAATGCAGTCGAGTACGCAGCCGGGGACACAGCGAAGCTCTGCCGACATGTCGCCGCCCGGTTGAAGCGGGTGATCCGCCGGGAGGTGAAGGGCTTCAAGTCGCGCCCGGCGCTCGATCTGGAGATGGAGGCGCATGAGGCATTCGCGCGTGATCGTGCCCGGCACTTCACGGGCAGGAAGAGTGTTCTCGACGCGATTGCTGCTCATGTTCGCGGCGGCGAGAGCCGTCCGCTGGTAGCCCACGGTCCCTCCGGCTGCGGCAAGTCGGCCATTGTGGCTAAGGCATCGGCGCAAGCCAACGTTGAGACGCCGGGGGCTGTGCTCATCCAGCGCTTCATTGGCGTCACGCCTGACTCTTCGAGCGGCATCACACTGTTGCACAGCTTGTGCGAGCAACTCTCGCGCGAGTACGGCGTCACGGAAGAGACGCCCATGGGCTTCCAACCGCTGGTTGTGGCTTTCCACGATCGGATAGCGCGGGCGACGGCGGAGCGGCCGCTGGTGCTGTTCCTGGATGCGCTGGATCAGTTGCGTTCTGACGACGAAGCACGTTCGTTCACCTGGCTGCGGCAGAATCTGCCGCCGCACGTGTCGATGGTCATTTCCACCACGGAGATTCCAGCCGGGCTGCAGAACGCCCCGCAGGTTGCGGTGGGAGACTTTCCTGTCGATGATGCAGAAGAGGTGCTTGCAGCGTGGCTCGATGATGCCAAGCCCAAACGCAAGCTGCAACCGGAGCAACGGGAGAAGGTGCTCAGCGGCTTCGCCCAATCGAAGTTGCCGCTGTATCTGAAACTGGCATTCGAAGAGGCCCGGCGCTGGCGGTCATTCCAGGCAACAGAAAGGTGCGTACTTGGTAACGATGTCGGCGGCATGATCGATGTGCTGTTCGACCGGCTTTCCGAGGAGGCTAATCACGGCCCGATCCTGGTCAATCGCAGCCTGGGTTTGCTGGCTGCCGCGCGTTACGGACTGACCGAAGACGAGATGCTGGACGTGCTGGCGGCCGATGACGAAGTGTGGAAGGACTTCAAATCGCGCGCTCATCACACGCCGCCAGCGCGGCGGCTTCCGGTCGTCGTCTGGTCGCGGCTGTTTCTGGATCTCGAACCCTATCTGAATGAGCGCGCCGCACCCGGCGGCAACGTGATGGCCTTCTACCACCGGCAGGTGGCCGAACGCGCGGCATCACTTTATTTGCAAGAGGACGAACGCGCTTATCAGCACGCTCAACTCGCCAAGTACTTCGGCGACCAGTCGCACTGGCGGAACCAGGCCACCATGCAGGCCAACGAGCGCAAGATCACAGAACTGGTACAGCACGAGATCGGCGCAAACGCCCTGGCGGACCTGGAAACGACACTTACCGATTTGGACTTCATCGCGGCTAAATGCGCGGCGCGTCTGCTCGTCGATCTCGAGTTGGACTATCGCGATGCCATTACCGCTCTACCCGAGGCGCAAGCAAAAGTGGGGGAAGAAGCGCGGAAACAATCAGAGACCGCGCGGTGGACCGAAGAAATCATCGACTATGCGCGGCAATGGAGCGCCAGGCATGATCGCCTCGCCCGCGGGGAAGCTATCGCGGAACCAGAGCCGAAGTTGCCGGAACCAGTGCGCTCGTCGGAGCCTTGGAGCGAAGAGCGCATCCAGCAGGAGGCCGAGCGTATTCGCACAAATCCCACGCGCCTGGACCGGCTGTGGGCGCTCCAGGGATTCGTCCAACAGGAAACATACCCGCTGCAGCAGTTCGGCATACGGCCGGGGTTCGTTATGCAGCACGCCTTCAACCACGCGCCGCGCGGACCGGTGCATGAGGCGGCGGCCCAGGTTCTGCCTACTGTGAAGGTGCCGCTGCTGGCACGGCGTTGGTCTGCCAAGGACCGATACAACCCGAGGCCCGCGTTACTGAGAACACTGGAACCGCACACTCTCTCGGTCGAGAGCGTGAGCGTGACACCGGACGGGCGGCGGGCGGTGTCGGGGAGTACGGGGCATTCAGACAGTGATGACCAGACGTTGCAGGTGTGGGACCTGGAGAGCGGGCAATGCCTGCGCACGCTCGAAGTGCACAGCGCTGGGGTCGGGGGCGTGAGCGTGACGCCGGACGGGCGGCGGGCGGTGTCGGGGAGTGATGATGATCTGGTGCAGGTGTGGGACCTGGAGAGCGGGCAATGTCTGCGCACGCTCGAAGGGCACAGCCGCGGGGCCGCGAGAGTGAGCGTGAGTGTGACGCCGGACGGGCGGCGGGCGGTGTCGGGGAGTGATGATGATGAGACGGTGCGGGTGTGGGACCTGGAGAGCGGGCAATGTCTGCGCACGCTCATCGACGTGAACAGCGGCAGCGTCAATAGCGTGAGCGTGACACCAGACGGGCGGCGGGCGGTGTCGGGGAGTGATGACCAGATGGTGCGGCTGTGGGACCTGGAGAGCGGGCAATGTCTGCGCACACTCAAAGGGCACAACCACAGGGTCACGAGCGTGAGCGTGACGCCGGACGGGCGGCGGGCGGTGTCGGGGAGTTGGGACCGGACGGTGCGGGTGTGGGACCTGGAGAGCGGGCAATGCCTGCGCACACTCAAAGGGCACAACGACGGCGTCAATAGCGTGAGTGTGACGCCGGACGGGCGGCGGGCGGTGTCGGGCGGGAGTTGCCGCGACGAGACGCTGCGGGTGTGGGACTTGGAGAGCGGGCAATGTCTGCGCACGCTCGAAGGGCACAACGGCAGCGTCAGTAGCGTGAGTGTGACGCCGGACGGGCGGCGGGCGGTGTCGGGGAGTGAAGACCACACGGTGCGGGTGTGGGACCTGGAGAGCGGGCAATGTCTGCGCACGCTCGAAGGGCACAGCTACAGGGTCAGGAGCGTGAGCGTGACGCCAGACGAGCGGCGGGCGGTGTCGGGGAGTTGGGACCGGACGGTGCGGGTGTGGGACCTGGAGAGCGGGCAATGCCTGCGCACGCTCAAAGGGCAAAGCCGCGAGGTCGAGAGCGTGAGCGTGACGCCGGACGGGCGGCGGGCGGTGTCGGGGAGTGGGGACAAGACACTACGAATGTGGGACCTGGAGAGCGGGGAATGCCTGCGCACGCTCGAAGGGCACAGCAGCGGGGTCAGGAGCGTGAGCGTGACGCCGGGCGGGCGCCGGGCAGTGTCGGGGAGTTGGGACAAGACGCTGCGGGTGTGGGATTTGGACAACTCGCAATGTCTGCGAGTGCTTGAAGGACACAGCGACGGCGTCTTTAGCGTGAGCGTGACGCGGGACGGACGGCGGGCGGTGTCGGGGAGTAAAGACCAGACGGTGCGGGTGTGGGACCTGGAGAGCGGGCAAGGCCTGCGCACGCTCGAAGGGCACAACGGCGGCGTCAATAGCGTGAGCGTGACGCCGGACGGGCGGCGGGCGGTGTCGGGGAGTGATGATGATACGGTGCGACTGTGGGAGCTGGAGAGCGGACAATGCCTGCGCACGCTTGAAGGGCACAGCGGCAGGGTCGAGAGCGTGAGCGTGACGCCGGACGGGCGGCGGGCGGTGTCGGGGAGTTGGGACAAGACGCTGCAGGTGTGGGACCCGGAGACGGGGGCGTGTCTGGCTGTCGCACGCCTGCTGGCTCCAATCACGGCACTCGCGCTATTTTCGTCGCTTAGCCGAATGATTGTTGGCACCTCTACCGGCGAAGTGCTCCAGTTCGATGCGAAGGGATTGACGTGGGGTTGCGCTGAAATTGGCGAGCCCGTGCAAGCAGTTACGCAGAAAGCATCATGGCCAGCGAAGATAGCTCAGTATGTCGGAACTGCTACCGAATTGGTGACGATTGTGAGAGCTGTAGTACAAGTTGTGCATATAGTTTCTAGCACGGGCTGTCCAGACGTTGTCAGTTTGCCTTATGCACTTGAGGCTACGCGACTACTAGAGTTGGCAGGTACCAAAAGTGAGGCCGATATTGCAGATCAGTTCCCATCTTGGTGGGAGAAGTTGCCATCTTCTGTGCAGACTGCACTTGAAACATACGTTGGTAGCCCGCGGAAGAAGGAAGCGGCTGAGGATCTAAAATCAGCCCTATTCTATGCCGTCATGGACGACTTTGATGCGACCTGAATTTAGTGCGAACGCTTCGCCTGTTTCCAGCGCGCCTTAGCAGCCTTAGCAGCGATCTTGGAACGCTGGGCCTTCGCCATGCGCCGTTGTGGCGCCGCCGGTGCGAGGCGCGGCGCTGGTGCCATGTCTGGACTATGTGATCTACGATCGGACGCAGAGCCGCAGAGAACTGCCTAACTCTATCTTCTAGCTGGAAAGTCAACTTGAAACTCACTGATTCTCTCCATAACTCAACCTTCGATGCGGCTTGATTTCGTCTTATCCTTTGTTTCCGCGCACTTGGAAATTGGCACTTCGCTTGCCTTATACGAGGCGGTAGACAACCGGCACAAGACGCGAGCCAAGCCGCTACGGCTCGGAGGCGCCAGAACACCGCGTTGTACCGATACATAGTGTGTCCTTGGAGGCAGCTCGATGAAAAGCTGGCCTAAAATCCTGGAGGATTGCGACCGGCTGTTGTCGCCGGCTGACGGCAACATCGCGACAGACAAGCGCCCGCCCCAGCGCCGCGTTCCTCCTGAGGCCGCATTTCGCATCACGCTCCGCAGAAACGAAAACGCGGACAGCGGCTCCGGCCTGCAAGTTGTGGGTGGGATTCCCAAAATCGTGGCGTGCGTCGTGCATCCGATTGCGCCGCAACCTCACGCGCGCTGGCTTCCTGACGAGGAAGAGCGTCCTGTGGGGGTCGTGATGCGCCGCGCCCGCCGCGAGGACTTGTATTTGTTCTACCGCGCTGGGGACTACAGCCTGGTTCTCTGCACTCTGCCGGAGAAGCATCAGTCGAAGGTAATGGTGGTTCCGCTGGAAAACAGCACCGCCATAAGGCAAGCCATTCTTGGCGGGAACGTGTGCCGCATTGCGTTCACCGCTCTGGCGCCAGGCAGCTACCTCGTAGCTTCGTTCTCGATGATCAGCGCGGACGCGCTTTACCGCCAGGCACAACTGCTGCGGGAGCAGGGCCGGCGCGCCAAGGCCTTGAACCTGATCGAGGACGCTTTGGAATTAGATCCCGGGCATTTCGAGGCTTGGACTCGCAAGGGCTGCCTGTTGCGCGAAATGGGGCGCCGCGACGAAGCCATGGTCGCCGTGGAAGAAGCCTTGAAGACGAATCCCGAGTGTGCGCTCGCCTGGCGGGCCAAGGGCGCGCTGCTTCGGGACGCTGACAAACACCAGGAAGGACTCGACTGCTATCTCCGCTCGCTGCAACTGGATCCTACTGACTTCCTTTGTTGGCAGAACAAAGGCAACGCGCTGACCGCGTTAGAGCGAACCGAAGATGCCAAGGAAGCCTATGCCGAAGCCGAGCGGGTGCAGAAACTGTATCCGGAGGAGAGGTACTAGAGACGGTATGAAAACTTCAACCAATTCGCAGAAGCAGCAGTGGAATCCCTCGGAGTGGGCGGGCGTGGCTTCGGTTTGGGTCCTGGCCGAGGCAGCGGTAGCTAAACTCTCGCGGGTGTTTCTCTGGGGACCGCCGGGGGTAGGAAAGAGCTATCTCGCCTCGCGCGCGGGAAGCTCGCCCGTACAGGTAACGCTGGCGGAAGACCTGACCGTGCAGGAATTGATGGGGCACTGGGTTCCTGACCGGGTCGAGTGGCATTTCCATTTGGGGCCCGTTTCCCGCGCTTACCAGGAAGGACGCGTGCTGGTGTTGAACGAAATCGGACGCGCCAGCGGCTCGGTGCAGGATTTCCTGCTGGGAGTTCTCGACAACCGCGACGTCGCGTCACTGGCTTTGCCGAATGGCCAACTCCTCACTCCGGCCGAGGGCTTCAAGGTGGTCGGCACCAGCAACACCAGCCCGGACCAACTGGATCCGGCGTTGCGTTCCCGCTTCGAGGCGGAGATCCACCTCCCGGTTCCCAATGTGGCACTGGTGGAGGAGTTGGACCGGCGTTGCCAAGGACTGGGAGGCGCGCTGGCGGACAGCTATCTGGATCCGGAGCGCGCGCTCGATCCGCGGCGCGTGATGTCCTTTATTAACCTGGTTTGCGATGCCGTGCCTTCACGCCAAGCTGCGGTGTTGACTTTGGCGGAGCGCGCTCCGGATTTTCTCGCTGCTTTGCAGGCCCGTGGAGTGAGGTTGCCATGCGACACCTTCTGACGCCCGTGCCCAGCATCGCGGCGGGGGCCGGACCGTTCCTGGTTCGCGATAACCCAGAAGACGCTGGTGGGCGATGCTCTCCGCCCGGGCGGAAAGCAACCGGACTGTTTCAGAGCCCCTTTTCCGTCTCGTCCCCTTTGGCGCTAGGAATCCGGGCGCACGAATACGGCCACCTTGGCTTGTGGCGGCAGAGACTGGGACCATCCCTCCGTTGCTTGCGAGGCCTTCACCAGCGGGGCATCCACAATCTGTGGATTCAGGGCACGCTCGATGTGGTGGTCAACCACTTCATGATGGCGCGAGGCAATCGCGACATCGCCGAACTGTTGTTATGGCAGGACGGACTGTATCCCGAGCTGCCGCGCTGGATTGCCGCCATCCTTTATTTACGGGCGGAAGGCTTACGGTATGCGACCCTGATGCGCATGTCGCTGCTGGCGAGAAGAACCGACTTAACGAGCGACGACTTGGCTTTGCTCGATCAAACCTCCGAACGTCTGGCTCGCTGGGGCGCACAGCCCCTTCCAATGAATCCACGGCACTTTCTGTTGCTGCTGAGGAATCTGCAGGACCGCTTTGGACCCGACTCGCCCGACGCCGAACATCCGCTGGCCCGGATCGCGATGTGTGTCCCCCTCGCCGATCAAGACGGCAGCCAGGCTGACGACGTGCTCGACCTAGAGGATTACGTGGTTAGCGCAGGTCTGTGCGTTCCCGCCAGTGTCCGCATCAAGGGCCTGCGCAGCGGTAAAGACAGCATCCCCTGGGGTCCCATGGATATTTTGGCTCCGCCGCTGACCAATTCGTGCCGGAAACTGCCGGGAATGACTAGGCCAAAACTCGTCTGCGGATATACAGGTGCCTTCCGTTATCCCAGCCGAGCTTTGCTGCCGGCGGCCGACGGACGCGCTTTTACCCTTCGCCGCCCTCGATCGGCGCACTGCGGAACGCTGC
>Ga0187883_10000853_pt1 | contig 18918 bp, 13 predicted proteins | sample June2016WEW_20_1_2_FD_132966 | JGI IMG/M metagenome (GOLD analysis project Ga0187883, IMG submission 132966) | Peatland microbial communities from SPRUCE experiment site at the Marcell Experimental Forest, Minnesota, USA - June2016WEW_20_10 | ecosystem: Environmental > Terrestrial > Soil >...
CAAGGCCAGCAGGCACGGAGCGCGGTATATCGAGACCGACGAACGATGGACTTCCCAAACGTGCTCGTGCTGCGGGGTAATTCCCGACAGCAGTCCGAAGGGTGTCATTCGGCGTGCAATTTTTGAACGCCGATTGACAAACGCGCAAAGCCCGCATGGGGCGCAATCCTGCAACCGGCGAAGCGATCAAGATCAAGGCAAGCAAGAAAGTCGCATTCCGGGCGGCCAAGGATTTGAAGATGGCGGTTTTAACCGCTTTGGACGCAACGCACTCGATATTTGCCCCGTCAATGGGAATTGGCAGTGATCGGTTCGGCGCTCTCGCCCGCAATCTTTTGTCCTAGCGCTGACGGTTCCTTGGTCTATTCGGTTAGCGTATCGAACCGCTTTTTGGCGTGCGGCGTCCATAACTCGACCATGTCGGACGGTTGCTTCACGGCCGCGAGTTGCCGAGCAAACTCGAACACTGCCTCGGCGTTAGCCTGATCTCCAAAAATGCCGGCCTTCATGGCGTCGGCCTACGCGGCTATCGGCGGGTAGGCCGCCCGTTTGGCTGCCCATTTTTCGGCCCTTGCCTCAGCCCGCTTTTTGAATGACTGCTAACATCTTCGGCAGGCAAACGCGCACTAAGTCGTACTGATCAAGAATTGTTTGACGCGCTTGAACTTTAATAGAGCGAAACCGACGAGGATACGTGAGAACTTCAATAACACGTTGTGCAAGCTGCTCCATATCAAAGAAGGGCACTAGTAAACCATTTTTGTCGTTGAGGACTTCGCGAACTGGAGCGGTGTCGGATCCAATTATTACGCATCCCGCACTCAATGCCTCAAGCAGAGACCACGACAGGACAAAAGGATAGGTCAGATAGACGTGAGCCGATGAGATTTGGAGCGCACTGAGATAGTCGTGATAAGGCAAACGACCGGTAAAATGAATTCGCTTTCGGTCAACCTGATCGGCGACTTCATCGAAGAACATCGATTTCCACTTCGTTCCGGGTGGTGGTGAAGCGCCATAGGATACACCGTCGCCACCGATCACTAGGACCTCCGCGCGCGGTCGTTCTGCCATGATGCGAGGAAGCGCGCGCATGAAAATATGATAACCTCTCAGCGGCTCAAGATTCCGAGCAACAAAGGTCACCACCTCATCTGTACGTCGAAATTCCCGCCCTCCAGGCAGGCTGAGCACTGCCTCGGGATTCGGCTTAACGACACCGACATTAATGCCCTCATGAATTATCGTGATTTTGTGCTGGTATTCGTCCGGAAACGTTGAGCGCTGCCATTCTGTCGGCGAAATACCGACATTACAATCCGCAAGAGCTAGCAGGCTGGACGCGTTCTTGAGATGAAGCGCAACATGTCCATCGGCTCCAGTTTCGGGAAATTCCGCATCAAACCCGACGTCGCGGCCATGCATGCCGTAAAAGAACTCGCAGTAGAGCAGGATGCGTGCATCCGGAAATATGGTCCGCAAAGGAAGCGTCTCACCCCAACCAGGGTGCGCCATGATCACGTCCGGTGCGAATCCCGTTGATGCCAAGGACGACAGTGCGTACAGGACCTGCTCAGCTCGATGACACTCCAAATCGAAGCGCCTGGCGAACGGATGAGTAGCTGATACATCGACGTTTCCCAGGCCGTATCTTAATAGCTTAACACCCTCGACCACTTGCGACGTCGAAGATCCGATGGCCGCCACCTGCACTTGCGGATCACGAGCCAGCGCGCGGGCGATATGCACATACTGGCCCGGAAAATTGTTATGAACAAATAGGACGTTCATTCAACATATGCCCTGTATTTAAAATAAAGCTAAATGGATTGGCCAACGATCCGGTCTCGCGTGTTTACAAGAGCGGGCGGCGGGTGCGGAGCGCCGTGATTTTTGGTCCTTTATTAACCTGCCTCGTGCCATATGTTGAGACGGCTTCGTTCTCTGCTTGCCTATGGCGCTGTCGCTAAGCGAAAGGTCGAACGGTCGGCAAATTTTAGGCTTACAATTACTAATGCCAACTGACTTCGCAAGCCACCCCGCGCTCATTCGATGAATTGCATTATCGCATTGGCGCAGCGCAAAGGCGGTGTGGGCAAGACAACCCTGGCGATTTCCATTGCGGCGGAGCTGTGCAGACACGGAAAAACGGTCGCGTTGATCGACACGGATCCTCAACGATCGGCCTGCCAATGGGCAGAACCCGGTAACCTGCAATTCCCCGTTTACGAGATCACTCTTGCCGATCAACCCGCCTCCAGCTGGGTTTGTGAAAGCTATGATTATGTGGTCGTCGACACCGCGCCCGGTGCGTGGGCTCTCGGCGCCTCGATTGCTGTCTCCAATTTGGTTATTGTGCCATGCACACCATCGGAACTTGACCTTGAGGCGACGGTAGGAGTGCTCGCAATCATCGATCAGGTCCGCACCGACCGACGGGGGCTTCCCCGCGTCATCCTCGTACCGAATCGCGTCGACGCTCGTACACTTGAGGGCAAACAGCTCGTCGATGAATTAGCCGGCTTGAGGGAAGTTGTCAGTCCGACAATTGGATGTCGCTCCGCCTTTGTGCGTGCATTTTCGACCGGCCGGTCGATTGCCGAAATGGCGAATGGACAGGTGGGTCATCGCGAGATCCAGTTGCTTTATGATCTCGTGCAACAAAGTCTAGGCACCATGCACGGCTCGTCGCAAGCTTAACCCTATGTCCCGGCGCATATCCTAGCCTTATTCATGCGGCCGACGTCCGCCGAGATTGGCGGACATTTAAGCGCATCGGTTTCCTTTCAACACATTAAAGACCTCAAAAGCCGGGAGGAATGTGTACCGGTACTGGTGGACGGTTGACGCGCGCTTCCATTGGGGGCGCGGGCCAGGCAAGCGCCGAGAACGGGATCGCATCACGCGAAAGCATCGGACTGTAATAGGGATCCGCCGCAATAACGGTGCCCCACTTTGCCCGCAAGTTTTGCAGCTCTCGCTCGAAACGCTTCTCTTGATCGGCCCTCACGTCTCGCCCACGGCTTGCCGACTCAAGATGAACAAGCCTTGCGTGCGGCGTAAATACGATGCGCCTGCCTTTTGCTCGAAGCTTGAGGCAGTAGTCAACATCATTGAAATTAACTGGAAACCGCACCTCATCCATTCCGCCGACCTCAAGAAAATCACGTCGCCTTGTGACCAAGCATGCTCCCGTCACAGCGCTACACTCATGCGCGACGCGAAGGAGATCACCGTAGCCGCCGTCGCTGTCGACGCGATCGTTAAAGGCATGTGCGGCAGCAAAACTGGGGCCGAGGACAACGCCGCCATGCTGCACGACCCCGCTCGGCCAGATGAGCAACGCCCCGACCGCCCCAACGTCGCGCTCTGCAATCCTACTTAGCATCTCATCCAGCCATTGGTCGTCGAGAGCTTTGACATCGTTGTTCAGTAGGCAAAGGATCTCGCCCCGTGCAACTTCTGCAGCACAATTGTTGAGCCGTGGAAAGTTGAACTCGCCCGATATGTGTAAAACCGTCGCTATACGGCGTTCAATCTCGACAAGGTAATTGAGCGTATCCGGATCGGAAGAATCGTTGTCCACGACCACAATTTGAGCTCCGGTGCGCTCGACAGCCGGACGAATGCTTTCAATACAGTTCCGTAGCAAGTGGTGCCGATTGCGTGTCAGAATGATGATGGTGGTGGGAACGCGATCATATGCTCTCATGATTCTCGCGGCGGGGAGGATTCCGGCAGGACAAACCATTGCTTGTGCCCGAATTCCCTTGTGCTGCAAATGCGCGCCTGTGGCGGCGGTCAGGGTTAGGCCCGCTGCGTTCTTGTCGAAATGAGGCAGCGTTGCCAGCGGCCCGGGCAGATGAACAATATTGGCATGCGAGGCGGTTCCGTCGTCCAGCACAGAATTGAACAAGCGATAGAGATTTGAAACACCGGCTGCGAGCGATCGCTCTGCGGTGCCGCGCCGCATAGCAAACAGGTATGCACAGTATCCCTGCTCAAGCATCCGTTCGTAATCGAAGGCCGGCAAGGCAAGCGGCCAAATCGATCCATCGTTGCTCTGCAGGTCCAGGTCGGCATAGACTACTTGCGCATCCGGAAATTCGGCAAAGGCACTGGCGAACCGCTGTAGCGCAGAAGGTGCGAACAACGTTCCGGCAAGTGCAAAAACAACAAAATCGCAGTCTGCTCCGTCACTCGTAAGAAATTCCTGAGTGAGCTCGGGGCGCAAGTCCAACGGATCTGCTGTGTGCGGCAGCGACGCTGCGATCCATTCGTCATAGGTCTGCTCATTGAGGCTTTCAAGCGTTTCTTCCATCGCTCCGGTGCCGACCAGGATCACCGCACATGCCAGCGGCGCTATTGGCCCCAACAACACTGGAATGCGTTCCCGCCAATCCCCGTAGTGTGAAAACGGCACTGACATTGGCAGCAGTCGATCAAGTAGCCGTGCCCTCAGTCCTTCTTGCTCTGAAAGAGCCTGACCAGCGACCGCCTCGAGAAGACCATCTGCGTACGCAATGAAGACCAGTGGGCCTCCGCCAATGTTCTCGCCGGCGTCATCAGCCACTACGAGTTGATGAGCGTTTCCGTCGGCAAATTTTTTAGGCAGATTGAAATCGAAGGCACGTACTGCCTGCGCATCCGCCTCAGACGTACCAATGTGGCTCCATTTCGAGGGGCGAACCCGCGTGATTAGGATCCCGTCAACAAGGACATTCCCGGTTGCTAGCTCTTGATCTCGCGAAATCCAGCCCGAAAAGCGTAGTCCGCCAAGCCAACGTATGCTTCCCCGATCAGAATGTTGCGATGCGTCCTCGGAAGATTCCGAAAGCACGATTGGTGCACCGACGACGGTCCCGAGGTTCGCCAGGCGCGCTTCCACGACGGCACTGTCACTGACAACGGTATCCTGAAGAGCGCAAGAGAATCCGTAACAGCCATCACCGATCCGCTCGTTCATGAGGTGATGCACGTACGTATCCGAGCGAATGACATGTACCGGATAGCCGTCTACCAGAATCTCTACCACGAATCTTTGACTGAGATTTCCGGTGTCCACAACGAAACCGGAAAACCTTCGTTCGCCGGAGCGGTAAAATGCGGTTCGTGGCCGCAGACTTGGAGAGGAGATCAATGAAATTGGTCCCTAGCCGATGCGCGGTACAATTTGGGTATCCACCGGTCTAGTGAGCCAATTAAGTCATCAAGCGATGAACGAGGATCAATCGCCAGGTCCAATTCTTTTGGCGTACTTTTGCCTACCGACCAGTCGAAGTAGGCGATTGGAAGTCCAGATGAAAAGGCAATCGACAAGGTCGGATGTCCAAATACTGGTCGCGTCGTGCTGATGAAGAGGTGATCGACATCAAGAGCGTCAACCAAGTGTTCTAACTCCTCTGGTTCCACAGCTCCTGTTACGAATGCGGTGCTGCTGCGCATTAGACCAATGTCGTCGAGCGCCGTGCCGATGACTGTCATCGAGATATCCGGTCGTAAACTATTGAGTTGGCGTGCCGTCTCGCGCATCAACCATTGTTCATGAGCGCTGCACCGCACTGGCACGAATCCGAGGTGACGGTAAGCCGCCCTCCGGCGCTTCCGCGTTGCTGGACGGCGCCTATCATAGGCCCGATCTATTTTATCGATTGCGCATCGGGGCAGAACGCTTGCAGCGAATGCCTCGGCCTGGGCGCAGGGAACAACAATCCGTTGAGCCGCGCTGGCAATCTGCTGCCAGCGATCGGTCCAGTTCATTGTCTCCGCGCCCATTTTACGCGCAGCTTCGCCCGGCTTGTCACCTTCGGATGTTAATAGGGATTGAACCGCGCTGGCGAAACTCTGCTTGTTGTGGCGCCCAAGTAAACCGGCATCCGCGATGAATATATCGTATGGGATCTTCAGATTAAGTAACAAGTCGATAAGTCGAAGCGGCGTGTTAGCCGGATCAAGGATCTCGATCCGTGATGGCTCATTGCTTTTGATGAAGTCCGCCAGCAATTTATATTCGTTCGAGGCGAAAATGTTGAAATAAAGCGACTGCGGCATTTCTCCGGCAGCGTTCTCTATTCTAACGAAAGCCCCGTCAGCTCGGTAGCGGACTTCCAAGATCATCGCCGGTTCTGCTGCGGAAGCGACCTCGCGCGCGCGCTTGCGCGCGATTGCGCCAATAACACCATTGCCGGTGACAATCAGTCTGGGATGGCAAGCGACGGATGCGGCCGTGCGCTCAATCGCTTGTCGCGCAGTTTTCAACGGGTCAGCTTCGATAAACGCCGCGCATTCCGAGCGGTGATAAGGAAATCGCCGCTCCAAGACGCGAAGATTGCGCATGACCAGGGACCGCTTTTCCCCTCCAAATGATTTGGAGCCGGCGTGGCCGACATAGATCGAGGGCGCACACACGTTCCTAAAGCCCTGCTCTCGCGCACGTAAGCAAAAATCCACATCCTCAAGATAGCCACGAGCAAAATCTTCGGACAACGGACCGACGCGGTCGAGACAGGCGCGGGTAACGTAAAGGCAAAAGCCAATCCCGCTCGGAATGTCGACGGTCTTGTCGGTGTTAGCTTTTGCCGCAATGGCGTCGATGCGCTCAACCTCCCGGCGCGACCGCAAAGGGTTGGATACATTGGGCGTCGGAAAGCTAACGAACTCACCGTTGTTCGAAAGTGGCGTAACGGTCCCGATGTCGGGAGCTGACCGTGCTGCAGCGTTAAGACGATTGATTAAACCGCGTGGAACTACCGTATCGGAATTCAGGATGATGATGTCGCCTTGCTTGATCCGCTCAAGCGCGCGATTGACGCTGCCAATGAATCCGAGATTGCGAGCATTTACTATGACTTCAGCGGCAGAATTAGCTGCCGACTCGGCTAGGTACCCAGCAATTTGAGGATCAGGTGTCGCGTCGTCGACAAGGATCGCGCGGTGACCAGACGCTCTCAATTCGTCGAAGAGGGTTTCGATGCAAAGCCGTGTCGCATCATAATCAGCGTAGACCGGCACGATGACCGTCACTTGCTGTGCGGGTGAAATTCGGGGTCGCGGCAAGAGAACCTTCGTCTTCGGCGCGGGGCTGTTACCTGACGCTTGGGTGGAATGGAACACATTGCCGGCTATTGCGAGCTGAATTACCTGAGGGCTGATAGACCTCGGACGGCGGACGCGGAAATTGGTCGCGCGTCCATAGTCGCCGAGAGGATGGAAAGCGTCAGCATAGAATTTTTCGTTGATCTGTACGCCGTCGCTCATAATCGAAATCTCGAGGGGAGCTTCCTTATCCCAGATCGCCCACCCCTCGATCACTTCGCCAAAGATTGTTACGTTGGCGAAGGTTCGTTGCCCTTTGTTTTGTAGGATTTGCGCAGCGTGGCGCACTGATTTTAAATTATGATCGTGACGGACGATGGCGAGCGCAGCTAGCAGTTGTTGCTTCCCATCCGCCCACACAAGCATCCGGCGATTGGCGACAACATTGTCGGGGGCAATCTCAAGTGCTTTGGCAGCATCGGCAATCGCCGCAGCCTTGTGTCCAAGATTATAGGAGGCCTCGCCCCGCAAGACGTAGCAGTGAGGCTCGGGTGCCGGGAGAATTCTACATCGACGATCCGCGAGTCTGAACGCCGTTGCAATATTGCCATCGGCGAGTGCCCGGGCGGCCAGAAGCTCGAGCGACTGGTGGTGGGGTTCGTCAAAGATCGTGCGATCATCAGCCGTCTTCATAGCTCACATTAACCTGCATTCCTTTCAGCTTGCTTGCGAAATAACTTGCAAGGTGGTCAGCGATAACTGATTGAAGGTGGTCAGGTATCGGCGTTCACATCTTACCCCGGCTGTTGCTGGTTGTACTTGATGCACTGAAGACCGGCGAAACCTGGCGCCGGCGACGCGGATGAGAGATGCCCCGGATAAAACTCCCGAACTCACTTTGCGCCAATAATTCAATTAAATGACCGGATCACCGTTAGGACTAGAACATACGGCGCGGTCGTATCGCAGCGGAACTCAAGTTTACCTGAAAGCAGTTAAGCCATTACCGGCTCCGTGTTTTTTTGTCGATTGCGAAAGACGCGAACTCGGCCAGTGGATTCTCCAGGCTTGTTTGGAGACGATTTGACCTGCGGCTGTTGAGCGGCCACCACATCCTTCAGTCCTAGTCGTAGGCCGACGAGAGGCTCGCGTCCGGTCGGACCCGAGGCGACAATTCGCTTGCCGGTGATACGCATGGCTGGCGCTCCGAGAAAAATGGCCTCAACCGCGAATTGCAAGCTTGCAGCCGCAGGGCCGGATATCTCAAGCATCACGCCGACTATGGGCATCGCTTTGCCCCGCGTCCCAGCGAAGTCTCCCAGGCCCGTTGTGCGGCCAGACGCCGGCTGTGGCCTTGCCGTTTTTACCGCGTATCGGATCTCAAGATTATCAGGTTTGTCGGGCCATTCTATCGCGATACCCTCTATACGCGACGGCGCCGAGGGACCAGCAAGCCATTCGTTAGCATTCACTAGCTGATCCCCGAGTCCCGTGACGTGACCGATGATGCGAAAGCTGCTGCGATCCGGCGCCGAATCCTTCCGCCCGCTCTTTAACCGCGCCAACGCGGAGGCTGGGTTACCCTGAGTAAGTGGCTCAATTCTAACGGTCGCAGCGGTTGAACCCCCGTCTTGTGCGGCCGCGACCTCGACGGATAGTTTTCCAGCGGCCAACGCCCGCACCACCAAGCAGGTACCCGGCTGCCGTAACACAGGCTCGCTGTGATCGGGGTGCAATAAGAAGCCAATGTCTTTATTCGGTGCAGGATCGGGAGATACTCTGACCGACGGTGGCCGCGCCGCGTCTTCGGCAGCTGCATAACGAACCAAAAACAGTCCGCGATTAATCGCGACTGTTTGTTGCTGTCTGGTGCGTTCCATTGCGCTCGCCCCTATCGCTTTGTGCCTGGCGGTTCAGGTCCGGCAAAATTCTCTCGCCGAAGAGCGTGAACTGATAACATGGCACTAATTCCTGAGGCTTGTCGAATATCAGCAGCTAATTTAAGTGTGCCGTTCACTTATCAAGAAAGCATCATTGTTCCTGCCCACAATAAAGATAAAATTTTAACAGAGCAGAGCGACATTCTCTCCGAATCCTAGCCCGCGGCAGACGCCCATGACTGCATGCGCCGTAAACCTCTGGATTTTCTGACCTTCCTTCAAAGAGTCCTTGATTGTCGTTGGGCGAGGCAAACAAATTCTATTACTTCAACCCTGATTTGCGAACGGTTGGAGGAGAAAGTTGCTGCAAAATGGAGGCAAGTTGGCATGGTACTCAACTTAATTTTGGGCGAAGCCGTAGTGAAAGTGTTCAATATCTTGTCGAGTATCTCCGTGATTGGTCGGCAGCACGGTTGACGCCGGTAGGAGTGGCTGGGTACCGTCCCTGTTGCTTCGCGTTGTTGTTGTTCCTTAGCGTTGCTTTTGCTTGGCGTCGTTGTGTCGACATGACTAGTGGAGCAATCGACCATGGCCACCTATGATCTCGTGAATGAACAGGGACTCGGGAACCTCTTGGCATCAGGCGGTATCGATTCCTCCGTCAGAACGTCGATCATCAACTATCTCATGGCGGATGGTCTATTGACCGGGTCGGGGGACAAAGTGGCCGTACAGGAGGACAAGCCGCTAGGCAACTATCCTCCATTAAATGCGAACACAGAGGTTCTCTACCTCACATCACCGTCGGATTTCGTTACCACCGATCCGAGTCTTAAGGTCATCGTTGATACCGGGGATGCCTACTTGACAGTAGCCGGATCCGACAATGTGTTGGTCGTAGCCGGTAACGGCGTCAATCAAATCGACATGGCGGGAACCTCAGGGAACGATGTGGTCATGGCCGAGGCGGGCAAAACCATCGGCGGTGGTGAGGGCCATGGTAGCCACGGTCACCATAATCTGTTGGGCGGCGGCAATGATGGGTGGCCTGCCGGCGGCCACAGCGGCGATCATCTGTGGAGCGATGGCGGGAATTACAGCACGCTCGGGGGCGGCGGCGGCAATGATGGGTCGCACGACCCGCACGGCACCCCCACTACGATCACCGCAGGCACTGGAAACGATACTCTGATAAGCGGTAGCGAGAATACGCTCTTTGAGGTGGGCAGGCAGGGCAACGACGTCATCGAAGGGGGCGGCGGTCATGACGCAGTTCAGTTCGACGATAGCCTCGCCAACGCAACGATACATACCACCGGCGGGGTGACGACTGTGGACTTCAAGGATACTGGCCAGACCATCACAATGACGGGTGTTCGAGAGCTCGAGTTTGAGGGCCACCACGACGTGACAATAAAATAATTGAGGTAATGCGGTTGGAACTTGACGACGCCCCGGCATACCGGGGCGTCGTGATGTAGGCCCACTGCCTGCTGTATCGTCTTAAGCGCGGCGGCTGCAACTAGCGACAAAACCACCATCAGTCGCTCGCTCCTGCCAGTCGGTCTTAAAGTCAATTAGCGCGTCTGAACTCAGATTGTCTTCACCTTGCCGAGTTAAATCACAAAGTCGCGGGCGTCATGGCTTGGCGCTCCCGTTTTGGAAACGACAACGACATAAATCTTGTCCTGAATTGTAGGGCGTTTCCAACCACAATTTTAATTTTTCTGGCGCATTATTAGTGGACAGCGGCATTGGGGTCGAAATGGCGGTAATGTCGGCAATAGCAAAGATCGAGACTAATCATCTTGCTTCTCCCGAGCCGCAAGGATCGGTTGACCGCTCCGGCCTGGCCTGCTTGGTCATCGTTGCGCGACATAGCGGCGTGCATCTTTCGGTGCCGCAGCTCGTCCACGATAATTTGCTGACCGACCAGCAAATCACCGTTCCGCAACTTCTGAAATGCGCGCGGTCGGCGAAGCTGAAGGCCAAAGTCGCTCATCTGACCTGGGATGGGCTGAGCCACCTGAAAAAGGCGTTACCCGTAATCGTCACACTCAAGAACCGCGCCAGCATGGTGCTACTGCGTCTCGCCGGCGGGGCGGACGACACGCGCGTTGTTCTGCAGGATCCGAATGCGGGCGAAGATGCGTTGCTCATCATCGATCGCATCCGGTTCGAAGAAGCCTGGAGTGGAGATGTTATTCTCGTCAAGCGCGACTTCGACATTTCCGATGACAGCCAGCCGTTCAGCATCGGGCTCATTTCGGCGTTGATATTTCGTGAGCGATGGGTTGTTCGCGATGTTGCGATCTGCGCCATCGTTCTAAGCTTTTTGGCTCTAACCCCAATAATGTTCTGGCGAATTATGTCTGACAAGGTGATTTATTTCAAAGCCTATAATACGTTTTTCGTTCTTTGCCTTACCATGGCGGCGCTGGTGATCTTCGAGGCGGTTTTCGCCTATGTTCGGCAGTTCCTCGTCGTGCACTTGACGACGCGGGTTGATGTCAAACTCGCCACTTACATGTTTGACAAGCTTTTGAACCTGCGAATGGATTTCTTTGAGCGCACGCAGACTGGCAAAATTACCCACGACGTGCACCAAATGTGGAGAATTCGCACGTTTTTGATGGGGCAACTGTTCGGGACTGCTTTGGATTCCACCACGTTGCTTGTGTTCTTGCCGGTCATGTTCTTTTTCAGCCCCGCCATGACGTCGGTTGTTTTGGCCTGCTGCGCTTTGATGGTCGCTTGGATTGTTGCAATGCTTCCGGCTTACCGTCGCAAATCAAACGCTGTCGAGGTCGCGGAAGCAGAGCGAGGGGCGTTTCTGGTGCAAACGATTCACGGAATGCGTACGGTCAAGTCGCTGGCGCTCGATGCGCGCCAACGCCACCTGTGGGATGTGCTGACCGCCCGAGCAGCAAAATTGCGATTTGCCGAAGGCATGTTCGGCAATTTGATTCAAGCTGGCGTACGACCGTTGGAGCGGTTCGCTGTAAGTGGGTCCTACGCCGTCGGCGTTTATCTCGCTCTGACGACCAACGATCCGGTTTACATCGGGGCGCTGTTCGCGTTCCTGATGCTTTCCCAGCGCGTATCTGCACCGTTGTTGCAGATGGCCAGGTTGATCAACCAGTACGACGAGGCGCGAATCGCGGTTGCGGTTGTCGCCAACCTTGTCAATCAACCGGCGGAGGAAGGCCGTTCCGGCCATGGCGTGCGGACGCCCATTGAAGGACATATTGAGTTCTCGAATGTCACATTCAAATACGCTGCCGCAGCGGGTCCAGCCTTAGACGACGTCTCGTTCGACGTGCCGAAGGGAACAACTTTAGGCATTATGGGCCGCAGTGGCTCGGGCAAGACCACCATCACACGGCTGCTGCAGCGCCTTCATTCCGACTATGCTGGATTGGTTAAGATCGACGGCATCGACGCACGCGAATACGATGTCGATCACCTGCGTCGCAGTCTTGGCGTGGTACTGCAGGACAGTTTTCTGTTTAGCGGGTCCATCCGCGATAACATCACCGCTGGAAAGATTGACGCAACGTTCGATGAAGTCGTCCGCTCCGCGCGTTTGGCGGGTGCGGAGGAGTTCATCGAAAAGCTGCCGCGGGGCTACGAGACCTATGTCTATGAGGGCTCACCGAACCTTTCCGGTGGACAGCGACAACGGCTGGCGATTGCACGCGCTCTCATCGTCGATCCGCGCATTTTGATCCTCGACGAGGCGACGAGCGCGCTCGACGCAGATAGCGAGGCTATCGTCAACGCAAATATCTCACGCATCGCTCACGGGCGAACTCTGATCATCGTCTCGCACCGCCTGTCATCCTTGGTGTCAGCTGACGCGATTCTTGTTCTTGAACAAGGCGCTATACAAGACATCGGGCGGCACGAAGATCTGCTGGCCCGATGCGACATTTATAGCAACACATGGCATCAACAGACCCGCCATGTGACCACTTTGACAAATCGGCAAAACAAACCGCCGTTAAGGTCCCCAACACGTGTCTCCTAGCCCATCAGCGATTGGCGTGATCCGGCAGTTTCAATCGGAAGCGGATGCCGTTAGCGACGCGCCGCATCCGCAATGGGCACGGATTACCGTGTTGACGTTGGCCGGGCTCTTTGTCAGCGTTATTGCCATTATGTGTTTGACCAAGGTTGACCGCGTTGTGGCCAGCGTCGGTGGGAAGATGGTCTCCACTGACCGGATGAATGTTTTCCAAGCACTCGATCCATCAATCATAAAAAGCATCGACGTTCATGAAGGCGACGAAGTTCAAAAGGGGCAGCTTTTGGCGACGCTCGACCCGACATTTGCTGCCGCGGACGTCAAACAACTGAGGCGGCAGGTTGCGGGTCTGCGGGCGCAAATCGAGCGCGACGACGCTGAGCTAAATGACCGCCCGTTTGTCGCGCCGCAGGAGACCGATTCCGACGTCGTCAAAAGCATAGCCGAGCAAAAGGACTTCTATAACCAACAAGTCGCTCAATATAAAGCGCAACTCGCCAGCTTTGACGCGAAAATCCGCCAGACGCAGGCAACCATTCAGAAGTATCAGACGGATGCGTCTCGATACCAACAACGCGAACAAATTGCTCAGCAGGTCGAGGATATGCGGGCCACCTTGGCGGCGCACGGCACAGGCTCACAATATAATTTGCTCCTATCCCAAGACCAGCGTGTGGATATGCTGCGAACGCTCGAGTACGACCACAACAGTCTCGTCGAGTCGCAACACACGCTAGCTTCCAATGTCGCCGACCGCGATGCATTCATTCAACAGTGGTCCACCCAATTAAGCCAAGACCTCGCCACGACGCGCAGCAATCTTGATATGGCCCAAGCATCACTTGAGAAAGCTTTGCGGCACCATGAGCTCGTTCGCTGGACGGCTGCCGAGCCTTCGGTGGTGCTGACTGTAGCCACATTGTCAGTCGGGTCGGTCCTGAAGGAAGGCGATACGCTTTTTACAGTGATGCCGGTGAACGCGCCGGTAGAGGCCGAAATCCGCGTCGTTTCACGGGACATAGGATTTATGCGGGTCGGCGATCGTTGTGTCCTGAAGATAGATGCTTTCAATTATATGGAACACGGCACGGCCGAAGGGTCTGTACGTTGGATAAGCGAGAACGCGTTTACGACTGATGACAATAATCAGCCGGTCGACGCTTATTACAAGGCTCGCTGCACGCTCGATACCATGCATTTCGTAAACGTGCCGGCAAAGTTTAGGTTGATTCCCGGCATGACGCTGCAGGCCGACGTCAATGTCGGAAAACGCTCCGTCGCCATGTATTTGCTTAGCGGTTTTTTGCGTGGATTCGGCGAGTCGATGCGGGAACCCTGAGGACCATTGTTTGCCTCTCTTGCATTTCGGCGGTGAGCAAAAAAAGCGAAGGGCCTACGCGGGCGAAGCAAATGGTATCACTATCGAAATCTGTAGGTAATATAAAGTTGCCGCTGCCGAAAATGCTGGAACGAATGCGGCCGGCGTTAGGCCAGATTGCCGGCCCGGCCAAGGATACTTCTTCGGGATGGCTGCAGCGCGGCATGGCTGCGCATGACAAGGGGCAATACTTTCATGCGCTGGCGGCCTGGAAACGGGCGGCTGAGTTGGACGATCCGGAAGCTCTGTATCGAATAGGACTTCTTTACGCGCGCGGAAAAGGAGTGGCTCAGAGCGTCCCCGATGCCGTCGTTTGGTACACACGTGCAGCTGAGGCTGGTCACACTGATGCACAATTTGAGCTTGGCGCGATCTATTTGAATGGCGCGAAATCTGGAGTGAATAGCGTAAGCAACTGGTTCAAGTCGGCGGTGCAGCGGGACGGCGAGGCCGCGCAAGAGAAACTCAGCGTTTTGTTTCCTAATGGCATTGCCGTCGAGAAGGATGAAAAGGCGGCGACACGGTGGATTGGAGCGGCGGCCAGTTCAGGAAAGCCGGAAGCCCAGCTCGTTTTGGCGGAAATGTGCCGACGCGGTCTGGGGGTCGCGCAAAGTTACGAGCTTGCTCGTCGCTTTTATTTACTTGCTGCGGAGCGGGGGACTAGGTCGGCCCAGTACGGGTTGGGAGATATCTATTACCTTGGCCTGGGCGTTCCGGTTGATCATCGGGCTGGCGCTGATTGGTACGAAAAGGCTGCCGAAAAGGCCGACGTAAGGGCGTGGGTAGCGCTCGCCCTTGTTTATCTTAACGGCCGCGGCAGACCGACTAATCGACAGGAGGCCGCACGGCTGTTTGTTCAAGCAGCCGAGAAGGGCGATCCACGCGGCTTGTACAATGCCGCGCTTATGCACCTCAGCGGTGGCGGATTGCCGGAGAATATCGACAAGGCGGAAACCTATCTTCGAGCGGCTGCGAAGCAGGACCACCTGGCCGCCATCATCAGTCTTGCGGAGCTTTTTACCCGCGGCAAAGGTATGGAGCCGGATCTTCGAGAAGCTGCACACTGGTACAAGCGAGCGGCTGAGCTTGGCGACGTCGAATCGCAGTTTATTATTGGTCGCCTCTATGCCACCGGCGCCGGAGTTCCCAACAATCCGCGCGAGGCGGCGAAATGGTTTCTGCGTGCTGCGGAACAGGGCCATGCCACTGCGGCACACAACATCGCGGCCTACTGTGCGAAAGGTGTCGGCGTCGAGCAAGACGCCGCCAAAGCAGTTGAATGGTACAAGAAAGCTGCCGCGAAAGGCATAACGGCATCGCAAGTGCAGCTTGGAAAGATGTTGTATTCGGGCGACGCGGACGGCGTGCGTGATCGGAACTTAGCCGCTGATCTCCTTAAACAGGCCGCTCAGACTGGCGACAATGACGCTAAGGTGGCATTGGCCACGCTACATCTACAAGGTGAAGGATTGGCACACGATCCCTCCCGAGCGAAAGAGTTGCTTGAACAGGCGGCAGAAAGTGGCCATGCCGGCGCGGCCGTGCAACTGGGCCACCTTTATTTCGGAAAGCTTCCTGCGGACTCCACAGAGGTCAACACAAGCGAGGCAATTAAGTGGTACGCGAAAGCCGCTGACGCTGGAGATGTCGAAGCGCAGTACATTCTCGGTATGCTTTACTTCAATGGAAACGGCGTGCCTGTGGATTTGGTAGCCGCGGCAAACTGGATCGAGAAGGCAGCGCATAAGGATCACGCTGCGTCGGAGTTCCAGCTTGGGGTGATGTACTGTACCGGAAAGGGCGTACCGCAAGATTTTCCCCGAGCGATCGCGTGGTACGACCTCGCTGCTCAACTCGGCTATCCACCGGCGCAATATAATCTTGCCGTGATGCTTGCTAAAGGACAGGGCTGCGAGCCGGATCATGGCAAAGCGCTTGCATGGCTCCAAAAGGCGGCTGAGCAGGGTTTGCCAGCAGCGCAGGCCGCGCTCTGTGATATTAGCAGTCCTGATGGGCGTGGTGTCTCGTCAAAGGATGATCCCGCCGGTCGGTAACGCGGTAGGCAGAAATCAAGGGCGAAGGGCAGCGATCGGTGCACCCCGGCCGCGGTCCGCCGAGCGAGACCTCGGCGACAGTGTTTAAGGTGCGGAAATCAATGCCAATTCGCATACTGCATTCATTTAGCGGTAGTTCCGCTTTAGCGCACAAAATGGCGGCTTCGCTAAGATGTGTCGACCCCGAGTGAGAATTTGCTCGGCCAATGGTTCTTGGCTGTTATCAATCAACTAGGAGGAAGAGAAAGTACGGGCTTTGGAGCCGGCGAAGGTGGTGATGCAGGCGTCGCGGCCGGGGCTGGGGCTGAGGCTGGGGCGAGAACGGGGGCGGGCGAAAATGTGGTCCCACTAGCACAAGCCGTGGAGCAAGTGTTCAAGTTGCTACCACAACTCTGCACGCACTGAGTCCATAATAGGGTTTGACTTGTAACGCTGTAGTGCTGATAGCAACTGCCTTGGCATGTTGAGTTGCCGGTTTGACATTGCATTCGACAGGATAAATTATCTGTTCCGGAAGCTACCCTAGGCGAATTCGTCGCCGAACTTGGCGCGCTGTTGGCACCAGCGCCACCGCCAGCACTTGCTGAACCTGTCGTGCTCCCGCCACTGACGCCGCCGCTCCCGCTTTGGGGATTTGCCGTTTTACCACCATTTGCAGAGGGGGAGGGAGTGTTCGTTCCAGCCAGCGCGAACCAGAAGCAAAATACACTGACGATTACGAGCACCACGCAGATCAGCGAACGTTTCACCAGACTCTCCTAACTAATAAGAGCGACGAGGTCGGGTCACAAAATATCAATTACGACCAGGGCCAACCGGTACGGATCGATCCGCAGTTTTTTGACGTCCGCACCAATGCCTCACAAGCCGCGGCAACAACCTCGTGACGTCCGCCGTGTTGCCGGGCCACATCTCCGCGCAAATCGGCGAACCTGAACCATCGACGACAAGGCCCAGGACTTCGTTATGTTCACGTTGCCGACGCCGTTCCCATAAGTCAGGCAGAAGGCGTCGTTGATTCCAAGAAAGGGCAGCACGCGCTTTATCCGTCCACCGATCTGCGTTTCATCTCCTGTCTCTACTAGGGTTACCGTCCATTGGCTCGATGTCAGCCTTGGGGACCTTCATGTTGTTTTCCTTGACGTAGAAAGTGACGTCGTAGGAATGCAAATAGTAGTTTGCGAAATATTCCTTGATGACGTAGCCCTCGTAGCCGAGGCAGTCTACAAATTGATGCCGTGGCTCGAATAGATCTTCATGATGTGCCACAGGACCGGCTTACCGCCGATCTCGACCATGGGCTTCGGCCGACTGCCAGTTTCCTCCGCCAGACGCGTTCCCAATCCGCCAGCAAGTATGACAGCCTTCATGTTACTACTCCAAATTGCTCGCCGCCACGCCGAGGTCACGCTTCCAGTGAGTCGAGCAGTTCAACTACGCCGGAAATCTTATCGGCGACGTGGAAGCGCTGTCGGAATTCGTTACCGTTGGGCCTAAACTTGTCAGAGCGTACCTCCGATATGTCGAGTGCCTTCAATACGCGAACGCTATCATCCACATTCGCACGACCGTGGCAAAGAATTGCGCATCGCGCCAAAAAATCCGCGATCGCAGTGGTCTTCGAAAATGCCAGGATCGGCACGCGCAAAATAAGTGCCTCGGCCAGCACCACCGGGTTGGGATCTTCACGCGATGACAGAAAAAACAGGTCGAAATTCGAGATGTACTTGTAGGGATTGCTGACGCCACCGCTCACGAAAAGATTAGGGATCTTCGCCTCTACGAATTTGGAATAAATCACGTTTTCCGGCGCGTCATCAAAGTTCCAGTTACCGACCCACAGGAAGTCATGCTGCGGTAGGCTCCGTGCGGTTTCAAAGAAAATGTCCGAACCCTTGCGCCGCGAGGCATGTCCGACCATCCCGACAACCAGCCGTTTGCTGCGCTTGAATCGCTTCCCTGTCGCAGTTTTCGCCTCGGGCTTGCCCTCCCGCGCGAGCTGGTCGATTTCCTCTGTGTCCACGGCGATACCGAAATTCATGACGCGATCCGGTAGGAATCCAAACACCTCGATCAGGTCCTGCCGCAGGTCTTCGGCAGCAAGGACGACCGCGTCGCTCATCGATAGCACTTCCAGCTTCATCAGTTGAATTGCCAAAAGCTTGCGCATCTCTTCCACTTTTTCGTGAACATGGACGACCGCGACCTTTCCGACCACCTTTGCCGCAATCACAAATTCGCATGCCGCCAACGAGTTGACATAGATGATCGTACTTAGCTCCTGCTCGAGAAATTTTTTGGCAAAATTCAGCCGCTCGGCAAAGCCGATCTTGTGGCGTGGCAGACCAGACTCAAGGACATGAACGTTCTCGGCGCCCACCCGTTCGCGCAGCCAGTCTAGCATCGGCCCGCCGGTTAAGCACAGGATACGGACCTCGCGGTACTGCTTGAGAGCTCCGGCAATCAAACCGCCGATCCGCGGTGCGCCGGTCCGCGTAGCTTCATGAAGGACAATAAGGACTCTCACACGATCATCTCCAAACC
>Ga0187883_10000856_pt1 | contig 18908 bp, 12 predicted proteins | sample June2016WEW_20_1_2_FD_132966 | JGI IMG/M metagenome (GOLD analysis project Ga0187883, IMG submission 132966) | Peatland microbial communities from SPRUCE experiment site at the Marcell Experimental Forest, Minnesota, USA - June2016WEW_20_10 | ecosystem: Environmental > Terrestrial > Soil >...
AGGCGTTGAGGAATCCGACGGCTACGCTCGGGTCTCCGCGGGTCTCGGTGACGATCCCGACCAGTCCCTGCGGCCCGAGGCGCACGGCGCGCTCGACGATGGAGTGGTTGTTTCGGCGGCGCGGGATCGAGACGTGAGAGGGCGTGTCTGCATCCAGCGGACGGGTGTCGAGCGGCACGACGGCGGACAGGTACGAGACGATCGCCTCGATCGTGCCGAAGGGGATGGTGGCCTCGCTGGGGGGTGTTTGCAGCAGCTCAGGCTGCCCGGATACCTCGAGGTGGGTCACGCCCGCACGGGCGATGAGCTCTCGCAGTGGTGGAGGAGGCGCCTCCCCGACGCGTGTCAAGAGGAGAAGCGGCGTGGCGGGCATTTTGTCGGCCGCTGGGAGCTCGATCGTCCTCAGCTGCTCGGTCGTGTCGGGGGACAGACAGCCGCCGGGAATCTCCGTCCATCCCTCGGGCGCTCCACTGCCATCGATACCGCGCAGCGTGAGCCGCTGCAGCATGTATTGCTCCCGCACGAAGGCACGTCCCTCCACACACGGATCCCACGACACGAGCGCCTCGAACGGGGCCAACTCGGCGGCGACCGTGGCGGCCAGCGTCGCTCCCATCCGGAGACCGGCGAGCACGACGTGGCGCTCTCCGGCCTCTCGGGCGAATGCCACCACCGCCCGAATGCTGGCCAGCCAGGAGTCGACGAGTGTCTCGTCATCCTCGCCTCCCGCCGAGTCGCCGGTGCCGTAGTAGTCGAACCGGACGGCGGCAATGCCTGCCCAGGCGAGTCTCTCGGCCAGGACGCGAATCGCCCCGTGGCTGGCATCGTGCTCTCTCGCCAGTGGAGGACAGATCACGACCGTAGCCCGCGAACGCCCGTCAAGGGGCCGGTGCAGCCAGGCGAACAGCGGCCCGCTGTCGTGGGGGATCCACGTCGGGACCGCCAGGTCGGGCATGGGCGCACAGTAGTTGTCACCCGGTCGTCGCCCAGCACTTATGATCACTCTCGATGCAACCCGAGCGTCTCGATCCGATGACCGAACCGCGCCCGTCTTCGCTCCCATGACCGAGCAAGACGCCGTTGTCGACATCCTCGCGCGAGAGACGGCCCTGAGCGCCTCGGATCTGTCGAGCGAGTGGTCACTCATCGATCTCGGCGTGACCTCGTTCGTGATCGTGCGCGTCCTCGTCGCCTTCGAGGACCATTTCGAGACGGAATTCTCCGTCGAGCAGATGGAGGAAGTCGTGAGCACTCCGGTGGCTCAGCTGCCGGAGTTCGTCCGACGAGCGCTCGCAGTCGGGAGCTGAGCAGTGGACGTCCTCGAGCTGATCCTGGATCGTGCGCGCACCAGCCCCGATCGTCCCGCCGCAAAGGACCGTTCGAGCGATATCACCTACGGCGAGCTGGAGCAGGCGGTCGCCGAGCTCGCGAGCGGACTCGGCGAACAGGGTGTCCGGGAAGGCGATCGCGTGTGTCTCCACCTCCCGAATTCAGTCGAGTTCCTGGTGGCGGCGCTCGCCTGTATGTGGGTGGGGGCGATCTTCGTGCCGCTGGCGACGACGGATCCGGCGCCCCGCCGGCGCGCCGTCGTCGAGAACTGCGAGCCGGCGCTCGTGCTCGCCGACGCCGAGATGCTGTCGGTTGCAGAGCGCGATGGCGAGCGGCTCTACGAGGGACGCCTGGTCCTTCCCGTAACTGCCGTCAACCGACCTGGCGGTGCGGCGCCGGCCCGGGCGGACGACGACGACCGGCCGGCGTACTGCATCTATACGTCGGGCACGACGGCTTTGCCGAAGGGGGTGCTCATCGGGCATCGCTCTTTTCTCTGCGCGGTTCTCGCCGCCGCCGAGCTGCTCGAGCTCGACGAGACGACTCGTTCCCTCTGCGTCTCGTCGTTTCACTTCGACGGTTCCTACGGCACCTTGTTCCCCACACCCGTCGCTGGGGGGTCGCTCGTGATCCCGCGACGCGAGGCCTTGATGCTCCCGCGGCTCTTCTTCAGGACGGTGGCGGACGAGCAGGTGACTCATACGAGCATGTCCCCGACTTACCTCCGGCTCCTGCTGCCCAGCCGCCACCTGCCCGAGCTGGCCCGGACGCCGCTTCGTACCATGGCCTTCGGCGGGGACGCCCTCTTCGCCGACGATCTCGAGCGGCTCTGGGCTTCGGTGCCCAGCCTTCGCGTCTTCAACCGCTACGGGCCGACCGAGACCACGATCGCCGTGACGACGCACGAGCTGACGCCGGAGATTGTGGCTCTCGGGGATCCGCTGCCCATCGGTCGGCCACACGCAGGCGTCACCTTCTGGCTCGTCGACGACGAGGGCAAGATCATCGACCGCCCGGGCGACGTGGGCGAGCTCTACATCGGCGGCAATCATCTCATGATCGGGTACTGGCGCGAACCGGCACTCATGAGCGAGGTGATGCGCACCGACGTCGTGCCGGGAGAGACGGTCTACCGGACCCGCGACCTGGTGTTTCGCGATGACTCAGGTAGCTATCACTACGTCGACAGGTCGGATCGAGTGGTGAAGCGCAGCGGCATGCGCATCTCCCTTGTCGAGATCACCGCCTCCTTGACGAGCCTGAGCAGCATCTCGAAGGCGCACTGCGTGGCCTACGACAAAGACGGTGGAGTCGGCATCGCGGCTTTTGTCGTGCCGATCGTCGCCATCACCGGCCCGGAGCTTCGCCATGCAGCCCGCGACCGCCTGCCGGCGACGATGCTGCCGGACGTCATCGAAGTCGTGGCCGACTTCCCCCTCACCGGCTCCAACAAGGTGGACGAGCGGGCGATGCTGCAAGCCGCCGGGTTGCAGGAGTTGGGCAAGGAGGGACTCCGGTCCGGTTAGGGCGCTGTCTGCGGCCCGTTGTCGCGGTCGCGAAACCGCCGGCCGCATCAGCGGAGAAAGTGCCGGCTGGCGTAGTCGACGATCAAGTCGGACACCTCGTCTCGATCCCTCGGATGGCGTAGGGCGTGATCGAGGGCGGAGATCATCTCGAGCTGCAGCTCTCCTGCGTTGGCGGATCGCAGGCGAGGGTGGTCTGCCGCGTGCCGGAAGGGTCGTATCTCCTCAGAGCCGCAGATCAACAGCACGTTCGATCCAGCTAACACGAGGTCCGCCAGGTGCTCGCTCGGGCCGCTTTTCGGGCCTCCTGGGCGGGTTCCCAAACGCCACACAAGTGTGCGGTAGGGCCGGCCGAGTCGATCGAGGGCCGAGCGGATGCTTCGCCGCGCCCTCACCGTGGCCATCGGGTAGCGGGTGCCGATCCACCGGACGAGCGGAACCTGCTCCTCGAGCCATCGAATCGATGTCACTTTGTTCGTCGCCGTTGCGAGATGCGGTTCCGGGAGGAAGAACTTGCGTCGCGGATCGGCCGCACCGCCGTGCTCCATCTCCGGCGCCGGGAACGACACAGCCGGGTTCAGCGCGCAGACGCCCCGCGGCGACAGGATGGCCGCGGCCTCGAGTACGTGGTAGCCGCTCGAGCACAAGCCGAAGAGCACGACGTTCGAGGGTGCCTCTGGCGAGAGGGCGCGGGCGACGTCAACGACATCCTCGATCGCCGAGTAGGGGTAGACCCGCGGGGGCGTCGAGCCCCTCGGAGGGCTGTCGCCGACGCCGCTGAGATCCATGCGAACGCACCGGAGCCCCGCGGTGGCAAGGCGACGGCTGAGGTCGACCCAGAGTCGTCCGGGGCCGATGCGATGCTCGTTGGCGACGTTGACGAACAGACACACCGGGCCGGTTGCGCCCTCCTTCGGCTCGGTCGATATCGAGAACAGCCCGAAGGGCCCGAGACGCACAGCACGCTCGACGACCGGCGTCGGCAGTCGGTCGCCGCTCTCGGACGCAGCCGCCCGATTGTGGCGCAAGGTGACGGCCACCTCGGCAGGCCGCGGCAGGGTGACCGAATGGCGGTCCTTTGGCATGACGTCGTCGATCCAGTCGACGATGGTTGCCAAGGCGCCGGCCGGCACGACCTGGAGCGGCGTTGGCATATCGAGGAGGTCGTCTTGGCCTGCCACCTTGCGGTGCTCCACGTTCGGCAGGACGAGGCGGTCCACGAGGGTGCGCTCGGCCGGGTGGTCGACTCGAGTGAGCAGGAGCACCCGCTCCGCCAGAGTCGCCGTCGTCTCGTCGAATTCGAGCAGCGAGAGCTCACGCAGGATCTCTGGCGGGAGGAGGAAACCCGGAATGTCGTCTGGGGAGATGTTCGATTTACCCGCAACCTGGATGCGCAGGCTCAGCATGCGTTGCTCTCGAACGAACGACCGTCCGCTCGCGCACGGGTCCCACATGACGAGGGCTTCGAATGGTTCGAGGGCGCTGGTGAGTCCGGCAAGGAGGGCGCCGACGCGCATGCCCACGAGAGCGATGCGGGTCGCTCCCAACCCTCGCACGAAGTCAACGGCGTGGCGCACGTCATCGAGCAACCCGATCGTGGCGTCCTGCTGATCGGTCCGGTCGAACGAGTCACCCGTCGAGCGGTAGTCGAAGCGGAGAGCGAGCAAGCCGGCGTCTGCGAGACTCCCGGCCAGGCGAGCGAATGTGGAGTATGCGCTCGTGTGCTCCCTGCCAAGCGGCGGGCAGAGAACGACGGCGCCGCGAACCTCGGCGCTGTTGGTATTGATGAGCCCGAACAGCGGTGATTCCTCCGGGCCGAACCAGGCCGACAGCGGCTGGTCAGGCGGGCGCTCGGACTTCATATTCGCCTGACGCTACTCATAGACGACCGAGACCTCCTCACGCAGGCGTCGATCGAGAGCCCGAAGCTCCGCGACGTCGTCCACGGTGCCCTCGGCGGCAAAGACGAAGTCTCGATAGCCCTTGCGCCAATCGACCGACTGGCCAGGGCCGCGGTTGAGCAGCAGGTGCTCCACGCCCGGAAACGTCGCAGCCTCGTCGAATCCCTGCAGGCTGAGGACACGGTGAGCGGACATGGGGGCCTGGATCACGGATCGAAACACGACTCGATCCATCTGCAGCAGCCTCTCGTGGGGAAGCTGCTCACCGAGTGCCAGTCGACACCCCACATCGTAGAGGTCGAGCTTGCTCAGACGCCCGATCATCTCCGGTATTCCGCCGCCTGGTCGTCCGTTCACCTCGATGAGGCGAGGGCCGCTCGGCGCCAGCTTGATCTCCGTGTGCAGGCAGCCGCTTTCTATCTCGAGTGCCCTGGCTGCATCGACCGCCAGTTGGAGAACGGCGGCTCCATCCTCGTCGGAGAGCTCTGCCGGCATGAAATTGCCGGTCTCGCGAAACGGCTCGACGAAGCGGAAACGCCCCGTCATGGCGACGTTGCTCACGCGCCCGCCGCTCACGTAGCTCTCGACCGAGACGACTGGGGCGATCTGCTCGTCTCGTGACGGAGCTGCCGGTATGAACTCCTCCACCAGCATGGCTTCGCCGATCCCGTCTCGAGAGAGCTGCGACAGCGCCTCGAGGAGATGAAGGAACGACGGCACCGAGACGACGTTTTCGCTGCCCGTTCCGTGCCGTGGCTTGAGCACCGCCGGGAAGGAGATGCGGCTCTCGATGTCGGCCAGGGCAGCGCAGTCGCCCGACGGGGGAACCTCGGCGTAGCGAGGGACGGCAACGCCGCCTTGGTGGAGGGCGCGCCGCTGCACGAATTTGTCGACGAGCCGCTCCGCCACCTTCGGGGTATGAAAGGGCAGCTCGAGCTCCGCGGCGATCTCCGCCAGCCTGAGCATGCCGGCGTCCTGGAAGGTCACGATGCCGTCGGGTCTGTGGCGTCTGATGGCGGTGGCTGCCTGCGAAGTAGGCAGGCCTTCCAGGTGAACGACGTCCCCGAGCTTGCGCAGCATCGCCGCGTGCACGGCGGCGACGTGGCGGTGCACCGGAGGGGTGGAATCGACCAGCCAGAGCAGCTCGTACCGCCCGGCCGCGAGGGGTGCGAGCGCCATGGGGGACAGCTCCAACGGACTCGTCAGCACGGCCATGAGCGGCCGGCTGCGCTGCGGGCGAGCGGGCATCATCGCAGGTCCTGGCCGAAGGTTGCGGCCGTATCCGCCGACACGCCCCTCCGCCCGGGAGTCAGAGTCGCCTCGCCTGGGTGGCAAGGCAGCACCCTCAGGAGCGAGTCCAGCGGGCCGTGAAGTCACCCTCACCTCGGTGGCGCTTCCAGCACTCGGGCGGAGCCGGCTCCCACCCCCCGACTCACTTCGCGAGTCATCCGAGCAGCTCCTCGACGCAGCGTTGAGCGTCAAGGAAGACGCGTAGTCTGCTCTTCGGCGAGGGGAGATAGTGCGTGAAGTACCGCACGCCCTCCGTCAGCGCTCCCAGCAGGGAAAGATGCTGCTGCACGCGCCCGTCTCGGTCGATGGGGTGGAAGTCCCTCGTGAGGGCCACGCTGCCGACGGGGGTGTCACCGTACTTGAACTGCTGCAGCCGTCCCTGCTGATACAGGTTCGTCAGCAGCGGCGATGAGGAGCGATGCAGGGTCGGGTCCTCAAGATACCCCTGTACCAGCACGTCCACCGGTGCGGAGAAGGGCGTGTCGAGCTCCCTCGAACGGACCGTCCGACCGGAGTGTGACGTCGTCAGTCGAGGAGCAGGGCCGAAGGGGGCTTTCACGACCCCTGCGTCCATCAGCGCCAGCAGCTGCTGGGAGCGGATCGCCGGAGGTCCCGCCACGAGGCGGCTCACCTTGGAGCGGATGTTCGACTGGAAGTCGAGGTACGACTCGAGCGAGAGCCCGCCGAACTCGATGACGGTTCGCATGGCGTCGCGCTGGAAGCGGAGCACCTCAGAAGCGGCCTTGACGGCGCTCGCCGGACCCTTCAGCGCCTCGTCCAGGTCCGTTTCGACCATGGCGTACACGCGGTCCTGGTAGTCCGTCGCCGACACGAAGCTGTCCTCGGGAGCGAAGAAATTTCGGCTGGCGTCGAACGAGCCGTAGCGCGCCGCGTAAGGCGCCACGACCGACTCGAAGTCGTTGATCGAGGACTGCTCCAGCCGGGCACGCACCTCTTTGGCGGCGTCCGGGCCTGCGGCCAGAGCAGCCGAGTGCAGGTAGTACCGGGCCTGCATCTCTGCGAAGATGAGGGGAAGCATCGTCGTCCGGAGATCGACGCGGCCGGCATCGGCCCGAATGGCGGCGACGGCCTCCTCGGTGCAGATGACCGAGGCATAGTCGTCGGTCTCGTCCAGAGCTTCGACGGCCTTGGCACAGTATGGGAATCCGCTTCGTGAGAACACGTAGATGCGCGGCTCACGTCCGCTCGCCCGGTATCGCAAGCGATCGCCGCGCGGCACGAAGGAGCCGCCGTTGCCGAGCGTGAGCGCCGTGATGGCGTCAGTGGCAACAAGGCCCATACCGACGATGCCGACAGAGGCGGTCGAGGGGATGGCGTCGACGTAGGGCGTGACGGGATACGGCCTCACCAGGTGCTCGGGATGATCGAGGTTGCCCGTGTGACCGGTCGTGAGGATGACGTGGTTGACGGCAAGGACCTCGCCGGTGTTGAGATACACGTGCTCGAGTCCGTCCGGTTGGCTGACGATGTCGACGGCGAGCGCTCGGTGCGGGACGATCTCGAGCGGCCACGGCGCGTCCTCCACGAGCGTTTCGAAGAACCATTGCAGGTAAGCCCCGAGGACGCGCCGAGGCAGGTAGTCGTGGGGCGTGACCTCGCGTCCCGAGCGCGAGACGCGGCAACTGTCGCCGTTCCAGCGGTAGCCGACCTGCTTCGTCCATTCGTACAGGCCGACGCCGTAGCGGGGGGAGGCTCCCTCGTCGTCCCACGGGTAGAGCGAGAGCTGGCCGCACGGCGTGTTCAGGAGGAGGTACTCGGGCTCGTCCAAGGCGTACACGCCGGGTCCGGCCGTGCCGACCTCTACGACATGGACTCGAGTCGGGCACCGCTCAGTGCGAACAGCGTCCGCCAGACGCTCCAGCACGCACAGCCCCCAGGCGCCGGCTCCGACGAGCGCGACCTCATTCATGGTGCGCAATGGCCTGACCGCTCGTGTGCTCCCCGCCGACCCACTCTTATACGCTACCGCCACGGGGCTCTGCCCATTTTCAAGTGGGCAGCGTGGCGGTGTTTCAGGCATCGCAGATGCCAGGGAGACTGCTCGTGAGCCACGCGAGGGGTCGGATCGAGGGTTGAATCAACAGGGTCACGCGGCTCTCTATGCTGGTCACGGGTCCCACTCGTTCAGTGGAGGTGTTACATCCCAGTCTTTATCGACTCGGCGGAGCCCAGGTCGTCCCAAGCGAACGGCACGGGGGGGAGCGCGCGTGGTCGCGGCGGCGGTCAGCCGGCGCTCGAGATCGCGATCGTCAACAACATGCCTGACGCCGCCTTTGCTGACACTGAAGATCAGTTCACGACCTTGCTCAACGAAGCCGCCGGTCATCTCGAGCTGCGCGTCGGGCTCTATAGCCTGCCCGGGCTACGGCGCAACGAGGGCACCGCGAGTTACATCGCGGCGAACTATCGAAGCATCGAGCAGCTGTTCGACCGGCGAGTCGACGCCGCCATCGTGACGGGGACCGAGCCGCTCGCCGGGCGCCTGCCGGACGAGCCCTATTGGGCTGCTTTGACGGAGCTGATCAGTTGGGCAGAGGTATCGACCACCTCTACCGTCTTGTCCTGCTTGGCAGCTCACGCTGCGGTTCTGCTCTTCGACGGTATCGAGCGGGAGCGACTTCCGCAGAAGTGCTCTGGTGTCTTCGCTCATGAGTCGCTCACGTCGCACCCTCTCGTCGAGGGCCTGCGTGGACCTGTATTCGTGCCCCACTCGCGCCTCAACGACGTCCCGGGTCACCACCTGTCGGACGGCTATGCAAGCTTGCTCGGATCACCCGAGATCAGCTGGACCGTGTTGGCACGGGAGAGCGGCAATTGCCTGTTCATGTTCGTGCAGGGCCACCCCGAGTACTGGACGACGAGCCTGTTGCGGGAGTACAAGCGCGATTTACAGCGCTACCTCCGAGGCGAGCGTGACTCGTCGCCCCCCGTCCCGCTCCATTACCTCGACGAAGAAGGAGAGCGCCTGCTCACTCGATTCGCCACCGAGGCACGGGCGCGTCCCTCGTCGGCGGACCCGATGGCGGGCTTCCCTTTCGATGAGGTCAAGGAACGCGTGGTAAATACGTGGCGGCCCCACGGGGCGCGCTTGTACAAGAACTGGATCCAGGAGATCCTGCGGCGGAGGCAGGACGGCCCCCCAGGCAACGGCGAGGCGCCGGCGCCGGATCGGGCCGTCGACGAGCAAGGAACGAGGTCTGTTGGTGCGGGATGAGACGATTGCTCTCCACGGCGGGTACACACCTGATTCGACGAAGGCCGTGGCGGTGCCTATCTATCAGACCGTCGCCCATGAGTTCGACGACGCCGATCATGCGGCAGCCGTGTTCGACATGGACATCCCGGGGTTCCACTACAACCGGCTGAACAACCCGACCAACCAGGTTCTGGAGCATCGCCTTGCAGCCCTTGAACTCGGCGTCGGCGCCCTCACGCTCAGCTCGGGCACAGCGGCCGTGCTGTACTCGTTGCAGAATCTCGCCGGCCTCGGTGACAACATCGTCTCCGCCCCGCAGTTGTACGGAACGACCTACACCTTGTTCGTGCACATCCTGCCTCAGCAGGGTCTCGAGGTTCGCTTGGCGGCGGACGACACCCCAGCCGCCATGGAAGCCCTCATCGACGACCGCACGAAGGCGATCTTCTGCGAGAGCATCGGCAACCCCGCCGGCAACGTCGTCGATCTCGAGGCCGTAGCGGCGCTCGCCCACTTCCACGGCATACCGCTCATCGTCGACAACACGGTGGCCACGCCGATGATGATCAAGCCCGTCGAGCACGGCGCCGACATCGTCGTGCACTCGCTGACGAAGTTCGTCGGCGGCCACGGCACGACGCTGGCGGGAGGCATCGTCGACAGCGGCAAGTTCCCGTGGGCCGACCACCCGGACAGGTTCCCCATGTTCTCCCGACCGGAACCCTCCTTCCACGGGGTCGTATACCCAGAGCGCTTCGGTGACGCCGCCTATATCGTGCGCTGCAGAACGGTGGGTCTGCGAAACGCCGGGGCGACACTGTCGCCGTTCAGCGCCTTTTTGGTATTGCAGGGTCTCGAGACCATGTCGGTCCGACTCGACCGCCACGAGGTGAACGCCCGAGCTGTTGCCGCCTACCTCGCCGAGGATCGGCGCGTCTCCTGGGTGGACTTCGCCGGTTTCCCCGATCACCCCTATCACGAGCTTTCTGAGCGCTATCTGAAGGGGCGGTGCTCGTCGCTGTTCACCTTCGGTGTCGTCGGTGGCTATGACGCCGGCTTGCGGTTCTTCAACTCGGTGAAGCTCTTCAAGCGACTCGTCAACCTGGGGGACGCCAAGTCGCTCGTGAGCCATCCGGCCTCGACCACCCACCGACAGCTGACAGCCGAGGACCTGAAGGTCGTAGGCGTCACGCCGGACATGATCCGACTGTCGGTTGGGATCGAGCACATCGACGACATCATCGAAGACATCGACCAAGCGCTGAGTGCCGCCTGCGGCGCCGAGTAACATCTGGCGGTGTTCGGACATTGCTGCAGTCAAAGGAGAGTTCGTTGCACCATGCCATCGAGTGCATCGGCGACGATCCTCGGACGCGGTCGGTGGTTCTGCGGTTGATCGGAGGCGCCTCAGCACTCACTGAGCCGCTCCACTTGGGGGTCCGGTTCGCCGCCCGCCTTGACGACGCCGGCGCTACGGCGGACCTGGCGGGATCATGACCTTGGGAACGGAGCCATCGATGACCGACGAGATTCGCCGGGTGGTGGCCCAGCACGGTCGCCTCTCGGTCCCGATGTCGCAAGTGGCGGACGACGACGACCTCTACTTCGCCGGCATGACCTCACACGCGAGCGTCAGCATGCTGATCGCCCTGGAGGAAGCCTTCGGACTGGAGTTCCCAGAGGAAATGCTGCGCCAGAGCACGTTTCAGTCGGTCAATTCGATCGCGGCAGCGCTCGACGTTCTGATCGAGGACAAAAAGGCCGCTGAGCTTGGCCCACGAACCTGAGGAGGATTTTCGCTCGGGGCTGATGACCGCCGGCCTGCTCATCGCCACCGAGGTCGATGGGATCTACCTCCGGTCCGGGACCTTCGAGAGCGTGGCACGCGCCATCGATGTCCTCGTGAGCGCGGCCGGATCGGATCAGAACGCTGAGGTCTTGCATCTGCCGGCAGTCATGCCGCGTAGCGTCCTCGAGCAGTCCGCCTACATCCGGGCGTTCCCGGACCTCGTCGGCTCGGTCAACACATTCGAGGGTAATGACGCCCTGCACATCGAGATCCTGCGCCGCCTCGAACGCGGCGAGGACTGGGCAGAGCTCTTCGGCCGCTCCGACGTGGTGCTCTGTTCGGCGGCTTGTCACCTGGTCTACCCGACGTGTCGTGGCCGGTTGCCCGAGGGTGGTCGACGCTTCGAGGTCTTCGGTCAGTGCTTCCGGCACGAGCCGAGCCTCGATCCGGCGCGGATGCAGGCCTTTCGCATGCACGAATTCGTCTACGTGGGCGACGCCGAGGGCGCCGTGGCCCATCGGGATGCCTGGCTCGAGCGGGCCGCCCAGCTGCTCGGCGGGCTCGGGCTTCCCGTCACGGCGGTGCTGGCGAGTGACCCCTTCTTCGGCCGGGCGGGCAAGCTGCTCTCGGCGAATCAACGGGCGGAAGCCTTGAAGCACGAGGTCGTGACCTCGGTGCAGCCGGGAGAGGGGCCGGTCGCCGTCGCGTCGTCCAACTGCCATCTCGACCACTTCGGCCGTGCTTTCGGCATCGAGAGCGCGGACGGAACCGTCGCCCATAGCGCCTGTGTCGGCTTTGGGACCGAGCGCATCGTGCTGGCGCTGCTGGCAGCGCACGGGCTCGACCCGGTGTGCTGGCCGTCCAACGTGCGCGATCAGCTGTGGCCGTCGAGGACTTGAGGGCGGCGACCGCCCCGCTCAGCCGAGCGCCTTCGCCAGGGCCGTCACGATCGGCGTTCCCAGGCCAGTAGCCATGTCGTAATGCTTCGTGGCTGGGTAGAGGCCTCCGTTCGTCGTCGTGTAGTCGTTGTTGCCGACCTTGACGTCGTTGACGACGGCCTTGCCTTCGGCCACCAGCTTGTAGAGGGCAGGGTTCAAGAAGCCCAGCTTGTGGACCTTGCCCTTGTAGGCGTCGAGGAGGGCGGTCAATGCCGCCCAGAGGGGCGTGGCGGCACTCGTGCCGCCGACGACCGTCCACTTGCCGCCGAAGACGATGACGTAGCCATGGGACGGGTCGGCGCTGGCGGAGACGTCGGGGAGCTCTCGACAGAGCGTTCTGCCCGTGGCGCCGCAGGGGACCCCCGAACTGAGCGAGCTCACGACGCCGGGGCCGCGCTGGTACTTGGGCATCGTCCACCAGGAAGAGATGCCGCCCGTGCCGGCGCCCTCGGCGAACAGGGGCTCGTCCCAGACCGACTGCGTGGGCGCAGGGCCGAGCTTGGTGAGATCGGTGCCGCCCACGCCGGTCACGAACGGCTGCTCGGACGGATCCTCCACGCTCAAGAAGAGCGGCATCCAGACGAAGCCGCCGGCTGCATCGGCAACCCAGGCATAGTCCAAGAGCGGGTCCGTGGCGACGGCGTAAGGGTCGGTGATACCCGTAATGAGCCTCGTCACCTTGTTCGTCCCGCCGGAGATGACCGCTACGCCGGCTCCGCTGCCGTCGGAGCCTTCAGCTGTGACCAGGACACCGCTCCCGTTCGGATCGACGGCCAGCGACGTGGGGATGACCAACCCACTTAGCGTCGCTGTCGCCACGAAGTCGCCGGTGCTCGCCTCCAGCACCGTCACGGTGTCGCTCTCGGCGTTGCCGATGTAGAGCTTGTTCGAGGAGGCGTTGACGGCGAGCCCGTACGGCTCCTCGCCGACCGATACCTCGGCCAGCGTCAGCGAGGTGGGGCAGCCGCTCGTGGTGGTGGCGTCACATGCCGCGCCGCTGAACTCGCCAACTTCGTCGTCGCCGAAGTCGGTGAGGAACACCTGGTCGGTGGAAGCGTCCACCGCTACGTCTGCCGGCTCATCGCCGCCGTATGCACCAACGAAGGTGTCCATCGCCTCGTCGATGACGCCGATGTCGTCAATGCCGGCAAGGGCCACGTAGGCGGTGCCGGTGGCGCTGTCGACGGCGATACCGATGGGCTCGCTACCGGGGTCGTTGATGACCGTCATGGGGGTGGCGCTGCAGCCGGACTGGTTGGCGCTGTCGCACGTCGCCCCGTCGATCTCGGCGACGATGCCAAGGGCGTCTTCCGAGACCCAGAGTTGGTTCGTGGTCGGATCCACGGCGAGGCCCTCTGGCTCGGTCGTCGATCCGAGAGCGATCGTCCCGACGGTTTCGAGCGTGGCCTCGTTGGCGACGGTGATGTCCCCGGTGATCGAATTGGCGAAGTAAACGGTCTGGGTCGCCGGGTCCACGGCGACGGCGTCAGGCCCAGGAGGCTGGCTGATCTCGGCCGGCGAACCGTTCGCCATGCAGCCTTCCGAGCCCACGTCACCGTCGGCCACGAAGGTGGACTGCCCCTGGATGGCGGCCTCCTTGAAGATGGAGTTCTCCGCCTTGATGACTGACTCGGGGACGAAGACGTCACAGCCGAAGGGGGCGGTCGACCAGCTCGAGGAGATGACCTGTGCCTTGTCCTGAGTGACGATCTTGTCGTAGCCATCTGTCGGGCCCGTACCGCTCCCGATCGTCTCGTAGACCCGTACAGATGCCTTGGGGGCGAGGCCGATGACGGTTTCGATGTCGAGGGCCGCCTCAGGAGAGAAGTCGGCGTCCTTGCTTCCGCCGTCGACGGACACGTTCGTGAGCGGGACATGGGTGTGGTAGCAGGACTGGAACTTCGCGATGTCGCTCTTGGAGTACGTCTGCTCCTCGAACAGGGCGATGGTGACGCCTTTGCCGAGATCGCCCTTGGCGAAGACCCCGTCGAAGGAGTACGCCTGCGCGAGCTGCGTCTCGGTCCAGCCGGAGAACTCCTTGGCCACCGCCTTGGCTGTCGCGCAGGCGATGGGGCCGCTCGTGGGGACGACGGAGGGAACGGCCGTCAGTCGTGGGTGACGGTGGGCGGCGATCGGACCGGGCGCACGTGAGCTGACGGTGTCGAGGCCGATGATCCCCTGCACGTCTCGGGCGATGGCGCTCGGCAGCGTGGGGGCGTCGGTGTTCACGATGGCCGTGGCCGGCACGGTGCCGGCCGGCTGGCGGTAGAGGCGCAGTGAGACGTGCAGCGCTCTTTCCACGAGCCCGACGTTGGCGCTCACCGGGATGATCAGGTGGTCAGGGGTGATGGCGCCAGGCCGCAGGCCGGCCTGGCGAAGCACGGCCGTGACCGCCGAGATGGTGGCAGGCGTAGGCCCGAAGACGGAGGCGAATTGACCGCGGGCAAGGAAGTGGCCATAGAGGGGGTTGCCCGGGGTGGAGACGGCCGTGGCGAACGAGGTCATCGCCGCCGGGTTGCGCGGCTCGAGCACGACGTCGATGTGCAGTGGGGTAGCCGCCCGGGCGGCACCGAGCGGGTGGTCGGCCAGCGGGACGGCGGCGGCCTTGCCCACAGGGGCCAGGTACGACGTGAGCACGGCATGCAGGCGACCGGCGGACGCCGCTGCCTGGTCGCCGGCTCCAGCCGTGGCGAGAGCGACCAAAGCGGAGCACACGAGCAACGTCCCACCTAGGCGGAACCGGAAGTTCCGACGGCTCGTCCGGCGAGTGACCATCATGATTTTCCCCTCCTCGTCCGGGGTCCCCGCCCGGCGCCTCCGCTACCGTAGCCAACCCCGTTCGTCGCCGCAGGGGAACCGCCCGGTGGCGCCGCTCGGCCGGCTGCCTGCTCGCGATGATCCCCGGACGCGACAACGCCTCCGGCCGAGTGCCTGCTCGGGACGATCCCCGGACGCGACAACGCCTCCGGCGAAGGGGGGTGCCGGAGGCGGTCGCAACGCTTTGGAACAGGCTTCGTAAATTGTCGGCCGGCTGTCGGCTGGACTTGAGTCTTTGCCGAAAGTTTCTTGTCGCTTCCCACGCCGCCTGCGCCCGGCCGGTGGCGCCCGCTGCGGGCGCCGTCAGCCGGCGGCTTTGCGGGGACCGTGAGCCTGGTCGGGAGCTACCAACCAGGCGTACGCCTCGGCGAGGGTGAGGAGCGTCTCGGACGTCATGTTCCGCGAGGTGATCGCCTCCAGCATCCGCTCTCGCAGCGCGTCGACGATCTGATCTTGAGTGGGCATCTCGTTCTCCTGTGGGCGGTACCGGTGCCCCCGTCCTAGCATGCGCGCAGTGCCTCCCTCAGGCTTGCGGCCGGCGCAAGATCGACGCCGCATCGACCGATGCGTCGGACTCGATCACCCCAACCGGCGACGTGCAGCCGTCGTGCTCGGTTGCGGACTCCTCGTCGTCGCGCTCGCCCCCTGGTCGCCCTGGGCGCCGCCCCTGAGCGCCAGCCAGCTGTCGCCTGGCGGGCCCCGCCCCTTCGGGAGGCTGTCCTGCGAACCCCGCTACGGCATCCGCTTGTGCGTCGGCGGGCAGGTGAACGGAAAGGATCGTCGCGTCCCGAGCTTCGACGGCGTCCCCCTCGACGCCGACGTGGCCTTGCCAGCCACGGGCAGAGGCCCGTTCCCACTCATCGTCATGCTGCACGGCCTCGGCGGCTCCAAGACCGTTTGGGAGACGACGCGTGATGACGGCCTCCTCGACGACGTCACCTTCGCTGCCATGGGGTACGCCGTGTTGATGTACACGGCGAGGGGTTTCGGCGACTCCTGCGGCACGGCGCAATCACGTGTTGGCACGCCTGCGTGCGCCGAGGGTTACATCCACGTCGCCGATCAGCGCTATGAGATTCACGACACCCAGTACCTCGCGGGCATGCTCGTCGACGAAGGGATCGCGCAGCCTGACATCGCCGTGCTCGGCATCTCCTATGGGGCGGCAGAGGCCCTCGAGCTGGCGGTGCTGAAGAACCGCGTGCGCGAACCGGACGGCTCGCTCGTGCCGTGGAGGAGCCCCAAACGGCGCATCCCGATGGAGATCGCGGCCGCCTACGCGGAGTGGCCCTGGGACGACCTCGCCTCCGCCCTCGCCCCGAACGGCCGGCTGCTGACGGCGACGGACGCCGGTCCGCAAAGCGACCTGCAACCCGTCGGCGTGGAGAAACAGTCGTGGGCCGATCTTCTCTACAGCGCCTCTACCGCTTTCTACCTGCCTCCACCGGGGGCGGAGGCGACGGCGAACATGACCGATTGGTTCGACGCCATCAGCGCGGGGGAGCCGTACGGGGCACCGGCTGAGGAGGCGCTGCAGGCGATGCAGGAGTACCACTCGCCCATCGACATCCCCATGCCGGCCGGGGGCCCGGCCCCGACGGTGATACAGAACGGGTGGACCGACACCTTGTTCCCGGTCTCAGAAGCCCTCCACTACGCCGACAAACTGCAAGCCGCCGGCGTCCACAGCCCACTGCTGATGATCTTTGACGACGTCGGCCACGGCTGGGCGCAGAACAAGGCGGCCGACGTCCTCCTGCAGAACGCCAAGGTCATCGCCTTCCTCAATGCCGTTATGTTGCAGCATTCCACCCCGGAGACCGGTGTCATCGCCGTGGGGACGACCTGCCCGAAGAGCGCTCCCTCGGGGCCTTTGCTGGACGCCTCGACGTTCGCCGGGTTGCAGGCGGGGGCGCTCTCGTTCGGCTCGCCGGCCGCACAAGTCGTGACGTCGTCCGGCGGCTCGCGCCAGGTGGCCGCCGAGCTCAACCCGGTCTACGCCCCGTATTGCCGGCAGCTGCCGGGCGCCCAGGAGCCGGGGACGGCCGTCTACCAGCTGGCCGTGGCGCAGTCGACGGCGGTCGTGGGCGGCCTCCTCATCCACGCCGAGCTGCACGTCACGGGCAGGTTCCCGGAGCTCATCGGTCGTCTCTGGGACCTCAACCCGAAGACCGGCTACCGCCAGCTCATCGAGGCCGGCGATCTGCGTCCGAGCGTCGACCAGGTAGCCGACACGACTTCGAGAAGCTCCGGGCGCCAATCCGTCACCTTCCAGCTGGAACCGAACCTCTACACGGTCCCCGCCGGGCACATCCTGGAGCTCGAGCTCGTTGGCAGCACGGCACCGTGGTTTCGGGCATCGAGCGGTCGATTTCGCATCACGTTGACCGGACTGACGGCGACGATCGGCAGAGCCAAGGCGGAAGCGTCCTCGCCTCAAGGGTAGGAGACCTGAACCCCCGAGACGAGATGGCGGTCGGTGTAAGTGCCAGTGGCGGCGGTGAAGCCGAGATAGACGTGCTTCGGCAGCCTCAGCTTCGTGGCGAGGAGCGTGAAGCCGTCGAGCTCCACGGTCACCGTCCCCCCGGCGATAGTGACGGTCACCTGCAGGGGGAGGCGGCGAAGGGACGAGCTGCTGTCGATGAGCTGGCGCCACACGAGAGCGGTTCCCCCGGCCGTCGAGGTGACGACACCGATGGAGTTGCGGTTCGGGTTCTGGGCGCTTGGAGAGCTCTGGAGAGCCACCGCCACCGCTGGTAGCCCGGCGAGACCGAGCCCCGGGCCGTCGAGGCCCGCACGGCCGGGTGGGGAGCGGCCGCTCACGAGCGCAAAGGTGAGCCCGCTGCCTCCGCTGCCTCCGGTCATGTCAGCCGTGAACGACGCCCGCAGACCCGCGGGCGCGATCGGCTCGGACCAGAACGCCGCCCCGGCGGCGTCTGCGCTCGCCGGCGTGAGCTGCAGGTACCCGTGGCTTCGCGACGCTCGGCCGCTCAGGTGCCAGCCGGGCCGTAGCGGCGACGGAAGCCGGTGCTCCCTGGCGCCAGTCCCGGTGAAGGTCACGGTTTGCAAGCCTGAGCCGTCGTCGCCGTTGATCACCCAGGTGGCAGAGGCTCTGCCGGCTCGCTCGGGCGAGAAGCGCACTGTCTCGACGAGGGCGTGGTGGGCCGCGATCTCGCTCCCTTCCGGCAGGGAGGTCACCGGGGAGAACCCGTCGGCGACGGGGGGCTTGGACTTGTTGATGGCGAGCGGTGTCCCCCCCCGATTGCCCACCGTGAAGCTCACGATGCCGCTCTGGCCGATGGCCACGGTGCCGACGTTCAACTTGAGGGAACTGATGGCGATCTGCGGAGGAGGCGCCGCCTGCCCCTCGAGGGGGACGGTGGCCTCTCCGACGCTCGTCGTGACCACGAGATGGTCGCTGAAGGTCTGTACGAAGTCCCCCGAGGTGGCGGGTGGGGTGAAGTCGACCGGCACGCTCAGAGAGGCTCCGGCCGCCAGGATCTCAGGTGGCGCAAAACCGTTGGCGAGAGAAAAGGGAGCGGGTGAGCCGGATTCGATGCCGACCGAGTCGACCGTGAACGACGACGGGGACGTGTTCTTGAAGGACACCGTTTCGACGACGGGCCCGCCTCCGATCGGCTGGATCCCAAAGCTCACCGACGGCGGCGTGGCCGCGATGGGAACGCCTTCGGGTATGCCCCTTCCGCTCAGGCGTACCGACACGGTCCCGAGGTTGGTCGTCAGCGTCAACGTGCCTTCCTGCCCGCCGACGATCTCCGGCACGAACTTGACCGGCAGGCTGATGCGCTTGCCGGCGGTGAGGTGCAGCTGCTTGGAGAGCGGCGGGGTGCGAAACGCTCCCGACGCGCCAGCCGTCGACACGCTGACCGAAACGCTCCGGACCGTCACCGGGCCGGAGGCGCTCAAAGTGGCGGTGGTCTCGGAGCTGGAGCCGAGGACGGTGTCGGCCGCCTCGACATTGGCGCCGGTGAGCGGTGGCACGTTCTTGCGCGGACCGAAGGCGAGGACCTGTCCGTCGTAGTTGGCGACATAGATGCGCCCTTGATACGCGAGGGGAGGGTTGAACTTCGTCGAGTTGCCGAC
>Ga0187883_10000859_pt1 | contig 18855 bp, 14 predicted proteins | sample June2016WEW_20_1_2_FD_132966 | JGI IMG/M metagenome (GOLD analysis project Ga0187883, IMG submission 132966) | Peatland microbial communities from SPRUCE experiment site at the Marcell Experimental Forest, Minnesota, USA - June2016WEW_20_10 | ecosystem: Environmental > Terrestrial > Soil >...
CTTACTCACCAGGCTGATGACACCGGCCGCACCGCTTTGGTAGGAGGCTGGCGTATTCTGCGTTTCCACGCGAACCTCTTCGACACCATCCTCCGGGATATTCATTGCCGGAATGATCGCGGCAGAATTATTCTCCGCAATCCCGATCGGACTGCCGTCGAGCATGTAGTAAACGGAGCCCACGATGGCGCCGTTGATCGTGTCGGCAGAAGCGTCGACTCCCGGGCGCCCGCTCGATATGTTTTGAATGCTCGCCATCGAGTTGCTGGAGTTCGGCGAACCGTTGACCGGAATCACGCCTGCACTCAATTGCACCAGATCGTAGACGTTGCGGTAGAGCAACGGGACCCGATCGATGGTGGCTGAATCAATTAACTGGCCTACGGTGGAGTTGCTCGTATCCACCAGTGTGGCTGTAGCCGTCACCGTAACTGTCTCGGCTACGTTGCCGACTTGCAGAGCGATATTCACGGTGCTGACTTGATCCACAGTTACCGACACATTGTCCTGAGCGACGCTTGCAAAGCCCTTTTGACTGGCCGTGACTACATAGTGGCCAGGGGTCAGCGATACAAAGCTGTACAAGCCCGCCTCGCTTGTAACGGTATGCAGCGCGACTCCGGTTGCATGGTTGAGTGCGGTGACTTTGGCGCCACTGACGACCGCCCCCGAAGGATCGGAGACCAGGCCGCTGATGCTGCCCCTGCCGGCCTGGGCCAGCGCTACAGAACCCGCGCAGAGGAGAAGAATACAAACAGAAACTAAATTCCGCGCTGTCTTGACCATTGCAGTTCTGCTATTCATGAACAGCCTCCTAACCCAAAGTCGCAACGCGATATTCAATAGCCCCGGTGTTGTCACGACCGTGCCGGCGATCGTCCCGGTGTCACTGTGCCCGAACACCGATGTCGGCGATGAGCACGCACACCGCAATTCCAAATCGCAAACGAATTCTCATAACTGGCTCCTCACGGATCTGGAACGAAACACGAGCCCGAAGCACGGGGCCGCCGGGTTGTCCGGCCGATGGTGCGCTCCGAATTGTGTGCCAGGCTGGATTCTTCATCGCGAATGCTCTCCCCTTGCCGCCCGTTCCAAAAACAGTTAAATCCCTGTATTAAAACGTATCAATACTGCATCAGGTAATCCACTCTGTCAACAAAAAATGCACAGTTCGGGATCCAGGGGCGGCTGCTTTACGTTGGGGGTAGACTTGCGCACGATGAGATCGGGGGTGCCAGCATGGTACGCTCCGAGATCAGGCGAGACGGGCGGTTAGGAAAGGAGTTACGGGTTGGATTCAGACACTGCCATCGGCGGGCCCCATGACCAATTTCCTTCCACTCAGGTATCACTGCTTGAGGCTACGGCCGCCGGTATGTCGAGCGAGGCGCTGGACTGGGTGATCGCCCTGTATTGGAAGCCCGTCTATCGATTCATTCGCCTCAAATTTCACAAGAACAATGAAGATGCCAAAGACTTAACCCAAGGATTTTTCGCCGCCGCGCTACGGCGCGATTTTTTCGCGCGTTTCGATCCCGCCAAAGCGTCGTTTCGGTCGTACCTCCGGATGGCTGTCGAACGCTTCGCTGCCAACCAATACGCCGCCGCGAACCGGCAGAAGCGGGGCGGCAACATCCAGTTCGAACCCGTCGGGGACCGGGTGGCCGCAACCGAGTCGCCAGAACAGGTCTTTGAGCGCGAGTGGCAACGTCAGCTGTTCTGTCTGGCGCTCGATGATCTGCGCGCCCACTGCAACGAAAACGGCAAGCAGCTCCAATTCCGTGTCTTCCAAGACTATGACCTCGCCGACGACAAACGTCCCACTTATGCCGAGCTGGCCGTGCGCCATGGCATCCCCGAAACCTCCGTGACTAACTACCTCGCATGGGCGCGCCGCATGCTGCTCGGATTTGTAACCGAACGGTTGCGCGGCACGACATCAGGCGCGCGGGAATTACGTGAGGAGATGCGGCGCGTATGGACCTAAGTGACTCCGTCCTCGACCATTTGCGCCATGTGGGGGCGTTGCCCGACCTGACTTTGACCCGTTACGATTTGGAATCCGAGATAGGGCGCGGCGGCATGGGCGTCGTCTACGCCGCGCGAGACCGCCAACTTGATCGCCGTGTTGCTCTCAAAGTCCTCGACTTCGCTTTGGCCGGCGAAGCGCAGCTGATTGCACGGCTTGAGCATCCCGCTATCGTGCCCATCTATGAGATGGGCAGACTGCCCGACGGACGTCCATTCTACGCAATGAAGCTGGTCAGCGGTGCACGTCTCGACCGCTACCTCGCCGGGCAACCCCCTCTTACGGAGCGCTTGCGAGTGATCCGGCGTGTCAGCGAAGCGCTCGCCTTTGCCCACTCTCGCGGCATTATTCATCGTGACCTTAAGCCCCAGAACGTGATGGTCGGCCCGTTTGGCGAGGTCTACGTCATGGACTGGGGTGTGGACGCTGTCGCGGGGACGCCCGCGTTTCGTGCCCCGGATGACCGCCTGGATCAACGTTCCGACATCTACGCTTTGGGAGCATTGCTGCAGTTCTCGCTTCCCGCGCCCACTCCTCCCGCACTCCGCGCCATTGTCGCCAAGGCCATGAGCGCAGATCCGGCCGCCCGCTATCCCGACGTCCCAGCACTTTTGGCCGATATCGAACGCTTCGAACAGGGGCTGGGTATCGAGGCCTGGGCCGAACCGCTGTGGCATCGGTTGCGCCGGTTCGGGTCGCGCAATGCCGTTCTGCTTTGGCTCCTCGTGGCTTATACCCTCGTAAAGTTCCTGCTCTTTTTTCTGCGAAAGTTCTAAAGGAGTTCCGGTCGATGTGGAATTCTATGGTAGGAGGGAACACCGATGAACAAGATCGTGGTCGGATTGGTGTTAGGGGCGATTCTCGGCGCCATTGACGGCGCAACCGCATGGTTCTACCCGGAAGCGCGTTCAATGATCACTAACATCATGATAGGGTCGTCGATTAAGGGTATGGTCGTGGGACTCCTCAGTGGCTGGTTCGCACGCAAAGTGCAATCGACACTATGGGGGGTCGTCGTTGGTTCTGCCCTTGGGCTGCTGTTCGCCTTTCTGGTGGCCGCCATGGACGCGGCGAAAGGCAGTCCGCATTACTTGGAGATCATGCTGCCCGGCTTTATCGTGGGCGCCATCATTGGGTTCTTGACCCAAAAGATGGGCGCGCCCGGTCCTGCGAAAAAGGGGGCACAGTGAAACGTCATCGCATCCTGCTGATTGCCGCGATCATTGCCATCAGCGCGGTGGCCCAAGAGGACCCCTGGGCCCCTCTGCGTGTCTTTGAAGGAAAATGGGAGGGCCAAGTTACGGGAAAGCCGGGAAAGCAATTCAGTTCCCGAGAGTATCAGTTTGAGCTAAACGGGAAGTTTTTGTCACAGCGGGACAAATCCGTGTACGAGCCCAAATCAACGGGCGAGACTCCTAAGGCCCGCGAGGATTTCGGCTTCTTCAGTTACGATGAGAACCTGAAGAAGATCGTGTGGAGGCAATTCCACAGTGAGGGCTTCGTCAACGAATACACGTTGGATTCGGTGAGTGCGGACGTTAAGTCGCTTGAGTTCGTCACCGTGCGTATCGAGAATCTTGCACCGGGTTGGCGAGCAAAAAAATCATATCGCATCCTTTCCGCCGACGAGATCGAAGAGACGTTCTCGCTGGCGCCACCCGGCAAGGATTTTGACGTGTATACGGTGGCGCATCTCAAGCGAGTAAAGTGACGACTAGGTTGCGACGGCAGCGATTTGCCGCGCTGTTTCGCCGAGCGCTCGAGTAAGAAGGCTGTGAAAATCGTGACAGCCCTTTAGAGCTCGAGACAGCGAATTGAACGTCCATTTCTGCGAAGGTAGGTAGGTGCAGGCGCTTCATGGGCATTCTTCTTCTGAGATAACCCGAGACGTTTACTTGCATTCGATCCCGTCGGACGCTCGCGCGGCGGTGCAAAAGTCGAGGATTTGCCTATCGGGCGGAAGCGTAGTGGTTTGGTGGACACAAGTGTGAAATCCGGTGTCGGCCGACAGCTAGTCAAAAATTACGACGTGGATATTCTCCGCGGGTATTCTCTGGGCAGCGTTGCAGGCGCGATGGACCGCCACATCTTCCAACGAATCTGTGCCGAGCATTCAGTCGTTCGTTCCCGGTGAAGGCGAATCTATCTTCGTTTTCGAAGCTCGGGCTTCCCTCTTCACCAAAACCACCGCACCCTCTACGGGAGAACCCTGCTCAAGGACTTGCAACTCTCTTTGGGGAACGGCGAACTCCGCGAAGCCGCAATGCAAGCAGACCACGAGCTTCGGAAAAACAAACACGATGGATTTGTCCAGACCTTCGAGTCCAGGAAAATGGATGGCAACTTCGCCATTGAATGTGCTCTGCTTTTCAGAATGACACTCTTTACAGGCCACGGCTTCCCTCTCAAGTCCCGGTTAGCTATCGGCGAGCCTTGAGCAGCTTGAGCCCGGGTTGGATGACATTTATGCCCGCACAGTGCCGGTTATAATACCTGCGACAAGATAATCGAGGAAGCGTTTCGGTCACTACTCCCACATCCTGATTTGCTGCTATCATCACGTCCGACGCAACCACAAGCTTTGCAAGAACCGTCCAGATCACTGGTTTGGTTGCTCGTCTTGACCGGCTTGCGAATTGGCGAATTGCTGGCGCTTCGCTGGCGAGATGTCGATTTGAACGCCGGACTCCTCCGTGTAAGCCGTACGCTTTACGAAGGGCATTTCGATGAGCCCAAAACCCGTTCCAGCAACCGCACGGTTCCCTTGAGCGTAAAGGGAGTGGAAATCCTATCAAGTGTGCAACCCGGAAGCGTCGATCTGGACGCGCTTGTGTTTCGCACGAAGAAAGGCACTCCGCTCAGCCGACGCAATCTGACGAATCGTCAGCTCGTTCCCGCATGCGAAGAGCTGAAGATTCCGAAAATTGGCTGGCATTCCTTGCGCCACTCGAACGCGACATTGCTGGACGCTGTAGGAACGCCGCTCGGCACGGTGCAATCCCTCCTCGGGCATTCCTCTCCGGAGATTACCCGTGGAATCTATTTGCACTCCTTGCCTGCAGGGGCAAAAGAAGCGGTCCAGAAGGTGGAGGATTTGCTAACTGGACCCAAACGGACCCAAGTTGAGGAAATCCGAAATTTGGGATCGTTGCTAATTCAATGAGCTTGCTTGGGATAGATGGTCGGGGAGAGAGGATTTGAACCTCCGACCCCCTGGTCCCGAACCAGGTGCTCTACCAGGCTGAGCCACTCCCCGACTGACGGCTGGATCACGGCCACCACAGGAACGACATGGCGACTCGAACTCAGACAGTATAGCATTCTGCGGTCTGGTGATTTGCTAGGGCGGGCTGCACGATGGCGTGAGTACAGGCGCTAAATCTGCGCTGTTATTGCAGACACTGATTCGCGGACACTGATTCGGGGCGTATCGAGTTTTCGGACGCTGCCACGCTCTACCGCGCAACGTTATAGCGTTCACTAACGTTCGCCGGAAGGGAAGAGATTGTTTTGCTCACGACCGTCCGGTTGCGACTGCTGGCGGCGACGCGAGGCTGCTACAATCTTGGCAAGTCGTCTTCTTACGGTATTAAAGCGTTCCTATGCTGGCTTTTACTGCTGGAAGGCTATGGACTCCCACGGATGCCGTCGAGCATCCTCTCGTGCTCGTCGAGCAGGGACGCGTCCTCGAGATTTCGGCTCGGAGCGGGCGACGGGCTCCCGCTGGAATTTCCGTGTCCGACTTCGGCGATGGGGTGATGGCGCCGGGTTACGTTGATCTTCACATTCACGGCAGCGCTGGATACGACGTCATGGACGATACCGCCGAGGCGCTGCCGGCGATCGAGCAACTGCTCGCGCGGCATGGGGTCACGAGTTATTTCCCAACCACCGTCAGCGCTCCGATGGATACGACTTTGCGCGCACTGGAACGGCTGGCGGATGCGATTGAAAATCGCGAACGAGAGCGCGCACGACCGCACGAACGAAAGAATGCGGATGGCAAGAGTCGGGCCCTTCCGCTCGGCGTCCACCTTGAGGGGCCATTCATCAGCCATGCGCGCCGCGGGGTGCATCCGCCGGAAAATCTGCTGGCTCCTAAGCTGAGCACTTTCGAGCAGTTCTGGCAGGCGGCGCGCGGCCGGATTCTTATGATGACGATTGCTCCTGAATTGGAGGACGCGCCCGAGGTCATTGCCGAAGCGGCGCGGCGCGGCGTTTGCGTGAGTCTGGGACATTCCGACGCCGATTTTGAGGCGGCCGGACGCGGAATCGCGGCGGGAGCGCGGCACGCGACCCATACCTTCAATGCCATGCGTCCGCTGCACCATCGCACGGCGGATCATCGCAGTCCCGGTATTTTGGGTGCGGTGCTCACGGATCGTCGGGTGAGCGCGGACATTATCGCCGACGGCGTTCATCTCGATCCGGCCATCGTGAAGCTCTTTGCTGCGGCGAAAGGCCCGGAGCGAACCGTGCTAATCACGGATGCTGTGTCCGCAACCGGAATGCCGGATGGCCGCTATCGACTTGGATCCTTCGAAGTGGATGTTCGAGATGGCAAGTGCATGGCAGATGGCAAGCTGGCCGGAAGCATTTTGACCATGGACCGCGCGGTACGGAACCTGGCGCGTTTCGCAGAATGGGATCTGCCCCAGGCAATCGCAGCCGCTAGCCGAAATCCGGCGCGGGCGGCGCGAATCGCGAATAAGGGCGTTCTGACGGTGGGAGCCGACGCGGACTTCGTGGTCTTGAGCCGGGAAGGGGAAGTGCTGCGGACTTTTGTCGGCGGTGTGGAATGCCCCAGGTAATGATATAGCGCCTAGAGCAGACGCTTTAGCCAACGACTATCAACCAACGGCTAGTTTCGCCGACCCCACAGCAAAATTCTTCCCGATTGCTTATGATGAGGAATCGCGTTTTTATTCGTGGGGGCAGCGTGGCGGAGACGCAACAGACGAACGGAATCGAAGTATTGGAAACGCGGGAGTGGTTGGACTCGCTGGATTATGTGCTCTCGCATGGCGGACCGGACCGTGCGGGGCGGCTTTTGCAGCAACTGGCGCTGCATGCCCGGCGTGAGGCTGGGATCAATCTGCCGTTCTCGGCGACGACTCCTTACCAGAATACGATCCCTTCCCGACAGCAACCGCCATTTCCCGGCAGCCAGGAAATGGAGCGCCGGATCAAAAGCTTGGTGCGCTGGAACGCCCTGGCTATGGTGGTCCGCGCCAACAAGATTCAAGAAGGCATCGGCGGACACATCTCTACGTTTGCTTCGGCGGCCACGCTCTACGAAGTTGCGTTCAATCACTTTTTTCAGGCATCCACGGAATCCGGCGACCGCGATGCCGTCTATTTCCAGGGACACGCCGCGCCCGGCATTTACGCCCGCGCTTATCTCGAGGGCCGTATCCCCAAAGAGAAATTAGAGAACTTCCGGCGGGAGTTGAAACCCGGCGGCGGTCTATCGTCGTATCCGCACCCCTGGCTCATGCCAGACTTCTGGGAGTTCCCGACCGTGTCGATGGGACTCGGGCCGATTCAGGCAATCTATCACGCGCGGTTCATCAAGTATCTCGAAAATCGCGGATTGAAAACTTCGACCGGCGGAAGAGTTTGGGCGTTTGTGGGCGATGGCGAGATGGACGAACCGGAGGCGCTCGGCTCGATTACGCTCGCGTCGCGCGAGCGCCTCGACAACCTGATTTTCGTCGTCAACTGCAACCTGCAGCGCCTCGACGGACCGGTGCGCGGAAATGGCAAGATCATCCAGGAGCTGGAAGCGATTTTCCGGGGCGCGGGATGGAACGTGATCAAACTCATCTGGGGCACCGACTGGGATCCGCTCATTCAGAGGGATCGCGATGGCCTGCTCGTCCGGCGCATGGGCGAGATCACGGACGGACAGTATCAGAAATATTTCGTGGAGAGCGGCGCATATTTTCGGCAGAATTTTTTCGGCACCGATCCCCGGCTGCTGAAGATGGTCGAGCATCTTTCGGACGAGCAGCTTGCCCGCATGCGCCTCGGCGGTCACGACCCGATCAAAGTACACGCCGCATACAAGGCGGCGGTTGAGCACACTGGATCTGCAACTGTCATTCTGGCCAAGACCATCAAGGGATACGGACTGGGCGAAGCGGGCGAAGGCAAGAACATTACACACCAGCAGAAAAAGCTGAACGACGACGAGTTGCAAACCTTCCGCTCGCGTTTCGGCATTCCAGTGGCGGACGGGGAACTGCACGATGCGCCCTTCTATCGCCCGGCGGACGACAGCGCGGAAATCAAGTACATGCAGGAACGCCGGAAACAACTGGGCGGCTACCTACCGGTGCGGAAAGTGCACGCGACGCCGCTGAAACCAGTTTCTGAAGCGCTCTTCGAAGAGTTTTACAAGGGCACCGAGGGTCGCGAAGCATCCACCACCATGGTCTTCGTGCGCGTACTCGCCAAGCTGCTGCGCGACGCGGAAGTGGGCCGCTTCATCGTCCCTGTGGTTCCCGATGAAGCCCGCACTTTCGGCATGGAGGCACTCTTCCGCCAGGTCGGGATCTATTCGAGCGTCGGCCAGCTCTATGAGCCGGTCGATATGGATATGCTCCTCTATTACAAGGAGGCTAAGAACGGACAGATTCTGGAGGAGGGCATCACCGAGGCAGGATCGATGTGCTCGTTCATGGCCGCCGGTACCGCATATGCCAATCATGGCATCAACACGATTCCCTTCTTTATTTATTACTCGATGTTCGGATTTCAGCGCATCGGCGACCTGATCTGGGCCGCGGCCGATATGCGCTGCCGTGGTTTCCTGATCGGAGGCACGGCGGGAAGAACGACGCTGGCGGGCGAAGGCCTGCAGCATCAGGATGGACACAGCCATGTACTGGCTCTGCCAGTCCCGAATCTGTTGGCCTATGACCCGGCATTTGCCTATGAGATCGCCATCATCATCCAGGATGGCATCAAGCGCATGTATGTCGATGGTGAGTCCATCTTTTATTACTTGACGGTCACCAATGAGCCGCTGCCGATGCCCGAGATGCCCAGCCAGCCGGGCGTCCGCGAGGGCATCCTCAAAGGTTTGTATCGCTACCGGACTTCCGAGAAGAAAAATGCGAAGCTGCACGCGCAGTTACTGGGGAGCGGCGCCATCATGTTTGAGGTGCTCAAGGCGCAGGCGATTCTGGAAAAGGACTATGGCGTCGCGGCGGACGTCTGGAGCGTGACCAGTTACAAGGCGCTTTATCGAGAGGCGACCGACTGTGTGCGCTGGAACATGCTGCACCCCACGCAGACAGCAAAAGAGCCATACGTCACTCAGACACTGAAGGGCGCGTCCGGCCCATTTATCGCGGCATCGGATTACATGAAGGTCTTGCCGGACAGTATTGCGCAGTGGGTTCCGGGCAAGCTGGTGTCGCTCGGCACGGACGGTTTCGGGCGCAGCGAGAATCGTGCATCGCTGCGAGATTTTTTCGAAGTGGACGCCAAGCACATCGTGCTCGCCACGCTGCATGCGCTGGCGGGAGAAAAGTTCGGCGAGGAGAAGGACGGGGCTGAAGTCGTCAGTGCGAAACTGCTGGAGAAAGCAATCCGTGATCTTGGAATCGATCCGGAAAAACGTAACCCGGCCATCAGCTAGAGCGAAAGAGCCAGAGGGAAAATCTCAAGAGAATGGCAACGGAATTCAAGCTGCCCGAACTGGGCGAGAATATCGAGAGCGGCGACCTGGTTCGCCTAATGATTAAGCCCGGCGCCAGCATCACCGAGGGCGAGCCGGTGATGGAACTCGAAACTGACAAGGCGGTTGTGGAAGTGCCTTCGTCGGTGACGGGCACCATCGGGGAAATCCGCGTAAAAGAAGGCGACAAGCTGCGGGTCGGGCAGGTCATCTTCACTGTTGAAAACGGATCCGGAGCTGGGACGACGCCTCCTTCGAAAACGGAAAAACCGGCCACCATCCCAGTTCCCGCAACCCCAGTTCCCACACGCCCAGTTTCCGCAAGTCCAGCTTCCGCAACCCCGGCGAAGCCAGCCGCCACATCTGCACCTCAGCCGGAGCAGCGAGCGACATCGACGGCTTCGGCCGCGGCCAGCGAGTTCAAGCTGCCGGAACTGGGAGAAAACATCGACTCTGGCGATCTGCTGCGGCTGATGATCTCGCCGGGCACGCGCGTTTCTGAAGGTCAGCCGGTCATGGAACTCGAAACCGAAAAAGCCGTTGTCGAAGTTCCTTCCACGGTCAGCGGCGTGGTGCGCGAGGTCAAGGTCAAAGAGGGTCAGAAGGTCAAAGTTGGCGAGGTCGTCTTTACGCTGGAGGGCGGTGTAGTCGCCGACGCGGAACCTGTCCGCAGGCACGAGCCGGTGGAGCACATTTCCGGACAGCAAGCGGCGCGGCTCGGCTTTCACCTTGCCATGCGTGCCGAGGGCAAAACGGAAGAACAGGTGCTACCCCCGGATCAACCGCAAGCTCCGACGCCGGAGTTCAGCATGCCCGTGCAACTGGCCAAGGTGGCGGGCACGGAACACCGCGACCCGGCGCCGGCGGCGCCGCACGTGCGTCGTCTGGCGCGGGAAATCGGAGTGGATATTCACGGCGTGCAAGGTACCGGCCCAGGCGGGCGCATCAGTGAAGATGACGTGAAGCTGTGCGCCAAGAATGCACTGTTGGCGGCGGCAGGGGTAGCGCAAACCCCGCGTGGCAGCTTCGCCGAGCCCGAACTGCCCGACTTGGCCAAGTGGGGCAAGACGGAACGGGTTTCGATGCGCGGGGTGCGGCGCAAAACCGCTGAGCATCTTCGTCAGGCATGGAACACGATTCCGCATGTCACCCAGCAGGATCGCGCCGACATCACCGAACTTGAACAGTTGCGCGCCCGCTTCGCGCCGCGAGCGGAAGAAGCCGGCGGCAAGATGACCGTAACGGCGATTGCGCTGAAAGTTTGCGCGTCGGCCCTGAAGGTCTTCCCCCAGTTCAATGCCTCGATTGATATGGCGAAGGAAGAGATCATCTACAAGCAGTACATCAGCATCGGCGTTGCGGTGGACACCGATCGCGGGCTGCTGGTACCAGTGATTCGCGACGTAGACAAGAAAAACATTGTAGAACTCGCGGCGGAGATGACGCAGCTGTCTAAAAAAGCTCGTGAGCGCAAGCTCACTCCCGAGGAAATGGAAGGCGGCACATTCACCATCACCAATCTCGGCGGAATCGGCGGCACTGGATTTTCTCCGATCGTGAATCATCCCGAGGTGGCGATCCTAGGCCTCTCGCGTTCGCGCATGGAGCCCGAGTGGGTGAACAACAAGTTCGAGCCGCGCTTGATTCTGCCGCTCTCACTCTCGTACGATCATCGGTTGATCGATGGAGCCGACGCCGCGCGTTTTCTGCGCTGGATCGCGGAGGCCTTCGAGCAGCCGTTCCTGCTGTCGGTTCAGGGCTAGGAGCCTTTAACCGCAGAGGGCGCAGAGTTCGCGGAGAATTTCGTGTTTCTTGATTTCGACCTGGGTATGCCGTGGGTAGCGACTGCGGCCCAGCCAGTTCTGTTTTGTTTGGTCTTTTACTTTCATTTTTCTCCGCGTCCTCTGCGCTCTCTGCGGTTAAAGTTTTCGCTGGGGATAGCAAGGTTTGTGAATTGAGGATAGAACGTAATGGCGAACACTTCGAATCTCCGTGTGGCAGTGATCGGCGGCGGTCCCGGCGGTTATGCTGCCGCATTTCTGGCTGCCGACCTGGGCATGAAAGTTACGCTGATTGATCCGGAAGTGAATCCCGGCGGCGTCTGCCTGTATCGCGGCTGCATCCCTTCCAAGGCCCTGCTGCATGTGGCCAAACTGCTCGAGGAGGCCGAGCAGGCCAAGAACTGGGGCATCGAATTCGGAGAACCCAAAATTGACCTGAACAAGCTTCGGGGATGGAAAGAGAGTGTGGTCAAAAAGCTGACCGGTGGGCTGGGGCAGTTATCGAAGCAGCGGTCGGTTCAGTTCGTGCAGGGAAAAGCGGCCTTCGTGAATTCCACCACGCTGAAAGTTACGAAGACCGCGGCTGGCGGCGAAGAGAACCTGATCTTCGACCGTATCATAATAGCGACAGGATCGCGTCCAACCGTGGTGCCCAGCCTCAAACTCGACAGCCCGCGCCTCATGGATTCGACTGGCGCTCTCGACCTGCCCGATGTTCCGAAAACTCTTTTCGTTATCGGCGGCGGCTACATCGGATTGGAACTGGGATCGGTTTACGCCACGCTCGGCACCAAGGTGACCTGCGTAGAAATGATGCCCGACCTGCTGCCCGGCGCCGACCGCGACCTGGTGCTGCCTCTTCACAAGCGCCTGGAAAAGCTTTTCTCCGCGATCCTGCTGAATACAACGGTCAAATCGCTCAAGGATGAAAAGACCGGCATTCGCGTAACACTCGACGGTCCGGCAGTGAAAGAAAAAGAGCAGGTATTCGAGCGCGTACTGATGTCGGTGGGACGTCGGCCGAATTCCGAGATTCCCGGCCTCGACCAGACGAAAGTCAAAGTCAACCAGAAGGGATTCATCGAAATCAACGAGCAGCGCCAGACCGCGGATCCCACAATCTACGCCATCGGCGATGTCGCCGGCGAACCGATGCTGGCCCACAAGGCAATGCATGAGGGCCGCACCGCCGTTGAAGCCATCGCCGGCCATAAGGTTGCGTTCGAGCCCAATGCGATTCCGGCGGTCGTGTTCACCGATCCTGAGATCGCGTGGGCTGGACTGACGGAAACGCAGGCGAAGGAACAAGGGCGCGAGATTACCGTCGCCAAATTCCCGTGGGCCGCTTCAGGGCGCGCTATTACACTCGACCGGCCCGAAGGCCTGACCAAACTGCTCATCGATCCGAAGACGGAACGCGTGCTCGGTGTCGGCATCGTGGGCGCGGGCGCGGGCGAGCTGATCGCCGAAGGCGTGCTGGCAATCGAAATGTGCGCGCTGGCGGCCGATGTTGGCTTGACGATCCATCCGCACCCAACGCTTTCGGAGACGATGATGGAATCGGCGGAGGTCTTCTACGGGCAGGCCACCGACATCTATCGTCCAAAGAGATGAGTCATACGACGGTGGAGGGACGGGCGGCTCTCCATTTACCGGAACCTCGATGAAGAAATTGGCGCTGTTGATGCTCTTCGTTTCCCTTGCCTTTCAGAGCCTGGTGGCCCAGTCCGTCACCAGCGTACTGAAGTCTGGCACTGAGCCTCAGGCACCGAGTTCCGCATCCACCGATCCACTGGGACGTGAGACACCTTCGGGAACCGTGCTTGGATTCCTGAAAGCCGCGCAAGACGGAAATGAGAGGACCGCTGCCGACTACCTGCAAATGAGCGCCGCGCGCCGCCAGTCGCAGGGTCCCGATATGGCCGGCAAGCTGAAAGTACTGATGGACAGCGCCTTCGTCGGCAGCGTGCGACGGATCAGCACCGGTCCCGAAGGCAATCCGGATTACGGTACCTCCGACCAGCAAACCATCGGAGATTTTTCCACCCGCGATGCGGATGTAGCCGTTGTCCTCGTCCGGGTCACAGATCCGAACGCCGGGAAAATCTGGCTCTTTTCTGCTGACACGCTCAGCAAAGTCCCGGAACTGTACGACAACGTCGAGGCTCACCTGGTAGAAAACAAACTCCCGCAGAGCCTGGTGCGAAATGTTTTTCTCGGGATGCCGCTCTGGCAATGGCTGGCGCTTTTCATTGCGATTCCCGTGGCCATCGCGATCGGATGGGTAATGGTTCTTCTGTTTGCCATTCCGCGCCGGCTTTGGCTCAAGTTCAGAAATCGCCCCAACCTGCATTCTTACAGCCGCCTATCCAAGCCATTGCTGGTCTCATTCAGCGCGCTTGCTCATCGCGTAATTGCCGCCTACCTTGGCCTGCCGCTGCTGCCACGTCTTTATTACTATCGGACCATCGGCGTTCTCATCAGCATCGGTTTCTTCTGGTTTCTGCTCCGCGTCACCGGCCTTACAATGCAGCGCCTGCGTATGCATGCAATAGGCGCGGGCCGCATTGGCACTGGAACCCTGATGGTGCTGGCCGAGCGGCTGCTCACAGCCCTGGTGGTGGTCGCCGCCGTCCTGGCCATACTGGCTATCCTGGGCTTCAACCTGACCACAGTGCTCGCCGGCCTCGGCATCGGCGGCATTGCCATCGCCTTCGCCGCGCAGAAGACACTCGAAAATCTTTTCGGCGGAATTTCCGTACTGGCCGACGAAGTCATCCGCGTCGGCGACTACTGCCGCTTCGGCGACCGCTCCGGGACAGTGGAAGACATCAGCCTGCGCTCCACCCGCGTTCGCACTGACGCCCGTACCGAGCTTTCCATCCCGAATGGCACCCTCGCTACCATGAGCATTGAAAATTTCACCCGTCGCGACAAAATTCTGTTCAATCCTGTGCTCGCGATCAGGGTTGAGACCACGGGCGACCAATTGCGCTATCTGCTGGCGGAAATTCGCCGCATGTTATACGAGCACCCAAGAGTCGAAAGCGACAGCGCAAGCATCCGCTTCGCCAATTTCGATACCAGCGCCTTACGCCTTGAGATCTCCGGCTACGTGCTTACTCGCGACGCCAACGAATTCGCGGCGATCCGTGAAGACCTGTTATTGCGCATCATGGATATCATCGAGAAATCGGGCAGCGGCTTCGCCTTCCCGTCGCAGACCGTATACTTCTCGCGCGATTCCGGCATCGACAAGGAGAAAGCCGGCGCCGCCGAGCAACAGGTGCAGCAATGGCGAGACCAGCACAAGCTGCCGTTCCCGGATTTTGCGCCCGCCGACAAGTCGGCCTTTCGGGGTTCGATTGCCTATCCTGAGCCTGAGTCGGCGACCGCAGGAAACCAGCGGCTTCCGTGAAAGTATAGAGGCCCTGAGCGGCACCCTTCGGCTTTGAGGCCGCGCCCTTCCCAAAATCGACTTATGAAACCAGCTCTATCTGGTTGTAACTACTCTGGCGCTTCCCAGTTATAACCTTCCTCGCCGTGCTGGGAGAGATCAAGGCCTTGAATTTCATCGTCTTCCTTCACTCGCAGCCCGATTGTAAGATCGACGACCTTCAGGATTACTATGGTCCCCGCGATGGCCAGGCCCCAAGCAATTACTACGCCGGCTAACTGGTTGAGCAACTGATGGGGGTTGCCTTCCAGCAACCCCGATGCGAGCGTGTTGCCCTGGGCATCTTTGAAGATGGGATTCACGGCGCTGGAAGCGAAGATTCCGGTCAGCAGAGCGCCGAGCGTGCCGCCCGCGCCGTGGACGCCGAAAGCGTCGAGCGAGTCGTCATAGCCGAAGCGCATCTTGACCTTGGCCACCATGAAGTAGCAGCCAACTCCCGCCAGTAAGCCGATGACGATCGCCGACATCGGCGACACGAAACCCGCGGCCGGTGTAATGGCGACTAATCCCGCCACCGCTCCCGAGATGGCTCCCAGAGCACTGGGCTTTCCGTTCCGCAACCACTCGGCGGCACTCCAACCGAGAGCGGCGGAGGCGGCGCCAAAATGGGTGGCGACGAAAGCGCTGGTCGCCAGACTTCCCGCCGACAACGCGCTCCCAGCGTTGAATCCGAACCACCCCACCCACAGGAGACAGGCGCCAATAAAGCTCAGCACCACGCTGTGGGGAGTCATGTTCTGTTTGGGATACCCAAGACGACGGCCGAGGTAGAGAGCGCAAACCAAGGCCGATACGCCCGAGGTTACGTGAACCACCGTGCCGCCGGCGAAATCCAGAGTAGGGAAGTGACCGCCCAGCGAGGCATTCAGGAAGCCGCCCTTGCCCCAGACCATGTGGGCCATGGGGGCATAGACAATCAGCGACCAAAGAATCATGAACAGGATCATTGCGCTGAACTTCATTCTTTCGGCGAAGGCTCCAGTGATGAGCGCCGGGGTGATGATGGCAAACATCAACTGGTAAATCATGTACGTTTGCAGGGGGATGGTTGCGGCATAGTCGGGATCGGGTTGTGCTCCGACGCCGCGCAAAAAGACGTTGTGCAGCCCGCCAATGAAGCTGTTGCCCGAACCAAACGCGAGGCTGTACTCGGCTATCCCCCAGAGCAGCGTCACGATCGCCATGAGGGCGAAGCTTTGCAGCATCGTCGACAGGACGTTCTTCTTCCGCACCAGGCCGCCGTAGAACAAGGCCAAGCCGGGGCCGGTCATCATGAGGACTAGGGCGGAACTGGTCAGCATCCAGGCGTTGTCGCCGGAACTCTTGGCGTCGGCGACAGCCTGCTCGAGTTTTGCGATTCGTTCGGATTGAGCGTCGCTTGCCGCTTTCGCGCCGCTGGGGTTCGGGTTCGCGCCGGAAGTCTGGGCCAGCGCGCTGAGGCAAAGCAGGCTTACAATCGCCAGCAAGAGGCAAACCGTCAGGGACTTTCGCATTGAGAGCTATTGACTCCTTAAGTGATCGAATGAATGCGTCATAACGCTAATCGTTGGGTAACTCCTAAGTAAATCGGAATTATTTATTCGTGTCATCAGAAATTTTATGCACGCAGAGATGCCTACAGGACCTAAATAGGACATTAATCCAGGCGAAATTACTTGCGTGACCTCAGCCGGCGTTGAAAACGGCCATCGCAGCTGTGAACTGCTGCGCCGCCCCAAGTCAAGTGCAACCTCAACTTTCCCGCCGCCTTTTGCAGGAGCGATGCTCACGTTACGAAGCCCGAGTTTTTCCGCAGGATGCCAGAAGACATGTGCTCGAGGACATGCACTCCAGTGTGCACGTAATAGTTTTGTAATGTAACCAAGGTCACGGCGCGGAACTCTGCCGAGCAACTATCCTTGTGGCAACAATCTATGAAACCCAAACAAATGGAAACTCACCCCAAAGGTATTCACGCTCGCATTCTGCTGAGTTCGGTCTTCGGGCCTTATGCGCAAGATGACGAATTCGGCAGTCGGACTATCAATCCGATGGAGCTCTATCACAACCAGGTCACGCGCGCACAAGGCAGCTTCTCGCTGCGCATGTTTCATCGCTCCTGGGGCATTATGATGATTCAGGAAAATATTTCGGCGCCGTGCAGCGTGCTCGATTTTCCTACCCGCAAGGCCTTTGCTCGTGAACTAACCGAGAACCACTACGACATCGTGGGGATCTCTTCGATCATCGTGAATGTTGGCAAGGTGCGGGAGATGTGCCGCATGGTGCGGGAACTATCGCCGGATTCGGTGATCGTGGTGGGCGGGCACGTCACAGCTATTCCCGACGTGGAGACGATGATCGACGCCGACCACATCGTGCGCGGCGAGGGGATCTCGTGGATGCGGCGGTACCTGGGAGAAGACGAGCACGCTCCGATCCGGCATCCCTTGATTGTTTCGGGTCTGGAGACACGCATCATGGGGATACGCCTGCCGAATCGAAAAGGCGGGACGGCGGCAACCATTATTCCGTCGGTGGGCTGCCCGATGGGGTGCAACTTCTGCACCACTTCCTCTTTTTTTGGCGGCAAAGGAAAGTTCGTCAACTTTTACGAGACCGGCGATGAACTGTTTGAGGTGATGTGCCGCATCGAATCCGAACTCAAGGTACATTCCTTTTTTGTGATGGACGAAAATTTCCTGCTGCACCGCACGCGGGCCATGCGTCTGCTGGAGCTCATGAAGCAGGCAGGCAAGAGCTGGGAGCTTTCCATCTTTGCTTCCGCCAATGCGATTCGCAAATACACCATGCTGGAACTGGTCGAACTCGGCATTTCCTGGGTGTGGATGGGGTTGGAGTCTCCCAGATCGAGCTACAGCAAACTGCAGGGTGAGGAAGTGGGGCAACTCACGCGAGAGTTGCGCGAACACGGGATACGCGTACAGGGATCGACGATCATCGGACTGGAGCACCATACGCCCGACAATATCGTCGAGGAAATCGAATCCGCGGTCGGTTACCAGACCGATTTCCACCAGTTCATGCTCTATACGCCGGTTCCGGGCACGCCGCTTTACAAGGAAATGGCGGAACAGGGTCGTTTGCTGACGGACATGGATCCCGCCGATATCCATGGTCAGTTCAAATTCAACTTCCGGCACGCGGCCATCTCGCGCGAGGATTCCAAGAGGTTTCTGGATTGGGCGTTCTGGCGCGATTTCGAAAATAATGGGCCGAGTCTTTATCGCATGTGCCAGACCACGCTCCTGGGCTGGCAACGCTACAAGGACCACCCAGATCCACGCATCCGGGAGCGGTTTGCGCGAGAAGTGAAGAAGTTGAACAGCGCTTACAATGCGGCGCTTTGGGTGATGGAGCGGGAATTCAAGAAAGTCAATCGCAGCGTGAGTGAGCGCATTCACAAGCTGCGCCGCGAAGTCGAAAAGGAGTTCCCGGTTGTCGCGCGCCTCACTGCGGCATCACTCGGCCCTATCTTGTGGTGGTCCACACGCCGGGAAGAACGCCGGCTGGCGAAAGGACGCACGTACGAACCTCCGACCTTTATTGAACGGCGGAATTGGGTTGCGGTTTCGTAGGCTCTTGCCGCAAGGCGTCCGTTTGCTTCTCATTTGCTGTTGGCGAATCCGCCCATCCTCCATTCGTCTCTAGCCATTACTTTCCGCGGTTGCCCTCCATTTCCTGTTTGTGATTTCGCACACTCTGCGCCGGTCTGGCCATGCGATATGCTTCCGGTATGTCTTTGCGGCGATTGCCGGTGGCGGATGGCACGCTGGTCCAGATCGTGGATGCCGCTCTGGCCGATGCCGCGCGGCGTAGCGGCGAGTGGTTGGTGTGTCGTCCGGGATGCACGCAGTGCTGCGTGGGTGTGTTTGCCATCAATCAACTGGATGCGGTC
>Ga0187883_10000863_pt1 | contig 18798 bp, 14 predicted proteins | sample June2016WEW_20_1_2_FD_132966 | JGI IMG/M metagenome (GOLD analysis project Ga0187883, IMG submission 132966) | Peatland microbial communities from SPRUCE experiment site at the Marcell Experimental Forest, Minnesota, USA - June2016WEW_20_10 | ecosystem: Environmental > Terrestrial > Soil >...
ATATGTGGCGCTGCACGACGCCTGCGCCCGTCTCCTCGCCAGTCGGGCGATCACGAAGCACCCGCTGGGCGAGCACCTCGCCGCCGTGTCGGTCGGCGTCGTCGACGCCGTCGCCATGCTCGACCTCGACTACTCGGAAGATTCGCGGGCGGACGTCGACATGAACGTCGTCATGACGGCCTCCGGGCGCTTTGTCGAGGTGCAGGGAACGGCGGAAGGCTTACCGTTCTCGCGCGGCGAGCTCGAGAGCATGCTCGCCCTCGCCGAGGACGGTATCCGGAGCTTGCACGCCGCCCAGGCCGAGGTCTTGTCGGTTCCGCCGCCGCCCCGGCAGTGAGGCGACGCTACGTCCTCGCCACGGCCAACCGCGACAAAGCCGCTGAGGTGCGTCAGATCCTCGCCGATGCCCTCGGCGAGGTCGAGCTCCTGCCGAGGCCGCCTGGGGTCCCCGAGGTGGAAGAGAACGGCGACACGCTCGAGGAGAACGCTCGCCTGAAGGCTGTCGCCCTTGTGGAGGCGACGGGTGAGGCTGCCATCGCCGACGACACCGGTCTCGAGGTCGACGCCCTCGGGGGGGCCCCGGGAGTCCTCGCGGCGCGTTTTGCCGGTGAGAGCGCCACCTATGCCGACAACGTCGCCAAGCTGCTCGCCGAGCTTGCCGGCCTCGAGGCGGGGCGGCGCAGCGCCCGCTTTCGCACTGTCGCCCTCGCCCGCTTCCCCGACGGCTCCGAAGTGGTCGCCAGCGGCCTTGTGGACGGACGGATCAGCACCGAGGCCCGCGGGTGCAACGGCTTCGGCTACGACCCGGTCTTCGTGCCCGATGGCGGCGGGGAGCGGACCTTCGCCGAGATGTCCGCGGACGACAAGCACGCCATCTCGCACCGCGGGCGTGCTTTCCGAGCGCTGGCAGCGGCGCTGGCCGGTCGGGGCGGCTGAGCCCTACCAGCCTCGCAGGTCGACCGGCCAGGTCTCGAGGATTTCGCCAGAGGCGAGGTCGGCGAGGTGCATCCGTTCGTGGTAGGCGATCGTCGGGTCGACGTGCGCTGGGGCGACCAGGACGCGGTCACCGACGCGACGAGGAGGATCGAAGACGAGGTGCTCGTCGGAGCAGTACCACACGGTGGAGCCGGTGATCGCCGGAAGGCCGTGGTCCATGCCGAACGCCTTCAGGCCGGCATCGGCCACCGACCACCCGCCCGAGGTCGGAACCGATGTCGAGATCACGGTGGCGAGCACGTAGACCGCCTGGTGAAACGGCAGCCCGAGCCGTCCATAGGCCGTGTCCATGAGGACGTAGGAGCCTGCCTGGATCTCGCTCGCCCAGGTGTTGATTTCGTACGTGCCGGTGCCGCCGGCGGAGACGAGCTCGCCGCCGACGGCTGCATGCGCGGCCAGGAGAATCGCCATGGACTCCTCGCACTTCTCGCTACGGATGGCGGCACTCTCGAGGCCGACGACGTGACCCTCGTAGCCCTGCACGCCGCGGACGGACAGACCTAGAGCGCGAGCCATCTCGGCGAAGACTCCGGCATCCTCCTGAGCGCATCCACAGCGGGGCAGCCCGACGTTGACGTCGATGAGCACCTCACGCACGCCGCCCGCCACGGCCGCTTCGATCGTTTCGGCCGAGTCGACGCAGACGGTCACGCGGTGTCCGCCCTCGACGAGGGTGCCGATGCGGTGCGTGTCAAGGACCTCGTTCGCCAGCAGCAGATCCTGACCGAGGCCGGCCGCCGCCAGCCCCTCGCACTCGCGGATGGTGGCGCAGGTGAAGCCTTCGTGGCCGCTGGCCGCCTGTCGCTTTGCCAGCGATGTGCACTTGTGAGCCTTGATATGCGGGCGCAGCCGCCCTCCCGGCAGCGCCGCCGCCATCGTCGCGAGGTTGTGGTCAAGGGCGGCCTCATCGACGACCAGTGCCGGCGTTACGAGCTCGGAGAGGTGCATCTGCGGAGCGTACCGGTGGGCCATGACGAAGCTCGCTACGCAGACGGCCAACGTGTCGCAGTCGTCGAGCTGTCACCGGTTGCCGGCGGCCGGTAGCGTCAAGGAGCGCGCAACGGGACGGCCCCCTCGGGCCGGCCGTGCGCCAGTGTCTACGGAAAGGGAATCCGTGCCGGTCGATCGAAGCGTCATCGGGAAGTCCACGGGTCGCTCGAAGGTCGTCATCGAGCGCGGCCCGGTGGCGGTGTTCGCCGACGCAGTGAAGGACGCCAGCCCGATCTATCGGGATCCGGCAGCCGCCGCCGCCGCTGGTCTGCCGGCAATCCCCGTGCCTCCGACGTATCCCTTCGTCATGGGGCACTGGGGCACCTTTCCCGAGATGCAGCCGGCAGCAGATGAGGAGGCCGCATCCGGCATCGGCGAGGTGCTCGGACCGTTGCTCGCCGGCGGTGGCCTCCTCCTGCACGGCGAGCAGGAGTTCGAGTATCACCGCGCCGTCGTAGTGGGCGACGTGCTCGTGGGCGAGGGGAGGATCGCCGATGCCTATGAGAAGCAGTCCGGTACGAATACCTTGACGTTCGTCGTCCTCGAGACGACCTGGAGGGACGACGCCACGGGCGAGCCTGTCGTCACCTCGCGCACGAACCTGCTCGTGAGGACGTGATCGACATGGTGGTGCTGAGCTATGACGGCGTCGAGGTGGGAGCGGAGGCGCCAGAGCGCCGCCACACGCTGACTCGCACCGATCTCGTGAAGTACGCCGGCGCATCCGGCGACTTCAACCCCATGCACCACGACGAGATACTGGCGGCCGCCGCCGGCATGCCGTCAGTCTTCGGGCATGGGATGTTCTCGATGGGTTTGCTGTGCACCGCATTGACCGACTGGGCGGGCCCGGGGCATGTCCGGAAGGTGGCGGCACGCTTCTCGAAGCAGACGTGGCCGGGCGAGACCCTCGTGACACGCATCGCGGTCACCGGCAAGCGCACCGAAGGCGGACGTCGCCTCGTCGACGTCGAGTGCACGCTCGCCAACGCCGAGGGTGAGCGTAAGGTCATCGCGACGGCGACCGTGGAGGCCGCCTGAAGAAGTGAGGAGGCTTAGGAGCCGAGGATGTCGCCCATCGTCCCGAGGGGCGGCCCACCGAGGCTGAGGAGAGCCTCGTGGAAGCGGCGGAGAGAGAACTTGCTGCCCCAGGCGGCGATGGCCTCGTCACGCAGCCGCATGATCTCGAGCTTTCCCCAGGTGTAACGACCGTACGTCGGATCGAAGGTCGCCCGGGTGGCTTCCGTGCGGGCGGCAGGCCCCAGGAGGTAGGCGTCCGACTCGAAGCGCCTCGTCGCCTCCTCCACGGTCATGGTCCCCCGGTGAACGCCGAGGGCGGCGGCGAGCCGCGTGACTCGCAACAGCCCTTCGATCCACACGCCGAGGGCAAAGCGCCGGTCGTCAGCGCGAAAGCCCGCCTCCACCATGAGCTCCTCGCTGTAGTGCGCCCACCCTTCGACGAAAGCGGCCGAGCACAGGCTGCGCCGGACATCTCCCTTGGCGAGGTCCCGCAGCATGCGGCCATGGGCGAAATGGCCGGGCGTCACCTCGTGCACCGTGATCGCAGGAAGCGTCGTGGCGCTGAACATCGAGAGCCATTCGCCCCGGACTTCCTCGTCCCAGGATTCCTCCGGCGGGTTCACGTAGTACCAGGCCGGCGCGTCGGCCTCGTAGGCACCGGTCCAGGACATCATGGCTACGGCGAAGCGACGCGATGGGGGCGCCGGGCCCACCCGACACTCGCCGCCGAGCTCCGGAAGCAGATCGTGCTCGAGGGTGAAGGCCGTGGCCTCGTCGATGAGGGCGCGGGCGGCGGCGTAGATGCCTTCCGGCTCCGGGTGGTCGCGCATGAGCTCACGGATGAGGGCGGTCGGCGCCGTGCCTGGAGAGATGCGGGCGCACTCCTCCTCCAGCCTCGACCGGAGGCGCTCGCGCTCGGAGTCCGCCCGCAACTCGAGGCGGCCGAGATCGACGGGCATTCCTTCGCCGTCACCGAGGAGGCGGGCCAGGGTTGTCGGCCCGAGGGACGCCTCCGGGTCGCCATGGTCGGCGGCGTGCTGAACGCGTTCGAGGAGGCGGGCATGAGCCGCCAGGGCGCCGGTCTCGTCCGCCTCGACGCCGTCCGCCAGGCCGGCGACCGGACCGGCGAGCGCGGCGGCTACCGGAGCCGGGATGGCATCGAGCGATTCGAGCGAGGCATCGACCGCCTCGGGCCAGCGGGAAAGGTGTGCTCGCCTCGCAGCGCGGCGGTCGGCCTCGGGAGCGTACTCTCGGTCATAACAGGACACGTCGAGGTTGAACAGGTGCGGTAACGGGTTCCAGCGGTGCGTTTCGGCGACCGCGGCTGAGGTCAGCAACCCCTGTTCGAAGGCTTGTAAGTGGCTCTCGTCATGCGGGTCGCTCAAGCGCTCCTCGACTCCACTGGGACCGAGCTGCTCGAGTGCCCTCGTGACGCCGCTCGGAGAGAGGTCCATGACGGCGCCGTCGTAGTCGTGCACTCCCGCGTACTCCCTGATCTCGGGGATGTCGAGATCCCAGACGGCCTTCAGGCGGCGGCTCACCATGACGGGCAAGCTACTGCCCGACGAGTCCCGGCGCGATCCCGAAGCACTAGCCTCCCTTCGATGATGAATCGGTACCGGTGTGGTGCTTGCGGGAACCTGACCCGCTTTGACGTCGTCGCAACCCGGCGGACGCGGTCGTTCCACCACTTCAGCATCGGAGGCGAGCTCTCCGTGGACGAGACCGAAGTGCTCTCGGAAACGATCGAGCAGGTGACGTGTCGCTGGTGCGGGAGTTCGAAGTCGATCGAGCGCCTTGACGACCAACAGGCGGGTCCCTCGTTGGCACCGGCGGCGACCGGCTGAGGCGGGCCGCCCTGTCCCAACCCATGCAGGCCGGAGCGAGGCGAGGCGAGCGTTCGACGAGCTTGGCAGGTCAGGCCGTTGTGACACACCCTCCTGCGATCATGTCCACACGGTCGCCCGTGAGCAGGAGAGCTCACGAGCTTGGCGAAGAGGACATGCGCGATGGAGCCCTTGACGATCAGCTGCGAAGAGTGCCGGCTCGATGGAACCTCGGCCTGCGACGACTGCGTGGTGTCCTTCCTCTTCGCCGACGACTTCGGATCGGGGTCGATGGCCGAACGGCCTTCGAACGGCGCCGTCATCGTCGACGCGGCCGAAGCTCGGGCGATGAGGTTGCTCCATTCGGCCGGCCTCGTGCCGACGCTGCGTTTCGAGCGACGGGTGGGCTGAGCGGCCTGAGGCCGGTGCTCGCACTGCTTCCGGTGCCGGCCGCCCCCTCGAGACCGCCGAGCCCTCGATGATCGACGCCGAGAGCTGGAACGGTCGGCGGGCGTGAACCACCTCCTCGTCACGAACGACTTCCCACCGAAGATCGGCGGTATCCAGAACTACCTCTACGAGCTCTGGCGGCGCCTGCCGCCGGAGGAGGTGACGGTCCTGACGACTCGCTACGAGGGGTCGGCACGATTCGACCGCCAGCAAACCTTTCGCCTGGTGCGATCGTCGTCGTCCGTGCTGCTGCCGACACCAGAGCTGACCCGCCAGATCCGGCAGTTGGCAAGCGAAGTGCGTGCCAGCTTCATCGTGCTCGATCCGGCTCTGCCACTCGGACTGGTGGCTCCCCGCCTCGGACTGCCGTATGGGGTCGTGCTGCACGGGGCGGAGGTGACCGTGCCCGGCCGTCTGCCGCTCGCGAGCGGGTTGCTCGCCTCCGTGCTGGCACCAGCGACGCTCGTCATCGCCGCCGGCGGCTACGCCGCCGAGGAAGCTCGCCGGGTGCTGCCGGGGCGCATGCCGCCGGCGGTGTTCGTCCCGCCGGGAGTGGACACGGAGCGCTTCCGGCCGCTGACGCCTGCCGAGCGCAGTGCTGCACGCGCCGCTCTCGGCCTTCCGGCCGCCGGCCGGCTCGTCGTGAGCGTCAGCCGCCTTGTCCCCCGTAAGGGCATGGACGTCCTCATCAAGGCGGTCGGCCTGCTGCGTCCGTCGATGCCCGACCTCTGCCTTGCCATAGGCGGCCAGGGACGAGAGCGCGGCCGGTTGGACCGGCTGATCGAGAGCGAAGGTCTCGATGACGCCGTGCGGATGCTCGGCAGGGTCGCTGACGATGACCTACCACGGCTCGATGGCGCCGCCGACGTCTGGGCGATGCTGTGCCGCGACCGGTGGCTCGGTCTCGAGCAGGAAGGCTTCGGGATCGTCTTCCTGGAGGCGGCCGCAGCGGGGGTGCCCCAGGTCGCTGGCCGGAGCGGTGGTGCCCATGAGGCGGTCGTGCACGGAGAGACCGGCCTCGTCGTGGACGACCCGACCGATCCGGCCGCCGCCGCCGCCGCCCTGCGAAGCCTGCTCGAGGATCCCGAGCGCCGCCATCGCTTGGGCGAGGCAGCCCGCAAGCGAGCAGAGGCGGAGTTCGACTACAGCCTCCTGGCCCTCCGCCTGCGGGCGGCCCTCGAGGAGGCCGCGGCATGACGCCGCCGCCGCCCTCGCTCGGTATCAGGCGCACGGCCGTCTGGGACGGGTACTGTCCTGCGTCGGTACGGCACCATCCGCAGTCGGCCACGTCGAGCGCCTGAGAAGGGAGGACCTGTGGCGGAGCAGACCAGCGAGCGCATGGTCGTGGACGCATCCCCCGCGCAGTGCTTCCAGGCGGTGGCCGATATCGAGCACTACCCGGAGTGGGTGGCGGACCTGAAGGAGGTCCACGTCCTCGAACGAGACGACGAGGGCCGTCCCGTCGTAGTGGCCTTCCGGGCGGCCGCGTTCGGCCGCTCGACCAACTACACGCTCGTCTACGACTACTCGAAAGTGCCCGAGCAGTTCGGCTGGGTACAGCGCAGCGGCGATCTCACCGACCGTCTCGATGGCTTCTACCGGTTCGCCGAAGCCCCCGGTGGGAGGACGGAAATCACCTACAAGCTGGTCGTGGAGCTTCGGGTGCCGCTGCCCGGGTTCATCAAGCGGCGTGCCGAGGGCAACATCCTGCATGCCGCCATTCGGGATCTGAAGGCCCGCGTCGAGACCGAGGGCTGACGACGCCGGCGGCTATCGGCATCGACGTCGGGGGGACCAAGGTCCTCGGCGTCATCGTCGACGACCGTGGGCACGTGCTGGTCGAGGAACGGCGAGATACCCGCGACCAGGGTGAGGCGATCGTCGACGACCTGGCATCGGTGTGCGAGCACCTCTTCAGGACGATCGAGTCCGATGAGGTCGTGGGCGAGGCACGGGCGGGCGACGCAGGAGCGGTGTGTGTGGGCGTCGGCATCCCGGGCATCGTCGACCGCGACGGCCTCCTCCGGTTCGCCCCGAACCTGCTCGGGGCGAACGGCACGCACATCCGGGCCGGGCTGCAGAAGCGCCTCGGCACCCGGGCGGGCGTGTACGTGGACAATGACGCCACCTGCGCCGTGGTGGGCGAGTGCAGCTTCGGCGCAGGCGTCGGGCGGGACGATGTCCTGTTCATCACCGTTGGCACGGGCATCGGAGGCGGCATCCTCTCCGGGGGCCGTTTGCTTCGCGGGGCGGCCAACTTCGCGGCCGAAGTCGGCCACGTGGTGGTCGACCCGCACGGGCCGCCCTGCGGGTGCGGGCGTCGCGGCTGTTGGGAGCGGTATGCCTCCGGCTCGGGCCTCGGCCACATCGCCCGCGACGCCGCCCTCGCCGGCCGGGCAGACCGAGTGCGCCAGCTGGCAGGCGGAGACTCCGATGACGTCCGCGGCGAGCACGTCGTGCTGGCCGCCGCCGAAGGCGACGCCGAGGCCGTCGCCATCTTGGAGGAGTTCGCCTGGTGGCTGGCCCTCGGTCTCGGCAACCTGGCCAACATCCTCGATCCGGAGATCATCGTGATCGGAGGCGGCCTCGTTCGCGCTGGGCAGGCGTTGTTCGAGCCCGTGCGAGCTGCCTTCGCTGATCAGCTCGAGGGCCACGCCTTGCGGCCGGCCATCGAGATCGTGCCCGCCGCTCTCGGAGAGCGGGGAGGCGCCATCGGTGCAGCGAGTCTCGCCAGGCAGGCGGCCGCCCAGCTGGACTGCGCCCGGTCGGGCGAGATCCAGCAGGCGGCCATCAAGCCGGTCAAGTAGCCGATGCAGATCGGTATCACCTTGCCGACGTTCAGCCCGGACGCTGACGGCGTCGTCGAGGCCGCCCGGGCAGCCGAAGAGGCCGGGCTCCACGGGGTGTTCGCCTTCGATCACCTCTGGCCGATGGGCAGCCCGAGCCGCCCGGCTTTGGCCCTCTATCCGGTGCTCGGGGCGGTACTCGCGAGCACTCGGCGGATCCGTGTCGGGACGCTGGTCGCCCGCATCGGCCTGCTCCCCGACGAGGTCGTCCTCGCCTCGCTCGGCAGTCTCGCCCAGATGGCCGAGGGCCGACTGATCGCCGCCATCGGGACGGGAGACTCCGCCAGCGCCGACGAGAACGAGCGGCTCGGCATCCCGTATCCCTCTGCCCGCTGGCGGCGAGACCGACTTCGACACGTGGCCGAAGCGCTGCAGGCGGCGGGTATCGACACCTGGATCGGGGCGGGTCATCGAGCCACGAGCGAGATCGCCCGAGCCACCGGCTCCACTCTCAACCTCTGGGACGCTGAGCCGGAGGAGCTGCGGGCCGAAAGGACGGCGGGCACCGCGGTGAGCTGGGCAGGTCCACTGCCGGGGGACGGCTCGGCCGCCGGCCGGCTGCGGGCCATCGAAGCCGCCGGTGCCACCTGGGCCGTCTGGGGCTGGCCACAGTCCCTCGAGCTCGTGGTCGCCGCGGCCGCCGAGGCCGGGATCGCGCTCGCCTGATGCCGGAGTAGCCTCGACCGATGGAACTGCGCCGTGTCACCGGGCTCCCGCCGTACGTCTTCGCGGAGATCAACGAGCTCAAGCTGGCGGCGCGTCGAGACGGTGAGGACATCATCGACCTCGGATTCGGCAACCCGGACATCCCCTCGCCGGACGTCGCCGTCGAGAAGCTCGTCGAAGCCGCCCGCAACCCTCGCAACCATCGGTACTCGGCCAGCCGGGGGATTCCCAAGCTGCGCTCGGCCATCGCCGACCTCTACCTGCGGCGCTTCGGCGTCGAGATCGACCCCGACCGTGAGGTCGTGACGACGATCGGGGCGAAGGAAGGCCTCTCCCATCTCATGTGGGTGCTCCTCGGGCCAGGCGACACGGCTCTCGTGCCCTCGCCCTCGTACCCGATCCACATCTATGCGCCGTTGTTCGCCGGTGCGGACATCCGCATGATCCGCCTGGAAGGGCTCGGGCGCGACGAGGTGGGAGCGGGCGAGGCTTTCTTCGCCAACCTGGTGGAGGCGTGGGAGTCAGCCTGGCCGAAGCCGCGCGTCGCTATCCTCTCGTTCCCCCACAACCCGACGACCACCTGCATCGACCTCGCCACCATGGCCCGGCTCGTCGAATGGGCACGGGAGCACAGCGTCGTCCTCGTGCACGACTTCGCCTACTCCGACACGGCCTTTGACGGCTACCGACCTCCCTCCATCCTGGAGGTTCCCGGAGCCAAGGACGTGGCCGTCGAGCTGTACACCTTGACGAAGTCGTTCTCCATGGCCGGTTGGCGGGTGGCGTTCCTCGTCGGGAACGCCGAGCTCGTGCAAGCGCTCACGAAACTGAAGAGCTACCTCGACTACGGCACGTTCCAGCCGATCCAGATCGCCGCCATCGTGGCCATGAACGAAGCCCCTGACTACCCCCTCGAAGTCAACGAGATCTACCGGGGGCGCCGCAACGCCCTCTGCGACGGGCTGTGCCGCATCGGCTGGGAGGTCGAGCGTCCGAAAGGGACGATGTTCGTGTGGGCGCCGATCCCGGAGCCCTATGCCGAGATGGGCTCGCTCGAGTTCTCCCGTTATCTCGTGTCGGAAGGAAAGGTGGCCACCTCTCCGGGCGTGGGGTTCGGCGTGGGAGGCGATGGGTACGTTCGATTCGCCCTCATCGAGAACGAGCAGCGCATCGGCCAGGGCGTGCGCTCGCTCCGGAAGGCCTTGCCAAAGCTCTGACGAGCTCAGGAGACCGTGAGGACGGCCACGCCGGCGGTGCGCACGTGCCTCGGTTCTGACGTCCAGCGGCCGTTGAGGCCGCCATCCTTGGCCTCGAAGTGGCCCCGCACGACAGCTGCGATGATCGAGAAACCCGCCGGGCTCTCCGACGCACTCACCGATATCGCTGTCACGCGGGTGGCCTGCAAGCTGAAACCCCTCTCGCTCGCCAGACCGAGTCGAACCTCGAGCCTGCCGGCCGAGAGATAGGCGAGCAGGGGCGTGGCGCCCGCCCCGACCGTCGTGACGGCGATGGCGGCGACGTACCTCGCCTCCTCGGTGAAGGCGGCGCCCAGGCCCTCGCGGGCGTAGAAGGTGCCGTGACTCGTGTAGGCCTCGACGACGTCGCTCGGGGGACGGCTGCCACCGCCGAGAGCGATGGCGCTCACCCCTGTCGCCACCTGGCTCCAGGGCCGGGCCTTTCTCGGAACGGCGGGGCCGAGGCGGGCGTAGAACGTGCCGCCGCTAGACAGGTAGCCGATGAAGGCATCGCCCGGGCCCGAGCCGGCGGCGACGTCGACGGCGGTTGCGCCCGTCGCCTCTTTGACCGGCCTTCTCAGGCCACCGGCGGCGACCTCGAGGTTGCCAGCCGTAGTCACCCAGGCGAGCACCGGCCGGCCGCTCGGACCGGGCCGGGCCGAGAGGCTGAACGACCGAACGCCGGCGGCGATCGGTCCGAGCCATTTGTTGCGGAGGCCGGGCAGGTAGTAACCGCCTACGAGCTCGCCCGCAGCGGTGAGGGCGACGACGATCGGGGCGGGGGAGTAACCGTCGCCTCCGACGACCTCGGCCGATGCGATATGGGTGGCGACGGTGGCGAAGGAGCCTCCGAGGCCCCCGCTGTCGTCGATCTGGAGCCTTCCCGCCGCCGTCACATCCCAGAGCACGGGCTGGTCGAGCGTCCAGTTCGGGTTGTGGAGCCAACCGATGACTGGGCCGTCGATGTCCGAGACGACCCAATGCGAGACCGAGAGCCGGTCCCAGCCGTTGCTGCTGCTGCCGTTGTTCTGCGTGATGGCGGTGACGAAACCGTTGCCGTGGGGGTCCACGGAGGAGGATGCCACGACCTCGGCGTGCCCGGATCCGTCTCCGTCGTACATCGAGATGACGTCGCCGGGCTGCGGTGGCCTTCCAGGTGTGCCGTTTCGCACGACCGAGAGCCTCGGGTAACCCCGCCGATCGTTGGGATAGTTGGCCACGACCGAGTCACCGTCGGCGCCGTAGGGATGCACCCCCCAGGCCAGGTACATCCAGCGCATGGCGAGCTCCACGCACTCCCATTCGTACTCACCCCAGGCACCGTTGAAGAAATTCACGGCGAAGTCCTCCCCGCTCTGGTCCGAGCCGGGACCGCAGGCCTGCAGGCCGTCGAACTCTGCCTTCAGCGGGAAGGAGATGCCGTTCACCCTGTCATCGCAGGGCCCGTCCCACCATGAGGGCTGTGGCAGGGCCTCGTCAGGCTCGAGCCGGGCTCGGTGAGGACTTACGCCGGCGAGGGCGTCGTGACGTCGGGCGAGGTACGCGGCGCTGCGAGAGGCGGCGACGGCGGAGGCCGCGGCGAGAGGGGAGGCGGTGGCTCCGCCGGCCGCTTCTGAGGGAGCCGAGCTGGCGACGGCCACGACCAAGACCGCCGCCATGGCGACGGCAGGGGCGAGGAGGTACCCGCGAGCAACGACGCCATGGCGGCGGGCGGCATGCAGCCGGGCGCCATGGCGCCGGACGCGATGCCGGCGCGCGGCCCCAAGTCCGAAGTCGTGTCTGCGCATCGCCCACTCCCCGGCAAGCCGGTCGGACGGGAACCGTCCCCGCAATGGTCGGACGGGAACCCGTGATGGTCAGACGGGAACCCAGCCCGTCGATGGTGCGAGCACACACCGTAGCCCGCGGAGCCGGTTGTGGTCAAAGTGGCAGGCGTGCAACCTGATGCGAGCGAGTCGGAGACGGCGACCTGCTCCGGGGTTACTGTGGCCCATGTTCTACGGGTTGATCAAGGCGATCCTGTCGCCGATCTTCCGTGTGATGTTCCGCATCCGGGTGAGCGGCCTGGAGAACGTTCCGACGTCAGGCGGGCTCATCATCGCCTGCAACCACCAAGCTTTCTGTGACTCGCTCTTCCTTCCCTTCGCCGTACCTCGGCGAGTCACCTTCGTGGCGAAAGCGGAGTACTTCCAATCTTGGAAGACGCGGTGGTTCTTCCGTGCAGTAGGCCAGATCCCGATGGAGCGCTCTGGCGGGTCGGCCTCGCAAAAGGCACTCGGCGAGGCGCTCGACGTGCTCGCCTCAGGGGGCTGCATCGGCATCTACCCCGAAGGCACCCGCTCGCCCGACGAGCGGCTGCATCGCGGCCGCACCGGCGTTGCTCGCCTTGCCTTGGCGGCGAGATGCCCGGTCCTCCCCGCCGGAATCCGAGGCACCCGTGCGATCCAGCCCATCGGCGCCCGCATGCTGAGGCCCTTCAAGCCCGTCGACATCGCCTTCGGCAAGCCGATCGATCTGACCGCCCGCTACGGTGACCGGCTGGAGGACCCGCTCGTGTCGCGCCAGGCGACGGACGAGATCATGTGGGAGATCCGCCAGCTGTCCGGGCAGCAGTACGTCGACCGTTATGCCTCCCGCTCGGCCCAGGTGGCTGCGGAAGCCAGCCTGGCGGCTGTGGGGTCGCCGAGCGGATCGGGCGCTGGGGCGCTACCGAGCACCGTCGGCGTTCCCTCCGGCACGGGTTGAGGACCGGCTGCCGGGCGGCCCGACAGTGACCGGCCCGCCCCTTCGTCACCCGAGGCCGGCCCAGCGGCGTGAACGCTCGAGGGCACGGCTCCACTGGTCATGGTCCCGGTCGGCTCGCGCCGGCGTCGCCACGGGCTGGAACGAGGCCTCCACCGGGGACAGCTGGACGAGATCGTCGAGCGAGCCCCACACGCCCTCGGCGAGCCCGGCGAGCATGGCTGCTCCGAGGGCGGTGACCTCCGTCGTGCGAGGGCGGATGACCTCGACTCGCGACTGGTCTGCCTGCAGCTGTAAAAGGAGATCCATGGCTGCAGCCCCTCCGTCGGCCCGCAACACCGTCACCGCCTGCCCGCCAGCCGATGCCATGACGTCGAGAACGTCCCGTGTCTGATAGGCGATGGCCTCGACGGCGGCGCGGGCGAGATGCGCCCGCCCCGTGCCCCGCGTCAGGCCGACGATCGTGGCGCGGGCGTCCGGGTCCCACCACGGGCTGCCGAGCCCGGCGAAGGCTGGCACGAGAACGACCCCTTCGCTCGACTCGATCGAGGCGGCGAGTGGCTCCGTCTCTTCGGCGCGGGCGATGATCCCGAGGCCGTCGCGCAACCATTGGATGGTGGCGCCGGAGGAGAAGATGGCGCCTTCGAGGGCGTAGCTGACGGCACCGCCGACCTGCCAGGCCACGGTCGTGAGCAGGCCGTCGGTCGGCGGCGGGCAGATGGTTCCGAGGTTCATCAGCACGAAGCTGCCCGTGCCGTAGGTGACCTTCGTCATCCCCAGCTCGTAGCAGCACTGGCCGAAGAGCGCCGCCTGCTGGTCACCGGCGATCCCGCTGAGAGGAACACCGTTGAGAGCCCCCCCGGCGACGGTGCCGCTCACCAGCCCGAAGCGGCCCGAGGATGCACGCACCTCCCCGAGCGCCTGCGCCGGGATGTCGAAGAGGTTGCAGAGGTCGTCGGACCATCGTCTTTGCACGATGTCGAAGCACAACGTTCGCGAGGCGTTCGAGACGTCGGTGGCGTGCACGCCGCCGTTTGGCCCGCCAGTGAGGTTCCAGCAGATCCAATCGTCCACCGTGCCGAGCATGAGGTCGGGAGTCGCCTCGACGCCGCCGCGTCGCAGCATCCACTCCCACTTTGTCGCCGAGAAGTAGCTGTCGAGCACGAGTCCTGTCTTCTGGCGGACGAGCGGCAGGTGACCGGCGGCTTCGAGCTCCTCGCAACGCCGGGCCGTCCGCCGGTCCTGCCAGACGATCGCCCGGTGGAGGGGTTGGCCGGTGCGCCGATCCCAGGCGACAGCGGTTTCGCGCTGGTTCGTGATGCCGATGGCGGCGATGGTGTTGTCGGCGCCAGCGGCGAGCCGGCTGGCGAGATCGGCCAGCGTGGCCGTCACGAGCTGCCAGATCTCGGCGGCGTCATGCTCGACGAGGCCGGGAGCAGGGAAGTACTGGGTGAGCTCCCGGTAGGAGACGTCAACGATGCGGCCGTCGAGACCGACGGCGAGCGCCCGTACGCCTGTCGTCCCGGCGTCGATGGCTACGACGACGGCCATGGGGCCGCACCGTAGTAGGTGCGGCTGGCGGACTGCCGGGGTATCGATGACACACCCTCGGCGTAGGTTTCTCGTCACGGGCAGCCGTGCCGGATATCGAGGTGCTCGCGAGTGCAAACCTTCGCGAGCACCCCCTGACCTGGACCGCAAGCAGAGCGATCCCGTTGACAAGGACGTAACTACGGTGCTGTAATTACCCCTCACCTGGTGGTACTACAAGGGGACACCACAATATCTTGTGGCGATACGATCGAAACCGGTGAAACCGGTCAAGGAGGGGACCAGAATCATGGCTGTCGCAGGAGAGCGCCTCGGGATCGGCATCCGTCGCTACTTCACCCAAGAGGGAAAGCACCCCTACGACCAGGTCACCTGGGAGCGGCGGGAATCAAGGATCTCGGATTACCGCACCGGGGCGGTCGCTTTCGAGCAGCTCGGCGTCGAGGTGCCGACTACCTGGAGCATGAACGCCACGAACATCCTCGCCCAGAAGTACTTCCGCGGCACCCTCGGCATGCCCGAGCGGGAGACTTCGCTCCGCCAGGTGATCGACCGCGTCGTCGACACGATCACGGCTTGGGGTACGAAGGACGGCTACTTCGTCGACGCCGGCGAGGCGGCTGCGTTCAGCGACGAGCTGAAGCACCTCATCGTCGAGCAGAAGGCGGCCTTCAACTCTCCGGTGTGGTTCAACATCGGCGTGCAAGGCGTTCCTCAGCAGGCGAGTGCATGTCAGCCGTACGACGCGCTCGTGTCAACACCGGAGGGGCTCGTCCCGATTGGTGAGCTCGTTGAGACTGACGCCGTCGGCCGCAAAGTGTTCGACGCCAGCGGTCTGACGGCAATCGTCGCTGTGAAGCACAACGGTCGCAAGCATGTGCTTCGAATCACCACGAAGTCCGGTCATCAGCTGGACGTGACGGCGGACCATTTGGTCTGGCGTGCGAGCGGAGACGGAACGGGGAGCTTCGTCCCCGCCGGCGAGCTCCGACCAGGAGACGCCTTGAGCTGGCACCGTACGGAAGCTGGAGGAGGCGACGACAGCAAGCAGCTCCCGATCGAGACGATCAACGAGATCGGCGAAATGGATGTCTATGACATCCAGACAGAAAGTGGTGAATATCTCAGCGAGAGTCTGAGAGTCCACAACTGTTTCATCCTCGCCGTCGAGGACAACATGTCCTCGATCCTCAACTGGTACGTCGAGGAGGGAACGATCTTCAAGGGCGGCTCGGGCTCGGGCGTCAACCTCTCGAGGATCCGCTCGTCGAGGGAACTCCTGCAGGGCGGGGGAACGGCATCGGGTCCCGTCAGCTTCATGCGGGGTGCCGACGCCTCAGCCGGCACGATCAAGTCGGGGGGCAAGACCCGGCGCGCCGCCAAGATGGTCATTCTCGACGCCGACCACCCTGACATCCGCGAGTTCATCTGGTGCAAGGCGAAGGAAGAGCGCAAGGCCCGGGTGCTGTCAAAAGCCGGCTTCGACATGGATCTCGATGGCGAGGACAGCCACTCCACCCAGTACCAGAACGCCAACAACTCTGTTCGCGTGACCGACGAGTTCATGAAGGCTGTACTGGAGGATGACGACTGGGATCTCGTCGCCCGCACGACAGGTCAGACGGTCGAGACCATCAAGGCACGCGATCTCTTCCGCCAGATCTCCGAGGCTGCCTGGGAGTGTGCCGACCCCGGACTGCAGTACGACACGACGATCAACAAGTGGCATACGGCGCCAAATACAGGGCGAATAACTGGAAGTAATCCATGTTCGGAATATGTACATCTTGAAAATAGCAGCTGCAATCTCGCCAGCCTCAATCTGCTCCGCTTTATGGAAGAAGGTGGGCACTTCGACGTCGACGGATTTCGTGCCGCAACGGAGGTCGTCTTCACCGCCCAGGAGATCCTCGTCGGCAATGCCGACTACCCGACGGAGAAGATCGGCGACACGACGCGCAAGTTCCGCGAGCTCGGTCTCGGCTATGCCAACCTCGGCGCCCTGTTGATGTCCGAGGGCCTGCCCTACGACTCAGAGGAGGGGCGGGCGTGGGCCGGCGCCATCACGGCGCTCATGACCGGCGCTGCCTACGAGACCTCTGCCCGGACTGCCGGGCGAATGGGCCCCTTCGCCGGCTTCCACGAGAACACCGAGCCGATGCTAAACGTGCTGCGGATGCACCGGGCCGAGGTGGCCAAGATCGACGAGGAGCTCGTGCCGACCGATCTGCTCTCGGCAGCCCAGGAAGCCTGGGATCACGCCGTCGAGCTGGCAGAGCAGTACGGCGTCCGCAACTCACAGGCGACCGTGCTCGCTCCGACGGGAACGATCTCGTTCCTCATGGACTGCGACACGACCGGCATCGAGCCCGACCTCGGTCTCGTCAAGACGAAGAAGCTCGTCGGCGGGGGAACGATGTCGATCGTCAACCAGACGGTTCCTCGGGCTCTGCGCAAGCTTGGCTACGGTGACGCCGAGATTGTCGACATTGTCGCCTACATCGACGAGCACAAGTCGATCGTCGGGGCTCCGAAGCTGAAAGCGGAGCACCTGCCGGTGTTCGCGTGCTCCATGGGTGACAACGTCATCCACTACGTCGGGCACGTGAAGATGATGGCGGCGGCTCAGCCATTCGTGTCGGGCGCAATCTCGAAGTGCGTGACCGGCGACACCCTCCTCGCGACCGAGGACGGCCTCGTTCGGATTGGCAGTCTCCACCGTGACGAACGCCCCGACAGCTTCCGGGACGAGGTCATGGCGATCGCTTCCTTGGGCGGCGTTCAGAAGACTGACGCCTTCTACTACGGCGGTGAGCGCGACGTCATCGACGTCGAGCTCCGGTCGGGGCAACGCGTCAGCGGAACCAGGAACCACCGGTTGCTCGTGGCGACCGATGGGGGTCTCGATTGGCGTCGGCTTGATGAGCTGACGGAAGGCGATGCCGTGGCCACCCGCCTCGGGGCTGATATGTGGTCCGTCTTGCCGTCACGATTCGAGGGATTTCAGCCGTCGGTCCCATACGGGGGCCAGAAGCCGGTCCGGATCCCTGAGGAGATGACGGAGGAACTGGCCTTCCTACTCGGCGCGTATGCATCCGAGGGGCACACCTCGCGTTCGACGTGGACGATCTGCATCACCAACTCGGTCGATGCTGTCCTCGAGCGAGTGGCGGAGGCAGTTAGAGCGACCTTCGGCATCAACGCCGCCGTCCGCCGGCCTGCTGACCGCTGTTCACAGGTCGAATTCAGCTCGAAGACGCTCGTAGAGTTCTTCGAGCACCTCGGATGCGGCAGCCGTGCCTCGAAGAAGCGGATTCCGGACGCCGTGTTGCAGTCTCCGCGAGAGATGGTGTTGGCATTCCTGCAAGGCCTCTCGCTGGATGCCTACGTCACGACGTCGACCGCTCCGAAATGGGCGATCTGCCTGGACTCCCCAGAGCTGTTGCACGACCTGCAGGCTGTGCTCGCCAACCTGGGCATCCTGCACGGGCGAGTGTCGAAGTTCAACCCGCGCTACGGAAAGTCCTACGACGAGGTGTACGCCACGGGCACGCACGCACAGGCGTTGGTAGCGCTGGTGCCATTCCTCGAGCCCGACAAGGCCCGTCGTGCGACCGAGCTCGCCCAGATCGAGTTCGGGAACCACAACACCGCTGACGTCGTGCCGGGGATCTCTCCTGCTGAGTTGTATCGCCTCGTTCCTTATGGCCGGAGCGGAGCAGGGTCACTCTGGCGCACCCAGTTCAAGTTCTTGGCCGACCAGCGAACCAAGCACGTCTCCCGTCGTACCCTCGAGCGCGTGGCGGAGATCCCTGGCGTGACAATGCCGGCCTGGCTGAGCCAGGTGCTCTCGGACAACCTCCATTTCAGCCCGGTCAAGACCGTGCGACCTGGCGGTGTGCACGATGTGTTCGACGTGTCGGTGCCCTCTTCACACGCCTTCATCGGAAACGGGATCGTCAACCACAACACGATCAACATGCCCGAGTACGCAACGGTCGAAGAGGTCGAGCAGCTCCACATCGATGCGTGGAAGATGGGCCTGAAGGCTGTCGCCATCTACCGGGACAACTGCAAGGTCGCCCAACCGCTCTCGACCACGAAGAAGGGTGAGGGCGGCGTACAGAGCGATGAGGACCCGGGGGTTCTCGACGAGCTCCGCTCGACTGCCCTTGTCGCCAAGGAGGCGGAGCTGACGGCGAAGATCGCCGACCTCGAGGCCGCCCTGCAGCACTCGCACGTCACGGCGCCCGCAACCACGACCCGGACGCGGCTGCCCCGCAAGCGCCGGTCGAACACCTTCGCCTTCCGGGTGGCCGACTGTGAGGGCTACGTCACGGTGGGCGAGTACGAGGACGGCCGCCCCGGCGAGGTCTTCATGAAGGTCTCCAAGCAGGGCTCGACCTTGTCCGGTGTCATGGACGCCTTCTCCATCTCGGTCAGCCTCGGCCTCCAGCACGGTGTGCCGCTGTCGAC
>Ga0187883_10000864_pt1 | contig 18796 bp, 12 predicted proteins | sample June2016WEW_20_1_2_FD_132966 | JGI IMG/M metagenome (GOLD analysis project Ga0187883, IMG submission 132966) | Peatland microbial communities from SPRUCE experiment site at the Marcell Experimental Forest, Minnesota, USA - June2016WEW_20_10 | ecosystem: Environmental > Terrestrial > Soil >...
CCGGCGAATACGGTGATGGACGTAAATCGATACCAGCAGGATTTGGCGGCGCTGGCGCCGAGTCATCAGCTCTCGCTGCTGAGTCTGGCCGGGATCGACCGGCGCTTCGGCAATGGGTACTTGCAGACTTGGACGCTGGGGCTGGAACGGGCTTTCGGCGGCCTCACGGCCGATGTCGCGTATGTTGGAACATCGGCATTTCGACTTCCCAGAATGTCATATCCAAACGCATATCCCGGAGCGGATCCGGAATTTGCGCGGTTTACAAACTTCGACGGTAGTGGCGCGGTGACGGGTGGTTTCGGATTCGAGTCCGTGATGACGGCGACCTCGCACTCGTCGTACAACGCCTTGCAGACCTCATTGTCGGGAAATGTCGGGCACGGCGGTCCGTCATTGCAAGCAGGCTATACCTGGGGCAAATCGCTGGATGATGTCAGCGGCATCCTCGGAGGAACCGGATCCACCGGTGCCGTGACATTGTTCAGCCCACAAGACCCTTTCGATACACAAGCCGAGAGGGGGCCATCGAGCTTTGATGTGACGCAGGCGTTCACGTTGAGCGCGGCACAGGATTTGCATTTCGAGCATTTGAGACTTCAATCGGATCGAACCCAGTTGTTGACGAAGGGCTGGGAGTTGCTGAGCATCTCAACGATTACCAGCGGTTCGCCGTTTACGGTTTATTCGGGGATCCAGCAGACGGGTGCGGGAACGATTGGCGCGGACCGGCCCGACCAGATTGGCACTCCGGACCTCTCGAGCGCCGGCAGTTCAACGCGACCGCGCGATGATTATTTTGGGCGGGGCGCGAACAACGCAAGTTTCTTTTCCATTCCGGTCGGGATCGCGGGGGGGACCGGACCAAACTCCGGGCGCTTTGGAACGCTCGGCCGTAATACATTTCGCGGCCCCGCATATTATGATTTCGATTTTGCGCTCATCAAGACGACTCCGATTGGCCACCGAGAAAGCGGTTTGGAGCGAGCCGACCTGCAATTCCGCGCAGAGTTATTTAATTTGTTTAACATCGTCAACCTGGGGCTACCAGCGAACCTCATCGAGGGTACAGGGTTTGGCATGATCAGCAAGACCGCGGGAACCTCGCGGCAAATTCAGTTTTCGCTAAAGCTCATCTATTGAGGCGCGTCTTGCAGCGACCCAGGGTTGGGAGGAGGACAGAAACATGCGTTTCAAGAAGATTCTGCATTCGCCAGTGTCGACGAATCACAGCTTGAACGCACGATCTCCTCTGGGAAACGACGAGCGCAGTTTATGTGTCGCTCGTGTCCGTCAAAAAACTGCCAGATTATGCGGCTTTTGACAGAAACGTCGATCGAAAATCCCTTTGCGGATTCGTGTGAAGCCGACAGAGGGGCGCGAAATGATGCTGGTACGTACTGGTCCATCGAAGAGATCCGCTCCGCCCCATAGAATAGCTGGGGATGAGCAATGACCATTCCGTGCGCGATCCTAAGCCCGTGCGCCTGAGTCCATGAAAGCGAAAATCTACCCTGACCCTAAACCTTATCCCGAGAACGTGCGGCTCGTCATCTTGGACCTGGACGCCTTTCTCTACCCTTACGACAAGGCATATCGAAATGCCGTCCTGCGAGCCTGGCGGGCGATAAGAAAGGAATACGGCCTTCCCATCTTCCGAAGGAACGTAGCGCAAAAATTGATTGAACAGGCAAAAGAGGAAGCGAATAAGAATCCGGATGACGCTTTATGCCAGCATATCGGCAAGCTGGCGGGACGCCTGGAGAGCCAGGGCCTGCCCGGCGCCTCCGTGATCGGCCTGCTCGAAACCTACTATCGCAGGGCGAGGGCAGCGCGTTCGCAAGAAAACATTCAGCATGATCAGTCCCTTGATCCACCTTACAAAGACATGATCGCCATGGCCTTCAATCTGAGGCTGCTTCAGGACCAAAAGAGCAAGAAGAAGATCAGACTCACCCGCCGCGAACTGCAAGAAAAAATCCTGGCAGGTGAAAAGGGGATTACGCGGCTGTGGAATAGGCACATGGGCACAGGGTTCCTCCGCGCCGATGCCGCACTGGCGAACAAGATTCTGCGGCTAACGGAAGCTGGGGTTGTGGTCGCAGTCCTCACGCATTCGTTTAAGCAGGGAGAGGGGGAGGCGATGGAAAAGCTGGAAAAGCTCGGTCTCAAAGGGGTGATCCCCGAGCCCAATATTTTTGGGCTGGAAGAGATTTCTCCCTATAAAAAGGGAGAGCATCCGGAGGTTTTTGAGAAAGCGCTTGCGGCCATAAACAACATGCGCGAGCCGGCGGACCCGATTAGGCCCTTCGAAACGATCATGGCAGAAGATACGATCGGCAACCTGCGGGGTGCAAAGAAAGCTGGCATGCAAACCGTGTGGGTGCCGCGCAGGAACAAAGACATGCCGGAGCATCCGTCACAGAAGCTGCAGAAAAAGCTCGCTTCGGTCGATCATATCTACGCTACGCCCCATCAGTTTCTGGATGCGCTGGATGCTACGACCCGTGCTTGCAGAGAAAAACTCTAAGGCGCTGACATTCTAATTCCAGAGAGCGGCGTTTACCTGTTCCGCGACTGGACGTCCAGCTGGCTTTCGCCCTTTCGCAAACCGCCGGGCCACCAGTTCCAATCGCCTGCAATGCGAAGGAGCGCTGGACCGATCACCATACGGACGAGTGTGGCGTCAATCAACACGGCGACCGCCAACGTAAATCCGATCATCTTGACGACCAGGAAACTTCCGAAAGTGAATGCCGCAAACACCACGATCATGATCGCGGCGGCGCTCGTTATCAGGCCCGCGGTTCTGGCCATCCCCTCGGGGATCGCATCCATTTCACTCAGCCCGCTCCTCCTGGCTTCAAGAACGCGTGCAACCAGAAATACCTCGTAGTCCATGCTTAATCCGAAGACGATGGCAAAGGTGACGATCGGAACCAGGGGAAACACGCTGCCGGTTCCCTCAGGAACTCCGAGGAAGCTGCTCCCGTGTCCGTTTTGGAAAACGAAAACCAATGCTCCGAAAGATGCCGCGACTGAGACCAGGTTGAGGGCGATGGCCTTCAGGGCGGCGAAGATCGATCGGAACCCACAGAGTAGCGCAAGGAGCGTTCCCCCTACCACCAGCGCCGTTACCGGCAGAAAGTGGTCTCTGATAATCGTTTCGTAATCGGCGTTGAGGGCCGGGATGCCCCCAACCAGAAGCGTTGCGCCGGGCACTCCGGTTAGAGCTAGCGCGCCGGTCTTGCGGAGTTCCCGCACCCAGTTGACCTGGTCGCGCAGGGAGACCGAACTCGCGGGTAAAACCTCAAGCACGGCCGCTCGTCCGTCACTACTCAGGAACGTTCGGCGCGTCTCGCGCGACAGTTCAGGAAGGTTCGCAAGGTTACTCTCGGCAATCGAAGTAATAGAAATCACGCGGCTAGAGCGAGGGTCGCTCGCTAGGTGCTTAGTGAGACGATCCAGCACACTCCAGCCCGCCTCAGTTTGCGCGATGGAATCCGTTGGAAGGTCGACAATAATGCGCATCGATTCAACAACGCCCTCCCGATCCATCTGCCGAAGGGTGTGGAGCGCATGGACAGATTCCGCCGCCGGCGGAAGCCAGTCCCCTTGGGGGATACTGGTATCCAATCGTCTGACCTGCCAGGCCAGCAGAAGCAGAGGAGTGCCTGCCACGAAGAGGGCAAGCCAGGGATGTGCGACAATCGCCTTTCCCCATTGCCGCCAGCGATTTCCCGAACGCTCGGCCCGGTGCACATCCAACTTTGGAGTAAAAGGCATTCGGCCGATATCAATCCGTCGACCGAGCAACGCCAGCACTGCCGGAACCAAGGTGTTTGTAAGCAACACACTGATTCCCGCCACCAGGAACCCCGCGATACCGATGGAACGGATTTCGCTGATCGGAACCGTCAAGAGGGCCAGGAATCCGATGGCTACCGTCGAAGCTGAAATCAAGAGCGTGCGACCTGCCTGACGTGCCGCGATGACCGACGCCCCGGGTCCGTCGAACCCGGCGGAAATCGCTTCCCGGAAGCGACTGACCATGAGAAGCGCGTAGTCGACTCCTAAGCCCAGGCCCAGCATGGTGGCCAAATTCTGAACCAGAATTGATAAGTGCCAGCGCTGGGCCAGGAATCCCGCGATTGCCAGAGTGGTCGCGATCGCAAGCTGGCCAACCGCCAGTGGAATCACGGCAGCCATCAGGCTTCCGAAAGCCACCAGCAGAAGTACCAGAGTCGCGGGGATCACCAGAGTTTCGCCGCGTTGCACGTCGTCGGCACTCGCTTTTCGAATATCGAAATTCAGTGGTATCTCGCCGGTGAGTTCGAGGTTCGCCCTGGGATAGCGACTCCGGAGTTTATTTGCCAGCGAGTTTGCCAACTGGTGCAGCTTCGGAACCAGCGACTCCACGGGACCGTTGGCCGATGAGAGTCCCACGAGTACAAACGTTCCCCCTCCCCGTCCCAGAAAGATCGGATCGCGCAACTCGAGATAAGACACCACGCCCGAAACCCCGGGCTGCTCTCTCAGGGATCTTATGATGGGTTCTAACGCTTGCTCGCCTTCCTCGGAATCCACAGGCGGAAGTCCCTGGATCACCAGAACCACACGGTCCACGAACGGCGACCGAAAACGAGTGGCCAGTTCCTGCTGAACTGTTGCAGCCTGGCTCCCCTCGACGCGAGTGGCAGTCTCGAGGTATCGCTCGGCGTGAAAAGAGAATGGGAGAAGTGCGATAGTTGCTGCGAGGACGATTCCGGAGATCCAAAAGCGGCGCACATGCATCGCACTCATCATGTCATAACAAGAGCGTCGTCACGGAAACTTTCCGCGAGCATCCACTTGCGCAGGAATCACAAAAGGTAGCTATATAAATCTGCTAAACTTTTTCCATCGGCCTCGGAAGATCAACTCGCACACTGCTGTTTTTCGGACTGGCGCTCGCGCTGCTCGCCGTAGTCCCACCTGCCGCGACTCAATCTGGAGTGTCAGACCCGCGCGTTGGCCTCTGGACGCTCATCTCTGCGGACTCGAGCCTGAATCCTCCGAACCGGCTTTCCATTACACATTCGAATGACGGGCTGCACGTGGTCATGTCCGGCGAAACCCATGTCGATTTCACTGCGAATCGCAACGGACACGAAACGTCCGCGCCTGGCAATCTCGGTTTCAATCAAATTGAGCTGCACAGGATCGATAAGAGGCAATCCGAGGTCAAGCAGAAAAAGGACGGAACCGTTGTGGCGACGATTCGCGAAAAACTTTCAAAAGATGGAAACGAGCTCACGGCTGCGACGGCGACCGTGGGCCACCCCGATCGCATCACGGTGTGGACGCGAAGCGGAGGTGCGAAGATCGCCAATGACCTGTTCGCGGGCGAGTGGGCACAGGACGTCAGCAAGACTCGCTTGCGGCAAGGGTTAGTGCTCAAAATCGAGGCGGACGGAAGCGGCGGGGTACGCTTTCTCGGCGACTATAGCTACACCGCCCGTTTTGATGGAAAGCAATACGATCTAAAGAACTCGCGCAACGACACCGTGACGCTTCAACTTGTCGATCCGCACACCGTGGATGCGATTTACCGGCGGGACGAGCAAGTCACGCAAAACGACAGGTGGCAGGTCTCCGCGGACGGACAACAGATGACACTCTCAACCACGGGAACGTTGGAATCGGGACAACACCTAACCGAGAAACTCGTATTTAAGAAGTAGCCGGAGTTACATCTTAACGGTCTGAAAGCCGGATCGCTCTGAGGTCATCCGAGTGCGAGCGAGTTTTCGTCAGCTAGCCGGTTTGCCGAGGCGCATCAACTTTGTGCTGAGTGCGAATACGGCAAACTCAAGGGCCGCGAACCCAACCCGAAATCGGGATTACGAACGCTCAATTTCGCCGGGGACATTCGCCACAGGTAAATCGCGATGCCCAGCAGAGTGCAATGCAGAAGTACAAATCAAGGAAAGAATTTTCAATCCCGTTTCTGAGAAGAGCACGCTGGCTCCAGCAGGAATATACCTGCGGGAAAACAACAGGGAAACGCGAATCGGCACAAATCTGAAAACCTAGGCCACCAAGAACAGTAACTCAACAACACCGGGGTAAACGTTACACCAAGAACGATCCATAGCAAACGCGTCTGTTTTGCGGTCAGCGCTGGCCGTGGAGACCCCGCACCTCGTAGATTTAGCGGCTCTGCGCGCATCTGAACAGATACTCCATTTGCGCAAACTTCAATATCAGCTTAACGGTCAGGCCTTAACTTCGCTCAATGCCCCCTTTAGTCTCAGACCTGCTACGAGGCTTCGATCTTCCGAGTCACCTCAACGCACTCCGGATCTGCAGCCGCGGCCAGGCATTGTAGGCATTCGGGACCACAATCCATACTTCTTCGATGGATCTCTTTGTTCCGTTCATGCGCGTAGATCGGTGACCTCGCGCTGGTCTCACGAGCCGCGACCGAAATAATCCCCTTGCGGTACATGAATTTCAGAATGCCGTTGACTGTTTCTTCCAGAGACGGGTCCGCTTTGCCCCACACAGAGGCATCCCGCGCCATTTGATACGAAGAATTGTCGTAGCGTTTGAACTCCATCCCCGAGATGTTGTCGACCGAGCCCACCAGAAAGTCGAGCAGGGGAAACAGAAGGTCCTCCTTCCTGCATCTCCGGATCAACTCGGGAACGAACTCGGGAAGGCTGAAGCTTTCGAACTGCCGGCCGGTCGCTTTGGTAATGAGCCGGGTAATATCCGTCATGTTCGAATAGTCGTCGCGCACGACATGGTAAGTCTTATTACCTGTGCCGGGAGTGGTAGAGATCGCAACGATGTTGTTGGCGACGATGTCCGCCGGAACAAAGCTGACCTGGTTGAGCGTGTCGACGCCAATGCCGTGATTCACCATGAACGCAACCAGGCGGACGGCGATATCGAAGTTGTTGCCTCCGCCCGTGATCGAAGGACTCACCAGAGCCGGGCGGAAAATCCGCGTGGAAAGTCCCCGGCTGCGCGCGTCGACCACTAGCTGCTCCGCAACCCATTTCGATTGGCTGTAGCCAAAATCGAGAAGCTCCATTTTCTCGTTCAGGTCGGTCTCATACAAAACTGATTTGACCGCCCAGCCAAATACGAAGGTCGTCGAGACATAGTTGAACTCTTTGCGCCTTCCTTCGAACGCCAATCTCACGACCTCATTGGTTCCGAGCACGTTGGCATCGCGCATCAGGTCGTAGTTGAACAGGTAGTTCACGGTTGCACCGTTATGGAAAACGGTGTCGATTTCACTGGCAAGGAAATCCCACGTGTCCTGCATCAGGCCCAGCTTTGGCTGCCCTAGATCGCCGCAGATGGGGGTCACGCGCGTGTCGAACATCTCCATCAGCCCTGCCGCGCACGGTCCCATGGATTCCATCGCAGCCTTCAATCTTTGCTTGCCCTGCTTTTCGTCGGAAGACCGGACGAGAACATAGATCTTCGCCCGCGTCTGTTCCAGCAAGCTCTTAATGAGGAATGGCCCAATGAAACCGGTCCCACCCGTGAGCAGCACCTGATTGAGCGCAGGTATTTCCGGCGTGGGTGAAGGCACCGAGGGCCCGAAGATTAGCTTTTTATCGTCGCTCATCATCTTTTTCTCAGCGGCGCACTGCTCCTCACGGAAAGCCGCAAGGGAATGATGGAGATGAACCAGTGCCTCTTCGGGCGCGCTCTGCAGTTGTTCGGCTAGCCCGAACAGTTCGGCTACGCTGACACGCTGAATGACGCCGATATCGACCTGCCTTGCCAGCATCTCGGCGCCTTGATCTTTCAGCAGTTCCTTAAGCTCGTGCATGAACACAACAAGATCCAGGGAATCCAGGCCGGCTTCGACGAGGTTGTACGATTCCGCGCCGGTCAGGTTGTACCTGGCCTTCAATTCGGCGAAAGTGGAATGCATGTCGGAATCGGACACGCAGCTCCCGGCGTCTTTCTCGCGGGAAAAGTCGGAGAGAATGGTGAACTGACCTTGCAGCCACATCTGCTTGGTCTTGTGACGCATGATCTTCCCCGAACTCGTTCTCGGGATCGCACGAGGAGCGATGAGGCACATCTTCGCCACTTCCACGTTCAGGTAATTCCGGACGGCGGCGGCGATCTTTCGTGCCTCGGGAGGCGCCTTAGGATTCTTGACCTCTGCGACGATCGCCAGGGCAGGTTCGCTCTCTTCCTGAACCTGGAACGCTGCGACGCAGTTGTGCCGGATCAGACTGGATGATTTCTCCACGACCTGCTCAATGTCCTGCGGGTAATAGTTCTGCCCGCGGAGAATAATCATGTCCTTGATGCGGCCGCAGACGTAGAGCTCGCCGTCGTGAAGGAATCCCATGTCGCCGGTCCGAAGATAGCCGTCGTCATAGGGAGTGTCATCCACAAGCCGCGCCCGAAACTGCTTCAGAGTCAATTCAGGATTGTTCCAGTAACCCGGGCACTTGCCGCTTCCGGCAACCCAGATTTCGCCGATCCGCTCTGGCTCAAGAGCGAAATGCCCTTCCGGATCTACGATCTTAAGGTCGAGACCCGGAAGTGGGGTTCCACAACTGACAATTTGCGTGGCCGCGCCGATTTCTGAGACCTCGGTCGTCATCCGTGCTTTCCCCAGCGCGAGGGCGCGCTTGTTGACGGAAACGATGTTGCGACCACCGAGTGAGACTGCCAGAGTATTCTCGGCCAGCCCGTAGGCGACGTAGAAACTCTCGGACTTGAGTCCATGAGGCTGAAACGCTTCCAGAAACCGGGTGTAGGTATCCGGCTTTACGGGTTCCGCTGCGCACATCAATACGCGGAGTGAGCTGAGATCACAAGCCTCCAGGCTTTCTTTGGAAAGCCTCCCCGCGCGCAAGCAATAGTCGTAGCCGAAGTTGGGCGCAGCCGTCGCAGTCGCGTGATAGGTGGTCATCGCATCGAACCACAGGATCGGCCTCTGAATGAAGTCCATGGGAGCGAACCCGTATGTTGCGCCACCCTTCAGCGCTGGATATAGGTAGCATCCAATCAGTCCCATATCGTGATACTGCGGAAGCCAGGAAACGACGACCGGCGCAGGATGGTCGATCACGAGCGCATAGGTAGTGAGGATATTTTCGTGCGTCACCATCACCCCCTTGGGCTCCATCGTCGAACCCGACGTGTACTGGAGAAACAAGATTTCCGACCGATCGACAGGTGGCCGGCCGGAAATCGTATCCACGAAATCTTCAGTAACGATCCACGGAAGACCGGAAATGTAATCTACGTCTACGCCGGATGCCGAAACTCCACTTCTGGCAAGGTTCGTCTTGAGGGATGCCTGGCAGTCTCTGCTTGTTAAGATCCCAGCGGCCTGGCAGTCCTTTGCGATGTGGACCATCTTGTATAGGGCGCTCTGGAAGCCGCGCGAACTTGGAGGATAGACCGGTACGGGGATCAATCCGGCGCGCACGCAGCCAAAGAATGCGCAGATCATCTCGAGCCCCGGCGGGTAGGCCAGGAGTAGCCGGTCGCCTGCCGCGAAACGGTCCCCCTTCCTCAAATGTCCGGCAATCGCTTGCGCCCGGTGGAGGAACGACGCGTAGGTGTAGCTTTCGGTTGGATCGCCGTTTACGTCGAGGTACGAATAGAGGAGTTTGTCCGGGTGCTCGTCTGCCAGCCTATCCAGCTGGTCTAAAATTGATGCCATCATCAATCAGCGATCCTCCAGTGTTGAATGGTGTAGACGAAACATTTCGCCCCAGCGAGCACGGAACCTGAAATGTCCGATTGGGAGAATGTACGTAATTTTTTCCCAGCATAAGTGTCGCCCAACCCGCGCGGGAACGGATGCTCTCCTTCATTGCCGCAGAGGGCGCGAAAAGAGACCTCGCAGATCGACGCCACGCTTCCATGGCTCGATGCAAGAAGGACCCGCTCGTTACGGTTCATTGGTATGGTTGTATGTTAACAAAGCATTCGGAAAATACCATGCCTCATCGCTACCACGAACCAGACGCAGCCTCGGCATTGGTCCTCGTTTACGAATTTTCTTGATAGCGCTTAAGGGCTCGCACTAGAATTTCACCTAAGGCTGTCGACGGCGCGGCGACGATTTTGCTGCGGGCCAGGGTCACGGATGCGCTATGCGGAACGCGCCGGACTCAATTACCATGATCGCGGAGGCGCCGGTGACGTTCGAGACCAAAGCAGTGGTTCCTCAAGAGCACGAGATAGCGGATCTTGTACCCTCGGAAACCTCAGCGCTGCCGATTATAGAGCCAGTCGGCGGTTCTTCTTCCTTCCCGAAAGTCTTACGTGGCCGCCTGGATCGGTTTTTTGCCGATCACAACATTTCCCCCAAAGCGGACCGTACGATGCGGGTCAAGATCGCTGCGGGTCTGGCAATCCTGGGGGGCAGCTGGATTGCTCTGTATGCGCTCAGCCTCGATTCATGGAAGTTTGTTGCCCTCTATCTCTTAGGCGGCCTCGCGCAGACATTCCTTTTGCTGAACATAGCCCATGACAGCAATCACAACGCCATATCGTCCCGGTCCGTTGTCAACAAAATCCTGAACTACGTCTTCGATCTGTGCGGAATCAGTTCGTACATGTGGCGGATCCTCCATCATCGAGGCCATCACTCCTGCATCAACCTCCATGGCGAAGACGACGCTCTTTCAGGACGCGGCATCTTTCGCTTTACACCCTATGAATCCCGGTTGCCCTGGCACCGGTTCCAGCACATCTACGCGTTGTTCATTTATGCGATGTTCTCTCTCGATTACGTGTTTTTCAGGGACTTCCAGTGCTTTTTCTTTCCGACCCACGACTATCTGAGACGTACCAAACATCCTCTGCGCGAATACGCGATTCTCTTTGCCGGCAAGGGCTTCTACCTCACTTACATGCTTGTTCTGCCGGTGATGGTGCTGGGAAAATCGCCTCGGCTGGTCGCTGGGTCGTTCCTCGTGGTCAATTTGATTGTCGGTTTAACCGTTACGCTCGTGTTCCAGTCGACGCACACCATCGACAGCACCTACTTTCCCTCGAACCGTGATGAGTTTGACAGCGGGGTGTATCACATCTTCGCAACCACGGCCGATTATGCGACGGAAACCCCACTCGTCGGTTGGCTCGTAGGCGGACTCAACCATCACGTCGTCCATCACCTGTGCCCCTATGTGTGCCATACTCACTATGCTCCATTGACCAGGATCGTGAAGCAGACCGCCGAAGAGTTCGGTGTTTCCTATCGGCAGAACTCCACCATGACGGCCGCGGTGCTGCATCATCTGATACTTTTGAAGCAACTGGGGAACGAAAACTGATTCTGTGCGTTATCTCTAATAGGTATGACCCAGCTTCCACTTCCGACAAGTGACGTGAAATTCCTTGCGGATCGAGGCAAGTATCAGGACGCCTGGGTATGAGCTCATCAACGCCTGTCCCCGTTGTGTCCCGATTTCGCTGCTTTGCGGATTCTCGCGCAATGGCCCGCAATCCCGTGCAGATTTTATCCCGCTACAACGAAATCTACGGCGACACATTCTGGCTCCGAATCGGTGGTCTCAAGGATGCGATGGTTACCATCGATCCCGCGGTCATTCAACACGTGCTGAAGACCAACGCGGAGAACTACCAAAAATCCGAAATTCAAGTAAAGCGGATGGGCCACTTCCTGGGGAAAGGTCTGCTCACCACCCACGGAGAAGCCTGGCGCACACAGCGGCGTCTCATTCAGACGGGCTTCGAGCGAAAGCAACTCGATGCGCTGTCGTCCATCATGCAGGACTCTCTTACCGAGTCGCTCCTGGATTTCGACAGACAGGTCCGTCGTGGCCCCGTCGACATCTACACCCACCTGATGAAAATTACCTTCACCATGGTCGCCCGATCGCTATTTGGCGCACGGTTGAAGGATGAAGACATTGATCTGGTCAGCCACACCATTTGCACCGTCCAGGAGTTCATCGTCCGGCAAACGCTCCAGCCCTATCTCAATCTATGGTTCGCCGTCTCAGGCAAACTGCGCAAACACGAAGACATGCGAACCCGAGCGGATTCCGTTCTGCTCGAATACATCAAGAAGCGCCGCCATGAAGCGCCTGGCCACGATCTGCTGCAGACTTTGATGGATGCGCGTTACAGCGATGGCCAAGGCATGCCCGATGAACTCATTCTGAGCGAGAGCATGCAACTTCTGGTTGCTGGCCATGAAACATCGTCGAATGCACTGTCGTGGCTGCTTTATCTTTTGAGTACGCGTCCAGATTGTCTCGAAAGGGTCCGACAGGAGTTTGATTCCGTACTCGGCGATGCGCCGCTGACCTACAGCGACGTTCCTAAATTCGAATTTGTGACCCAGGTCATTTGCGAGGCGCTCCGCTTATACCCGCCATTTTGGATGGTCGACCGCATGGCGGTCGCCGACGACCGCGTGGGCGACGTCGCCATACCCCGCGGATCCATGGTCATTGTGTACGTGTACGGTGCGCACCATGCTCCGCGCTACTGGCCGAATCCGGAGAGTTTCGATACGGAGCGTTTCACAAAAGCAAACGACAAGCTGCGCACACCCTGCACTTTCCTTCCCTTCGGGGCCGGCCCGCGAGGCTGTATCGGCGGAAATTACGCGATGCTGCAGATCCTGATGATCTTGAGCGATCTGCTCCGAAAGTACGACTTCCAGTTGACTCCGGGCCAAACGATCGACGCTCGTCCCATGGTTATCCTACGGCCGAAGCACGGAATCCGCATGATGTTCACCAATGCCATCGCGCCTGCCCCATCCATCGCGTCAGCCGCGATCCGGTCTGGAACGAACTTGAGTTGTAAGGCTTAAACATTGAGACGTTATTCGTCGAAGAGCCCGGTTCCGGCGGGCAGATTGTCATGATGCGTTTCTTGATTCGGGATCGCAATTACAAGATTCGTCGCGCGGTAGAGGCGATCGATCAATCCCGTCCCGCATCCGAGCAGTCAACAAGCCATTCGGGTGATTCGGGAAGAGGTGGATCGAATGGAGTGGGCATTGACCGAGGTCATATCTCGGTAGAGGCGAGGTCGGCGTGAACAAGTCATCCTCCCACTCGTTGCTTGGCGCCACCCTTCCCGCAAAACGAGTGTCACACAAGGTCGACACCCTCTTGTCGTCGTGTGTTGGCGCAGGACGCATTGTGCGGACATCACCCTATGATCGCAGCTTGGATTGGCGCGTTGTCCACCTGTATATGGGTCTACTTGCTCGCCGCCAGGGGCCGATTTTGGCGAATGACGAGCGCCGCGACCGACATGAAACTGCCGTTCCCGTCAGCACCCCACGTTGCAGTCGTAGTGCCAGCGCGCAACGAGGCGGATGTCGTTGGACGGTCGATCCAGTCATTGCTCGAGCAGGATTATGTCGGGCGACTACATATCTTTGTGGTGGATGACCACAGTTCGGATGGGACGGCGAGTGTGGTGCGCAAGGCCGCGGCAGACAAGGACGAACGGCTCACGGTCACTTCGGCGATGCCTCTGCCAACGGGTTGGACGGGAAAGATGTGGGCGCTGGCGCAGGGAGTGGAGCAAGCGGCGGTGTTCAATCCCGCTTACTTTCTGTTCACAGATGCAGACATCGTCCATGCACCCGACAGCATTACATGTCTGGTTGCGCGCGCACAAGCGGGCAAACTTGACCTGGTGTCGATGATGGCGCTGTTACGGTGCTCGTCGCTGGCCGAGCACGCGCTCATCCCGGCATTCGTGTTCTTCTTTTTCATGCTCTATCCGCCGGAATGGGTGAGCGACCCCAAACACGAGACTGCGGCAGCTGCCGGTGGTGACATCCTCGTTCGCACCGACGCGCTTGCGAGGATCGGGGGAATCGCCGCCATTCGAAACGAATTGATCGACGATTGCGCATTGGCCCGGAAAATCAAGCAAAATGGCCGTGTGTGGCTAGGATTAACGCCGAACACCTGCAGTATCCGTGGCTACCAGACATTCGGCAGTGTTGGTCGCATGATTTCGCGCACGGCGTTCTACCAATTACGGCACTCAGTTTGGTTGCTGGTCGCAACAATTCTCGGACTCGCAATTACCTGCCTGGTGCCAGCGATTGTGGCGTTCTTCGGCGGATGGGCGACGCTTTGGGGTGGCGCGGCCTGGCTGCTGATGAGCACTGCATTCTGGCCGACCCTGCGGTTCTATTCGCGCTCGCTGTTGTGGGCACCTTTGCTGCCTCTCGTCGCGTTGTTTTATATGGGAGCTACAATCCATTCCGCGGTTCGATACTGGCTCGGTCGCGGTGGTGAGTGGAAAGGCCGCGCGCAGGATGTAAAGACCCACCTCGCTGCTTAGTCTGCCGTGACGACAATACATCAAAGATCCCGAAAATACGGTAGTGGTTCAGTTTGAATGTGCTGCCTTTAATGTTTCCAAAACTGAACTACTCCCGAAAATGTCGAAACACGTCTGGGCAGAACCGCCGGGATCAACCAGATGCAATCAGCAGTATGTGAGCTTTCGGCGGCGTACGGTGGAGGGACTGTCGGAGTTGAAGCTGTCTTTCCCCGCTTGTTGCGTCCAGTTGCCGTAGTCGTCGTATTGATAAGCGTAGCGGACTTCGGACTCCCTGGGCAGATCGGGTACCGTAGGTACTCCGGCGGCGGGGTTGCTGGGAGTGAGGGTGCCATCTTCATTGACGGAAAACGGAACGCCTATCGGTACAGCAGAGTTTGCAGTGAAACTTGTGTGCTCCTCGGCTCTGTCGCCCTGATCGTTGTAGATGATTGTCGTAGTTTTTTGGAAGACAAAGGTACTTTCGCGCACATTCGTGACACGGTTCTGAGCATCATATGTGTGGAGCGTTCCGCGTTGAGCTTTCCCACCCAAGAGCGTACTCAGCCCCCTCTTGATCGCTTGCACTTGCGCAGGGTTTAGTTGAGCCCATTCCTCAGCAGGGAGCCTGTCGAGGAACATTGAAGTGGGATCGTCCAACATCGGCCTTTCCTCACTGATTAGTCCAGCCGTGTTGTACGTGCGAAGGACGCGACTCACAAGGTGATCTTCGGCGTCGCGGATCTGCGCTTCTACCGGCCGGTCGTTCTCGTCGTAAATTGTAGTAACGCTGCCTCCAACAGGGACACCGAAGCCTGCGAAAGCGGCGTTCCAGGCGGAGCCCCCGTACGCGGAGTTTTGTGCTCGCTGCAGGGTTTTCGGATCGAACCTTTGGATCGCCCTTTTGGCGCCCTGTTCATCGTAGTGGAAGTCGGTTCGGTCGCCATTCTGACTATTCTTGATGCTCAGGCTCCTTCCTGCGTCGTCATAAGCGTAGAGTGTCTCAACACCGGACTCGCCCGACTTGCCTGAAGTGGTCTTTGCCAGGCGGCCCTCAGCATTGTAGGTGTGCGTGGTAACCCACCCCGAGCCGTCCGGGTTACCAAAGCGAACCGCAAGAAGCTTTCCATCGAGACTGTATTCTGTCGTGGTAGTCAAGACACTTTCCCGGTTAGGGAAAATGGTTTCCTGCACGCAAGTCCTGACCGGGCCGCGAAGCCCGGCTTCTTCACGATCTGACATGTGGATACTCCCGATGACCGCCGACCGTTCCTGTTTGTCTGTATGCGCAGAGACCGGCGTTTCTGGACCGCGCTGCGGCGGTAGAAAAAGTAGGAGCATAGCGGCGACCGATAGCTGAACGTTCATTGTCTACACGCTGCCCAGCACAAGTACCTCTTCCGCCTAAGCACACCGATTCCAACGCGAGTCAGAAGAGCCGCGCCTAATATCGCTGTTGCCTAGACCTTAGTTGACAAGGTACAACAATCTAGTTCCGGGTGGCAGATCCGTTGGCCGGTTTTGGAGCGATAATCGCTGGCCGCTTTTGAAGTGATCACTGAGGTTCTTGAATATATATACATTATGTCTCTCTCAGCATGACCTTCCTCGATTCGAAGCTGCGACAGCGTAGCCCATCTTCGTCCATTCAACATCCTCTGTAATATTTTCCCCGTTCCGATGGTCTAAATTAGTGTTGCAGGAATTCCAGCTTTCCGCACCTCCATGCTCGACCTTAAAGCTACCTAGTGAATCCTCTAGCGGGCTGCGGAAAAACTCGGCTGACGTGGTGCAAGAATGACTCTCAACAATTATGCACACAAGAAATTGAGCCACGCTAGTTCTATGTGTATGTAGCTTCATGCCGAGGGTAGGCTAATGTCGAACTCACGATCAGCATTCTCCTTGGTAGCGCTGGCCTTCCTGTGGATCTCTTGGGGCAATGCCGACGCTCAGAAGGCCGGCATCTCCTCGATGAGTGTTGAGCAACAGGTACTGTTCCTCAATTTGAGGAACAATGGACAACACTTGGCCGCCAACGTTGGTCAACAGATAGAGATAAGCCTCGGAGCGATGGCTCCGTGCGACCCGCAGGTCTCTTCCTCTTCGATCCGGCTCGAGAGCGTTGCGCTGCCCTGGCCGGCGAACCCGGGTCTCGCAACCCATGTCTACATTTTCCATGCGGCAGCCGAAGGAGAGGCGGAGGTCAAAATACCGATTACCGACTGTTCAAATCCAGACTTGCCCGAAGGACTTACTTTTACGGTAACGATTCGTGTGGGACCGGCTGGCGGCGGCCCGTCCACGCCGTACGCATCCAGAACGCTGGACCAGGCAAACACCGCGCCGTGGGACAGGGCAGCGACGAACCTGCTCAACAACGTGCGGCAGACCTTCACGCCGTCGTTGCCCAGGCTCACTGGCGTCGAAGTGGAACTCCTAGTGATCAACCCCGGACCAGCCAGTGCCGAGGTCACGATGACGCTGCTGAGTGCAGCCGGGAAACCGCTGGCGGTAGTATCAAAAGCCGTGCCGGTCGACGACTGCCGCCACGTTCTGTTCGTTTTTCCCAACGTCGGTTTGCCGGTTTCGCCCGGGCAGGTTTACAGCATCCAGCTGAGCGGCGGCACCGTCTTCGGATGGAAGTATGTCGTGGGCGGCTATGCGAGCGGGGCGGCGTCATTCAATGGCAAACCTCTTTTAGGAGATACCCGCAGCACGTTCCTCTTCCGCACGTTCGGAGCGAGTTGAACAACCTCCGCGTGGGCAGACCGTAAACAACCCCTGCTCAGGGGGCTTGAGTACCAGAAAACTCTCTTGTTTCCACAGCCCAACCTGATAAGAAGAAAGCATGCGTGGAAAAGACGAGCAGCAGTTGGATGTGTTTAGCTACGTAAGGCCAGGCAGCGAGTGCCCCAAGACCACCCCTTGCGTCTCTTCGTGTCATGACCGATGAGGCATTAAGAGAACTGCAACCACGATTCCGCAAGCTGTACGCCAAAACCGGGCGGCCGTCGATCGCGCCGGAGAAGTTGTTGCGAGCGCTCCTGCCGCAAGCGCTGTACTCGGTGCGCAGCGAACGGCTGTTGATGGAACAGCTCGACTATAACCTGCTGTTCCGCTGGTTCGTGGGCTTGAACATGGACGACGCCATCTGGGATGTGACCGTGTTCACCAAGAATCGGGAGCGTCTGCTCGATGGCAACATTGCCGAAGCCTTCTTCCAAGCCGTACTCCAGCAGGCACGCGAGCGGAGGCTGCTCTCGGATGAACACTTCAGTGTGGATGGAACGTTACTGGAAGCGTGGGCGAGTGTGAAGAGTTGTCAGCGCAAGGATGCTAAGAACGCCGTTCCGCCGGACGATCCTGGCAATGCGACGGTGGACTTCCACGGGGAGAAGCGGTCGAACCAGACGCACGCATCGAAGACGGACCCGGATGCGAAGATGGCCCGCAAAGGCAAGGGCAAAGAAGCGAAGCTGAGTTACAACGGGAATCTGCTGGTAGAGAACCGCCACGGGCTGATCGTGAACACCGAGGTGTTCGAGGCCAACGGGACCGCCGAACGCGATGCCGCGCAGGTGATGCTGGAACAGATTCCGGGCACGAAACAAGTAACCGTGGGAGGCGACAAGGCCTACGACACGGCGGATTTCGTGGCCGAGTGCAGAAACTTAAAGGTCACGCCGCACGTGGCCCAAAACCTGGAGCGGCCCGGCGGGAGTGCGATTGATGCTCGTACCACGCAGCACCCTGGATATGCCATCAGTCAGCGGAAAAGGAAGCGTATTGAAGAATGTTTCGGATGGCTGAAGACGATCGCGCTGATGCGGAAGGTTCGGCATCGTGGAATCTTCAAGGTGGGATGGGTCTTCACCTTTGCCGCGACTGCCTATAACCTAGTCCGCATGCGGAATCTGGCGATGCACGCGATGTAAGCCAACGCCAAGCTGTGCCGGCTGGGCTGGAAAAGGATCTACAAGCCGTAGCGGCAGAACCAAAACTCTCCCCTTAGTCACAAAAATCGCGAAACCTGGACAGCATTTTAAGTCGAGCCGTCGTTTTTCCGCAGCCTGCTAGAGGACCCGAAGACATTCTCGACCGAGAGGCTACAGCTAGGAGATGCTTCGCAAGAAACGTCAAGTAACCGCTGAAAACGACATCCCTATAAAGACGAATCACGAATTCCGCTGCGACATGTAATATCCGCCCCCTAGAACTTCGCGACGGGCATGGTTTCGGGCATAGTGAACCCAGCGAAGAAAATTCCGACGAAGCCACTAGTGTCTGATACTCGCTGAGTCTACAGCCTTTAGGCTGGTGCCGGGAGGGGGAGTCGAACCCCCAAGACCCGAAGGTCGGCGGATTTTGAGTCCGCTGCGTCTGCCAGTTCCGCCATCCCGGCTCGATTGCACCTGAAGAAGAAAAGTCTAGCTTAATCGACGCTTCCAGCCTTTGCAACCGCAGCGATGGCCTACTAACGAGC
>Ga0187883_10000865_pt1 | contig 18783 bp, 20 predicted proteins | sample June2016WEW_20_1_2_FD_132966 | JGI IMG/M metagenome (GOLD analysis project Ga0187883, IMG submission 132966) | Peatland microbial communities from SPRUCE experiment site at the Marcell Experimental Forest, Minnesota, USA - June2016WEW_20_10 | ecosystem: Environmental > Terrestrial > Soil >...
GAAAGGAGATTTCGAGCGGATGGCACGCCGGAGGTTTCAAGATCCCAAGCCGAAGCGGCGTGGGAAGTGGTGGACTCTCCGCGTTTGGAAGCCCACCGTCATCAATGGTCACCTAGAGCGGACCCGCGAGCGTATACGGCTGGCTCCAGCCACCATGAACGTCCGCGAAGTCCAAAAAGTAGCAGCCGAGTATTTACGCCCGTTGAACCAAGGGTTTGAATCCATTGGCTCAGCGACAAACTTCAACCACTACGTCGAGACAACCTATATCCCAGTCGTTATGCCGAGCATGGCAAAGAGCACGCAGGATCGCTACAAAGGTGTCATCAAGAATTATCTGGTCCCAGCCTTTGGTGACCTGTGCCTTCGTGATTTGTCACGCTTGGCCGTCCAACGGTACTTCTCGGAGATGGCGAATTCTGCACTGGCACACGAGTCGAAGGACAAAATCAAAGATGTTCTTTCGAGCATTCTCGGATCCGCCGTGCAGTTCGACCTCTTGGCAAAGAACCCTGTCGAGAGCATCCGTCTGCCCGCACAAAGGACTGGTCGTAAGCGAAGCAAACCGTACATCACTCCTCAGCAGTTCGATGAACTCGTCGCACGCATTCCAGAGCCATACGCGTCAATGATCTTTGTCGCGGTCTACACTGGGCTGCGAGTGAGCGAAATTGCTGGACTGAAGTGGAACGATGTGCACGTCTTCGAGCAAGTGAATGGAAATGGCGAAGCTGAAGTTCGCTACTCCATTTCGATCGACGAACGCTTCTGCCGCGGCGACTGGGGAGCACCGAAAAGCGATGCCAGCAACGCGACCATCGGCATCAACGAATGCGTGTACTTACGCATTCAACGACTCAAACTGCTGACAGTCGCGGTTCGTGCTGGCACTGGAACTCGGCGATACAAGGTCGTCAAGTCGGACAACGCCGAAGATCTCGTGTTCCAGTCCGTAAGCAAGGGAGCACCAATGAGGGATAACAACATCCTCAGCCGGCAGATCAAGCCTGCGGCGAGGAAGATGGGACTGGGTTTTGTGAACTGGCGGTGCCTCCGCACTTCGCATGCGACTTGGCTGAAGATGGCTGGAGCGGATGTGAAGGACGCTCAGGCACAGATGCGGCACTCGCGTTCGAGCACCACGCTCGACATCTATCAGCAGTTCGTACCCGAGTCGCAGCAAAGAGCGGTCGAAAAACTCAGCAGCTTATCGAAACGTGTGCAGTAATCGGACGGAATTGGGCCCAAATGGACCCAAAATGCGGGATGGCGATGGAGCTAAGTGATTGAAAATATGGTGGCCAGGGACGGAGTTGAACCGCCGACGCCAGCCTTTTCAGAACGTAACTTTCAAGTAGTTTCAACAACTTATAAGGTCCCGGGGGACTGCCTAACTACTTGCAAGTACGTGGTAGGGGGACGGAAGACGGGTGGACGAAACGGGTGGACGCCATCACGAATGGTGAACTGGGCACGCAGCATTGGTCCCAACACGGCACAGTTGCTCGAACGGATCCTGAATGCGAAGCCTCACCTGGAGATTGTTTTGGGCTTCGCTCGGGACGAAGACCCGAAGACCCGTGAATGTCGAGCTTACAAAGATCAGCACAATAAAGTCCCTTGGCTGCTCCTGAAGGACCAGAGCGGCAATTCCTGCAAGAGCGGATTCGGCAGTTGAAATAAAAAAATGTCCGGTGGCGCATCGTTGGGGAAAAGCGGGGCAAGTCCCGTCTGTCCCCACATTGGGAATCAAGAAAGTTACTCCCAACCCACCAGATGGTGTTTCTACGATGGAAGTGCTCTGGGCGCTCCCTCGATTCAATGCGACCGACAAGTACTCGCATGAATTCATATGAATTCGCATGCCTCCTTTCTCTGAGAGGAAAGGAAACAGCATGCGTATCGACCGCCATTTTCTGAGACGGGCGAAAACCTTTCTCATAGAACTCACCGCATTTGTGTCTTTACTTCTTGTCCTGATCAAGGTCATCATGACCGAGGCACACCAGTTGTTTCGCTAGTAGAGGGAGTGGAGATGGTTGCTGTTCATGGGAAACGATTGTTGAATCCTCTCACTCTTCCGTCTTGGCTTGTGGTCGGCAAAGAGGTGGCCGACTATTTTCATCTTGGTTCTTGGATCGTTGAGCGCGGACCTTGGTTTGCGACCGATAGCGGACGCTTCTTCGTCCTCGCTTTTGCTCTCGTGTGGCTATTCATCGTTACGCTCTGGCCTGAAAATTGGTGGCCCGCTCACGGTCGCGAAATGCACGCCCCCACTCCGTCACTCTCAGCCTCTGAACGCCAATCAACAAACCTCATCCCACTTCCTCCAGATACTAGCGTTAGGGATTCTGATCCAAAAATAGAAGTAGAGTTCGCCGATGACCGTGGCGCAACGCCTTCAAGGGATTACGCGTATTTCGAGTTAATCAATCGAGGGCAGCAATCGGAAGCAAGGTTTGCCTGCATTGAAGATTTCCACGTTGGTGGTCACCTTGTCAGGTTTCGCAAATTCGCGCCGCCCATCGCGCCTTTTGGTAACTGCGCGAACGTCTACCCATTCGACATCAATCGCCCGGACGGACACCTCTCTGACATGGACATCTTTCAGATTTTCTATCAGGAATGGGAGGGGCTGCACAGACCACAACTACGCGAATACACAGTACCAATCAAACTCACATACCAAGATGGGGCACGCAACTTATTTGAGGTCCGCTGTGATTTGGTCTTCTTTCCGGCCGAACATTTGAAACATCCTGAACAGCCGAGCGGGGCCAAGATCATAGCGACTAGGAACCAAAAAAATCGGAAAGTCGCCATTGCTCTGACTCCCATCAATTGGAGCGACTAAACCGCCTCTTGCTTCTGCACGTGTCCGTGCACCCCGGCAGCTTAGGTCTTGCGTGCTAACGCAGCCTTCGCTTTGAGCACCTTGATGTGCGCCCTCACCAAATCTTTCACGCGCTCGACGCGCTCTTGGGCCTTCTCCACGTGGGTGCGTGCCGACTTCAACCCCTGCGCATGAAGTTGCGTGATTTCGGAGTTGAGATGTTCCGACACCAGCTCGAAATTCCGCAGCGTTTTCTCCGCTTTGCGCAGTTCACGCTTGGCTTCTATGCTGTTCTGTACGATGTTCATGGTTTGCAGCGTTCAAATAATCAGCTTTGGTGCTGCTTCCAGAACATCAGTCCTGAATCCACCCAGCCATTCGCTGTTGGGCCGCGCCAGCAATCGTGCGTGGCGATACGCCCAGTCGGTGTAAAGAACTGTCGCTGCGCGATACCAACCACCGTGCCGCTCCAAGGTCAGCGCAAGGTCGGGACGCTTGGCGTCTCTCAAGTAGAGCGGGAGCAGAAGCTGGATGCGGCTGTGATAAAACTGTGGGACAGCCATCCGATAGCTTCGTTGCGCGAGGCGAATGCTGTGCTTCATAGCACCTTCCAGCGCATTTCGAGTTGCAATTGGAATCGGATGCGGATCGACGGCTCCCTCCGCAGCTTCAGCTTCCTCCTCGTCATGTTGGTCACCAAGGTCAGTGGGCACGCCGTTTCTGTCAACCTTCCCGCCCAACTCTTCCGGAAAGCGGTTCAGATTATCTTTGACGATGTGATCGAGATTTAGCTGCACCTGTAGTTTTGGATCGAAAACCAGTTCCTTCGGATCATTCCAATATTCGACAAGACGAGGCAATTCCATGAAATCTGTGAGCATTCGGTCGCCTGAACGCGCCCATGATTTGAGCCACCATTTCTTATTCAGAGGCGAAATCGGCTGCGTCCGATCATAGTCATCCGAGATGGTAAAGAACGCGAAGATTTCTTCTTGGCCAGGTGTCAAGAGACCAGTATTGAAACACGCGAGTTGGTCTGCCTCAACGATCTTCTGCTGATCGAAGCTTCGAACAAACGTGTACTTGATGTAGCTGTCAAGCACTGGCAGCGGTGATGGGGAGGGTGCGTGCAGAAAAGTCCAACGTTCTGGCTCAGCCGTCTCAGCTAGCGTTTTCAGCCGATCATCCCAGTCAGCGACTTTTGCAAACTCGAATATGCGCATTTCTTCTCCCTACCTTGCAGGCGGAATTGTACCGCGTTTTCATACTACGGTAACTGTCCCGCCAGCCCTGCTCCGCTACCGTGACTGGCGGGTGGCCCAGGCTTTTGATCTTGCTGGCATCACCAACGCGCCGCCGGGCTTTTGATCTTGCGGGCATTACCAGCACAGTGGGTAGGATGGTTGTTGCCCAACGCCGAGACGCCCGACGGGGAGTTCGCTGAGATCTCGGCCCTCGTCGGCCCGGCCTGAGCGGGTACCCGCCAACATCAAGGATTCCCTGCAGCCTTCCTTGCTTCAGCAACGATCATAGAGGCACGGGCGGTAAGGAAGCTTCCGACGTCGTCTTTACCCAAGAATTGGATTGATTCTGGCGCGACGAACTGCGAACGGAGGATCCGGTCGGCAAAGTCTCCATGACGCTCAATACATTTCCTCAAGAGGTCAACTCCCGACACATCTCTCGATGCGAGAAGGTCCTCCTCGGAGAAAAGAAACGTATTCGCAAAGATTTTCCCTGATGGATGCTCCCGGCTGAATGCATCAGTCAAGGTTCGAGGGTTGAAGAGTCCTTCGAAATTCTTGGTCGAGAATTCTTGCATGTAAGATTGGGGTGGAACTATTTCTCCGGTGAACAAGCTCCGGGCCTCGTTCTTAGCGAACAAGCAGACGAAAGCGGCAGATAGAGCTTTCCCCCGTATACACAACTTGTGTCAAGTACACAATTACACTTCTTCTTTTCCGGCTTCGTTCTCTGAGGTTTGGGCGCCTGATTGTTTGGCTTTAATCGGCAGGCCAAGGTCGTCTTCTTCTCTGAGGTCACCCGGCGAAAAAAAGAATCTCCGGTCGGATTCTCGGTGCTGCTCTAACCGCTTGATTTCCTCGGCTCTCATGAACTTGAGGAGGTCCACTGAGTTCGATATTCCGTCTGAAGTATCGGAATCCGATATGGAGAAATCCGCGGCTGCAAGCAGCATTTCACCCGTACAGTGGTCAGCGGACTTCAGATATTCGGTCAGATGTTGGATGAGGCGAAAATCCACCATCCCGCTTGATTCCGATTCACGCAGAACTGCGATGTGACTGTCCCCGCCACATCCCTCAACGTGCTCCTTGGCTTGAAGCAGGATATAAGCTGCCAAGATGACCGTTTGCCGTATGGTTAGCCAACCATCTCCGCGCATCCTTGTTGTCAGGAAGTCAGCGAGGTAGTAGCCGATCCCGTTTGATGCATACGCTGTTTCGTTGACCACCGGACCTGTTGCCTGAAAGAGCCTACTATCGCCGCTCTTAGTTATCCCGTAGATGAGATCGACTTGAGGACACGCACCCGTTTGATAAATCTGTCCGAACTCTCGGTAAGTTTCCTTGATCATTGATTCAACGCGTTCGGATGCTTCCCAAATGTCCGAGACGTGTCGGACAGCGTCCCACGCTTGACTTGCGATCTTGTCTATAAATGGACCGTCGCCGGCCCCACAGATCGCAAGCGCAAGGTCGGCATTAACCATCCCATGCCCATCTTGGCTTACTACTGGCCCCTGAAAACATTGGAGCTTCGGGACGCTTCTCTTTGCAGTTCCGGAGGTCTCCTGCGTATCGGAGCACACTACGATACCGCCTTGGCACCTGAAACCCGCGATGATTGTCACTACCTGCCTCTTGGGCGGCCGCCGTAAGGTAAGCGGCTTGGGAATCATTGGACACTTCCGCGCCGCCCTAGATCAAGGTTAATGTTTGTGGCTTTGTGTGGATTGCGTAGTGTCTATACTTCCGACTAAAAATAGCTCGCCTCTGCTGTCGATTTTCCCTGTCCGCGACGACTATATCGCCGACATGGAAGATTGAAACGGCTGTTTGCGTGGCTACAAAATTTCCGCAGGTTGGTTGTTCGTTACGAACGCTACGCTGAACACTTTCTTGGAATGCTCCACTTAGGCTGCTGTTTGATCTTGCTGAGGCATTTATGGAGATGGGTAGTAGTCTTCTCAAGCGGAAGGCTGTCTCGGGTGAAACTGCGGTCAGACGCAAGTTCTGGCGATGCAATGTAGCACGAATATTTTCGTGCAATACGAATAATTTCATGGTATCCTAATCGCAGGAGAAAGAGGCAAAAATGGATGCCGCAACCCAGGACATCGTTGTATTGGCAGAAAAAAGCGCCCTGTCCGAGGCGCGAGATGTTTTTTCCCAGCTTGGTGCCCCTGTCCAAGCTATGCCATTAGAGTCTCCGAGCAAGATTCCACAATCACGGATCTTCATCATCTACTTCCATCCGGGGGAACCCGAATCGCAACTCCATTCCGCTCTGGAGGTCCTGAAGTCAAGAAGGAATTTGGAATGGCTTCTGTTTTATACGCCCCATCACGCAGCTAATTCGGCGTTTCACCTCGGCATGTTACTCGGAAGGCAAACAGGGAGGAGCGCCGATTGGGCCTGTGATCCACGTAGCCTGAAACAATTGTTACGAGCTCGGAATCTGCTCGCTCATGGTGGCCCGACAGATCCGTATGGTCCCGGCCTTGACGTTGCTGCAACACGTAAGCGTCTGGGGCTGACACAAGAGCAAATGGCACACGCGCTCAATGTCACCACTCGAACTCTTCAGAACTGGGAGAAGAACCTCGGTACCAGCCAACTGCTGCGTAAGACAAGGGACCTTCGCGAAGTCCTCGAACTGATGGAAGACTATGTGGTGTCATCGAAAGAGGAGGAGTGGCTGAATTCCCCATTGCCCGCTCTTCGTGGCCGGAGACCGATTGAGCTAATCGCCGAAGGCAAGCTACGGGATCTGATTGTGGAATTTCAGAGAATGCGTGAGGGGCAACCTGTTTGACTCTCATACCGGACGAACTGGCCGAGATCGAACTTTGGGCTAAGCGGGTAAGTCCTTTATCAGGCACCTACTTTCGCAGTGTCGAATACCGATTCATGAACCCCGACGAGGTTCTCAATGGTCGGGGTACGCAGCTCTACGGCAATAGATTTGCCAAGGTTGGCACCAGAGCGGTTTACCTTGCCGATTCTGATCGCGCAGCAAGCAATGAAGTTCTTGCCAGAAAGAAGCGTCTCGGAGGCAAGGCGCAGATTACGCTCGACAAATATCCCAGGATTGTTTTTGGGGTGGACGTCTCGTTGGAAAAGGTTGTGCGCTGGTTACGCAAGCCACGTTCGATCCGGCTCCGGACTGTTCGTGAGGCATGCCTTTCAGAGGGCGAACTTGAAGCTTCCATGGAGGTCGGCGGGAAGCTTCAACAATTGGGCATTCAAGGACTTCTGTTTCCAAGCGTAACAGGCACTGGACGGATACTGGTCGTGTATCTGGACAATTGCGACCCCGCAGCTCTTAAGTTGCGTAATCTCGACGAACTCAAGAAAAAACTCGCCGAATTCCGGTGACTCCGCAAAGTTCGCCGCGACCTCGGACGCTACCAGTCGCAATCCCAGCGAACAGAGTCTTGCACCAAAAATGGGCTCAAGAAGGTGTTGAAATCGCTGGTAATTCGCACGAACCAAGGACATCGACAAAGCGACCGAGAGAAAGCTGCGCCATAGCGCACAAGTCACAAATATCCCAAGAAGCATCACCAGACGTGCTGCTCGTTGCGTATCACTGGTGAGTGGCGGATTGGCGACCCTTGGTTTCTTGGGAATGCGGCCAGTCCGGGGCCGCTGGTATTAGTGGAGGTCGTGGCAACTAGGAACGTTAGACGGATTCTTTTGCCCCACAATATCCCGATAGCAGTACCGTCCAGTCGCAGTATCCAGCAATACTGCGTCGGGATAGGCTTCCCCCGCCCGAACGAAGCGTCCAGATACAACAGGATGGCTGAATCGTAATGTCAGGAGTGAGGACGCTATTGCAAGTGCTGCCGCGATGAGTGCAGTCCAGAGCGGAATCAAGTGCTTCCACCACGCGGCAGCGTCTGCTTGGCGGTCATGTAGTTCGATGGCGGCCTTGATGAGAACATTTGTGAACTCTTGTGAGAGCGGTTCTCGCATCCCGGACTGATCGCGGGGTTGGACGTGACGAGCAACGAGGGACAATGGATGTTCCCCTTCTCCAGAAACTCTAAACATCTCGGGGTGTTCCTTCGCAAGCGCAATCCATCCTTCCGCTGAAGAAGATGGTAGCCCCAATTCTTTCTCGATTACTCCTGCCTCACTCCGGTGTGCGTGGGGGTCGAATGCGAGCACTTGAATCAACGCAAGCACATCCGCTAAGCGGCCTGGCTTTAAGTAGGGTCTCTTTGTCATTGGGATTCACCTCGTTTTTCAAAGTACGTTCGAATCGTACTTTCCAGGATATTCTTGTTGGACCTGCATTTGGCCTGCGTCCAAAGTCCGTCGTAACCGGCAAAACTGGGAACATCCGCCTACTGTTCGGCAGGCCCGAATCAGCAACCGCCTGAAGCCACTCGCGCTCCTCCAGCAGCAGTCGGAACTTGTAGAACGTCGTCGAATGGGGCAGGTCTACCTTCGCATCCCGTTCTGAAAATGGCTAGTCGATATCACTCATCCGACCTTGCCAGCCTTTCTGCCGATAGAATTACAGACTGCATCTGCCGGACAACGGCAAATCGTGAGGACTTCGAGACAGGAGTACTTGAATGGCTACCATCAACCAAGCGACTGGAACAAGCGCCACGAAAACCAACAAAGATGATCAGCAAGTCATCGACATTGCATCTGCACTGCGGTCATGGACACCTGCGCAAGCGGAGCCGATTGGTTCTCTTGCGAGGTGGTCGTTGGAGTCTGTCACCCACCTAACTGAATACGAAGATGAGAAAGCAAACAGGATCTTAACCGCAATTGCGTTCTTAAGCGCACTGGTTGGTGTCGTCTTTGCCGCCATTGTGCAACGTTATCCCTTTTCCTCTCTAGCCGCGTTGGGCCGCCCTGAACGACACTGGGAAGCCCAATTGCTTATCGTCGTCTATTCCTCCTTCGCGGTTTACTTTGTGCTGTTGAGCCTCGGTGCGGCACTAACTCTGTGGGCAGTGCGGCCACGTTTTCGCATACCGAAGGTCTGGGAACGTACCCACAAAATGCCCGGATCGTTCTTGTTCTTCCAGGAAATTCTAAAGGTCTCTGGAAGCGACTGGGCCAGTGCCTTCACGCAAACTTCTCCTGACCAACTGCAAACGCAGTACATCAAAAACTCAATACTGGAGACTTATCTCATTGCGCAGAAAATACCCAAGAAGTTGCGGCCTCTCAAGAAAGGACTCTGGTTGTTTTTTGCCAGCACGGTCGTTCTCGTTGTTCTCTTACCGATGTGTGTTGTCACTATCAGTTTTGTAGACATCGCGCCTGCAACTGACCCGACGACACCAACCGGTCAAAGGTCGACGATGACTCCGATGCCACCGATACCTGCGGCGGAACGTCCACAGTCGTCAGATCACCAGGCTCTTATGAGTGGTGAACCGGGCAGTTCGACCTCCGGACCGGTTCCACCGAAAAAGGCGAGTTCGTCTGGAGCACGGTCGAATGAGAACTCGCCACGCGTGTCACAATAAGACAAGAATGGCAAGACTAATGAATCCCTTCATGCCCACTCTCCAACCTGTCTGGGAATCGCCGACTTGTGTGTGGGTGAATCCAGAAGCGATAACGACGACGGCAGCGCGAATTGCCCTCGATGAATTCCCTATGCCAGCTTGGCGTGAACCCGTCTTTCCAGACGACGATGCACTATTCCTAGATTTCATTGGAGTGGGAAACGCTATCAACTTTGCCTTTACGGATTTTGAGACTCATCAAAGTTTTACCCTCGAATACCGGGACGTGAACTGGCGGGGAGCATTCGCAATGTGGGCGGCACTGCGTCGAGCGCTGGAGCAAGGCATTGATTTACTTGCTGGTGAAGTTCTGCAAACATTGTCACTGAGTAGTCTTGCAGCGGTGTTTTCCGGCGAGTCCCCCATTCCTCTGATCGAAGCACGCTTGTTGATTCTGAGGGAAGTCGGAAGAATTCTCTGCGATCGATACGGGGGAAGATTTAGAAATATGTTTGTCAGTGGCAACAACAAGGCGTTCGGGCAACTAGGACTGGTCACACGACTCCTGGAGGAGTTCCCATCATTCCGCGACGAGAGCGTCCATCGGGCAACGGGCAGTGTGCTGAAATTTGAAAAGCGTGCTCAGTTGCTGGCGATGATGTATCACGGGCGTGCATTTTCATCCCAGGCGTTTCATCCTCTGATCGACTTTGAGGACCTGGGACCGATTGCGGACTACGGAGTGCCCAGGGCCTTGCACGCGTTGGGAATTCTCACCTACGCACCATGGCTCAATAAACAGATTACTGGAAAGGATGTCATTGAGAGCGACAGCATCGCAGAGCAAGAGATTCGTGCGCAGACGGTCCAGGCCCAGTTAAGACTTCTAGAGGCGATAAACAGTCGGAGGACCGCAGATATTTCGTGTGTACATCTCGATTACAAGTTGTGGATGATGGGGAGAGCCGCAAAGGAACCGCATCATCTTACAAGGACAACCGCCTACTAGTACTACAGTGTTACAAAACTGGAAATCTAAGCGCATCAACGAGTTGCCGCGAACATGAAAAGACAACACGAGAGGGCATCAACGTGCTAATCCCCCTGAAAATGCAGGCCAGAATCGCATCTGCGAAGCCAGACCTCAGTTTTGTAACACTGTAGTACTAGGTGCTCCACCTCAAGTGACTTATTGGTTCCATGCTGGTTCCCGACGCTCCAGATGCTCACGGAGTGCATGCAGTAAACTCGCGCTGCCCTGCCCACGGGCATAGAGCGTAATCAGGCCCTTTGGCCTTCGAGCTTCAATGAACGTCGTCGCTGCGTGTTTCGCTGCCCCGGTCGCAAGGATGAACACATCGGCCGTTGCAGAGGCCTTTCGGAGAGCAGGTGAACCGCCCACGTGATCATTGAAGGTGTCAACGCGGACTGCGGGGCAGAGTTCGCTGACGACGTGTGCGGCGCGTCGAAGTGCCGAGTCCTGAAGAGAGTACATGGCGATCCTCTTGCCATTCAACTGTGCCCACTCGGAGGACGCGTGAACGGAACCTACCTCCAGTTCGAGGTCCGGCATTGCTGCCGCCATCGCTAGTTCATCGCTTAGGCTTCGTAAAAGAGCGAATTGCGCGGCGTCGATACGTGTGTACCAGCGTTGGAAAAGCCCAATCACCTGAACTGCAAATTGCTGTCGTTCGCCAACATCCGGGCACGCCGTAGTGATTACGACCTCGAGTGCTTCAAGTGCGATGTCCGCCACAGAGGGGCTTTCTACCGCCTGGATCGCGGAAGCCAATTGGCGGATGGTCTCGACATATTCGGGGGCCGAAACACCCAGTTCAAGACGTGCGTGTGCAATCCTCACGAGTGCCGCGACCTGTGGCAACGAAACATGAGGATCTAGCGCCACAGCTACGAACAGGCTCTCATACACTGGTTTCAATCGGGCATCCGCACCTGCCAAAACACAGAACTCTAGGAAATACGGAAGCGCATCTCGCAGAGCGACCTGCCCCCATTGTGGACGCTCGCTAAGCAACAGGTCAGCCGTTTCCTGCACCGTATTGGGGGCTCGGAGAAACTTCTCCACATTCCACTCTCGTGCTCCAGTCTCCGCGACGAATACAGCGGCTTTCCAGGGTTCCTCTGCTGTCAGACGCTTGAGCCATGTTGCCCACGTTGAGGGGATGTCCTCCACAACAGTCGGCGGACTCGGTATTGTGACGTCCGTCGTGCTCAGTGCCACAAGCGAGTCCCGAATGCGGGCCAGAGTAACATGTCGATCCAACCGCACGCGATCCGGATCCGAAAGCGCGCCAATGGACCCGAGGGCAACATGTGCCGCAGAGAGCGTCCCCATATCTCGCGCGCAGCGCAGTAACAGAGCGGAGCGATCAAAGGAGGACGGTAGTGTCATCGCCAATTCGTAGGCTCGGTCTACGTCGGCTTCTGCAAACGCAGCGCGTGCTCTATCCAGAGGAGCGGGTTGCGAAGGCGGTGCAGGCGACGGGATCAATCCAACGAGCTTTGTAAGGTAAGCACGCTCTTGAGAATCTGGCGGGTAAACTGCGAGTATTGCTTGTCCGATCTCTGGTCTCGCTGGACCGCACGCCGCAGCCATGAGGAAACTGGCATCGACTTCGAATCCAGAGATATTCGCGCGCGTTCGGTAAAGATCACGAAAGCGATCAAAAATCTCGGACCGAAAGCGTTCGACCGCTTCTGCCGCCTGGCCACTTTCTTCGAACGCTCGTAGATGCGAAAAATAAACAGCGCGGATCAGAGCCTCAGTTACTCGTCGTGGTCTCACCATGCCAAGTAGCGCACGCAATTCAGGGAGAGCGAGAATCGCGCCCCACTGACGGCCGGCCGCTAATCGTCTAACCTCCAAAAAGACCAGATTGGTCGCGCTTAGGTGGCCCCCAGAGCGAAGTTCTTCAACGTATTCGGCTGCCGCTGTCTCTTGGTTGGCTAGCAGTGCATATTCAAAATCCCTAAGAATTCTTCCGGCAGCCCGGACACGCTGTGCATATCTAGTAGGCCGTTCTTTCCGTAGACGGATTAGCAGGCGGAGTCGCTCACGCGCGGCATCAAGGAGTTGTCGGTCCGGAACCTCGATCCTGAACGCGTTGTTCCCGTAATTCGCCAATACGGCCCCTTCAACAGGGTCTTTGGGATCGAGATGTGTTGGCCTGCCTTCAAAGTCGGAATACGTAGGCCCAAGAAATCCGCGCACTTCGTCTCTCGCGACGCGGACTACTCGCGACGACGAACAGAGCACGTACCACTGTACCTCTCCCCCTTCCCGAACACGCGGAAGGGCCAGGATTTCCGGGCTGTGCGCAATGTCTTCCAGAAAAGGCCCAAGTCGCTGCTGAACATCTGCGGGCAGCGAGCCCGTCTGAATCGCGTCCCACCGGAGACGGTTACCGGGCCCGAAGAATTCATTCTCGAAGCTCATGCATGTCCCCCGTACTCCCTTCGAAACGAGAGTCGGAGTTGTTCAACGCTCGACCGCTCGGTCTCAAAGACAAGCATCTCGGTCAAGTGATCAAGGCCGTTGTATGTAAGATTCATTGATCCGATCAATGAATAGCCATCTCCCACGATACCCTTCGCATGTAGTTCAGGACGCTCATGAAATATGAGTGCGTCGTCCGGACCAACGCCTCTCAAACTGTCCAAAACCTGCGAGTTGCCAGGGTCGGGACGGGTTGCTATGACCAGTTGCGAGCCACGGGCTAGAAGTTCCCGGAGCACAAGGCTCAGGCGCACTTCGGTTCGCGGAAACTCTGGACACAGGAAAAGGAACGATCCGGTAGTATTGTCCAGGACTGGTATATCCCGCAACCACGGTGAAACAAGCCACAGACACCGACTCGGGGCTAATAGTTCCGAAGCAAAGACAATCTGGAGCAACTCCCGAACAGCATTTCGCGTGTCCGCTGCGCTCTGGAGGAATTGTCGAGCAGTCACTGAAATGCCTCTGGCAACTCGATTTCGGCCATGATTCGCCCCCCATCTCGATGGATACCAGTTATTCGCGCGTGAATGAGGAGCGCCTCGGAATCAATCGGTTGAGTACCGATTCGAAGCAGTGCCTTAGCCATTCGCTCGGATTCTTCGAGTCCACCAACGAGTTCGACCGCTCCATGTTGCACCAATAGAGCAGCGAGTTCTTCGAACCAATTCGGACTAGAAAGCATCACCTGTCGTGTCGATCGAGGTGCTGCCGCAAGAGTCAGCAACCGGTCACAGTCAGGAAGTCGGTGGAATGGATTCCAAGCGCGGAGCGATTCACTTCGGATCTGAGCGCCGCGAGACCAGAACATCCCGTAGAGAACCCCATAACGCCATGATGTGGTCGCGCTATCCACAGCAACTCGTTGATCCACCGGGAGTGCTTGCTCCAACGTTGGATCCGAACTCTTCACCAATGCGAAAACGCGCGCATCGATGTCAATTCCGAGACGTTCCTCTGCGTCTTCCCATTCCTGCATAGCACGTGCCAAGAACCTATCAATGTCGGCATTTGTCCCAGGCCGGAGCACTCGCACACCCAACGAGATCAGAAGCGTGGGCGTTGGTTGTACACCGTGACGTGTCAACTCGGTACGTAGCGTATTGAGGGCACGTACACTGTCAGCATGAGACGCGGCATCTCGTACCGCTGCGAAGGCCGTCCCAAGTGATTGAGATGCCGGTTCGGCGGATGCTACGAACCGGAGCACGCGAGTCAGTTCTTCAGAAACTAACTCTAGGTCGGAGGGAGCCAGCGAAGCCTCAAGTAGACGAAAATATCGACGCGGGTCCTCCACATACCGGCGAAGAAAGTCCTCCACAAATCCACCGCCGCCGATTGTGGATTCCGTCAGCCAGATTTCGTCGGCCTTCCCAGAAACCGCCGCGTTTCCCTGTTTGTTACGGTCAGGTCGTGGTTGCAGATCGAGCACAAGGGTTCCACCGCCCATCCGAGGACAGAGACTATGGGCCGCCTCAATCAAGGCTGCACCCAGAGTAGATTTGAATCGCGCCCGCAGCCATGCCTCCCAGTCTTCACCAATCTCTTCCCAAAGAACTTGGGCCGCTTGATGAAGTGTTTCTCCGGTTGCGGTCTGCTCTAGTAGTTCTGCCAATTCACGTAAACGTCGCGGAAGGTCTTCGTCCGCCGTCTGACCCGCACCATCAAAATCAGGGTCGTCTTCGCTCCATTGCAGGATCGTCTCAAGCACCTCGCGCGTTGTCGCGGCGGCACGGCCAAGGCGCACCGCCGTTTCGGCCTGCTCCAGCGTGAGTGACGTTCGAAGGGCTTCTGTTGTTACCGCGGAAAGGTAGACCTGCGCTATCCTCAGGTATGAATAGATGCTGTCGATCATCATCAACGCCGGCAGAGCGGCCTTCCGTGAGTTGTTCAACCAGTCGCTTGACTACACCATCGCCACCACCAGGGATACGAACAAAGTGGTGGTCCCGAAGGAACTGGTTACGCAGCAACGCGGGCAGCATATCAGCGCGACAATAGGCTTCGCGCTCCTGAGCATCTCGGTCTCCCGGATTCGCGACGAGTCTCTCTCGAGCCTGAATCCAGGTCTCCCCGAGAGTGTACGCAAGCATTTCGCATAGAAGACCCGCAGCCTCATCAGGGTCCAGTTCCTCCTGCGCGCGCATCAATTCCTGGCGGTATTGATCAAAGCCAGACCCTGGCAGGGTACTCAGCAAGATACTGAGAACCCCCTTCAAACTTGTTCCTTTGGGAATCCGAATAACGACCCGGCTCTCGTGTCCGTCCATGCGACGGACTTGGGAATCCAACCAGCGAATAACGTGTGATTTACCCGTACCAGAAGTTCCAACAATGGGGATGATCACGCGTCCATCAGATAGATCCTCCGCCAGAAATGCCCCAAGCAACTCGTGTTCGTCGCAGTCAGAAAGCGAACCGACTTCAGCTCCTATGACCTTCCGTTCGAAACGCATTGGTTGGTGGACCGCCAGGGAGACAGCTTCGTTCGACGCTTCGGCGTCTACCTTGAGGCAAGCAAACACTTGCTCCCGAAGCGGCCAGTACTCCAGAAGATCATGTTTTGACATCAGGCTGCCCCTAGGTGTATCACGTGGCTAATTGGATGGGATTCACGCGCTGCTGAACCGAGCAGCATGCGGGTCGGCGCGTCCGACCGAACTTCAAGGCGCAGTCTGCCTTCAGCTTCGAGCGTCAAAAGCGCCGCAGATAGGCTTGGCGAAACTTCGTTAGCGAGTTGCTTCCGCCACGGTCGAACGATCTGCGCCTCCACCGCTGTGCGGTAGTCTCCGCCATCCACCACTGGAAGGACTGTGGCAAGGCGTCTGAAGAAATCAACGTGCGACAGTTCGGTTCTATCTTGAAAGACATCACTAAGAACACATCCCACAGCGAACGCGGGAGTTGGTATCAAGGACCGTGAAGCAGTCCACGCAGTTCCTACGAAAACCGCCCACTCGGTGAAACCAGCCCACCGTGTGTCATTCGTAAAAACGATCGGTTGTATTCCTTGATCGCGCTGAAGCGACTCGCCGCCGCCTTTGTACGATACGGGAAAGGTGTACGGATCCTGTGCCAACGACCAAGCGAGAGCGCGCGTACAATCGGAGGCTTTCGATCCTTCGCCGTCATCGCCACCATCGGTCAGCAATGCCGAGTTATTTTCCGGTAGCAGGATCAGGCGAAGAATTGCCGCTCGCAAGCCGTCTAAATCATCTGGGCCTATCGGGCCAATCGAATCGCCCAAGCTAACTACTCCATCCACCTCATTGAAAAAGCCAAGCTGCGTCCATCGGGTTAAGGTCTTCTTCGCCATGTCTGGCTTTCCGTCTGAGACAACTGACGAAGGTGCCGCCATTTCCAGCAGAACTGATTCTGATTGGGCACCATAGGCGAGAAGAGCTCTTCGTAATGCGAGTAAGACGCTGAGAAGACCGTCCGCAGGACGATTTAGAATACTCATGACTGAAGCCTTGCGAGAAGGTCCTGGATCGAAAGATGACGGACCATGTCCAACAAACGGCGACGTGGTAAACGTGGATCAGGTGCATTCGGAGGAACGACGATAATATGACGTGGCCGATGAACCATCATCACTTGTTCCACGTCAATGGGAGTAACATGTTGCTCGTCAACCAAGGTGAGTCGAGGCACAGGAACATCCGCCGCGCCCCTATCTCCGGCCACCGACCCTCGGATTAGAAAATTCTGGGGAGATCGCATTGTCAACTGAGCCCAGTCCTTAGCAGAGAGGATTCCATCTCGGACAGACAATTCTACAATCCCACCGGCAACCATGTACCGGAGAAGGCTAAGCAGGGCTTCCCGCCACCTGCGAAACTCTCTCGGTTCTCTTGAAATCGCCTCACATGCGACCCATGAGCGCCCGACATCGTCGGAGCATGGAGCAATGGCTCGCTCCAGTTCCGCGGAAAGACGAGCAACAGTTGCAGTGACGACTGTGATTTCGGGGTCCGCACATTGAAAACTCACCGTGTGGTCACGCCTTGTAACTGGGCAACTCCCTGGCATGCGTGGTGGACGAACAGGCGGATCCGTTAGGGTATAGACCTCCCTGAATATGTCGTTTAGCGGTCGGCGTAGATCGCGCAGTTCGCGCACTAATGCCGCAGCGTGGCCGTCGGCAGTTCGAAGTGTCGCTCTCGTACTGGCCACTACACTGTTCCAGTGCGCCTTGTCCGAGTGGTGCGAATCGTGAATTCGGATGCCCACTTCTCGAGAAAACCTTTCAAAAATCCGACGCCGCCGCTCCTCAAATACAGCAGCATCTTCGTCGTCACCCTGTTCGACAACTGGCGGCGGATGCGGAGTAAACCCTATCAGGCCAGCGCGTGCCATGAGAACAAGGGTGCGGAGATTCCATGAGGCATTTCGAATTCCAGTATCCGCAATGTCGGCCGGCCTGTCATCGAGCGAAACCACAAAGGTGTCATTTTCTGCCGCCCGTCGCCGAACCCACATTGCATCCCACCGTTCGAATCCACGATCGACACTAATCAGCCGTTCCCGTGTCAATCCTTCCGCTATCGTGAGGTCTTCAGGCGTACTCACAAGAAGTGCCGTCGCAGCTTTTCCGTCACGACCCGCTCGTCCCACCTCTTGATAGTAACGATCGATTGTCTCCGGGAGACACGCGTGGACGACAGACCTGATCTCTGCTTGGTCCATACCAAGGCCGAAGGCTGATGTCGCAACTACAATATCAACGGAGCGGTCCCGCCAATCTCTTAACAGTTGTTCACCCTCTGCGTCGGCGAGATCCCCGCCACGAACCATTCGCAATCGACGGAATCCGCTTCCTATCAGGGTGTAGTACCAATGCTCCGCGTGTTCGCGAAGCGTCGTGTACAGAATGAGAGGTCTGGGCAAGCGGCGCATTGCTTCCAAGACCCGACGTTCACGGTCCACTTCATCGGGGGCTGAGAAAAGCAAGAACCCTGGTTCTGGACGGAGTGCGACTTCGGATATGAGTTGGCAGCCCCCTCGCCCAAACAAGAATCGCAGAGCCTCCCAACATTCCGGAGTTAGCGTTGCCGTCAGCAAAAGAGTCCGGAAGAGTGCAGTTGGAGGACATACGTCTAGAAGTGCATCTTTGAGTCCAGCAATGCTCTGAAACTCAGGACGGAATTGGTGGCCCCACTGAGTCACGATGTGCGCTTCGTCGACTGCAAAACACCGAAGTCGCCCCTGCCGCGCCGCATCGAACAGGGGGCCTCGCAGCGCGCCCATCACTGCTTCAGGAGAGGCAAAAACGATGGGCAGGGAACCACTGCGGATTGCGGACCGAACCGCGTTCTTCACGTCCTCGTTGAGACCAGAATGATAAGCCAGAGCGGGCAAGTCTTCAGCTCTGTTCTTTTTCTGCTCGTGCAGCAGTTCACGAAATCGTTCTTCCTGATCCTTCGCGAGAGCAACCGTGGGCACGATAACAAGCGTGATTCCACCTTGGTTGGCCCACGCCAGGGAGGGCAACTGGAATGCGAGCGTCTTGCCTCCCCCAGTTGGTAGACTGATGACGGCGGTCGAACCGGGAGGGATCAAGAATGCTGCCTGCACAGCAGTTCGTTGACCCGGCGACACATATTGCTGAAGACCCGTGTACTCACTGACCAAGGGGTCGCTTGGCACTAGTCGCGATGGCCGACGATCAACCTGTTTGATCGCTGCTTCGACGACGCTTGGGGC
>Ga0187883_10000866_pt1 | contig 18768 bp, 14 predicted proteins | sample June2016WEW_20_1_2_FD_132966 | JGI IMG/M metagenome (GOLD analysis project Ga0187883, IMG submission 132966) | Peatland microbial communities from SPRUCE experiment site at the Marcell Experimental Forest, Minnesota, USA - June2016WEW_20_10 | ecosystem: Environmental > Terrestrial > Soil >...
CCCTACAGAACCCTACAGAACCACGCCCAGCGGAGGCATTCATCGCTCGGAACGCCCTGCATCGCCCGCAACGGCGGCGAGGCGCCGAGCGCGTCACACGACGGCGGTCGCCATCTCCTCGGCGGCGCTGGACTCGAGTGGCGTCTGCAGGGGGAAGTGGCAAGCGGCGAAGTGGCCCGCCCCGAACAGCCGCAAGGGGGGCTCGACCTCCGAGCAAACGTCCTGCGCGTAGGGACAGCGGGTGCGGAACCGGCAACCCGACGGAGGCTGGATGGCCGACGGCAGCTCGCCGACGATGAGCTGGCCTCGCTTGGCGCGGGCGATGCTCGGTTCGGCCACAGGGATCGTGTCGATGAGGCCCTTGGTATAAGGGTGAGCTGCCAGCTCGTAGATCGCCTGTGCCGGGGCCACCTCGACGAGCTTGCCGAGATACATGACACCGATGCGGTCGGCGAGGTATTTGACGACGGCGAGGTCGTGAGAGATGACGATGTAGGAGAGCTTGTGACGGCTCTGCAGGGCCTTCATGAGGTTGAGGAGCTGGGCCTGGATGGAGACGTCGAGTGCCGAGACGGGCTCGTCGGCGACGATGAGCTTCGGGTTCAGCGTGAGGGAGCGTGCGAAGCCGATGCGCTGGCGCTGCCCGCCGGAGAACTCGTGAGGGTAGAGGTCGTACGCCTTCGGCGAGAGGCCGACTTCACTGAGCAGCTCGCGGACCCGGGCGATCTGCTCGGACTTCGAGCCGATGCTCTGCACGATGAGCGGCTCACGCAGGATCGAGCCGACGCGCATCCTCGGGTCGAGCGACGCGTACGGATCCTGGAACATGAGCTGCATGTCGCGGCGCTGCTCGCGCAGCTCCGACCCCCGCATCTGCGTGACATCGCGGCCGTTGAAGCGGATGGCGCCGCTGTTCGGGTGCTCGAGCCCGACGATGAGCCGCCCGATGGTCGTCTTACCGCATCCGGATTCCCCCACGAGGCCGAACGTCTCGCCCTCGCGAACGGAGAAGGTCACGTCGGAGACGGCCTTCACGGTGCCGATCTTGCGCTGGACGATCGCCCCGGCCGTGACCGAGAACTCCTTCACGAGGTGGTCGATCTCGAGGATGGGACGCTGCTCGGCGATGTCGGCCATCCTCGCCTCAGCGCGATCGAGGGCGGCGGCGTGCTCGGCTTCCGAGATGACGAGGACGGGACGGGAGGATTCGTCACTGACCGGGTTGAAACAGGCGAAGAGATGGTCCGGGCTGCCGGCAACCGCGTTGAGCTGCGGCTCCTCGGCGAGGCAGCGCTCCGTGGCGCTCGGGCAGCGCGGGCTGAAGCGGCAGTTCGTGATCTCCTTGGAGAGATCAGGAGGCAGGCCCGGGATGGTGTAGAGCTTCTGGGTGCTGTCCTGTTCGAGCTTCGGGATCGACTGCAGCAGCGCCAAGGCGTAGGGGTGGTGCATGTGGTGGAAGAGCTCGTCGGTCTTGGCCTCCTCGGCGATCTTGCCGGCGTACATGACGATCACGCGGTCGGAGCGTCCGGCGATCACTCCCATGTCGTGGGTGATGAGGATGATCGCCATGTGGAGGCGGGCTCGCAGATCGTCGAGGAGGTTGAGGATCTGCGCCTGGATCGTGACGTCGAGCGCCGTCGTCGGCTCGTCGGCGATGAGCAGCTTCGGGTCGTTGGCGAGGGCGAGGGCGATCATGACGCGCTGGCGAAGACCGCCGGAGAGTTGATGCGGGTAGTAGTCCATCCGCTCCGCCGGGCGGGGCATGCCGACGAGGGTGAGCACCTCGAGTGCCCGGTCCCTCGCCTCCTTCTTGGTCACCTTGCGGTGCAGGCGGACACCTTCGGCGATCTGCTGGGCCACGGTCATCGTCGGGTTGAGCGACGTCATCGGGTCCTGGAAGATCATGGCAACGTCGTTGCCGCGGACCTCCCGCATCTGCCGCTCGCCCATAGGCACGACGTCGGTGTCGTTCACGCGGATGGAACCGCGGACGATGTGGCCGACAACGGGCAGCAGCTTCATGATCGAGAGCCCGAGGGTGCTCTTCCCACAGCCCGACTCACCGACGATCCCGACGCACTCTCCCTGCGCCACGGTGAAGCTGACGCCGTCGACAGCGCCGACGTTGGCGGTCCGCAGATGGAATTCCGTGCGGAGGTCCTCTACTTCGAGAACGTTGGCCACGTGACCACCCCTTCGTGATCAGCCTGAGTCGGCGTCGGTAAAGCGCGGGTTCCTGGTCGCCCGCCGCGTGTCGCGCTATCGTAGCGGCCCATGCCACAACCTCCCAGCCTCAGCCCAGAGCAGCGAGCAGCAGCTCTCCAGAAGGCCGCGGCCGTGCGCCGTAAGCGGGCCGAGCTCAAAGACCACCTGAAGGCCGGCCGTATCACTCTGAAGGAGCTGCTCCAACGGGCGGACTCCGACGAGACGGTCGGCAAGATGAAGGTGCTGGCCGCCCTCGAGGCGCTCCCCGGCACCGGCAAGGTCAAGGCTCGCCGCTTGATGGACACCGTCGGAATCAGCGAGGGTCGGCGCCTCCAGGGACTCGGAGCCAAGCAGCGCGAGACGCTGCTCGAGGCTGCAGAGCGCCCCTGAGCACCTGATCCAACCAAGCTTCTCCACACGGCCCTGATCGTCGTCGTCTTCGGCCCCGGTGGGGTCGGGAAAGGCACCGTCATCAGGCGCCTGCTCGACCGGGACCACAGGCTCCGGCTCAGTCGGTCCTGGACGACGAGGGCGCGGCGTCCAGGCGAGCCAGCCGACGCCTATGACTTCGTCGACCGTCCGGCCTTCGAGGCGAACATCGCCGCCGGCGGGTTCCTCGAATGGGCGCGAGTGCTCGACGACCTCTACGGCACTCCCATGCCCGAGGTGGTCGAGGACGGCGACGTCGTCCTCGAGATCGATGTCCAAGGCGCCCGCCAGGTGCTGGCGGCCCGGCCAGACGCCCTCGCCGTCCTCATGCTGGCGCCTTCGATCGAGGCCCAGACCGAGCGGCTGCGCAAGAGAGGCGACCCGGAGGATCACGTCCAGCGCCGCGTCGCCCTCGGCCGCTCGGAGGAGAGCGAAGGGCGGTCGCTGGCCCACCGTGTCATCGTCAACGACGACCTCGAGCAAAGTGTCGACCAACTACTGGCTATCATTGAGGACGCACGGAACGGCATCTTGCCGCGCCCGTAGGCGCGCTGGCCCCCCGGTCGCCGAGTCGCACGCTGTTTTCTACAACCTGCTTTTGAAGGAGCCTGATGGCCGAGCCGCGCAGCACGATGATCGATCCGCCCATTGAGACGCTTCTCGACGCCGTCGACTCGAAGTTCACGCTCGTGACCCTGGCTGCCAAGCGCGGCAGGCAGGTGAACGCCTACTTCAGCCAGCTCGGCGAGGGTCTCGGGGCGATCGTGCCTCCGCAAGTCGCCTCCATCGCACGCAAGCCGTTGTCGATCGCCCTCGAGGAGATCGCCGCTGGCAAGGTCCGCGCTCACTTCCCGGCGGATCGAGACGACCCGGGCGAGACCGCCGAGGAGGCGGCGATCGCCGAGCTCGCTGACAGCTCCAGCGACGGTGACCACGCCGGCTGATTCCGCTGCTCCAGGGCACCACGAGGAACGGGCGCTTTCCGGCGCTTTCGTGGTTCTCGGCGTGAGCGGCGGTATCGCCGCCTACAAATCCGTTGAAGTCTGCCGGCGCCTCGTCGACCTCGGCGCTCATGTCGCTCCGGTGCTGACGCAGGGGGCTCTCCGTTTCGTGGGCGAGGCGACGTTCTCCGCCCTCGCATCCGAGCGGGCGCACACGTCGATCTTCGAGGATGCCGATCCGATCCCGCACACGCGGCTCGGCCGGCTGGCCGACCTCGTGGTCGTGGCTCCGGCGAGCGCCCGCCTCATCGGGTCCTACGCCGCCGGCATCTCCGCCGACCTGTTGGTCGCCACCCTGCTTGCCACGCGCTCGCCGGTGCTCGTCTGCCCGGCCATGCACACCGAGATGTGGGAGCACCGGGCCGTACAGGAGAATCTGGACCTTCTGCGCCGCCGCGGCGTGCACGTGCTCGAGCCCGCCGTCGGCCGCCTCGCCGGTGGCGACATCGGTCCCGGGCGTCTCGCCGAGCCGGCCGCCATCGTGGCAGAGGCCGTGCGACTCCTGTCCGAGGCGCCCTCCGGCGCCGCCGGGACGGGCCGCCGCGACCTCGCCGGCCGGCACGTCCTCGTGACGGCGGGAGGCACGCGGGAGCCGATCGACCCGGTGCGCTTCATCGCCAATCGGTCGTCGGGCAAACAGGGCTACGCCCTCGCCGAGGCGGCCCTTCAGCGGGGGGCGGAGGTGACACTTGTCACGACGGTCCAGCTGCCGGCCCCGCGCGGCGTCGAGGTGATCGAGGTGGAGACGGCGGCCGAGATGGCCGACGCCGTCCTCAGCCGGGCGAAAGAGCAGGATCTCGTCGTCATGGCGGCCGCTGTGGCAGATTTCCGCCCGAGCATCCGGGCGGCCTCCAAGCTGCGCAAGGCCGCCGGCGTCCCGGAGATCGTCCTCGAGCCGACCCTCGACATCCTCGCCGAGCTCGGCCGTCTCCGGCAGCCCGGCCAGGTGCTCGTGGGCTTCGCCGCCGAGACGGAGTCCGTCGTCGAGCGTGCGGCCGAGAAGCTTGCCCGAAAGGGGGTCGACGTCGTGGTGGCGAATGACGTCGGGGCGGACGGTGCGGGTTTCTCGCACGATACGAACGCCGTGTCCATCGTGACAGCGGAGGGCAGGACGGACGTGCCCCTCACCTCCAAGCGTTCGGTGGCCGAGATCGTCCTCGACGCCGCCCGCGCCCGCATGGCGCCTCTCGAGGACCCAGAAGATCCAACGTCGACCAAGCAGGGAGCAAGCGAGTGAGCCAGTATCACTTCACCTCGGAGTCCGTGACGGAGGGCCATCCAGACAAGATGGCCGACCAGATCTCCGACGCCGTCCTCGACGCCATCCTGGCGGAGGATGCGACGGGACGAGTCGCCTGCGAGACCCTCCTCACGACCGGCCTCGTCGTCGTGGCGGGCGAGATCACGACGACGGCGTATGTCGACGTCGCCCGCCTCGTTCGCCAGACGATCCTGGCGATCGGCTACGACCGCGACGAGCTCTGCTTCGACGGCAATGCCTGCGGTGTCCTCGTCTCCATCGACGAGCAGTCCCCCGACATCAGCCAAGGCGTATCGACCGCCCTCGAGCGGCGCTCGGGTACCGACGGCGAGGACTCCCTCAGCTCCCAGGGCGCCGGAGACCAGGGGATGATGTTCGGCTTCGCCTGCGACGAGACGCCTGATCTCATGCCGCTGCCCATCTGGCTCGCCCATCGCCTCGCCCGGCGGCTCGCCGCGGTCCGCAAGGACGCCACGCTGCCCTACCTCGGCCCCGATGGCAAGACGCAAGTGTCGGTCGTGTACGAGAACGGCCGCCCCGTCAGGCTGACGACGGTGCTCATCTCCACTCAGCACACCAAAGACGTCGAGCTCACCGAGCAACTGCCGGGGGATCTCCGCAAGCACGTCATCGAGCCGCTCCTGCCGGACTCACTCGACACCGACGGCTTCCAGCTGCTGGCCAACCCGACGGGTCGCTTCGAGCTCGGCGGCCCGCGGGCGGACACGGGGCTCACGGGCCGCAAGATCATCGTCGACACCTACGGTGGCGCCGCCCGCCATGGCGGGGGGGCGTTCTCGGGCAAGGATCCGTCCAAGGTCGACCGCTCGGGTGCCTACGCCGCCCGCTGGGTCGCCAAGCACATCGTCGCCGCCGGAGCAGCCCACCGCTGCGAGATCCAGGTTGCCTATGCGATCGGCGTCGCCCGTCCGCTCTCGGTCATGATCGACACCTTCGGGACCGAGACGGTCGACCCCGGCAAGATCGAAGCCGCCATCGACGAGCTCTTCGACCTACGGCCGGCGGCCATCATCCGCGATCTCGACCTGCGGAGGCCCATCTACAAGAACACCGCCGCCTACGGGCATTTCGGGCGGGCGGATGCGGGCCCGTGGGAGACGACGCCCAGGGTGGACGACCTCCGCCGGGCGCTCGGCCTCTAGCGTCGTTCGAACGATCCAGCTCTTCGCTCCCTCCACGACGCACGAGGGCGCCCGCCCTGTCGGGGCGGTTCCCCATGCCTGAGCCGTCCACCGCCGTCGAGGTGCTGCCCGACGTGAGCGGCATCGACCGGACGTTTCACTACGCAGTGCCGGCAGCGCTCGCCTCGCAGGTGGGCGTCGGCACGATCGTCCGCATCGCCCTCCACGGCCGCCGCCTGCGCGGGTACGTCGTCGCCCTCGGGACGCCCGTGCCGGCCGGAGTGAGCCCGCAGGAGATCATCGCCGTCGTCTCGCTCGGTCCGCCCACCGAGGTCGTGGAGCTCTGCCGGTGGGCATCGTGGCGCTACGCCGGGCGGTTGCGCCCCTTCCTGCAGGCGGCCGCGCCTCCGAGGGTCGTGACGCGGCTGCCCGCAGCCGGCAAGAGGGGCGGGGGCGCAGCCTCCCCGCAGGTGGGCGCCGCCCCGGCGGTGGCCTCGCCCTCGCTGTCGCCGGCGGTCTCGGAGGCGCTCGCCGCCAGAGACGCCGTCTTGCGCCTGCCGCCTGCCGCCGAGCGGCTCCCTGTCGTCCTCGAGGTGCTGCAGGCGACGAGGGACCTGCCGGGCGACCCCCTCGTCCTCGTCGAGTCGCACGCCGATGCCGGCACGCTCGCCCGTCGTCTCGCCGCCTCCGGCTGGGACGTCTCCGTCTACCCCGAGCAGTGGGCGGCCGCCTCCGCCGGCGGTGGCGTCGTCATCGGCACCCGCAACGTCGCCCTTGCCCCCGGCGAGCGCTCGGTGATCGTCGTGCTCGACGCCCACAGCGAGTCCTACCGGTCTGAACGGGCACCGACCTTCGATGCGCGCACGCTGGTGGCCGAGCGGGGGGGCCGCCGAGGCGCCCCCGTCGTGTTCGTGAGCCCGTGTCCGAGCCTCGAGCTGCTCGCCGGCCGGGCGCTCGTCACGATCGGACGGTCGGCGGAGCGGAGCGGTTGGCCGTCGGTGACGGTGCTCGACGCTCGCGAGGAGGACCCGCGCGAGGGCGGCTACCCCTCGCGGCTCGTCTCGCTTGTGCGCGCCGAGGTGTCGGCCGGCGCCACGCCGGAGCGTCCCGTCGTGCTCGTCCTCAACCGAAAGGGCCGCGCCCGCCTGCTCTCGTGCGCGGCGTGCCGGACCATCGCCCGCTGCGGACGCTGCGGCGCCGCCCTCATGCAGGCCGTCCGCCCCCCACGGGGCACGACGGGGACGCTCAGGTGCCCGAGCTGCGGCGACGAGTCGGCTGCCCTCTGCTCGTCGTGCGGGTCGGCTCGCCTGCGCATCCTCCGGCCGGGTGTGAGCCTCGCCCGTGAGCAGCTCGCCACCCTGCTCGGCGTCGAAGTGGCCGAGGTGGGCACGGGAGGCTCGCTGCCGCCGCGAGCCCCCGTCGTCATCGGCACCGAGGCGGTGCTGCATGCGGTGCGGTGGGCGACGATGGTGGGGTTTCTCGATCTCGACCACGAGCTGCTGTCGCCCCGCTTCCGGGCAGCCGAGCAGGCGCTCGTCCTGCTGGCGCGGGCGGGACGGCTCGTCGGGGGCCGCCCGGGCGGGGGCCGCCTTGTCCTGCGCACCGCCATGCCCGATCACGAGGTCGTCCGAGCGGCGCAGGCGGGAACGCCCGAGCTCGTCGCCGAGGCGGCCGCCGAGCGGCGCCTCCTCCTGGCGCTGCCGCCGGTGACAGCGCTCGCCGAGGTGAGCGGATCGGGCGCCGCCGGCGTGGTCGCCCGCCTCGAGGGCGTCGAGGTCTCCCCGCTCGGGAGCGGGGGCTACCTCGTGCGCGCCGGCAGTTCGGGGGCGCTCGCCAACGCCTTCGCCCGCCTGCTGGCTGCGGAGCCAAACGGCTGGGCAGGCATCGACGCACGTGTCGAGATCGACCCGTTGGGGGTCTGATTCACACCCGACGACCTGCGAGCGTCTCTGAGGCGGGCAGTGCTGCCCGAGAGCTATTTGGCGGGTCACCTGCTAGGATGGGAGATGCCGGCCCAGGTCGGCGCGGGTGGCGGTGTCTCTGTTGGGTGTGTAATCCAGCGAGGCGGCGCCCCCCTGAGGAGTTCCGTTACCCTCCCGATGGGTCCGCGCGGCCCGTTGGCACCAACAGAAAGCCCACTTTCAACGCATGCCCGACAAGACGGCGACGATCGCCGAGCACCGGCTCCACGAGACCGATACCGGCTCGCCCGAGGTCCAGGTTGCCATCCTCACGGAGCGGATCAACCACCTCACCGAGCACCTCAAGGTGCACCGGGGCGACCACCACACCCGGCGAGGCCTGATGAAGCTGATCGGCCGCCGACGCCGCCTGCTGGACTATGTGAAGGCGAACGACGTCGACCGGTACCGGGGACTTATCGCCCGGCTCGGCATTCGTCGCTAGAGCTGGGGACAGAACCCCCCAACACGACAACCACGGCGCCCGCAGTCGTCAGCTGCCAGTCGCCGCGCACCGGGCCGAGACTCTTCGGCCGGGCCAGGTGGGTGACCACCTCGCCAGGCGGCTCCGGTGCACGACGACTGGGAACTGGCCCGCTCTGGCGCCTCGAAAATGAGGAGTGTCATGGCTGACGCCATCACCGTCTCCGGTCCCGTGAGTGGGACCGACCGCACCATGTCCTTTGAGACCGGCAAGCTCGCCGGCCAAGCCGACGGGGCGGTACTCGCCCGCATGGGGGACACCATCGTCCTCGTAACGGCGACGGCGGCCCGCAAGGTCCGCGAGGGGACGGATTTCTTCCCCCTCACCGTCGACGTCGAGGAGCGGATGTACGCCGTCGGAAAGATCCCCGGGTCCTTCTTCCGCCGGGAGGGCCGGGCGACCGATCAGGCGATCCTGACGGACCGGTTGATCGACCGGCCGCTGCGGCCGTCGTTTCCGGAGGGTTTCCGCAACGAGGTCCACATCGTCGCCACGGTCTTCGGTGCCGACCTCGTCAGCCCGCACGACGTGCTCGCCATCAACGGCGCCTCGGCGGCGCTCATGGTCTCCGGCGTCCCCTTCGACGGCCCGATCGGCGCCGTCCGCATGGCCTACTCGATCGAGGGCGCCTGGCTCCCACATGCCACCTATCAGGAGGGTGACGCTTCCACCTTCGAGCTCGTGGTTGCCGGCCGGGCTCTTGGCACCGAGCCGGACGCCGACATCGCCATCATGATGGTGGAGGCAGGCGGAACCGAGAGCGCCTGGCAGTTCTACGAGGCCGGGGCGCCGAAGGTGACCGAGGAGGTCATCGCCGAAGGTCTCGAGGCCTCCAAGACCTGGATCCGCGAGTCGATCGAGTTGCAGCGCGAGCTCGTCGCCAAGGCCGGCCGCAAGGAGACCATGGCCTTCGAGCTCTTCGTCGACTACGGCGACGACGTCTTCGAGAAGGTGGCCGAGGTGGGCGCCGAGGCGATCGAGACGGCGAACGCCATCACGTCGAAGGCGGAGCGCAACGCCGCCCTCGACGCCGCCACGGACACGATCATCGAAGAGCTGGCGCCCGAGTTCCTCGAGCGGGAGCGGGAGATCAAGGCCGCCATCCGGTCGTACACGAAGAAGATCGTGCGCCGGCGCATCGTCTCCGAGGGCGTACGCATCGACGGCCGGGGCACGACCGACATCCGGCCGCTCTCGGCGGAGGTCGGTGTCATACCGACCGCCCACGGCTCCGGCCTTTTCCAGCGAGGTGACACCCAGGTCCTCAACTTCACGACCCTCGGCATGCCGCGCATGAACCAGCTGCTCGACACGATCGGGATCGAGGAGACCAAGCGTTACATGCACCACTACAACTTCCCGCCTTTCTCGACGGGCGAAACGGGCTTCATGCGCGGCCCGAAGCGCCGCGAGATCGGCCACGGGCTGCTCGCCGAGCGGGCGCTCCTGCCGGTCATCCCACCCGAGAGCGAGTTCCCCTACGTGCTGCGGCTCGTCTCCGAGGTGCTCTCCTCCAACGGCTCGACCTCCATGGCCTCGGTCTGCGGCTCGACCCTCTCGCTCATGGACGCCGGCGTGCCCATCAACGCACCGGTCGCCGGCATCGCCATGGGCCTCGTGTACGCCGAAGGCGTCTACACGACGCTCACCGACATCCTCGGGGCGGAGGACGCCTTCGGGGACATGGACTTCAAAGTGGCGGGCACGGCCGAGTTCGTCACCGCCCTGCAGCTCGACACGAAGATCGACGGTCTGCCCGCTGACGTCCTCTCGAAGGCGCTCCACCAGGCACGCGACGCCCGCCTCATCATCCTCGACGTCATCGCCGGGGCCATCTCGGCGCCCCGCGAGGAAGTGAAGCCGCATGCGCCCAAGATCGTCACCTTCGAGATCCCGATCGACAAGATCGGCGAGGTGATCGGGCCCAAGGGCAAGGTGATCAACGCCATTCAGCAGGAGACAGGCGCCGACGTCAACGTCGACGACGACGGCCAGGTCGGCACGGTCACGATCGGTGCCAAGGAGCGCTCCGTCGTGGACGAGGCTCGCCGCCGCATCGAGACGATCCTCGACCCGCCGGCGGCCGAGGTGGGCGCCACCTACAGCGGCAAGGTCGTCAACATCACGAAGTTCGGGGCGTTCGTCAACATCCTCCCGGGCCGTGACGGCCTCATCCACATCTCCCGGCTCGGCCAGGGCAAGCGCATCGAGCGAGTCGAGGACGTCCTCGCCCTCGGGCAGGAGATCGAGGTCCGCGTCGACGACATCGACCCGCAGGGCAAGGTGTCGCTCTCGCTGGCGTCCTCACCGCCGCCCTCACCGTCGTCCCCGTCTGAGGAGGGGGACTCGGGCGAGCGGCCGCGCGGCGGCGCTGGGCGCGGGCGGGAGCGGTCGGAGCGGTCGGAGCGGCCGGAGCACAACGGCTCGCCCCGCGGCGACGCCGGCGGCGTCCCGCGAGCGTCCTTCGAGGACGCCTTCGACGCCGAGCTGTCTGCCGAGCTCGGTGACCTCGGGCCGCGGGAGACGTCCGGTGCAGCTGGCAGCGGGCGACGCGAGGGCGGCCGCGAAGGCGGCCGCCGTCCGGAGGGTCGCCGCGAAGGCGCCGGCGGGGGTCCCCGCCGGCGTCCCCGCAGCGGGCGCGACTAGGTCGCGCGCTGCCGGGCCGAGCGAAACGCTCCGTCGAGTTGATCCGAACCTCCGTCCTCGAGTCCGGCATCCGGCTCGTCACCGAGGCGATGCCCGACGTCGCCTCGGCGTCGATCGGCGTGTGGGTCGGGACCGGCTCCCGCGACGAGACCGAGCCGCAAGCCGGCATCTCTCATTTCCTCGAGCATCTGCTCTTCAAAGGGACAGAGGCCCGCACCGCCCGGGACATCGCAGAGGCGGTCGACGCCGTCGGCGGGGACATGAACGCCTACACGACGAAGGAGTACACGACCTTCTACGTCCGCGCCCTCTCCGAGCACCTGGAGCTCGGTCTCGACATCCTCTGTGACATCTTGCGCGAGCCGGCGCTTCGGTCCGACGATGTCGACGCCGAACGACAGGTGATCCTCGAGGAAGTCCTCATGCACCGAGACGAGCCGGCGGACGTTGTGCAGGAGCGCTTCAGCGAGGCGATGTTCCCCCACCACCCGCTCGGTCGGGAGGTGCTCGGCGATCCCGAGGTGATCGAGCGGGTCACCGTGCCGGAGATCCGCGCCTTCTTCGATGAGCACTACCTCCCCCGCAACATGGTCGTGGCGGCGGCCGGCGACGTCGTGCACGACGTCGTGGCCGCCGAGATCGAGCGGCGCTTCGTGGGGCGCGACGGCGGTCAGGCGCCGGAGCGGACGGCACCGGATGCACACGTGCAGCCGCTCAGGATCGAGCGCCGGGACACCGAGCAGGTGCAGTTCGTCGTCGGGACGCGGGGCCCTGCGAGGCGCTCGCCCGACCGATTCAGCCTGGCGGCGCTCAACCACGCCCTCGGCGGGGGCCTCTCGAGCCGGCTGTTCCAAGAGGTTCGAGAAACCCGCGGCCTCGCCTACTCCATCGGTTCCGACCGCCTCGCCTATGAGGACGCCGGCGCCCTCTCGGTCTCGGTGGGCACCGCACCCGAGAACGCAGCCGAGGTGCTCGAGCTCATCAGCAAGGAGCTCGAGCAGCTGCGCGAGAACGGAGTCTCCGCCCGCGAGCTGGAAGTGGCAAAGGGGCACCTGCGCGCGGACCTGCTCTTGTCGCTGGAGGACTCCGGTGCCCGTATGTCCCGTATCGGGGCGAGCTTGCTTCTGCACGACGAGGTGCTCAGCGTCGACGATCTCCTCGGCCGCATCGCCGCCGTGACGCTGGCCGACGTCGCCGGCACGGCCGAGCGCGTCTTGAGCGGCCAGCGGGTCCTTGCCGTCGTGGGCCCGTTCGACGGGGCCGACTTCGGGTCCTTCGGCTCCCAGGAGTCCTTCGATTCCTGAGCAGCCTGAAGGGTTCTCGACCGTCCACTACCGTGGGGTCGTGATCCGTGTGGGCGTCTTCGGTGCGGCCGGGCGCATGGGGGCAACCGTCTGCGAGGCGGTGCTGGCGGCAGCCGAGCTCGAGCTCGTCGCCGCCGTTGATCCCGGGCGGGCGGGCGACCGCCTCGCCGGGGTGCTCGGTGGAGGCCGTGAGCTCGCCGGCGGTGACCTCGAAATTGCCGCCGACGCCGAGGTCCTCAGCCGGGCCGGGGCCGACGTCGCCGTCGATTTCACCGTGGCGGCGGCCGCCCGTGAGAACCTTCGCTGGTGCTCGGAGCACTCTGTCCATGCCGTCGTCGGCACGACCGGTTTCGGCGAGGAGGACCTCGAGCGCTTCGCCGAGTGGTTCGGAACGGGTTCGACGGCGAACGCTGTCATCGCGCCGAACTTCTCCATCGGCGCCGCCCTCATGATGCGTTGCGCCGAGCTGTGCGCCCCCTACTTCGAGGGCGTCGAAGTCATCGAGCTGCACCACGAGCACAAGCGGGACGCCCCCTCCGGGACCTCGATCGCCACCGCCCGGCGGATCGAGGCGGCGCGCTCTGCTGCCGGGTCGGCTCCCCTCGTCGCCGACCCGACCGAGCACGAGGTGGTGCCTGGAGCCCGCGGCGGCGCCAGCGCCGGCGGGGTCCGCCTGCACTCGGTGCGCCTGCCGGGTCTCGTCGCCCACCAGGAAGTCCTCTTCGGTTCCGCCGGGGAGACCTTCACGATGCGGCACGACTCGACCGATCGGGTGTCGTTCATGCCGGGAGTCCTGCTGGCCGTGCGGTGCGTGGCCGACCTGCCCGGGCTCACGATCGGCCTCGACCGCCTGCTCGGGAGCTGAGCCCCAGCGCCCGAGCAGGCCGCGCCGCCACCGCATCACGGCTCGGGTTGGCGACAGGCGCTCGAGGGCGCCGCCCTCACCGCCAGGGGGGCCAGGCGACCGTGAGCTCGCCGGCTCTCGTACACCTCTCCGCGTTGGAGACGAGCCCGTCTGAGTTGACGGCTCGGATGATGACGGCGACCGTCCCGGCGGGGACCGTGAGGTGGACGGTCGTCCCCGCCGGAGCGCCCACCCGCACCTGGTCGACGCCGCCGGTTTTGCCGCTCGAGCTCACCAGCCTCAACTGGAACCACGTCGCCCGCCCGTCGTACCAGTGCGACCCCGGTGCCAGGAAACTCAGCCGGGTGCCCGCCAGCACGGCGCCGCGCACGACCCCGGGTGGGCGGGAGTCCGTGCCCATCCGACCGGAGTTGTACTCGTCGTGATAGGCCCTCCACCAGCTGCCATCGCCGGGGGCGACGCCAGCGGTCGACCAAGCGAAGAGGTACCCCTCGCGGGTGACCGTGACGAGATCGCTGTGGCCGTTGCCGAGGAGGTCGCCGGCTGTGGGGGCGTACACCGTCCACCCACCCGTGAACTTCGGGAAGCCGGCGGCCTCCGCTCCGCTCGCCCGGCGGGCGTCGAGCGCTCCTGAGTCGCCCCCTATGACGAGGTCGTTGGCGCTGCCGACGGCGACAGGAGCGAACATCGGCTGGCCGAGGAAGGCCATCCCCTGCTCGGCGGTGGGGAACTTGGGGAGCTCGTCGGCGCCAGATCCGGTCCTGATCGCCGCCAGAGCGGGCCAGGCCGTCGCCACCTCGTTGATCGGGTTGCCCGAGCCGGCGTAGAGGAGGGCGGCGGCGAGGTGCTCGGTGCCGATACCCGGGTCGGCGTAGACGAGCTGGCCCCCGAATTCGCCGAAGGCACCGCTTCCGGTGAACGGCGTCGGCGTCGTCGGCGGCAGCGGGCCGAAGATGGCCGCCGAGGGGTCGCCAGCGACCTTGAGGAGCGCCTGCAGGACGGCGGTGGACGACCCGTAGCTACCGACGACCCTGCCCGTGGGGGTGATGAGGCTGTCGGGCGTCCAGATCGGCCCGACGGCGACGTCGTCCAGCGACTTGTTGCCGTCGCGGCTGCCGAGGACGTCGGCTACGGCGGGCGCGTCGGTCCCCTCGGTGACGAACTCCTGCGCGCTGCCGTAGTCCTCGATCGTCCCTTGCAGCCGAACGGGCCAACCGGGCACGAGCTTGCCGGCGGCGTTGTAGGCGAACACGAACCCGTAGTCGAGGGCCTGCAACCCGCCCTCGCTCGGACCAAGCTCGGTGTACTGCGACCGGAGGACGAGGTCGGGAGGGCCACTTTTGCTGAAGCGGGCGACGGCAGGCGGGGTGTCGAGCTTCTGGTCGGCTTCGAGCGTGTAGCCCGCCGGCAGCTCGGCCTCGGCCGGGGTCAGGGTGACGCGGACCGGCCAGCCAGGAAGCGGTTTGGCGTCCGGGTACCAGGCATGGATCTCGCCGTCCCAGCCGGCCTGCACGATGTCGAGATCCCGACCTCTCTCGAGCGACACCAGCACCGGTGGCGCCGTGGCTCCCTCCACCGGCCTGCGTTCGTGCGCGAGGTTCGGTCGCGGGATGGCCGGTTTGACGACGCCAGCGTGCATGATCTGCGGCCACCCAGCCTCGAGCCGGCCGTGGGCGTCGTACAGGTAGACGTAGCCGTCCTCCGACGTGGCGACGACGGAGAGCTGACCCGTGTGGTTCAGATCGCCGACGGCTATGTCGGCGAGGATCGGCTGGTCGCCGGCTGCAACCCCGGCGGGCAGGTCGACGGCGTGGACGGGATCGGTGTGCGCTGGCCAGCCGGGCAGCTCCCTGCCGGTCCTCGGGTCGATGGCCTCGATCGTGCCGTTGGCCGTCCCGAAGACGATGTCCAGCCGGCCGGTGCCCTGCAGATCGACGAGCGCAGGCTGGCTCTCGCCGCTCGAGCCGATCGGCAGCGGGAAGCCTGGTACGGCGCTCGGGTCGTGGAAGGCGTCGATGACGCGGCGTGCCTCGCCGCTGAGGGTCGACCCGCCCACGACGGCCGTGGTGAGGAGCCGGAGCGTCACGTCGTACTCGTCGAGCGAGGACAGCTCTTTCGTGGTCGAGAGGCGGAACCTGGCGTCGTAGAAGGACCGGGGCACGAGGCTCAGCCGGAACGTCCCGAAGGTGCCCGAGAAGGGCCCGCTCTTCCGCCCCGCAGAGATCGTGTGCCACACCGAGGGGTCGCCGCCGAGGCCGTATTGCAGCTTCCATCGGTACGACTGCCCGGCGCCGGCGCTCACCAAGCCCGTGACTTGCACGCTGTGCTGCCTGGTGGGGTCGCTGAGCGTGTACCAGGCGGGAGATTCGATCTCCGGGGCGGCGGGCACCCGAGCGGCGGCGACGTCCTGCAAGGCGGTGAGGGCATCAGGCATGCCGTAGCCGTACTGCTCGTTCCACTCGCCGGGCGCGGCCGGCCACGGCAGGGCGGCGCCGGCCGGCGCCCGCGGCTCGCTCGAGGCCTCCCGCAGGATCTGAACTGCCTGTGGCCCCGTCAAGGGGGCGGTGATGGCGTGGGCGGCGGCTGCCACCTCACCCTCGGAGAGCACGAGCGCCATGAGGGCGCCGAGCGTCGGCGTCGACTCTGACGTGCTGCCACCGTTCGTGGCGACCGAGAACATGTTGTGCACCCCGAAGGAGGTGAGGTCGGAGCGGGTCCAGAACGGGCCCTTCAGCTTCGCCAGCGTCGGGCCGCTGACGCCGGCGGTGTTCGGGACGAGACCGTTGCCCGGCAGGACGTTCCCCCAGAACATCCCGCCCTGGTGGTCGGCCGAGTCGAAGTCGTTGCTCGACTCGACGACGACAATGCCGCGGGAGTCGAGGTATCGCAAGACGCTGGCAGCGAAGGACGAGTAGCCGAGATCCGCCGTTACGGACACGATCACCTTGGCGCCGGACTGAGCCGCGAAGAGCCAGGCCTTCGCGAGCATCTCAGTCGAGTCGATCGCTTCGTCGCCAGCCTTGACCGGCAGGATGAGGCACGACGGGCACACCCGGTTGATGACGTTCATCTGATCGTCGGAGTGGTCGTAGGAACCGTCCGTCGTCGCCGGGTCGTTCTGGTTGTCGTAGAAGTCCCACCCGCTGATGGCGTCTGTGTAACCGGGCGGGGACGGCTTCGGCGGGACGTAGGCGGCCCCGGAGAACGCCGCCATCAAGTCCTCCGGATCGAGGATGCCGTTGCCGTTGGCGTCGTGCACGCGAGGGTCGTGCGCCCAGTCCTGCACCGTGACGTCGTCGGTGCTCGGGACGGTCTCGTAGTCCGACTGCCGGCTCGAGTAGGCGGTGGCGCACGCCACGGTCTTGCCGTCGAGCGTCATGGTCGCGGTGGCGACTGTGGCACCGACGCACGGGACCGGTGTGTCGTGCCAGTTGACCCACATGGCGTTGGCGAGGGTCTGGGAGGCGTCGTACCAGTTCGGGCCACCCTCGATGTAGGCCACGACCACGTGTGGCGCCGTCGCGCTCGTCGTGGCGCTCTCGAGGTAGCTCTGGGCGGCGTCGACGTTCATCCCGGCGGCGCCGTAGGGGTCGAGGGTGCTCGCCGAGGCATGACCGCCGGCGCCCATCGTGGCCGCCGTCGAGCCGGCGGGCAGCGTGGCGGCTGCCGTCAGCACGGGGAGGGCGATGGCGGCGGTTGTCCAGAGCACCCGCCGCCGGCTGGGGCCGTTCGTGCGGCCACGGTCGCCCCGACGCTCGCCGGCGCCAAGACCCCGCCCCCCGGCGGAGCTCCCGTCGAGGGTCTCGCGAGTGTCGGCGATGCGGGAGCGCAATCGGGCCGGGCGCATCGGCGGAGCTTACGCACGGCCACGAGATCGAGCTCGAGCGCCGGCGCCTACGCTCGGGGCGTGCCGCGTCCCGCCAACGACACCCGCACCCGCCTACTCGAGGCGACCTACGAGTGCATCGCCCGCGACGGGCTCGGAGCCACCTCCCTCGAGGACGCCGCACGTTCAGCCGGGGTGTCCCGGGCGACGCTGTACCGCTACTTCCCAGGCGGTCGCGACGAGCTCTTGTCGGCGGTGATCACCTGGGAGACGCTGCGTTTCTTCCTGCGATTGGCAGATGCGGTCGCGGATGCCCCCGACCTCGAAGCCGTCCTCGTCGGCGGCATCACCTTCGCCCACCGCGCCATCGAGGAGCACGAGGTGCTGCAGCGCGTCCTCGGGACCGAGCCGGAGCTGCTGACGCCCCAGCTGACAGTCGACGCCCCCCGCATCCTCAACCTCCTGCAGACGTTCTTCGTCGGGCGCTTCGGCGACCACGAGCTGCGCCGGGGCCTGTCGCCCCAGGAGGCTGCCGAGTATGTCGCCCGCATGACGCTCTCGTTCATCTCGTCACCGGGCCGCTGGGACCTCTCCGACGAAGAGCAGGTCCGCACGCTCGTGCGCAGCGAGATCCTCGCGGGCGTCACTCCGTAGGGACAGACCAAGCAGGCCGCGGGCACGTCGAGGTAACGGTTCTGCCCGCCCCGGCGGTCCGTACCCCTCGGCCGTTGACACTGAGACAAAAGAAGGCGTATTGTCTCAGCGTGGGCCTAGCCCTGGTGGACCGCGTGCCGGAATCCGATCGCAGGTCGATTGGAGAAGCGGGCGCGGGAAGCCTCGAGCCCGGGGTCGTCGCGCCCGGCACTCCCCCCTCGCTGCGCGCGGCCGACTCCAGGGCTCGAGTACTCAACGCAGCCGCCCGCTGCGTCGCCCGCTTCGGCATCTCGAAGACCACCGTCGAGGACGTCGCCCGCGAGGCGCGGCTCAGCCGTGCGACTCTCTACCGCCTCTTTCCCGGCGGCCGCGACGAGATCGTGGAGACGATGGTCGCCACGGAGATGCGGGCCTTCTTCGCCCGGCTGGCGGCTCGGCTCGAGGGCATCGACGACTACGAGGAGCGGATCGTCGTCGCCATGATGGCGGCGGGGGAGGAGCTGGTGGCGCACGAGGCGTTGGGTTTCGTGCTGGCTCACGAACCGGAGCTTGTTCTCCCGCACGTCTCGTTCGCCGAGCTCGACCGCCTCCTCGAGATCGCCTCCGCCTTCTTCGCCCCGTACCTCGCCGGCCTGCTCGAGCCCGAGGACGCCCGCAGGGCGGGCGAGTGGGTGACGCGCCTCGTTCTCTCCCACGTCGCCTGCCCGTCGAACGCAGTGGACCCATGGTCGGTGCTGCCGGCGGATTGCTCCCGCGCCGCCGGCGGGAGGCCGCTGGCGCTCCATCTGTCACCGCTGCCGGAGCAGCGGGCGAGATGGCTCGTGCGCACCTTCGTCATGCCCGGCCTCCGGGTGCTCACGGGGGCGTCACGCCAGTCCGTTCAGGCACCATCCGAGGTCACGGTGTGACCCAATCCAAGCACGAGGGGGAGCCCCACATGGCATCGTCGATCGACCAGATGATCGGGCGAGACGACGTCGACGATATCGA